>WFLX010005163.1_pt1 | contig 19563 bp, 12 predicted proteins | sample 4967041 | NCBI WGS metagenome assembly WFLX01 (sample SAMN12857096, study PRJNA449069) | gut metagenome | isolation source: stool from male and female vole | host: Microtus ochrogaster | place: USA:Florida | collected 2017
GAAGGAGCATCCGGTTATTGTGCACCCGGTTCGGATCTCTCCGGTCATGCCTCCAGCACTTGGGCATGAGGGGAGATCGATGTGTGCGTCTGATAATTCGCAACCGTAGATAGCACTTCTTGTCCACATTTTCCCTACGATGCCTCCGAATTCACCGCTGAAGCTTTCTCCACTGGCATTCATCCTGCGCACATGGATATTTTCGAATTGGCTGTTTGATGCGGTGGCGGCCACGAGTCCTGCTTCGTAGCTTCCGCTCAGAAGCATGGTGGTGTTGAAGAAGTCAATGTCTTTCACTGTGGCGTCTGTGCAGTAGCTGAAGAGGCTCGTCTTGCCATCTTTAGGAGAGTTAAGTCTGAGATGGCTCACTGTGTGGTGGTTGCCATCGAGTGTGCCTCCGAATTCTTTGATGGAGTAGAAGTGTATGTCGCCGCAGTCAATGTCGTTTGCAAGTTTGAAAAAGGCTGTGGGTGCACTTTTGATTTGCTGAAGATCGCCTGCAGTTGCTATCATATACGGGTCTTCAGCAGTTCCGGTTCCTCCTTTGAATTTGCTGAATGGAAGTGAGTAGGCGTCGGTAGTAAATTTATTGTCATCGTTCAGATAGGCGATGATGAGTTGTGGGTTGTCTCCATTCATAAGATAGACCATACGCAATCCACCCTTTTCTTCATCTTTTGTGAAGCGGTAGAGTTCTCCATTCTCAGTGGAAGCTATCAAGAGTTCTTCACTTAGGGCATCTGAATCCTGTGTTCTTCTCTTGACGAGCATCATGTATTCTAAATCGGTGTCTGTATTGAAGATATAAGGACTTAGAGCCTCTCCGCTCATATATATTTGTGCTAACTCCACTCCCTCTCCGGTTGGCAGAAGGTCAAGTCTGATCAGCTCTCCATTGGTGTCGATCCAGCATACTGGCGCGGCAAGACTGGTGTCGCTGATTGGAATTCCTGTTGATAGGGCAGTGGCGTAGACATACCCATCTTTTGTGGCTACTCGGTCAAAGGAAGTAGAGAGATTATAGCCTCTATACATCTGGTCTACTTCCGTCACTGTTTTGCAGCTGTAAAGGTCTACCATCTCGAAGTTCATGTCATCTCCCATATGGATAAACATGGCCTGTGGTTCTTCGCCGGGAAGATCTGACATCAAAACATAGTCAAATGTGTTTTCTGATATCGTTTTGATTTTATTGCCATCGGCATCATATACGTAGTAGGAAGAGTTATAGTGGTCGTCGTCGCTGAAGAGGTAATCGTCAGTGGTGACTACAAAGGCTGGTTTCCCGTCGCTTGTATAGTTGACGAAGTCAATATCTTTGTCCCACATCAAGGTGCCGATACCATAGTATGTGCAATACACTTCCGGCTTGTCTGTGTTTTGGTGGGCAGCTATTTTTGTTGTGTTGATGAGCTCCATCTCCTTGCTGTATGGGTCTTTCATCTGATATACTTCGATGATTAGGCTGTTGTCAGGAGTGATTTCCTCATTTCCTCCCATTCCGGACGGATCCACGAAGAATGATTTCTCATATTCCGCATATGTCAGAGTCAAGACCCCCTCCTCATTTTTGCAGAGCATCATAGGCGAATTCATCTGGTCTCCCGGCAACTTAAGCTGCTGTATTTTGTGTTCCATCACCATCTGGTTGCCACGTCCGTAGGTGGTCAGCACCAGTCTGAAGTCGGATAGGAAGTCTATGTAGGTTTCATAGTTGTCAGGGTCGCCGCCTCCCTCTTCCGTCAGGAAAGTGAGGTAGAAGTCTTCGCTCCATTTGTCTTTAGCGCAGTTCACAGCGTCTACCGGGTAGCCGGCTATCATTGTTATCGGAGTAGAATATTCTTCTGTTCCCAGTTTGTCAATTTGATATACCTTGGTTCTGACGTTGGTTGTGTAGTCAGGGGTGTTCATGCTCATCGACACCATGACTTCATATTTGCTGTCACTATTGAAGAAGCTTTTGGTGACATTAACGTCAAGCATTGCNTGGGCACATCGTGTCTCATCCTCCTCAAGTTCTATTTTGTCACGCNCNGTCCCTATTTCATTGAAGAGATTGTCGTATATGGTATATGTGAAGCCCTTTATAAGTTTCTCCGTGTAGTATTCGTGCTCTATGCATTCATAGTCATATTCGCAGGTGGCATACCACTGGGTGCCATCTGGGCCATAAAGATATTGAAACTCATCAGTTTTAGGTGTCGTAAAGAANGGAGCTANCCTGTTGCCTCCATTTGTTTTCTCAATTTCCGCCCATCTGTTTCGGGTCTCCACTTTACGCATTCTGCTCAGCGGATTAGATTCCCCTTTTTTTAGGTAGGGGGCGGCCTCCGCAAATGAGCCGGCGCATGCGAGCAAGGTCGCGGTTGCCATTGTTTTCGAAAGTAGTCTGTTCATCATTATGTAGGTTGTTATTTTTTCAAGATAATTAGTCTTTTGATGTTCAAATATTGTGCTGAAACAGCTTTGTCTGTTTTAATCTGCAAAATTACTCAAATTTTGTAGATATAATGGCGTTATTTGTTGAAAAATGAGTTAATTATTGTTAAGCTAATAAAAAGAGAGATCTTGACATTTATTGTCTNGATCTCTCTCTTTAGTCTTTAATCTTTAATCTTAAACGGCGGCGGAGTGCCGGGGTCTTCATCATCGGTCGTAGATTGAGGTTTAGATTCTATTCCCTTGCGGGTCTGCTCCTCCTTCTTGTTGATTTCTATGATCTCATCTGTCCTACTCTTCCATTGGCGCGGACCAAGGATTGCCTTGACATCTTCGTTATAGATCACTTCTTTCTTCACGAGCAGATCTCTGATCTGGTTATGCTGGGCTGCATACTCTTTCAAGATTGCTTTCGCTCTTTCGTACTGCTCGTTGATGAGCCTTACTACTTCGTCGTCGATGAGTTTAGCGGTCTCTTCTGAATAAGGCTTGGTGAAGCCATAGTCTTGTCCAGTTGAGTCGTTGTAGTTGATATTCGGGAGCTTATCGCTCATGCCATACATCATTACCATCGCTCTCGCCAGTTTGGTGGTCTTCTCAAGGTCGTCTGAGGCGCCGGTGCCGATTTGTCCTAAGAATACTTCTTCTGCCGCGCGCCCGGCAAGCATGCCACACATGGTGTCTTTCAATGCCTGTGTAGGGATGATCTGTCTTGCTTCAGGTGCATACCAGGCTGCTCCTAAGGCCCGTCCGCGAGGCACTATTGTCACTTTGACGAGAGGATTGCCATATTCCGTCATCCAACTGATGGTGGCGTGGCCGGCTTCGTGCGTGGCTATTGCAAATTTTTCATCATCTGTGATGACTCGTGAGCGCTTTTCAAGTCCTCCTACTATTCTGTCGATGGCAGCCATAAAGTCATCCCAATCTACAGCCTGCTTGTTGTTGCGGGCTGCAATTAGGGCAGCTTCGTTGCAGACATTGGCTATGTCTGCGCCTGAGAATCCTTGGGTCTGGCGAGCAAGTTGCTCTACGTCAAGGTGAGAGTTTGTCTTGATTCTGCGAAGATGTACGTTGAAGATCTCTACTCGGTCCGANAGCTCAGGGAGGTCTACGTAGATTTGGCGGTCAAAACGTCCGGGACGAAGCAAAGCCTTGTCGAGCATGTCGGCCCGGTTAGTGGCTGCTAATACGATTACTCCGTTGTTGGAGCCAAACCCATCCATCTCCGTAAGCATTTGGTTGAGTGTATTCTCTCGCTCGTCGTTGCTTCCCATATTGGGGTTTTTCCCGCGTGCACGCCCCACTGCGTCAATCTCGTCTATAAAGACGATACATGGGGCTTTGTCTTTGGCCTGCTTGAAGAGGTCACGAACTCGGGCAGCTCCGACTCCAACAAACATTTCTACAAAGTCTGATCCTGATAATGAGAGGAATGGAACTCCGGCTTCTCCTGCCACTGCCTTGGCAAGCAATGTCTTGCCTGTGCCCGGAGGGCCNACGAGAAGTGCTCCTCTTGGTATCTTGGCGCCAAGCTCTGTATAACGTTGTGGATTTTTAAGAAATTCTACTATTTCCTCTATCTCTACTTTTGCTTCTGCCAGCCCGGCTACGTCTTTAAATGTCACGTCTGTGCCGTTGTCTTTGTCGAAGATGCGAGCTTTCGATTTCCCTACGTTGAAGATTCCTCCGCCACCTCCTGAGCCTCCGCTCATGCGTCTTTGCATGTAGATGATAAAGACGGCTATGAGGATAAACGGNCCGAAATACCAGAAGAATTTCATCAGGTCGCTCCCTTTCTCATATTTCACTGAGATTTCGGGCTTCCCTTCTCCGGTAAGCTGCTCGTTCCAGCTGTCAATCTTGNNTTGTATTTTGTTGGTGCTCGGAATGGTGGTCTTCAGTCTTTTTTCTGAGTCTGGACCTTGAATGTCATCGTGCATCTTCTGCTTTTTTGCCCCATCTTTGGTCAGGACACCTATCGCTATGCCCGATTCCGGGATTACTTCGATTTTTGATATCTCTCCGCTCTTGGCGGCTGCTTCAAATTCTGTCCAGTCTACACTCTTGGTTTGGCTGCTGTCTTGAAAATAATAAAGCCCGAAGAGACACGCTACTATCAGGATGTACATCCAGTACATCCCAAACACCGGACGCTTACCTGAGCCGCCACTTTTATTTGGAAGTATTCCCATTTTTTCAGTTGTCTGTTATCGTTTTCAGAGTTCTCGAAGTCCTCGGAGTTCTCAGAAATATTCTAAATTCTCTATTCTAAATTCTCAATTCAATATTAATCAAGCTCCTCCACCTCTGTTCTCTCAGCATCATGCCATAGATCTTCAAGACGGTAGAAGGCACGTGTCTCAGGAAGAAATACGTGCACCATCANNTCNCCGTAGTCGATCACTATCCATTGGCTGTTGCGGTAGCCNTCATAGTTTATAGGTTTTTCCCCTGTCTTTTTTTGCACTTCTTCTCTCACATTGTCAGCTATTGAACTTACTTGGGTGGTAGATTTTCCCGTGCATATGATGAAGTGTCCGGTCGGAGCTCCATCTACTTTCGACATGTCAAGAATCGTGATGTCATGTCCTTTTCGGTCTTGTATGGCTTCTATAATTTCTTTTATCATGCTGATTAGTATATGCTTATTATAAAAATTAGGGGGTATTGCCACCTCAAGATAGCGATACTCTCCCTAATTATAACAAATATCAAGCCAAAAGTTTTATAAAATGTCTAAACTTACCATGCCTACANCTTCNCCCNNCTGTCTNCTAAGTTATANCTTANAGCTTTTAGCTTATAGTTTATAACTTAAAAACCTTCAAAGATATTGTCGTAGCGTTGACCTACTATTTTCCAATCTACTATTTTCCATTGCTCGTCGATATAGTCTGTGCGACGGTTTTCGTAGTCAAGATAATAGGCATGTTCCCATACGTCGATGCAGAGTAGGGGAGTAAGGCCATCTTTCAGCGGTGACTCGGCATTTCGGCCCTGGGTGATGATGAGTTTCCCTTCTGCATCTGCTGATAGCCACACCCAGCCTGAGCCGAAGAGTGTTTTGCCAGCCTCTTTCATTGTTTCTTTGAGGTTGTCGACGCTCTCGAATGTGTTTTCGATTTGCTTGCGGAAGGCTCCGGAAGGCTCATGCTCTCCCTCAGGGTCGAATGTGAAGAAGTAGAAGATATGGTTCCATGCCTGGGATGCATTGTTAAATAAAATTCCGTCACTCTTCACCACTATTTCATCCAGGGGCATATCTTCATATTCTGTCCCTTTGATTAGCTGGTTGGTCGTGTCAAAATAAGCCTTGGTATGTTTCCCGAAGTGAATGCTGACAGTTCTTTCTGAGATGAAAGGCGCCAAAGCATCAGGGGAATACGGAAGTTTTGGTTGTGTCACCATAATAATTTAATTTTTAAGTGTTAAGGTTTTTATCAATATATCGGGCGTATCGGACTTCTCAAGTGTCTCGGGAGGCTCCCTCTTCTANAGGTTCTCTCGATATTCCCGACATTATTCTCTANTCTTTAATCTCTGCTTCTTCCTTCTCCTCATATTTCTTGAGAAGGACATTCGCTTTCTCTGTTTCGGATGCTATGTCTGCGGCATCTGCAAGTGCCTCTGACATTGCCACTCCGTTGCATCCTGCATCCATAAGCGGGGCGATATCATCATATGTGACTCCTCCAGCCGCCACTCTTGGAAGCTCCATCTGTTTTCCCTCCATATACTTACATAAGCTTTTGATGCCATCTGTCCCTAATGTGTTGAAGGGCATCACTACATAGTCCACATCCAGTCCGATAAGACGGTCGATCTGTTGGGTGTTATCTACATCTACGCCTACCACTGCGGCTGCTCCCAACGTCAATCGGGCTTGTGACGGCGTTTCGCTCTCTTGGCTAAGCACTACGCCTCCTACATTGATTTCCTTGGCGAGGGCAACTCTGTCTTTAATGATGAGGAATGCTTGTTTTTCAAGGCAAGCAGGCATGATTTTCTCCACCAATGCCTTCACATCTTCGTCGCTCATGCCGTCTGGATCAATTGTGATCCATGTGCATCCGGCGNCAAGCACATCTTTTATTTGGTCTTCGACACTCCGTTTTGCGGAGTTATTGGTAATATATTGTAGCATATTGTATTAAATTTTAAGGTTTAAGTATCTTCGAAGATTAATACAGATTATCCCGAAAAATCTGATTCTCCAGATTGTATGAATTCTCCTCATTAATCTTCAATCTCTGATTTTTGATCTTTAGTCTTTANTCTTTGATCNTTAATCTTTAGGTTTTCTCTCTTCGCTTGAGAGTCCTTTGTCCTCATCCGGTAGCGAAGATTCTATTGCTTCACGGCATTGGGCCATCAGTGCTTTTGTGTTGAAACCCCTTTCTCCTGGCAGGATAGGTGGGTGGATGGTCAGAGTGATGGTTGTCGGGTGAATATTGTAGGTGAAGCGGGGCATCGCCTTGAATGAGCCGTCTACTGTTATCGGCACCACAGGTAGCCTGAACTCTGCTGCAAGCATGAAGGCTCCTCTTTTGAAAGGTATCATCTTGCCGTCCCATGAGCGGCTTCCTTCAGGGAAGATGACGAGCGATCTGCCACTCTGAAGTTTCTTTTCTGTCTCTTCTATCGTATGGCGTATGTTGGANATGCTTTGATCGTCCACAAATACATGGCCGGCTTTCTTGCATGCCCATCCCACCATGAAGATTTCTTCAAGCTCCTTCTTCATCATCCAGATAAACTTATGGTTCAAATAGCCATAGATCGACCAGATGTCAAAAGCTCCCTGATGATTTGCTGTGAATACGTAGGAGGTTTTCTTGTCAATATTTTCCCGGCCTACTACCTTCACTCTCACCCCGGCTATTGCACAACAGAATCTACTCCAATAGTGGGCTGGCCAATATCCCCATGTGTCTGATTTTCCTATNGCACACCCTATTAGGGTTATTATGGCTGTGACAAAGGTGGCTGCTACAAAGATTGGGGCGGCTATCACCCATTGGTAGATTCTATAAAGCACTCTCATCTTCTTTTCAAAAGCTTCGTTTTGTTTTNTTTTTGCAATTATTGGAATTATAGTCTATCCAAGTTTAAACCTATAAACTCATAAACCCTTATTATGCCTCCAAAATCGGATCAATCCTCATTCGGCACTGGCGCAATCAGTTTGTATCCTTTGCCGTGGATGTTGATGATCTCAATGCTTGGATCCCCCTTGAGAAGTTTCCTGAGCTTTGTGATATAGACGTCCATCGAGCGGGCATTGAAATAATTGTCGTCTACCCATATGGTTTTCAGTGCATAGTTACNCTCCAATATGTCGTTGACGTGGGNNCNGAGANGTGCGAGGAGTTCCGNTTCCTTGGNGGTGAGNTTCTGNGTAGANTCCTCNGGAGACGAGCACTTGCTTTTGTGTGTCGAATGTAAACTTGCCTATTCTGAAGAGTGTCACTTCACGCTCTTTCTTTCCTTTCACTCTGCGTAATATGGCGTCGATACGCACCACGAGTTCTTCCATCGAGAATGGCTTGGTAATATAGTCGTCTGCTCCGATTTTGAAGCCTTCGAGCACGTCATCTTTAAGATTTTTTGCTGTCAGGAAGATGATTGGCACCTCCCCGTTTACGTTGCGGATCTCTTGTGCCAGGGTGAAGCCATCTTTTTTCGGCATCATGACGTCGAGTACACATAGGTCATACTTTCCCTTGAGGAAGGCCTTGTAGCCCTTTTCTCCGTCGGGAAAAAGGTCGGCGTTAAATCCCTTTGCCTGAAGAAACTCTCTTAGGAGCATTCCCAGGTTTTCATCGTCTTCACAGAGCAATATTTTAATTTTTNCTTCCATGGCTTAATNTTTATATNAGTATTAAATTANAATTTNTANTATTTNTNTCATAACATATATATATAAACGCGCGAACTGCAATTATTCCTTTCGATATGTCAATTTTTTTTAATCATTTGTTTTTTCATTTAGCTCTCACCCTTCTGCAAGAGGCAATTCAATCGTGAATTCCGATCCTTTTCCAAGTTCCGATTCCACTGTTATGCTACCGTCAAACACTGTGACCATTCTATGCACATATGCGAGCCCAAGCCCGAATCCTTTGACGTCGTGACGGTTACCGGTATGGACCCTATAGAATTTTTCGAAGATTTTTTTAAGGTCTTCTTTTTTCATGCCGATGCCGTTGTCGCGTATCTGGATTCTCAAGCGGTTCCCCTCTACGTCGGTGGTTCTCACTGTCAACTCTGGCTCTACGTCTTCGTTTCGATATTTCACTGCGTTGTCGAGAAGATTGAATATCACATTGGTAAATTGCATTTCGTCTACTCTGATCATGGCCTCGTCTGCATCATTTATGAAGCTGAGGCTACCTCCGAAGCGTTCCACTTTCAGCTTGAAGGTGGAGACTACGCTCGCGATTATTTTGTTGGCGTCTACACGCGTGAAGTTGAGTGCACTGTTGCTGTTTTCAAAGACTGACATCTGAAGCACTTTCTCCACTTGAAATCGCAGACGCTTCGATTCTGCATTGATTACTTCCGATATGTGGTGGAGGGTTTCGGGCGATTTCCTTACTGAGTCATCGTTGAGCATNTGTGCCGCAAGCGAGATTGTGGATATTGGAGTCTTCAGTTCATGCGTCATGTTGTTGATGAAGTCGGTCTTCATTTCCCCAAGTTTCTTCTGCCGGAAGGCAAGTATCATNGTGAAGATAAAGATTGCCAATAGCAGGATGGTGAGTGCAAGTGTGGGAATCACGAATCGCACCGAGGAGTATATGTAGTTTGCCTTGGTTGGAAACTCTACTTTCAGTTCATATCTGGTGTTGGAGTTTGGGAAAAGACGCGCGGAGTATATCTGTTTCTCTCCCTTGTCCGGATCATAATCGGGCGTGGAGTAGATTATTGTGTTATTGTCTGTCACAGCGAAGCTGAATGGAACTTCAAGNCCGTTGTTGGCAAGTTCCACTGTCAGCACTTTCCGTATGGTGTCGGCATCTGCTCGCTCCATTACGGGACGCCGTGCTCCGTCGTAGAGTATCGATAGGATCACTTCGTTTAGAAGCCCTCTTTGATATACGTATTGTTCCCATATGGCTTCCTGTAGTTCATGATATCTCTTTTCTATCTTCTCTGTAGGATGGCGATATGATATCACAGGATTTTTACCGGGTTGGGGGATAGGGAAGAGCTCTTCAGATGTCAGAAATTCTGATGTGGGTTCATCTCCGTCGTCGTCATAGGAATTCAGCATTTTGATGTCTTGCTCGAGAAAATGCATGGTCTCGCGGCGTTCAAGAAGTCCCACTGTGCCGTAGATCGACCTCCATGCACTTTCAGTAAACTGAGCCTCACGCATTTTCACCATATTTTCAAGATANGTTATCTGAAAATATAGCAANGCGGAGAATGTGATACCCATCACCACTGTCNGTAGCCATATGATAGATTTTTTCNTAGATATTTAAAGACTATTTCATATTTTTCAAAAATTTANCACTAACNNCNCTCCCATAGTTCATTCTAAAATAAAATTCCTCACCATGGGAGGGCTATCTGCTCGATGGGAGTGCGGTATCTAACCGCCTGGATCCGATCAATGGTGACTTTTTTTCCTCTCCTCAAATAATATTCTTCAAAAAGCAACGTTATAATTCATTATGAATAGAATTCTTACTTTGCTTTTTGCAGCCGCAATGCTTTTGGCTTTGCCTTCATGCCATAAAGATCAGGATACTCCAAAACCATCTCGTGCCAAGCGAACCGTATTGGTGTATGCTGTCGCTTCCAACAATCTTTCAGCTTATCTCATCGACGATAAGGAGGAAATGATCCAGGCTGCTCCAAATGTCAAGGGCCTCGGCAATGATGTCCGTGTCCTGCTTTATAGTGTGGCTTCCCAATCTGCTACAGAAGCTACACTATCCGAACTCACGAAGGATATCTTTGGTCAGTGGAGTTTCGAGCCTTTGAAAAGCTATAATCGCGAAGTTTTCTCTACTGATCCGGAGAGAATGCATGAGGTGTTTGCCGATTTGAGAGATGTGGCTCCGGCTGATAATTATGGATTGATTCTCTGGAGTCATGGTACAGGTTGGTTGCCTAACTTTTCCGATCATCAGGTGCCCCAAAGTATGGCGAGAAGTTATGGTATGGACAAATATCAGGGCGTCACTGACTATTGCGATGTCCACGAACTCGCTTCTGCTATCCCAAACAGTATGTTTGATTACATTTGGTTCGATCTTTGCTACATGATGGGGGTGGAAGTGGCTTATCAGCTTCGTAATAAGTGCGATTATATTGCTGGTTATCCTACTGAGGATTGGAGCATGGGCATGAATTATGAGACTACTCTTCCTTTGCTCGTGGCTCAGACTCCTGATTTGGCTGGCGCGGCTAAGGCTTTTTATGACTACTATAATGATCAGGATCTTGCGGTGACTGTCTCTGTGATAAGCACTGATGGTTTTGAGCGTCTTGCTCAGGCTGCTTCNGATATATATGCNAATGGATCTCGCCCGGTAAGTTCTTCTGGCCTTCAAAACTATAGTCGCCTTAAAGTTGGAATGTATGATTTCGGCCAGTTTACAAAAAGATATCTGAATTTTTCTGATCCGAATGCGGGTGAACTCGAGACTGAGTTTGACGCTGCCCTTCGTGACATGACTGTTTTTGCCGGATGTTCCACCCGAAATTTCAATGGCACCATGAATGCTTTTGACCCGGCTAAATACTCAGGTTTATCTTGCTATTTCCCCGGCTCTGCCAGCACTGAGATGGAGGAATATTATAATTCGCTCGACTGGGCTCAACGGGTGAATCCTTAAAAATACTCCTTTTTTCTTCCTATTATGAGAAAATTTTAGTAATTTTGAAGTCGATTTACTCCATTAGCAGCTCATCAGATGAAAAATATCCGCAATTTCTGCATTATAGCCCATATTGATCACGGCAAGTCTACACTTGCCGACCGCCTCCTCGAACGTACAAACACCATCTCTGCCAAGGATATGGAAGCTCAGGTCCTTGACGATATGGATCTCGAACGCGAACGAGGCATCACCATCAAGAGTCACGCTATCCAGATGGACTATGCTTTAGATGGTGAGCATTATACTCTGAATCTTATTGACACTCCGGGACACGTGGATTTTTCCTACGAGGTGTCACGCTCTATTGCTGCATGCGAAGGGGCTCTACTTATTGTTGATGGTAGCCAGGGAATTCAGGCTCAGACCATCTCCAATCTCTATATGGCTATCGACAATAATCTTGAGATCATTCCTGTCATAAATAAATGCGACCTTGAAAGCGCCAACCCTGATGAGGTGGAGGATCAGATTGTCGACCTGCTCGGGTGCGACCGTTCTGAGATTATCCGTGCCTCTGGCAAGACAGGTATGGGTGTCGACGAAATTCTCAAGGCTATAGTCGACCGTGTGCCTGCTCCCAAAGGCGACCCGGAGGCTCCCCTCCAAGCCCTGATCTTCGACTCTGTATTCAATCCCTTCCGCGGTATCATTGCATATTTCAAGATTGTCAATGGCACTATCCGCACTGGAGATTTTGTGAAGTTCGTCAGCACCGGCAAGGAATATCATGCTGATGAGATCGGTGTCCTCAAACTCGATCTCTCTCCACGTAANGAACTCTCCGCAGGCAATGTAGGCTATATCATCTCTGGCATCAAGACTTCCCGTGAGGTTAAGGTAGGTGATACCATCACTCATGTCAATAATCCTTGCGATAAGGCTATNGATGGTTTTGAGGAAGTAAAACCTATGGTCTTTGCAGGTGTCTATCCCATTGATCCGGAGGATTTCGAAAATCTTCGTGCTTCTCTCGAAAAGCTGCAGCTCAACGATGCATCTCTCACTTTCCAGCCGGAGTCTTCTGCTGCTCTTGGTTTCGGTTTCCGCTGTGGATTCCTCGGTCTCCTTCATATGGAGATTATTCAGGAGCGTTTGGGTAGGGAGTTTAACATGGATGTGATCACGACTGTCCCCAACGTGTCTTACTTCGTTTATGATAAGAAGGGCAATAAGCTGGAAGTGCATAACCCATCCGGTCTGCCGGACCCAACTCTCATTGATCATATTGAAGAGCCATATATCCGTGCTACTGTCATCACTGCCGCTGAATTTATAGGTCCTATAATGACCTTGTGTCTTGGAAAGCGCGGTGAACTCATCAAGCAGGAATACATCTCCGGCAATCGTATGGAGATCACTTTCGATATGCCCCTCGGCGAAATTGTAATTGACTTCTACGATAAGCTGAAGTCTATTTCGAAGGGCTATGCTTCTTTCGACTATCANATCCATNATTTCCGNCCCTCNAANCTNGTGAAGCTCGACATCCTNCTCAATGGCGAGAGNGTGGACGCTTTGTCTACTCTTACTCATGCCGACAATTCTGTAAAGTTTGGCAGAAGAATGTGCGAGAAACTCAAGGAACTCATCCCGCGTCAGCAATTCGATATCGCTATTCAGGCTGCCATCGGCACTAAGGTCATCGCCCGCGAAACTGTCAAGGCTGTCCGCAAGGATGTGACTGCGAAGTGTTATGGTGGTGATATCAGCCGTAAGCGCAAGCTCCTTGAGAAACAGAAGGAGGGTAAGAAGCGTATGAAGCAGATCGGAAGGGTAGAGGTACCTCAGAAAGCTTTCCTCGCCGTCCTCAAACTCGACTAAACTCACTCCTCTCTCCTCCCAACCTCACTACTCAAATATCGATAGAAATAACCCAATAAATCTAATAATTATGAAGCATTTTAGACTTGTTTTTCTGAGTCTGGCAATGGCTGCTCTCGTGCCATCTGTCACATCTTGTTCCAGCGATAGAAATCCCTTTGAAAAAGAGATTCCCACCACAGTGAAAAATGCCGTTATCCAGCTTCGCTTAAACGTAGAGGACACGAGAGCTGGAGAAAACTCCACTGCAGAAGAAAAAGCTATCAAGAAACTGACTATCCATGTATTTAACGACAAGCAGTTACTTGAAGCTACTAAAACTGCAACGATCGGAGATGGTGTTAATACAGTAAATATAGAAGTATCTCATGGTCTGAAGACTCTGTATGTTGTTTCGGCACAGTCGAATGTGAATCCCGCTGTAAGTACTCATATTTCAGACTATGAAAATTCCACTTTCAATTCATCGTTGGATAATATTAAGACAGAGAATGGCTTTGTGATGGTTGGAAAAAGTAAGGAACAATATGTTAGAGCAAATCAGTCTCTGGAAGATTTGCCATCTTCTAATATTTTTGATATAAAGCTTGTAAGATTGGTTGCCAAGGCTCAGGTGAAAGCTTCTAATGTTGATGGATCCGCTTTTGGTATTAAATTTGAGGGTTGTTCTTTTAAACCATTTCAATTAAACGAAAGAATGATTGTGCTTCACAATGGATCAGATGTTTTAGATACATATGAGGACAAAAACAATAATGGAACATATGACTATTATACTTTGGGGGTTGGTGACTATTTGGCTGCAGTAACTGATGACTTCAAGGCAGAGGGATGTGCTTATCTTTCAGAAAATATTGTTAATAAGCCGTTGAGCGGAAATACAACATTCCTGAGTGTTCGGTTTGCTACTACTCCAAATAAATATTACACTTTCGATTCCACTGATTCTTCTTTGAAAATCACAGAAGAGACTCCTGCACCTTCCACCACTTACTATGCAGTAGGTATTCATGATAGGAAAAATGGTATAGTTGATTATGTACTTGATCATGCAAACAAGCACGTTGTGACTTTTAAGNACAAATCTGATGCTGAGAATTATATGAATTCTCTCAATTCGCAAGCTTCTCCCGCTAATAAAATGGCTCAAAATAAAGGACCACACTATGCATCAGATGTAACAGAAGGATCTGATAATTCCCTGAAATATGAGGTTATGACGTTTGAAGGAGGAAATNCCTATTACCGCATTAATATCTCGCATGAAGAAACGTCCGGAGACAAAACTGTAAATAAAGTTAAGGTAAAACGAAATAATTTTTATAAAGTAAATATTAATTCCGTCAGTGGATTGGGATTTAGTAAAGATTCTTCGTTATGTCCTACTAATCCGGAAACTGAACTGGATTCAGAGGGAAATTCCTTTATTTCTGTAATGATTACTGTAGCAGATTGGGATGAGGTGAAACAAGAAGAAAATCTAAGATAATTAGTCCTTTTGCATGTCACGGAAATCCCTTTCAAGTTATCTTGTATTATTATATAGCATTCTGTCTATTGTCATCTTGGCGGGATGTGCTGATGATCTCCGCAATCGAAGTGTTTTCGATTGCGGAGAAGGGAGTGCTGTGATTAGATTTTCTGTTGATGACGTGACTTTGACACGTTCGGACGAAGATGTGGATTTTGAATCTGCCATTGATCACGCATATCTGTTGTTTTATGCAGAAAATGCTTCTATGGTGTCAGATAATCCGTTAGCAGCAGTCAGGGCTGAAAATATTCCGGGACATTCTGGCCAGCTTGAATTCAAGATGCCATTGCAGCTGAAACCGAACACCGATTATCAACTTTTGGCTATTGCAAATGCCGATGATTACGCTCCAGAGGGATATGATAATTTTGGTGGCTACCTTGACGCATGGTGTAGGTCCGCTTCCCACTCAGATATTGATCCGCTCCATATTTTCTACGCCTCGCGAATTGGGCGAATCTCACACGTTAATCTTCCGATGAGCGGTAGTGTATCCGGAAGTACGTCGTTTCGTTTCACGTTTGATAATGGAGTTTATAATGTTTCGGCATCATTACTATTCAGAAGAATGGTGGCACGCATTGACGTTGCAAATATCGTGAACAATGGATTCAAGATTGAAGGAGTGGCTCTGTGTAATTGGCGCGATGCGGTACCCGTTACAATTTCTTCTTCTCAACTTGGCAATAAATTAGGATCCGTCCGTGGCATCCTTACATCTGATATTGACTCGTCGGAAGAGGACTTTTTCGTACAGATGCCTACTGCTGATGGTTCGNGAATTCAGCAATTAAANAAAGAATTATACTGTTTCCCNTCTGTATGTTTTGATTCATATTTAGGTGATATGGAGTCAACTGCTCTTATCATCAAGGCAAAATATGGTAATGATGCTGAGTCTTCGTATTATCGTGTCAATGTCGGAATGAAAGGCAATTATGCAGAAGTAAAACCAAACACAAAATATCTCGTCACTGTAAAATCAGTGGAGGGTAGTGGTGCTCCAACTCCTGAGGAAGCATATGCTGCAACTGAATCTCCAATCGTTCTTTCGATTGTTGAAGGATGGGATCTGGAAGGAAACGCTTATGAAACAGATGACTATGGCAATTTCATCGTGCTTTCACATGGAAACCTTGAATTTGCTGGAGACGCTACTGATAATTTTGAAGTTAGGGTGCTGACTTCAAAAGGCGTTTTAAATTGGACAGTAGAATACATAGCAGATGATGTGGCATCCTCCTCAGCATTTAATATAACTAAAGTTTCAGATGATGCTTTCGTCATATCTCCGACTGGAATGAATTATGGCGAAGCGGCTTTAACAGGCAACTGTCGTGTAACTGCTACGACTTCTGATGGCACTACCCTTACTGTAAATATAAATCTTAGTCAAGATACTGCGGAAGAGCCCTTTGTCGAGCCGGAGATTCCTGAAGATATGCCATTTGCTTTGATCCCGGAATCGTATGACCGTGTNAAAATNGATCATNTAAATCGTACAATNGAAATAGANGGGTTCGANCCCAACTGTTTCAACTCCTTCATNGACATTCCCTTCAAAGTCTACATTAATGAAGAAAGATTTGGTGTATCTTCAATTGATATATCTACCTCTCTTGAATGGCCACAAGAAGGAAGGATAGCAAAAGATTCATCATCATGTTATCGCTATACTAAAGATTCTTTTACTGGGAACAATTTAAGTAAAGTTGCTGATATAAATGGCAATCTAATAGAATATAATACATTGTGGAAAAGTAATCTTCATGCATTAAAAGGGGAAGAAATTCTTATTTCTGTCGGAGCTATGGGGCCTGATGATCCAGCAATAAAGAAAACAATAACTTNGNCAGTAAATATACANAGNGTAGNATATGATGTTATCATTAAACCCTCTCCTGTTATTATTGATGATGTGACATTGATAGACGAGTCAAATAATGCGTGGATGGTGATGGATAGGAATATTCAAGTTACTAATGGTANTCACGCTTTATATAAATATTCATGTAGAGAAAGTAATGGAAATAAAAAACAAGCATACAATTATTGTGATAAGACTTTGGTAACCATTCCCTTTAAAATTCTTGAAAATAGAGCTCCATTTTCTGAAAATACACATGAGTTATACAAAGGTGATTTGGTCACCTATCTTAAAAAAGGTGATTTGACTCAGAAGAGAACGATATGGTTAAATAGATATGTTTTACCTATAACAGAAACACCAAATTTTTATGATAATAGCAATATTGATTTTTGGNATTTCCCTAATGAGGATGTGATAGATTTATGTTGTAAAAAAATGCGAATGTCCAAAATGAGAATGTTTCTTTTGTCAGATGTTTCAGCTATAAAAGATAATAAAGATATAGCTATATGTTGCTATTGGCCATACATAGGAATTGGACCAGATGAGGATATAAAAGCNTGGCCTAGGTATGGATATTTTATAACACAAGATGGGTATTCTCAAAAGACTCCAAGAACAATATTGTTTACGATTTACAATGGAAATATTGTTGATTCGTATAAATGGAGTATAAATAACGATGATTATGGGTTCTCTCGTTTGGTCCGTCCCTTAACGGAGAAAGAATTGGAGGACTATAAGATTAATTATCTCGGCTACGGCTCGCAACCTCACAAACTTACCATCTGCCATCCCGACACCTACGGCTCAGAAGGTTGGCTTCCATACTGACAATGCTTGCGTTGTCTTGATAGCCTCATATTTGTAGCCCCTGCATAGTTCTTCCCACTATCTCCCCCATCTGCTTGGGCAGCTTGAGGAACTGGCTTAAATCAATTGCTGCCATAATCCTTGGTTTTAGAAATTATGGCAGCAGTGATAATTATAAGCCCTCAACTCGCCTCTCGAAGTTTGGGCCATTTACATAACAATTAATAATGTAACATTTAACGTTTGATATTCTTTACAGTAACTGAGGAGCCATCGCTAAAAATAACGCGCTCGATATAAAGATTACCAGTCTGAGGAGCCGTGATGCGACATCCTGACATATCGTAGTATTCACGTGCCACAACAGTGCGCGAGTTCAAGGCTGTGACTGAGCTGGCGTCTTCATAGGTGACGTTGCCAGTTGCGATGTCAAGGGTTGCAGTTGCCGAGGAAGTGAGTAATCCATCGTAGTTGTAGAAGAGTTTCACGCCGAGAGTATCGAAGCCCGATTCTGCATAGATACCTAGTTCTCGACGAGGACCCCCATAAGAATAGATATCAAAGCCATTATTAAACAGATAAGGAATATCGGTCATAGTTTCGGATACATCATAATCGTCGGGTGTAAATTCCATCACCTCTCCATCCATAAGGATGTTATAATAGAGGTATTGAGTGTCGAGCAGATTACCATTTGTGCCAAGGCTTGGGATGTCGAAAATGAACGAGTAGAAGCCGTACCATTCGAAATTATCAGTACTGTACAAAAGATTGAATGGGTTCTGCGGGATTCCTGCGGAATTAGTCTGATATTTTATAGTGAAGTCGTTAAACGTCTGGAGGACAAGCACTCTGTCGGGGGCAGCATTGAAAATAAGGAGTTGCTCGGGATCAACGGGCTTAAGAAGTTTGGTTTCGGAATCATAGTGCATTACAAAATCAACCTCCTCAGGCGAAAGAGTTATCTTATTTTCTTCGACTCTACCTGCCATAAGATAGACAAAGTACGTCTGACTGTAAATACCCACGAGCTGCTTGTTTGGCACTATTACTTTGTCGCCCTCAATTCGGCCCTTAAAGTAGGCTGAGCGCAGATTACCGCACATACCACCGATATATACCTCGTCTTCATCAAAGCCAACGTTGACATGATAGCCTGTTCCATCATATGCAATAACCCATTCCTGGGTTTCTACACTGGCAGGTTTTTCAACTATAGGTCGGTCTAGTGGCTTATATTCCTGCTTAAAGTCGACATAGCCGTTCCAAGCATCATCACTTATGAAGACCATGCCAAGGCCGCAGCCATCGCCCATATCGTCAAGTGTGATCGTGCCATCCTCGCTAACAGTGAAAGTTGCATATTGTGGGCCTTCACGGTCGATAGTATAGGTGACTGTAGTCTCGCCATTCGACACCACTTCTGTTGGTTTAAGCCTGTCGATATTGTACCCGTCCTTTTCGCGCTCATTATAAAGGACGGTCTGGGGAAGATTAACGGTAATTTTGTTGCCCTCTTTATGACCCTTTACGTAGGTATCGGTAAGACCCTTGCTTAGGATATTTAAGAAGTAAACATCATCGTCATCCATAACAACGGTCGCGGGTATCTCTGCATCGGAATAAGGAGTGTACTTACCGGTGTAAGACCTGAAGTAGCCTTCGCACGATTTGTTGAATAGAACGGTCTCACCAGAGGCAGAAGTAATGATGTCGAGTATCTGTCCTGTGCGTGTGGAAGTTGAAGATGTGTGACCTATGGGAGCGGGCACTGTCAAATTCTCCTCAGTAAGCGTGCTTTGAGCCGAACTGGCAAGGGAAGACGCACTTACAAGCAATACAAATAGTAGATTCTTCTTCATAATGTTGTTTATTGTTAAAATATTTTTTAGAATAAGAAATACACTTTTTAAGGATGTTTGTGGTGGTTGTTTGATGTGATTTCTTGTTATTTTGTCACAAAATTAGCATTTTTTTTCTCAATATTTGCAAATAAACCTAAAAAATGTTCATAAATTTTAAGACCCAATTGATTTGAAAAATCGGAGCAGACTGGCACAGCAAGCTCCGACTTCTTCTAAAAAAGCTTTCTATAGTTCCCTGCAAGTATTTTAATATTTTTTAAGAAAAAACTTACCAATTTTTATTTTTAGTCGGGTATCGCTCTTTGGGGCGGTTTAGGCCGC
>WFLX010371720.1_pt1 | contig 19563 bp, 13 predicted proteins | sample 4967041 | NCBI WGS metagenome assembly WFLX01 (sample SAMN12857096, study PRJNA449069) | gut metagenome | isolation source: stool from male and female vole | host: Microtus ochrogaster | place: USA:Florida | collected 2017
ACGATCACGAATAAGCCTAAGGCAGAAAATCTAATCCTGCCTGCGAACGTTTTAGAGGTAGGCGTGTATGATTTATCACGAACAGAATAATAGATGAGCACGAATCAACAGTCTAATTCCCATATCTTTACCAAGCGGGATGGGAATACACTAATGAAAGAGTTTGAGGGCGTGATACAGCATAATCCACAAATAAGGAATCTTGATGCGGTTGTAGGCTTCCTTCGTGCGTCTGGTTACTTTTCCCTTCGCCCGTTCCTTGATAGTATCAACAAGGTAAGGGTGCTTATTGGCATAGATGTGGATAAGTATATTACAGAAGCCGCTCGCCAAGGAAAACTATTCTTTGGTGCGGAGGACGATGTAAAACAGGACTGTCTCCGTCAGATTCGCAAGGACATCGAAAGTTCCAACTACAGAAAGGAGATTGAGGATGGCATGTTTCAGATGGTACAAGACCTTCTTGATGGTAAGTTGGAATTACGCGGCCATCCATCAAAGAAGATACATGCTAAAATATACGTACTCTATCCTGACGACTTTAATCAATACACCCAAGGGATGGCTATAACAGGTTCCAGCAATTTGTCTGGCAATGGTCTTGGCATTACCGAAGAACGGCAGTATGAGTTCAATGTGAAGATGACACAACATGAGGACGTTCAATTTGCTAAAGACGAATTTGAACAGTTGTGGGAAGAAGCCAAGGGATGCGAGATTACAGCCGATGACCTAAAAACTTCCATCGACCGCACATATCTGAAGGGTGATGTTTCACCATATGACCTGTACATCAAGATGCTCATGGAATATTTCTCTGACCGCATTCTGGAAACTGACAATGATGATCCATTCGACATGCCAGAAGGCTATACCAAATATGATTACCAGATGGATGCTGTCATAGAGGGTTATCAGAAACTTATCCGTTATGATGGTTTTTTCCTTGCCGATGTAGTTGGTCTTGGTAAAACGGTTATAGCAACTATGATTGCAAAGAAGTTCTTGATTGAGAATGGTCGCGACCATACCAAGATTCTTGTTGTCTATCCTCCTGCTGTTGAACAGAACTGGAAAACCACCTTCAAGGACTTTGGCATTGACAAGTATGCTAACTTCATCAGCAACGGAAGCCTTTCAAAGGTTTTGGACGAAGACAATTATAACTACTGGAATGCCGATGAATATGACCTTGTGTTGGTGGACGAGGCACACAAATTCCGTAGTCATACGACCTCAGCCTTTGAGCAGTTGCAGGAAATTTGCAAAATGCCCCGTGTGGAAACTGGCAACATACCAGGCTATAAGAAAAAGGTAATGCTCATATCGGCAACGCCAATGAACAACACCCCTGCTGACCTATACAACGAGATTCTGTTGTTCCAAGACCCACGTCATTGCACTATTGATGGTGTAGGCAATCTCACTGCATTCTTTGCTCCTTTAATTGTTGAGTTTAGGAAATTGCGCAATAACCCAGATGCAGATATAAGAGATTTCAAAAAGTTGGCAGAAAAAGTACGCGACCGCGTAATCAAGCCTCTGACTGTTCGCCGTACTCGTACAGATATAGAAAGCGTGCCACGTTACAACAAGGATGTGAACGGATTCCCGAAAGTGGGACGTCCTGTAGAAAGCCGATATGAACTCAATGAGCATCTTGCCAATCTCTTTGAACGTGCCATGCAGACACTTGACAAGGAGCTGACGTATGCGCGTTATCAAGCTATAGCCTATCTGAAACCCGAAATCTCCAATGGCTTATATGACAATGCAGAACTTATAAGCCGTAGTTTGGCTGGCATTCGAAAGAACGGACTTGTGAAACGTCTGGAGAGCAGCTTTTACGCCTTCCAAGTATCCATACAGAATTTTCGTCAGGCCAACAAAAACATGCTGGACATGTTTGCAAATGACAAGGTGTTTATCGCTCCAGACCTTGACATCAATCTCTTGTTGGGAAACGGTCTGTCGGAAGAGGAAATAGAAGAGAAACTGAACGCTAAGGCAGAGACGAATCCCAAAAACGCTGTTTTCCATGCCGATGATTTCCGACCAGAGTTCATTGAAATGTTGCAAGCCGACCAAGCCATCCTTAAAAAGATGTGGAACGACTGGCAGGACATATCAGATGATGACGATTCCAAGTTTGCCAAGTTCAAGGAACTTCTGAAACACGAGTTGTTCAAGGCAGGCCACAACCCCGAACAGAAACTCGTGGTGTTCTCAGAATCCGTTGATACCGTAGAGTATCTGAAACGTCGCATCAACCGTTCTGATGTGTTGGTTATTTCATCTGGCAACCGTAGCCAGCAGTTCAAGACTATTCGCGAGAACTTTGATGCCAACTATAAAACAAAGCTTAATGATTACAATATCATTCTGACAACTGATGTATTGGCTGAGGGTGTCAACCTCCATCGTTCAAACGTGATAGTCAACTATGATACGCCATGGAACTCTACTCGTCTAATGCAGCGTATCGGACGTGTGAACCGTATCGGCTCTGCATCGAAACACATATACAACTATGTGTTCTATCCTTCACGTGAAGGAAACCGAGAAATCAATCTCAACCAAATTGCAGTTAGCAAGATACAGACCTTCCACTCCACATTTGGTGAAGACAACCAGATTTATTCTCAAAATGAGATACTTGACCGCAATCTGAGTAAACTCTTTGATGAAGCCCTGAAAGAACAGAAGAAGGACTTCAATCAAGAGATACCATATTATGAGGAACTGCGTTCGCTCTATCAGACAAACCGCAGGGAATATAACCGCATAGCAAAGCTCTCTTTGCGTAGCCGTACAGGACGCGAGCCTCACACTGTCGATGGTGTTACTCTCTCTGGTGACACTTTGGTTTTTCTCAAAACCAATTTCCGAAAGGTGTTCTTCCTCGTTTCCGAGAATGCCGAGGAAATCTCCGTGCTTGATGCCCTGAAATACTTCAAAGCTTCTCCTGAAGAAAAACCAGCAGAACGCATCAAGGAGCATCATCAGCACGTAGAAAAAGCTTTGGTGAAGTTCCGTACCATCCGCGACACGGAAATCCAACAGGAAGAGACTTCAAAGGAAGTCCAAGGCAACATGGGTGCTCAGGTAACGACAGCCATCAGCCTTCTCACCAACTTCATGCGTGAAATTGATGACAATGACCTCTATCTTAAAGTGGCCCAACTGAAGACGCTGGCAGAGCGTGGTGTCATTACCCATATTGCGAAGCGTTTGCAGCGCATACAGAAAGATTTGCGCCGTGTAGGCGGTAAGGCACGTATGACGCATGACGAAGCCTTGGCAGAGATTATTGANATGNCAAAGAANNATGCCCCTTATTATATGGCAGAGGNAGNCNTGCTCAATGAGAAAGAGACCGNTGCCGAGATTATATTATCAGAATCCTTCAAATAACATATAGCTTTATGAATTACAAGGAAGTTATAGAATCAAGATATAATCGTGAAGCCTGGCAGCAACTCCTTCACGACATTTTCCGTGGTAAAGTCAGCTTCTGGAATCGTCCATCAGAGGTGCATGTAAGCAGCCGTCTAGCAAAACAGGCTCTTAACCTTGGTAAGATTTCACTCTCAGATGGGGAGTCCATTGCGGTCTATGAAGTAGAACTCACAGACAACGTGAATATAGAGCGTAACCGTCGTGGCATACGTGACATGCTTACGACAGACTGGCGTAACATGGGCTATGCAGGAGCATTCATGTTTTGCTATCGAAAGAATGAAAGTGTTTTGCGCTTCTCGTATGTCAGTGAGACATGGGGATTTAACAAGCAGGGAGATTATGAGAAAATTTCGACTGACACCAAGCGTTACACCTATCTTCTTGGTGAAGGACGTGGTTGCCGTACCGCCATTGAACAGTTCAAGGTCCTACGTGACAGCAAACAGGCATTGAGCGACATCACGGCAGCGTTCTCTGTGGAAGCACTTACCAAACAGTTCTACAAGGATCTGTTTGAGTGGTATCAGTGGGCAGTTGAACCATCATCCAATATTACGTTCCCCAATAATACCACAACAGAAGACGATGACCGAGATGACATTGAAACAAAGGTCATCCGTATGATTACCCGTATCATGTTTGTGTGGTTCATCAAGCAAAAGAATCTGGTCCCAGACAGAATCTTTGATATTGACTTTTTAGCCACAATATTAAATGATTTCGANCCATACAGNACGACCGTTGGCAATTATNACAATNCNATCCTTCAAAACCTGTTCTTCGGTANGCTCAATCNTGCTATTANGGATGAANATNATAACACCCGTAAGTTTNCCACTTCAAGCAAACGCGACGTGAAGACATTGTATCGCTATGCAGAAATGTTTTTAATTAGCGAACAGGAAATTATCAATCTGTTTGCAGAAGTACCTTTTTTGAATGGTGGTTTATTTGAGTGCCTGGACAAAACACGTTATATTGATGGCGTGGAACAATGCTATAACTTTGACGGCTTCAGCCGTAATGATGCTCGTTTTGCCGATGGCCGTTTCAAGCATCGCGCTGTAGTTCCTAATAATCTTTTCTTTGAGCCAGAAAAGGGCTTGATTTCCATCTTGGGCCGCTACAACTTCACCATTGAAGAAAACTCTCCAGAGGAACAGCAGGTGGCACTTGACCCCGAACTGTTAGGTAAGGTATTTGAGAATCTGCTTGGAGCGTACAACCCTGAAACCAAAGAAACTGCACGAAACCAAAGTGGCTCGTTCTATACACCACGCGAGATAGTTAATTACATGGTTGACGAAAGCCTTATAGCTTATTTGGGTGACACAGCATTTGTCCGCTCATTGTTTCGCCACGACTTTATATTTGATAAGACAAAGACGGATGACTATCAAAAGATAGCAGAGAAACTGAAAGCAGTAAAGGTACTTGACCCTGCTTGTGGCTCTGGCGCTTTCCCAATGGGACTGCTGAATAGGATGATAGACATTCTGGAGCGTATCTCGCCAGATGAACGTGTCTATGACCTCAAACTGTCAGTCATCGAGAATTGCTTATACGGTAGTGATATTCAGAGCATAGCAGCACAGATTACCAAGCTACGCTTCTTTATTTCTTTGATATGTGACTGTGAGAAGGATGCATCAAAGCCTAACTTTGGCATACCAACGCTGCCTAACCTTGAAACAAAGTTTGTTTCTGCCAATTCTCTGATTGCAAAGAAAAAGAAACCAGCACAAGGTAACCTGTTTGAGAATCCAGAGATAGAGCCGACAAAGAATGAATTGGCAGAAATCCGCCACAAGCACTTCTCCGCGAAGTCGGCATCAACAAAGCATCGGTTAAGAGAGAAAGACCANGCTCNTCGTGAGAANCTGGCNAAATTACTCTNTGATGATGACAACTTTGCTCCAGAGGATGCAAAGCAATTGGCAGCATGGAATCCTTACGATCAAAATGCAGTCAGTCCATTCTTCGATCCTGAATGGATGTTCGGCGTTGCAGATGGTTTCGACATTGTGATTGGCAATCCACCATACATCCAGCTTCAAAACAATGGAGGCGAATTAGCTAAGTTATACGAGAATTGCAATTACTCAACCTTCGCTCGGACAGGCGACATCTATTGTCTGTTCTATGAGCGTGGATGGCAGTTGTTAAAGAAGAATGGCCATCTGTGCTACATAACATCCAACAAGTGGATGCGGGCAGGATATGGCGAAAAGACCAGAGAGTTCTTTGCCAACAAGACGAATCCCATGTTGTTGATTGACTTCGCAGGTGTGAAGATTTTTGAGAGTGCCACTGTTGACACGAACATCATATTGTTTGCAAAGTCAAACAACCTGCATGAAACCGTCTGCGCTGTTACTAACAAGCAGAACAAAGACAGTGTAAAGAATTTGAGCGATTTCGTACAGCAACAGAACTCCATCTGTGACTTCAATTCTTCTGATAGTTGGGTAATTTTGTCGCCAATAGAACAGAGTATTAAGCGTAAGATTGAAGCAGTAGGAACGCCTTTGAAGGACTGGGATATTCAGATTAACTATGGAATAAAGACAGGCTTCAATGATGCCTTTATCATATCTACCGAGAAGCGTAATGAAATTCTTGCAAATTGCAAGGATGCTGATGAACGCCAAAGAACGGCTGAGTTAATACGACCGATTCTTAGAGGCCGCGACATTAAGAGGTATGGATATGACTGGGCTAATTTGTATTTAATTGCGACATTTCCATCCCGCCATTACGACATTGACAGATACCCAGCAGTAAAGCAATATCTACTTTCGTTTGGTATTGAGAGACTGGAACAAACAGGTAAAACACATATTGTCGATGGCGAGAAAGTGAAAGCTCGAAAAAAGANCAACAACAAGTGGTTTGANANTCAGGATAGCATCAGCTATTGGGAGGATTTTTATAAANCAAAAGTTGTGTATATGNAAATACAAACTGATAACCCAGATGAGGGCTACCNGTTCCCATNCTATTCTTATGATGACAAAAGAAGTGTTGTCTTAAATACCGCATACATTATGAGTAGTGAAAGTACAGACCCGAGATATGTACTTGGCATACTGAACTCAAGATTAGGAAAGTTTCTTGTAAAGCAGTATGTGACCCAATTACAAGAAAGACAATTCAGAATGTTGTCTCAATATGTTATGAAGTTTCCTATCGCACGCCCCACAAAAGAGCAAGAAAAGGAAATGACAAGTCTTGTACAAGACGTATTAGTACACCAATCCATTGCAGCAGAGAACCGAATTGATGAACTGGCATTTCAAATATACAAGTTGTCGGAAATGGAAATTAAATTGCTTATTAGCAAGTAGTTGTACGAACGACTGCTTGCTAATAACTTATATTAATGGTGGATAGAAATTCTCAACATAATCTATTTCTACATCGGTAAGACCAACGGATTTGTATATTTCGGAATTAACTTTAATTGCAAAGCCTGTCATTGACAGTGTCCCTTTTATATATTGCTCAACTAAGTTGTTATAGATGTACTGCTGTTTATCTGTAATGTTTGGTAATAAGAGTTGCTGAATGGTGTATTTTTTCCATCTTACAGTACCTACACCTGTAGTAGTACCTACTTTAGAAAAGAACCATTCTGATAAAGGTGAGTTTAATGCACAAAAAAGATATGNANGATGATTTNCTANCATTAAAAACGTTGTTGCTTCAGGAATAAATTTTCCACCAGATTCATATGCAAACTTACTTCGGTCAGATATTTCGCCCCAGATTATTTTTGGCTTATTAAAATCCTCCCAATAAGCGCAGTTACGAAGATTATATGGAGTATCTCCTTTATCGGCTCTTGTGGCAATTCTATCCCAATACTGGTCTAAATGAGCTTTTACAGCAGGATAATNTTCGATTTTGATTCGAGGNATGCGTCCACGGATGCCGTTATGGNTATTAATGNGNTATAATCNATTATCNACATATCCATATCTTTTTATATCCCTGCCGCGCAAAATGGGTCATTAGTTTACTGCCAACCCTCTTAGTTCAATGAAACGTGCAAGAGTGTTTCTGTCAACCTTGCATATCTTCGCTATTTTTCGATGTGAAGTGCCATTCTTTAGCAGTTCTTTAATCAGAACTTCCTTGCCCGATAGCTTATACTTGTCTGGGCTACTCTTTTTACCTTTAGGACGACCAAGCACAACTCCCTCTGCTTTTTTCCTTGCCAAGGCCTCTTTGGTTCTTTGGCTGATAAGATTGCGTTCTATCTCAGCAGACAGTCCAAAAGCAAAGGCAAGGACTTTGCTTTGGATGTCATCACCTAAGCGATAGTTGTCTTTAATAGTCCAGACGCGGCACTCCTTGGTCATGCAGATATTCAGTATCTCCATAATCATAAAAAGATTCCTACCAAGGCGTGACAACTCACTACAGATGATAATGTCATCCTTATTGACTTTCTTCAGTAGGTTGCCAAGTTGTCTCTTGGTATAATTCCTTGTACCACTGATTGTTTCCTCTATCCAGTCGTTAATCACTATGCTCTGCTTCTCACAGAACTTATTAATCTCAAAGCGTTGGTTCTCTACCGTCTGCTTGTCACTTGAAACACGAATGTAACCGTAAACCATATACATATAGAATTTTAGTTATTGATTGTTCCTATTATTATATATGGTAAGAAAAGGACTATAAGTATTGGAAACAGACTGTCTCCAATACTTATTTACAAATCACTACCAATGTAAACCTCTAGATTTCCTCGGTTTCATCATGTGCCGTGCCATTCTTGCACAGCGTATAGTCTAGAGTATCTCCTCTTCATCTTCTTTGCGTCCCCAGTTGGAGTCACAGGAAACGCCACCTCCTCCATGACTCTCTGCGTAGTCGGTTGCAGCAGCTACAGACTGAGCAAAAAAGGTATATCCCTGTATTGAAGATTTGCGTTCCCCGTTCCAATAGGTCTTTGAGTAGAGTATTATCAAGGTGGGTAAATGTAAGTCGACCATAGGTATCGCTATCTACGATGACCATATTGAGATTGAGAATCCTGACATACTGCCTCCGCAGATTACACCTGAAAACATCCATATCATACCCATACAATCCGACAATTGCTAATGTACTGTATAGTACAACCTATATTGAGAACTGGGGGTGGGGATGAAACGTATCATGGAGGCTTGCTAGAAGAGAGGTATCGCTGCTCCAATATGGTCTATCAATGGAGGCTTTGTTGTGGTAACATTTATGAAACCAACAAAGGGTGATACTCAAGATGACACCCAAGATGGCCCCCAAGGAGTTACCCAAGATGTCCCTCAATATAAAGAACTTGATAAATGGATATAGAAACAAATCCTAAACAATCTTCATATCTCAACAGAAGATTTGGCAGAATCGAGTAATCGAAGTTCAAAAACCATCAAACGCCACATATGCCATATATCCGTTATGTAGGTAGTGGTTATAGTGATTATTGGGAGGTATTTGACAAAGAATAAAACCACTTTTATACTGGCTTAAACTTATGGCTGTGTCAGGATTAAATGCCGCATCCTCTCTTGCAATAGTTTCAAGAGCTGTTGTTTGTATGATGAATAAATATGGACCATACATCATTAAGACTAAAGACATAAAGGAAATGCTTGTCAAAAATGCAGGGGGCTCTTATCGTTACACGGAAGTCAACTTGTTTTTGCGAACGCACAAGATTGCCCCAATGACGGTTTAGAGGAGGAAGTGTCAAAATGACACTCCTCAAATGTTGTGTGGAAACATATCTCAACATTATAATCCCCAGCCTGTCTTTTTCTTCGTACCGTCCCAGTTGGTAAGTTCAGTGCTGGAACCGCCCCCACCTGTACTAATACCACCTCTGCCGCCAGCAGCAAGGAGTAGATTCGCCATCAAATCCTTGGAAACCGTCATGGCATCACAAAGCTGTCGGGTACGGGTTGCTGTAAGACCAGCTTTGAACTCGGACATATCAGTCCATGACACCCTTTCTAATAGATAGGCTGTAGCCATCTTGCGTTGCTTCTCGTCTATTGGANCAAGGNNATATCTATATGCTTCAGCAATGATGCNCCATGCAACAGAGTTACCCTGCTTTGGATGGAAGTCGTTGTCTTTGCNTTCTGCATAATCCCTGATGGCAGCAACGCNTTCTTTAATCCATTTGTCAATCTGCTTCAAGAAGGCTTCCTTGTTCTGCTGTATGCTCTCCCAGATTTCCTTGATTTCTGGGATGTCCATCATTTCCCGAACTTGNNTCGCTGCNCTTTCGGCTCGCTGNTGCTCACTATATGCCTTGTNACTTGAACNGACAGCCCCGGACTCGGCTTTGCCAACTCGCTCCTGTAGTTCCTTGATTTCTGCATCCTTCTTGTCACGAAGTCGGGCGATGGCATTCTCATCTATTGAGGCTATCCGCTTTCTAAGGATGTTGTTTTCTTCAGTCAATCGACCATTCTCCTTTAACAACTGCTTGTTCTGCTCTATGATGGCACTTGCATTCTGCATAGCTTTACGGTAAAGCGACTTGCCCATTTTCAGTATATCCTCATTATGGGCTTTCATGGCCTGCATGAGTGCAGTCTGCAATTCTGTTAGGATGGCTTTAATCGCTTTGCGTCGTTCCTCGCGCCATTCTTTCTGTCCGAAGGCAGGGATGGGCTTTTCAAGTTCGGCTTTTATGTCATCCCAAGCCTTCTTTACAAGAGGATTCGTATTCAGGGTTGGTACTATCAGGTATTCCTCCTTGATGTCCAATGCCGCAGCATAATCTTCCAGCTGAGAGATGTTGCCTTCCAACCTCTCCTTATGCTGCTCCTTGTTTTGTATCTCACCCTCTAACTTGTCCTTCTGTTCTTCCAGGTGTTCCTTTTGCTTCTTCATGTCCTGCACCTCACCAGCCATCTTTTCCTTTTGGCCTTCCAGACGTTCATTTTCCATCTGGTTCTNGNCGNTGGNATCCTTGGCTTGNCGTTCAGCCTNCAACACAGCNTTGCTCTTGTGGACACGTTCACGCCGCTCCTCGCCTGGCAGCATGGCAATGTCATNACCTCGCTCCAGACCGTACTTGTGCCCAACCTCATTATAGTAGTCAGTGTGCATCTGGTGATAGGTGTNTCCCACAGCATATTTGTCTTTGCCCCATACACTGGCATACNATNCACATTCCTTTTCCCTNCGTTCGGCTTCCGTTCTTACGAAGTCGCCACGGATTTCTTCAGGCAGTTTCTNCCATACCTTATGTGAGAGCACCTTCGACTTGTCATCCTTATGCACATAATTGGTAGATGCGCGGCCTCTGGCTTTTGTCTTTGCAACAGGGATGGTCTGAATCTGGATGTGCGGGGTGGTTTCGTCAAGATGAACGTCGAAGCCGATGATGTTCTCTGCCCCCCAGCGGTCACATGCCCAATGGTAGGTGTCCAATGCCCAGTCTTTGATACCCTGTTTCAATACGACATGGGCATTGCTTTTTTGTAGGGTAAAGTCCACATCTTGGTTACCAAAAGCAAGACGAGTCAACACATCATGGTCACCACTGACAATGATGCCAACGGTGCAGTTGAGGCTGTTGTCGGAGATTATTAAAGGGTTGTTTTTGTCTATGTAGGGTTTGAAACCGAGTTCGCTAAGACGCTTCTGCAAGCGTTCGTGAAGTGGCACGGAATTGGAACTAAGAGGAATGATTTCGCCTTTGCCGTTAATCTCAAAGTTGAGATGCTTGCGTGAGAAATCGTAATGGTTGTTGGTGTCTTGATTCTTCAAGCGATAGGTGTTCTCGTCCCATCCGCGACGTTCTGGCTCGTAGCCTTCCGCAGCAGAAAAGGACTTGGCTGGTGCACCTACATGGATGGCGGCACGGGGAATGTTGTTTCTGGATTTACTCATTTTATTCTAAATTGTTATAAAGTTAATGTATAAATGTTCATCGGGTCTCGGGTGGAATCTGAGTGGAGGGTTGAGGGAGAGAGTCACTCCCTCACAGATGCACATTGCTTCTGGCTTGTGCCATGTGCGGCGACCTTGCTTTATAGCGGCTGTTCAACTCTCAGAGAGCATGATGGGACTTTTTAAGGGAGCGTGGCGAATCTAAAAGTCCATATTATGTTATGGGATTATTCGGTAATCCTTCTAGGCGCAGCATATACTCAGGAGCAGGAGGAACCTCGGCTTCTAAGCCGCAGTCACCCCCTCCGTACTCGACATATCGATGAAGCTTGCCACAATAGGTGCCGTTGATACTCTCATGCGAATGGTTGCACTTGTGGCACTCAGGATTCTTGCCATGCCAGCGTTGCTCCTGTGCCGTGCCTAAGACCTCTACATTCCTTTCCTCTGTCTGTCTTTTTGCCAGTCTGGTGAATTGTGGTTCCGACTCAACTTTTGTTGCAGTTTCATCATATTGAGATGGAGCCATCACTTCCAGACCAAGTGCATCAATGAGTTTTTGAAGCGCAGGATTGCGTTCAACCATTCGTTGGAGAATCATCTGCTTAGTTTCCTGCATCAGGAGAAAGTCTGAGATGTCAAGTCCCGCTTCGCGCTGTTCATCAGTCGCCATTTGTTCCAAGACAGTTGAAACGGTCACGCTCTTGCAGATGGGGGTGAGGACAGAAGACTTCTTAGTCCATTTGTCTGTAGCCCCTAGATCCGGCATCAGAATCACATCCCTGTCATGGAGCACCTGCATGGCTTCCGCATTGAAACAACCATTTTTGCCACCTGTTGCCAGCCAGAGGAAGTCTGGTATGAAATGCGATGCTATCAGACAGGTTTTCTCACTTTCCACCAACATGACTGTGGCAGAGGATGTGGCAAGCAAATGTTCTCCGAACAGGCATTGCTTCAGATGGAAATCTGGCAGTTTTAGTTCCGAGTGTACCCAGCAGACCTGCGGTATCGGCTCTTTGATACGGTGTCCGTCCTTGGGATTGTACCCCATCAGTTTTCCTGATCGGAGGTTGCCTTCTTGATCAATCTGCCAAAAGACTGTGGCACCTCCCCATTTCTTGGAAGTTCCCACCTTATAGCGTTCAAACTGTCTATTGGTCGCATCCTTGCCGACAGTCTTGCATAGGAACAGGTATAAGGGATTGATGTCGTAATGCGAGAGTGTCTTTCGCATAGTGTCAGTTGACATGAAAGACGGAACATCGGGTTCTGGCTTAGACTTGATTGGCGTGGCTGGCTTATTAGTCATATTATACCTACATGAATCATTATCAAAGTTGTTTGGCTTTATGTCGGGGTTGTCCCTGAAGAAGTCTTTAGGCGTATAATGGTAGCCACACGAATCCTCATGGTCGCATCTTCCCACATAGTCGGGGAACTCTATCTTACCTTCCTCGTCAACATATCTGACAAAGCATCGCTTTCTTCCGCATTGGGGACATGTTTGTTTGGTATTCTTTCCGACAGCGTATTTCTGTAAATGGAATCGGTATTCATTCATAGTTATNAATCTTTTTNANTNATTGAATAAGGNTTNTTACACGATNNAANTTNACACTTNTNCNCTNTGGNAAAATGTAAAGTGTAAAATGTATCTATCGGGTGTATCAGAGTCGTTTTTTGTATGCTCCATGTCTCGTTTTCTGAAGAATCCGTTCTTCACACATTTTGGCTAGATCTTTTTTCACGGTACTCTCGCTGACTCCGATTTCATTGCCTGCCATAATAGCATCATTGGTGGTAAACTCGACAGGTAACGAATCTATAAATACCTTCTTTAAGGATGGCATGGCATCCGTCTGCATGTGACTTTTGATATCCAAATACGACAGTTCCAGATAATCATACATCCGAATTGCCGCCTGTACAGAACTATCATCGATGTACTCTATGTGCTTCTCACCACATGCCCAACTAAGGAGTTGCAATATTAACGCAAGACGGGCCACATTGGAATCAGCCTTCATCATGCGACTATCAAGGAGTTTGTCGTCCTCAATGGCATTTGCTTGTTCCACAAGGTCATTCTTCCATGATGCAAAGCATTGAAAGGCACAGGCATTCATGTCTATGACTTTAGGCATGATGATTCCCTTTTCATCATAGTCAGGCNCTAATGTAAGCNATTCGTCTNTCATTCGCTTCCACTTACCATATACTCTATCAGCCCTTTCACCTTCATGCTGCCAGTCATCTTGACTCAGCTGCATCTTTGGAATCTGGCGACTTTTGGGATGGAGGAATAGTATGCGGTCTATCAATCCACTTGATACATTCTCTTTCGTTAAGAGTTCTCCAATACGTTGAGTCTGTGTAGTGCCGATAATGTTGATACAGGGATGTGGAATGACGATGGGCATGGGACTATTGCAGCGGGACATCTTCAAAGGCTTACCGCTATAGGCAGTCAGTAATTGAGTTAGCAAGGGGCTATTATGGTAGCGATTGATACTATTGAAGAACCCCATAATTTCATCCACCAGAATAATTATGCCACGCTGATTATCGTTGTGGATTCTCATCATGGCTTCCTGCGTGAAGTCTGAAAGGATGGTCTGCTTAAGAACAGGTTTGTCAGTGTCAATGGTTTTGGTCATGCTTCCGTCATTCATTTCAGCATAGCATTTGTTCTCTTCAATGAATTGGCTTAGCATATTATGATCATGTTCCCGAAGTGGACGAAACGCATAATCAAGTGGTGGAGTCTTTCCCTGCCCTGGTCGTCCCGTGAGGATAACATACAAGGCAGGGCTATTATTCCATGAGCCACGGATGCGAATGTGGCAGCTGTTGCCGATGGCGGTAGCTGCTGCCGACATCATACTCATGGTCAGATATTCCAAATCGAACTGCTCTATGCGAGCCACCTCAAAGATGATGTCCTGCAGNTTCTGTGGGAAGGCATCGANGGGAAGACCGATACGNTTAACGTCTTGGGCTTCCATTCGCACTTTGTTGGTGAGNTCAAGTACATTCATACGCACCTCGCTTTCCGTTTANAGTTGACAAATGCCTGTGCCTCCTTCTCCAANTCTCCCATAGACTTCCGCTTGCCATTGCGAAGCCATTCATCTATTTCCGATTTGAGGAAAACAATACTTTNNCCTTTTTTATGATAAGGGATAAAGTGAGTGNTTGTCCAGCCATATACCGTTTGTTCGGCTGGATGATTAGGTAAATAATTACAAAGGTCTTTCAGATTTAGCCAAGCGTCGGCATCCTCTCTCGGAAATGATTGCAGAGCGTCAATCTTGCGTTCCATGACCTCCAATCTCTGGGCGATGTCTGCCAAAATCTTTGGCATAGCATCAAAAGAATAAGTTATTTCAGCCATATCAATATGGTTTTTAAGATTGGCTGCCGTCAATATGAAAACAGCCACTTTCGAGTGAAAGCGACTGCAAAAGTATCGGTGCTTTGAATGGTGGATTTATGGTGGAATGATTCACCATCCTTTCACCACAAAGATTCTATCAAAACCATCCTAACTAATTGGTAATCAATATTGTTAAAGAGATTCAAAGAGAAAAGATTTTTAACTGGTGAAAGCATGGTGGGACGATGGTGGGGCATTTCCACCATCGTTTCATCATCAAAATAGGGTGTTGGACACAAAAAGGGACAAGATTCTCGTGATGTCAAGAGTCTTGTCCCTAGTATGAAGGAGGCGAAATGTGCCTCAATTATTGAAATCTACATTCAGTTTGATGGTATCAGCGGCCTGTTCCTTCTTTTCGTCAACCACCTTTGCATAAACTTGTGTCGTGCGAACGTTGGTATGGCCCAACATTTTGCTGACTGTATAGAGGTCTGTGCCACTGCTCAACTGGAGCGTAGCATATGTATGGCGGAAGCAGTGGAAGGTGATGTGCTTCTTGATGCCAGCAGCTTTTATCCATCGTTCAACGGGCTTTGAAATCCATGAGGGCTGTGGAAGTCCGCTAAAAACGAGTGCATCGGGATGCCCAGGCTCTCCACAAAGCTGATATGCCTGATCGGATATTGGCATATATTCCACACCTTTCGTCTTACGTTGAGTGAAATTGATACGATAGTGCTCACCTTCTTTAGTAATCTCTTGCCAAGTCATCTTCATGATGTCACTATGCCGGAGCCCTGTTAGTGCTGAGAACAAGGCAGCTCTCTTGATAACAGGATTACTACATGGTGTTGCAGCTAATTGGTTAAGTTCTTCCTGTGTCAGATGCTCGCGTCTGCTTTCCTGTCCTTGTATGCCTTTGACTTTGGCTGCAATATCAACTGTGAAGTAACCATCGATAAATGCCTGTTTCAGGACGGTCTTAAAAATGCCGAAGTATGAGGACGCTGTATTCTTGGAGATTATGCCTTTCTTTCCTGCACCCTTTGGAGCTACCAAAAGGAATTGCCTCACCTTCTCTATCATTTGGAGATTGATAGTGTCGAATAGTAATGGCTGGTTATCGGCAAATAGTTTCAATAGATCATATACACGGAACCAGGTATTATAAACCGCATCGGTATTATTAGCATTACGGGTATTGGCCAACTGCTTGAAATAAGCGATAAAATCACATCTCGACTTTTCAACCTGTTCTGCCATTGCTGCATCGGCATCAGAATAGAGGTCTTGGGTGTCGTACTCCTTTTGGCGGATGGCTCTAATGCGGTCGGCATAGAGACAATTCTCCTGGTCCAACTCAGACTTGCAGAGAATAATACCATTCAAATCTCTTTTAGGCTTATATGTTACTTTCCCATCAGTGCAAGTCCGGGCAGTTCGCGATTTGTCCCAAATGGGTGTTTTAATAGAACGGTTGATATACTCTCTCACTCGCTGTGGCTTATCCTTTCCCTCTACTCGAACAGGATAAGCTTCCAGATAGAGGTACCATTCATCATAATAATCTGATTTGCGTAACCTAACAGTTACACGAGTATTAGTAAACGATTTCTTCATGGCTTACCAGAATTGTATAGGTTATCAATGTCTTCTTTGGGTGCATACACATAATTTCCTATCTGACGGATTGGAATGGAGTACTTGCGAATATGAAGATAAACTGTACTGTCATTCACATGGTATTTCTCAGAGATTTCACCAATAGTGTAACAATTTTCTGGCTCCATGTTGTAAAGCTTTGGCAAAGGTCTGAAGGTGTTGTCAAGTACATACTCTCTACCGCCAAACATATTTCCCAAGTCAGACTTTCTTATCCGTATAAGACGTTTCCCCAAATTCACACAAGGAATTGTCCCTTTACGGATGAGACGATAAATAGTGTCCTTACTAACAGAAAACATGGCAACAGCCTCTTGAACGCTGATGTAGTCTCTGGAATCTGGGATATTGGCAACCAGTTCTTCAAGTTTTGCCAACTTTTCAATCTCTGCTTTTTTCTTCTTGCTTGCGATCTCACTACACTTCTTTGAACAAAATCTTGACTCAACGGTTTTGGCATAAAACCATGCACCACAGATTTCGCATTTTCTCTTGATTTCAAACTTTGCTCTTGCCATACTCAAAATTAGATTAAAACAAGTCAAATTTCGCTCGTAGATTTTATATGTATATTTTTGTTGGGTGTCATTGCAAAATAAGTTTTGGTACAAATCCGTTGCAAATTTACGCCAAAAATCGTTACAAAACAAGAGAAAAATCAGGATTAACAAAAATTAAAAATCCGTGCAACTAATTGAGTTACACGGATTTCTTTGTGGTTTATTTATGGATATTTACTTCCATCAATGGACCTCCTCAAAGTCTGCGTCCTGAACGTCGTCGGCGCTATTGGACTGAGTGCCGTCGTTGGGCTGGGCACCGCCTTGGAAGCCGGCATCGGGACCTGGCTGCTGACCTGCGGCATACATCTTTTGGGATGCGGTCTGCATGGCTTTGTTGAGACCTTCGATGGCTGCGTCGATTTGGGCTACATCANCGNTGTCCTTGGCTTTCTTGNGGGTGTCGATGGCAGCGTCGATGGCGGGNTTTTCGTCGGCAGGNACCTTGTCGGCATTGTCCTTCAGGAAGTTCTCGGTCTGGAAAATCATGCTGTCCGCCTGATTCACCTTGTCGATGCGCTCGCGCTCCTTCTTGTCGGCATCAGCGTTGGCTTCCGCCTCGGCTTTCATGCGCTCGATTTCTTCCTTGGAGAGACCAGAGGATGCTTCGATGCGGATTTCCTGCTCCTTGCCAGTGGCCTTGTCCTTGGCTGACACCNTGAGGATGCCGTTGGCGTCGATGTCGAAGGACACCTCGATTNGAGGCACNCCGCGACGTGCGGGNGCGATGCCGNTGAGGTTGAAGATACCAATCTGCTTGTTCTGGTTCGCCATGGGGCGGTTACCCTGCAAGACGCGGATGGTCACCTCGGTCTGGTTGTCGGCTGCGGTTGAGAACACCTCAGTCTTCTTGCATGGGATGGTGGTGTTGGACTCGATCATGGTGGTCATGACAGAACCCAGCGTCTCGATACCCACGTTCAGCGGAGTCACGTCAAGGAGCACGATGTCGCCCACGCCCTCTTCCTTGTTGAGGATGGCACCCTGGATGGATGCGCCCACTGCCACCACTTCGTCGGGGTTCACGCCCTTTGAAGGAGCTTTGCCGAAGTAGTTCTCCACAAGCTGCTGAACGGCTGGGATGCGGCTTGAACCACCCACGAGGATAACCTCGTCAATGTCGGAAGTTGAGATGCCAGCATCCTTGATGGCAGCCTGACACGGAGCGAGACACGCCTGAATGAGGTTGTGAGCCAGCGACTCGAACTTGGCACGGGTCAGCGTGGTCACGAGGTGCTTAGGCACACCGCCAGCAGCAGTGATGTATGGCAGGTTAATCTCCGTAGAAGAACTGCTCGACAACTCAATCTTAGCCTTCTCGGCAGCCTCCTTCAGACGCTGCATCGCCATGGGGTCCTGCGTGAGGTCCACACCCTCGTTAGCCTTGAAGTCAGCAGCGAGCCAGTCGATAATCACCTGGTCGAAGTCGTCACCGCCAAGGTGAGTGTCACCATTAGTGGAAAGCACCTCGAACACGCCACCACCGAACTCAAGAATAGAAATATCGAACGTACCGCCACCGAGGTCGAACACGGCAATCTTCATGTCCTTGTTAGCCTTGTCAATACCGTAAGCCAAAGCAGCAGCCGTAGGCTCGTTCACGATGCGCTTCACATCGAGACCCGCAATCTGACCAGCCTCCTTCGTGGCCTGACGCTGAGAGTCGGAGAAGTAAGCCGGCACGGTGATGACAGCCTCCGTCACCTCCTGCCCCAGATAATCCTCAGCCGTCTTCTTCATCTTCTGCAAGATGATGGCAGAAATCTCCTGCGGCGTATATTTGCGACCGTCAATATCCACGCGAGGCGTGTTGTTGTCGCCCTTCACCACCGAGTAAGGCACACGCGAAATCTCCTTCTGCACCTGGTCATAGGTCTCACCCATGAAACGCTTGATAGAGAACACCGTGTTCTTCGGATTCGTGATAGCCTGACGCTTGGCAGGGTCACCCACCTTGCGCTCGCCATCCTTCACAAAACCAACCACCGAAGGAGTTGTGCGCTTGCCCTCAGAGTTTGCAATCACTACAGGCTCGTTGCCTTCAAAAACCGATACNCNAGAGTTTGTTGTACCAANGNCAATACCAATAATCTTTCCCATAATCTTATTTGTTTTTAGTTTCAGTTCTTAATACTATTATTTATTATGTGTGTCCGTCCAGCACACAGCCGACAGCCAACACCCATAAAGAAAGACAAAAGCCGTGCCAACATCAGCTCCGCCAATCGAACCGCCCCCGACACTGACAAAGTTCTCCCCTCCGACTGACATTGTGGCACACCCCGTATGACAAACCCTGTCAATCGCCACACACCATTGCCCTCCAGTCGCCCATCCCCATGCCCACCTTCCACAACACCACTCCCCTCTCCCCCACAAACAGAACCTCTCCGCTTCCACCGCAAAAGTCGTTCATAACTTTGGAACAATTATTCATAACTTATGAATAATTGTTCCAAAGTTATGAATAAGCAAACATCCCCAAACCTCCCAAAGTACCACACACAGTTTTTCCAAAGAAAAATTGGACGGTAAAGGAAAGTTCTGTATCTTTGCAAAAGCGTTTTGCTTATATCACATCATTAGTGCCCCATCAAA
>WFLX010094608.1_pt1 | contig 19558 bp, 22 predicted proteins | sample 4967041 | NCBI WGS metagenome assembly WFLX01 (sample SAMN12857096, study PRJNA449069) | gut metagenome | isolation source: stool from male and female vole | host: Microtus ochrogaster | place: USA:Florida | collected 2017
TCCGGCTCACGAGTTATAGCCGAAAGCACCAGTGAATTTTCTCGATCCACCCGAGGAACTTATATTGAATGTCACAGCCTGCGGAACAGTATTTTCCGGCATGAAATCAGAGGTTTTCACTTTAATGGTGTTGTCTGCGTCATTATATCCGACGCTCTGACCGATTTCCTGTGAAATAGTTCCGTCAACGGGCAGGTCTTTTGTGCGTGTGTAGGTACAGGTGACATTTTCTACTCTGATACTGGACGTGTTTCCCCACCAGTAACCGAAAAGCACCTCTCCGTCTGCTGAAACGCATTGGCTGACATCTTCCGGAACGTCCCACTTTATTTCGCCGTAAGTTCCCTGAGTGGAAGCGGTGAAGTCTGGAGACTGATACCAGCCCTCATCTTCTGACGGATAATCTTCTGTTACGGAAATACCACAACCGCCCTTGAACTGTCCTATATCAAGATTGTCGGCAGAATATATAACAAAAGTGAATGAGGAAATAACATCGCCGTTCTCAATGAAGTCTGAAAGGGGAAGTTTTATTGTATTTTTTCCGTTGGTTTTTTCTATTACCTTATCAACTGAAACCTGTGTTCCGACCTCAGCCGAAACGGTTTCAATTGGACTTACATGAAGCGTTGTAGGTTCTTCTGTGATTTCTTCGGAAGATTCCTTATTATCTTTCTGATTTTCTGTAACCCGTGCTTTAGTGTTGAAAGTGGACTGAATATAATCGTCCGATTTATTTTTATTTTTTCCGCAGCCTGTGAAAGATACAGCAATCACAGATGCGGAGAAAAGGGCTGTTATTCTCTTTTTCATGACATATGTCCTTTCCGTTTTCTGTATATTACAATTATTATATCATTATTTTCNTTTGATNTCAATATTATTAATCAACGAAATATATNTGTTTTTTTGCTGAAAATTAAATAATTCTGCTGAAACGTCGTTTTTTCGGTGCTGATTTGTGATTTAATGATAAACGATAATTTTTTATCGCTATTTATGCACAATAAAAAGTTATTTTCAAGGCTTGATTTTTGTGTAGATGTCTAAATTTAATGATAAACATTAAATTTCTATTGATAAACGTAAAATCTTCTGCTATAATATAAACATCACGTGAGACGAATAAAACAATAATTAAACGGAGGGAATTACTTATGAAAAATGAAACTATCGGAAAAATCAACTCGGTCGGTAAGGTGAGCCGTATTGTTGCAAAAATTGCACAGGTTGTAGCTCTTATAGGAGCAATAGCCTGTTTGGTGGTTGGAGTTGTTGGACTTTTCATTCCGAAAAACGCCATGCAGTTCAACGGCACAGCTTCGGGAAAACTTTCACTTAATACAAAGTTTGTGGAAGATGCCGACATTGACGAAGGCAATGATAAACATAGTTTTTTGGGTGCGGACTTTGAAATAAACGCCGAAGAATCAAGAGACGGTGATATTCAGCACGTTGAAATTGAGGCTTCCGCAAGCAACGTAAACGGAAATATACTGAAACTTTTTGTATCTTCAGTAGGTTTTGTTGCAGCGATATTCTGTGGGTTACTGTGGATTGTGATGAGATTTGCGGTCAGATTTTCCAAAACCCTTGAAATATGTAATTCACCATTTGAAGAAAATGTCCTTGCGGATATGAAAAAACTTGGAATATCGCTTATACCTTTCGGAATTTTCACACTCATAACAACCGGAGCTTCGGGTTTGGTATTGGTTCTTATAATTATGCTTGTGATACTGTTTATAAATATTTTCAAATATGGTGCAGAATTACAGCAGGAATCTGACGACACTGTGTGACGGGGTGAAACTATGGCAATAATTTCAAGACTTGACAGGATTATGGCTGACAGGAAAATCACCCTCAATGAACTGAGCGAACGTGTAGGCGTAAGCAATGTAAATCTGTCAAAACTAAAAACGGGTAAAGTCAGTGCTATAAGATTCTCGACGCTTAACGCTATATGTCGTGAGCTTAAATGTCAGCCGGCGGACATTCTGGAGTATGTAGAGGATTTGGAAGAAAAAGAATAATTTTTCAGGAACGGTATTATTTTAAGTACCGTTCTTTTTTGATTGGTCATAATCGACATATGTCTATATACTTTTTTGTAGAAAGTAACAAAAATTTTTGACATAATAAATATAATCTTCACTTTTTTTTTAAAATATGTTATAATATCATCATTGCTATCCGGAGGTGAAAATTTATTAAACGTCTTTATATTTCCGACCTTGACGGAACACTTCTGAATAATGATGCGAAACTTTCTGATTTTACAGTTAAAAGTATAAATTCGTTAATTGAAAATGGAATGTATTTTACATTTGCTACTGCAAGGTCGGTATATTCTGCAAAACCGATTACTTCGGCTCTGAATATAAATGTTCCGTATATACTCATGAACGGCGTAAGTATATATAATCCGCTGAATGACAGATACATAAAAAATGAGTATATTCCGCCGGAGGTTTCAGCACAGATAATACAAGCNTTCAAGGAAAANNACATTAAATGTNTCATNNATAAAATACAAAATGATATNCTGAGTACTTATTTNACTGAAATGACATCACAGGTTATGCGGAGTTTTGCGGAAGTACGAAAAAATCAGTACAATAAACCGTTTATTCAGTGTGCAGACCTTGCAGACCATGCCGACGGTGAAACAGTATATTTTACTATAATGGAGGAATATGAAAAGATTCTGCCCGTTAAGAATATTGTTTCGGAAATTGACGGTGCAAATTATGCGTTTTATAAAGATACCTATACGGGAAAATGGTATCTTGAAATTTTTTCCGGAAACGCTTCAAAAGCCAACGGTATAAAGTATCTGCGGAATGAATACGGATTTGACGAAATTGTGTGTTTCGGGGATAACTTAAATGATATAACTATGTTCGGAGAATCGGACATAAAAATTGCTGTCGGAAATGCTGTTCCGGAATTAAAGGAGCTTGCGGATTTTGTGACATTGNCGAACGAAAATGACGGTGTTGCGGTGTGGCTTGACGAAAACNATGGGAGATAATTATGAACAGATTTTCATANAAGAATNTTTACAACAGTGAAAAGCATAAGGAATTTATGGACAGTCAGCGTTATGTAATAGACGATAAATTTCTTGACGAAACAGAAAGCTATGATTTATCGGACGACTTTTCCGTTGAATATAGTATTTACAGGGACGGTGAACAAAAAGAAAATTATTTTGCTACAACGGCTTTTGTAAATAAAGTAACTCTGAAAAATGCCGATAAAGTAATATATGAATACTATTGTTTTTATGACCACAGTGTTACGTTTAAAGAAATTATTCACCATAAAAACGGTCACAGATATTATCCTTTTCATGTTGANTTGTACGGAATAAGTTTTCTTGATGTTGACACTCTGGAAGTGTACAACTATATTCCCGAGGGCTATGAACATGATGATAAATATATGTGCGGAGAATCCTTTATAATAACTGACATTCATTATGACAGGGAATCTAATCTCATTGCATACGGCGGTTGTTACTGGGCTTTTCCTTATGACGTAATGGTGGGAGATTTTTCAGAACCTCTTAACTTCAATCCGCATCTTGTAAGTCTGCGCAATATTTTAAACTCCGAATATGATTATGATGATGTTGATTTCAAGGAATGGAAAAATAACAGATTGTATGTTTTGTGCGACAGTGAAGAAAAATCTTTGAGTATTGAGCAACTCAGAAATATGATAAATTAATTAACCGACAGGGGATTTATGATGAATTTTTCATATAAAAATATTTACGGCAGTAAAAAATATAATGAATTTATTGAAAGACAGCATTATGCAATAGATGATAAATTTGTTTGTAACACTATGAACTGTGAGTTGTCGGACGGTTTTTCAGTTGAATTTATTAATTATAGTGACAACGAACAGAAAGACAAGCCGTATAATTCTGTTGCTTCAAAAATCATTCTTAAAAATGCGAATAAAAAAATATATGANTATTATTGTTTTTACAGTCACTGCTTTGTATATACAAAGATTATNCACCACAAAAATGGTCACAGATATTATCCGTTTCATGTTGATAGGTACGGAATAAGTTTTCTTGATGTTGACACTCTGGAAGNATACAACTATATTCCCGAAGGCTGTCAGCATAGTGGTGACCGTATGTGCGGAGAGAGTTTTATAATAAACTATATTGACTATGACNTTGAATCAAATCTCATTGCATACGGAGGNTATTATCNGTCTGATTNTNTTGAGGTAANGGNTGATGTAATGNTAGGGGATNNNTNAGAGCCACTTAATTTNAATCCGCACCTTGTAAGTCTGCGTGATATTTTAGACCTTAAATGCAATTATGATAATATTGGTTTCAGAGAATGGAAAAATAACAGGCTTTATGTTTTATGTTATGATGACTATTCTTTATATCATGATGACAATGATATTGAAGAAAAATATGTGAGCATTGAAGAACTCAAAAAATTAATAAACGAATTGACTATGAAAGGAAAATAAAAATGAAAAAATTAATGCTTGGAAATGAGGCTTTTGCGAGAGGACTTTATGAGGCAGGGTGCAGGGTAGTATCAAGTTATCCCGGTACGCCGTCAACTGAAATTACAGAAGAAGTCGCCAAATATGACGAAGTTTATGCAGAATGGTCGCCGAATGAAAAAGTAGCTCTGGAGGTTGCACTCGGTGCGTCAATAGCAGGTGCAAGAAGTTTCTGCGGAATGAAACACGTCGGTCTTAACGTTGCCGCAGACCCTTTGTATACTGCGTCATATAGCGGTGTGAATGCAGGTCTTGTAATAGCGGTTGCGGACGACCAAGGTATGCACTCCTCACAGAATGAGCAGGACAGCCGTCATCATGCTATAGCCTCAAAAGTTCCTATGCTTGAACCGTCAGATTCAGACGAATGCAAGGACTTTGTAAAAACTGCGTTTGAAATTTCTGAACAGTTCGACACGCCTGTTATTGTGAGAATGTCAACCCGTGTTGCACATTCACAGAGTATCGTTGAAACACAAGAACGTCAGGAGCTTGAACTCAAAGAATACATAAAAACACCACAGAAATATGTCATGATGCCTGCTTACGCAAAGGGCAGACACGTTTTTGTCGAGGAACGCACAAAGAAACTTGTTGAATATGCCGAAACTTCTCCGCTTAATCGTGTGGAAATTTCCGGAAAAGCCGAATTTGGTGTAATTACGAACGGTGCGGCTTATCAGTATACAAAAGAAGCACTCGGAGAAAAAGCGTCCGTTTTAAAACTCGGTATGGTAAATCCGTTACCAGTAAAGTTTATTCAGGATTTTGCTTCCAAATACGAAAAAATCTATGTTATAGAGGAACTCGACGGCATTATTGAACAGCATTGCCGTATAGGTATCGGTGTAAACAACGTACAGGGAAAAGAAATTTTCGGTTACATAGGTGAAATACCACAGTCTGTAATTGCTGAAAAGATTCTTGACAAAAAGAAAGAGTTCATTTCACTTGATGAGAATATTCCGGTAAGACCGCCTGTAATGTGTGCCGGCTGTCCGCACAGGGGACTTTTCTACTGTCTGAAAAAACTTGATGTTACAGTTTCGGGAGACATCGGCTGTTATACACTCGGTGCAGCCGCTCCACTCAATGCAATGGACACTACTATTTGTATGGGTGCGTCTATTTCCGCACTGCATGGTTTCAACAAGGCAAGAGGTGCAGAGGCTGAACACAAGAGCGTTGCGGTAATTGGTGACTCAACTTTTATGNACTCCGGAATGANNGGTCTNGTAAATATAGCTTACAATAATTCAAACTCAACTGTTATTATTCTTGACAACTCAATCACCGGAATGACAGGTCATCAGCAGAATCCCACCACCGGAAAAAATCTCAAGGGCGACCCTGCTGCCGCTGTAAACCTTGAGGAACTCTGTAAAGCTATTGGTATAAAGCGTGTTCGTGTTGTAGACCCGTATAAGCTTTCCGAAACAGAATCGGCTATAAAAGAAGAACTTGCGGCAGATGAAGCGTCTGTAATTATATCACGCCGTCCGTGTGCATTGCTGAAATATGTCAAGCACAATCCGCCGTTTGCGGTTGATAGTGACAAGTGTGTAGGCTGTAAGGCTTGTATGAAACTTGGCTGTCCTGCAATCTCGATAAAGGACAAAAAGGCAGTTATTGACCATACACAGTGCGTCGGCTGCGGAATATGTCAGGAACAGTGTAAGTTAAATGCTATCAAATGATAAACGGAAATATTATTGAATTAAGTTATTCATGTTTCGGTGACAGTTCGGATTTTGTAATATGGTATAAGGACGAAAATGATGAAAACCGTGTATATACTTCCGACGGAAAAGTAGTCAGCTTTCCGTCGGAGGAAAAAGCACACCGAAAAGCCGACGAACTTAATATTAATATAACAGATACTTGTTTTTACGATGTGGAAAGGCTTATTTACTGGTTTACAATGCACCAGAAAGAAATGGACTGTAATTTTCTGATTGACTTCTGGAATCTGTTTTCAGATATTGCATATTGTGTAGGAAAAGAACTTGAACCCGTAAGAACAAGGCGTATTAAGCGATGTTACAATAAGCTTTTCTGGGGACTTAATCTTCCTGCTGTAACTCCTGAAAACTGCGAATATGAACCTGTTTTCACGAAAAGAGAACGTAAACTTATCAGGGAAATTATGCGTACTGGACTTGAAATTTATGAAAAAAATTATGAATGGGAGTAAGATATATGGCTAAAAATTATGACGGAATGTACACCAATTTTACAGAATGGCTCGATAATCTGCTTGAAAACAACGATATGCCTGAAAATACTAAGGCTTTCAACTTCAATCTGTATGATGAAGCCGGTGACGTTTACAGTGTACAGCTTATAGCCTCGGACAGATTCGACATCAACGACGATGAGTGGGCTTGTCATGAAGTATGGTCGTCTGAAGAAGATGTTTTCTATGTGAACGCTTCCGACGAGGACGACAAAAGTCTTGAAGCGTTTCATAAATTCATATCAGAAATGATTTCTGATTATCTTAAAAATGGCAAATACAAAGATATTCTGATTAATTCAAAGGGTATCGGAATAGGCTTTGTGGACGGTGAACTTGAATATATCAAGTGAAAGGAGAGTTGAATGGAAAATTATGGAGAATCGCCGGTAATTACAACTTTTAAAGGCTTGTTAGGTGCAGTTATAGGTGCAATTCCGGGCATGATAGTATGGATTATTCTCGGAAAAATCGGCGTTGTTGCTTCGGTTGTAGGAATGCTTATAAGTGCAGGAATTATTTTTGGATTTTCTTTTATGACCAAAAATGCAAATCTTAATACAGGCATTGTAATTGTAATATGTTTAGGGGTATTTTTAGTATCTATGCTTTTATCTGAAAAAATCGTCTGGACGTGGGAACTCGCAGAGACTTTTAAATCATATCTTCCGACTTTCCGTGAAGAAATTATAACGTCCGTTATGGCTGAGGATTCTACGCTTACACGAGCCGATGTCAAAAGTATTCTCACAGATGATTTATATAATGAAATTCTTCAGGAGAGTTTCGGCGTAAAAGAAGGAACTTTCAGCGAATGTTTTTCTAATTTCAGCGTATTGCTTGAAAAGCTTGAATTAAAAAGCGAATATACAGCTTCACTTTTCAAGAGTATGCTCTTTGGCATTGTTGGCGGTGGTGCTTTTTTTGCAAAAACAGGGGTATAATTAATATATTATGAAAAAACCTTATCACAAAATAATTTTTGCTTATGTCAGGGGATTTTTCGGGTATATTGGTTATTTTTTTGAACGTAGTTCAAAAGGACACAGACCGAGATTAAAAGATTATGTTGACTTAAATGAAGTATCGGAAGTTCAGGAAAAATATTATACTAAAAAAGTCATGGATACAGCTTTAGATTCATTAAGGGCTGACGGTGAAGAAAATAAAAGAATGGAAAAGTTATTGACAGAGCANAAAAGAAAAAATTATAAATATAAAGATGATTCCGTTGATATGGATTTTTTATAAAACAGACAGGAGATTTTTAATTATGGAAACTAAGTCAATTATGATTGTAGGCGTAGGTGGACAGGGTTCGCTTCTCGCTTCAAGAATTATAGGAAATGTGTTGCTTTCGCAGGGATATGACGTTAAAGTCAGTGAAGTTCATGGAATGTCACANCGTGGTGGTTCAGTTGTNACATATNTAAAATATGGCGATAAAGTATATTCACCGATTGTCGAAAAGGGCGAGGCTGATATAGTAATATCTTTTGAAATGCTCGAAACGGCAAGATGTCTGCCGTATCTGAAAAAGGGTGGTAAAATGATTACTTCCGTACAGCAGATTGACCCTATGCCCGTAATAACAGGCGTTGCGGAATATCCGGAAAATATNGTAGANAAACTCAAATNAGCAGGTGCGGACGTAACGGCGGTTGACGCTCTCACGCTTGCGGAGCAGGCAGGAACTTCAAAGGCTTCAAACGTTGTGCTTATGGGCGTACTTGCTTCAAAAATGGACTTCCCCGAAGAATTATGGCAGAATGCACTTGAACAGTGTGTACCGCCTAAATTCCTTGAACTCAATAAAAAGGCTTTTGCACTTGGCAGGAATGTATGAAAAAATTTTTTCTGATACTTTCAGCATTGGTTATGATTGTATCAGTGGTATCATGTAAAAAAGAAGAATCTTCCGATAATGAATCTGATACTGATTATACCATAATCACAATGGACGATTTAAAAGCTATAAACGGCGATAATCTTGAAATAGAGTATGATTTTGGAAGAATAGAATATATTGACGGAGAAATTGCATATTTTCCCGTAACCGACAAGGATAAGGCATATGAGGCTTTTATGGGAATTGCTGAACTTCTTGGTATTGAAAATACAGAAGATTTTGTCTATAACGAAAACGCAAGCCATGAAAACCCCAACGGACTTAATGTTTATTATTTTCAGCAGTATTACAAGGGAATTAAGATTTATGGTGCGTATGTTCAGATAACTGTAAATCCACAGCACACGGAATGGACAAGTACATATAGTGGCTATATTCCGAATCTTGATATTGATACTGAACCGCAAATTTCAGAAGAAGAAGCCATAGAACGTGCGGAATCAAAATATAATACAACAGTCCGTGGGAATCCGAAACTTGTTATAAGCGATAAAAAACTTGCATGGGATATGGAATTATCAGATTCAGAAACATACAGAATCATTATGCGAGCCGACAACGGTGAAGTAATTTACGAAGATAAAATGATTATTGATTAATAATAATTTAATTATATAAAGGAGGTCTTTTTAACCAATGGAAAGATATTGGAATGAAGAAATCGAATGTATGTCCCGTGAGGACATGAAAAAGTTACAGGACGAAAGGCTTGTAGCACAGGTAAAGCACGTTTATGAAAACGTTGAGTATTACCGCAATCTTATGGACGAAAAGGGCGTTAAACCGGAAGATATCAAATCAACGGACGACCTGCACAAACTTCCTTTTCTCACAAAGGCAGACTTGCGTGACGCTTATCCCTACGGACTTCTTGCAAAACCTCTTTCAGACTGCGTAAGAATACAGTCCACAAGCGGTACAACCGGCAGACGTGTTGTTGCTTTCTACACTCAGAATGACATTGACTTGTGGGAGGACTGCTGTGCAAGAGCAATTACAGCGGCAGGCGGTACAAATGAAGATGTATGTCAGGTATGTTACGGCTACGGTCTTTTTACAGGTGGTCCGGGACTAAATGGTGGTTCACACAAAGTCGGCTGTCTCACACTTCCTATGTCGTCGGGCAATACTGAAAGACAAATCCAGTTCATGCGTGATTTAGGTTCAACAATCCTTTGCTGTACGCCATCATATGCCGCATACATAGGCGAAACACTTCATGATATGGGATTTACTCCCAATGATATAAAGCTTAAAGCCGGCATTTTCGGTGCAGAACCGTGGACAGAGGAAATGCGTCGTTCGATAGAAAAGTCACTGGGAATAAAGGCGTATGATATTTACGGTCTTACTGAAACAAGCGGTCCGGGCGTATCGTTCGAGTGTTCCGAACAGACTGGTATGCACATCAATGAAGACCATTTTATTCCGGAAATCATTGACCCCGAAACCTGCGAGGTTCTGCCTGACGGTGAAGTAGGTGAACTTGTGTTCACGAGTATAACAAAAGAGGCGTTTCCGCTTCTCAGATACAGAACACGTGACCTCTGTGTACTTTCAAGGAAGAAATGTTCCTGCGNACGTACTNTCATAAAGATNAGCANGCCTATGNGANGCAGTGACGATANGCTTANTATNAGGNGTGTAAACGTTTTNCCNAGTCAGATTGAAACCGTTCTTATTGAGAAAGGTTATTCACCGAACTATCTTATAGAAGTTGACCGTGTGAATAATTCTGATACGCTTGATATCAATGTTGAAATGAATCCAGAACAGCTTTCCGACAAGATTGAGGATATACAGGACAAGGAAAGAAAACTTGCAGGTGCTATAAAGACTATGCTCGGAATAAGTCCGAAAGTTCATCTTGTTTCACCGAAATCAATCACAAGAAGTGAAGGCAAGGCAGTACGTGTTATCGACCGAAGAAAATTACATGACTAAGGAGATATTTTTATGAAAATCAAATTATTTTCCACAAGCTTTCAACCGGTACAGGAGAAATATGACAGGTTCATAACTTTTGAAAACGAACTCAATGAATTTATTGCTACTGTAAACGTTATCGACATAAAGTACAGCACAGCAGCAGGTATGTGTCACGACGCTCAGACCCATGTAAACGAATTTCTTGAGGATTTTTCCGCTCTTATTATGTACGAGGATAAGGAGGAAAACGCATGATTAATGATGTGAAATCATGCGTTAAAATTACTCTCACCGAAACGAAACCGTCGATTTTCGAGAGCAAGGTCGGCGGTCTCGGATATATTCCGCATGACGGGAATTTCCCGACAGACAGCAACGGACAACAGCTTCGGCTTCTTGCACAGATAGACTGTGCGGAAATTCAGCTTGACGAGTTTCCGGAAAAAGGTCTTTTGCAGTTCTGGCTTCTTGGTGATGAGGTATACGGACTGGATTTTGATAATCAGACAAATCAGAACGGTTTCAGGGTTATATACTATCCCGAAGTCGATACAACCGTTGCAGAGGACGAAATCATAAACAAGCTTATTGAAAGCGACGATGAAGATTTGTTACTTCCTGTTGACCGTGAATGTGGTATGACTTTTGAAAAGTCTGAAGACCGTTATATTGATTATGATGAAATTGAATATGATGATGACGAAGGCTGGAAAGAATGGAATAATCTGTCAGGTCATAAGGTGGGTGGCTATCCGTATTTTACTCAGTTTGAACCACGAAACGAAGAACAGATGAAAGAGTATGATTTTCTTTTGTTTCAGCTTGATTCTGACAGTGACAAAGTATTGTGGGGAGATTTGGGAATAGGTAATTTCTTTATCAGTTCAGGAAAACTTAAAAACTGCGATTTCAGCGATATTTTCTATAACTGGGACTGCGGTTGATATAAAGGAGGAATAGTTATGGCAGACTTAAAAAAGCCGTGCGTTAAAATTACTCTCACTGAAACGAAACCGTCGATTTTCGAGAGTAAGGTCGGCGGTCTCGGATATATTCCGCATGATGGGAATTTCCCAACAGACAGCAAAGGCAGACAGTTACGACTTCTTGCACAGATAGACTGTGCGGAAATTCAGCTTGACAAGTTTCCAGAAAAAGGTCTTTTGCAGTTCTGGATTGCTGGTACTTCCATTTACGGCTGTGACTATGATAATCACACTAATCAGGACGGTTTCAGGGTGATATACTATCCCGAAGTTGATACAACCATTACGGAAGATGAAATCAGCAATAAAATGACAAATACGGAAGATGACTATGATGAATTTTTATTTCCTGTTGACCGTGAGTGTGGTATGACTTTTGAAAAGTCCGAAAACCGCTTTATTGACTATGATGCGTACTTTTTTGATGATGACTATGAAGAATCGGACGAGGACGATGACTGGACTGTAAATGCAGGTCATAAAGTCGGCGGTTATCCGTACTTTACTCAGTTTGAACCACGAAACGAAGAACAGATGAAAGAGTATGATTTTCTTTTGTTTCAGCTTGATTCTGACAGTGACAAAGTATTGTGGGGAGATTTGGGAATAGGTAATTTCTTTATCAGTTCCGAAAAACTTAAAAATCTCGATTTCAGCGACGTTTTCTATAACTGGGACTGCGGTTAAACCTATTAGGTTTCATATGCCATTATTATTCAGCTTACCGAAAATGACATTGCTGAAATGTGAGATTTGCACAAACTGTTATCTGTTTTTAAAAAAAATTTGAAAACGCTTGACAAAATATACTGTTATGATGTATAATTATATATACAGTATTTTATATTTTCCATTAGGAGTGATGAAAATGGGCATTATCGATAAATTCAACGACGCTCAGAGAGCTGTTGCTGAAAAGTCGAAAAGCGTTTCAGAGGCTAACAACCTCAAAAGAAAGATTCTTTATGAAGAAGAAAGAATTGTAGAAATTTTTGCTGATATCGGTAAGATGTATTATAAGAATCCCAATGATGACCCCGCTGAGTTCAAGGTTCTCTGNGACGATATCGACACAAGACGCAGAAGAATCANGAGAATGAGAAATGAACTGAACGGCATCAGAGGATATAAGGTTTGTCCTAAGTGCGACGCTGAAGTAAACGACCGTNTCCAGTTCTGCGGACGCTGCGGTGCAANACTTCCCGACTTTGAAGATGCTGATTTCCTCGCTGAGACAGAATAACTGTAATCTGTTTCAACGCTGATTTCAGACNAATAAANTAACATTATCNAGGCTGTCCTGATATAATCGGAACAGCCTGTTTTTTANGATATTATGAANTCTGTTNCTCTTNACNGAATCTGTTCCGCATAAGACNGCATAAATAATAGGCAGGTATGCACAGTAAAAACCAGTAACACGAAAACAGCAGACAGATTTGTCCCAAAAGATTAAATGGCATATCGGAGTAATCCCACACATTCCAGTGCATAATAATATTGTCAAAAACCCCTACGGCAAATTCAATCGCCGTTATTATTACAGAACCTGCAAAACAGCTTTTTATTAAAGTCATTGTACGACGGCTGTTGAGTGAATAGAGTATCGTAAGTATAATACCGCCGGTCAGGGACATTGTCCAGTGAGTATATCCACGGTTGACTATCTCGACCAGACTGTAGATAAAGTAACCCATGAGAAAAGCAAAGAAATGCTGTGCAAACTTCATGTTAAAACAACCTCGTTTCGTTTTTTATTGGTATTATATACTGATTATGGCGAAATTATACAGATTCATAAAAACAGGAAAATTAAAATGAAAGGTGATTTATAAATGCGTAAAAGCTGCATATTGATTCATATTTCAAGTCTGCCGTCGGAGTACGGTATAGGCAAAATGGGAAAACACGCCTTTGAATTTGTTGACTTTCTTAAAAAAAGCAAAACAAAGTGCTGGCAGATTCTTCCGCTTTCCCCCACAAGCTACGGCGATTCTCCCTATCAGTCGTTTTCGGTAAACGCCGGAAATCCATATTTCATTGACTTTGAAATACTTGAAGCTGACGGACTTCTTGAACGTCATGAATTTGCTTCATATGACTGGGAATCTTCTCCCGATAAAGTAGATTACAGTATAATATATNANCACTGTTTTGACGTTCTGAGAGTGGCTTTCTCAAGATTCAAAGCGTCAAAATTTNCGGCGTACAGAAAATTTTGTGAAAAAAACAAGTCATGGCTTGACGAATACGCTCTCTTTATGGCACTGAAATTCAAAAACAACGGTAAAGCGTGGTATGAATGGGAAAACGATATTGCCATGCACAAGACAAAAGCAGTTTCCGAAGCAAAAAAGGAACTCAAAAAAGATATCAATTTCTTTAAATTCATTCAGTTCGAGTTCAGCAGACAGTGGACAGAACTGAAAAAATACGCTAACGACAATGGTATTGAAATTATCGGTGATATCCCGATTTATTGTGCTTTGGACAGTGTTGAGGCGTGGGCAGAACCCAAGCTTTTCTGGTTCGACAAGAATCACATACCGGTATCGGTTGCAGGTTGTCCGCCCGACGAATTTTCGCCGACTGGTCAGCTTTGGGGAAATCCTCTCTATGACTGGGCTTATCATAAAAAGACCGGTTATGTATGGTGGATTAACCGTATAAAAAACGCTTCCGAACTTTATGATATAGTAAGAATAGACCATTTCAGAGGTTTTGAAAGCTATTATACAATTCCTTACGGCAGTGAGGACGCTACCGTGGGAGAATGGAAAAAAGGTCCTGATTACGAACTTTTCCGTATGGCAGAGGAAAAACTCGGCAGACTTAATATTATTGCCGAAGATTTGGGATTTATTACCCCCGAAGTACGTCAGCTTCTTGATAACTGCGGATATCCCGGCATGAAAGTATTGCAGTTTGGTTTTGACAACGGTGAAAATGAACATCTTCCGCATAATTTCGCAAATACCAACTGTTTCGCCTACACGGGTACTCACGACAATGAAACGCTTGTGGGCTGGGTTGAGTCAATGTCTCCGAAGTCGTTGAAATTTGCCAAAAAGTATCTTAATGTCAAGAAGAAGAAAGATATTCCGGACGCTGTAATCCGTGCGGCATGGTCAAGCGTCGCAGAGGTTGCGTCGGCACAGATACAGGACTTTCTTGACAGCGGAAAAGACGGACGTATGAACACACCGTCTGTTCTCGGCGGAAACTGGCAGTTCCGCACACATGAAAGCGATTTTACACCGGAACTCGCAAAGAAAATAAAAAAGTTGAATAAATTATATAACAGATAATGGAGGAAAATTAAATGGATAAGAAGATTTTTATTGAAAAATTCACCAGCAGACTTCCTAAAGATATTAAGTCTGCAACACCCCAGCAGGTTCACAACGCTCTCGGTGATACTGTTATGGAACTCTATTCGGACAGATGGAACGTAAGCCGTGAGGAACATCTCTCAAAAAGGCGTGCCGCATATCTTTCAATGGAGTTTCTTGTGGGACGTGCTGTATACAATAACCTGCTTTGTCTCGGTATATACGACAAAGTGCAGGAAGTTTTTGACGAACTCGGTATATCTCTCGCAGACCTCGAAGTAATTGAGGACGCTGCTCTTGGAAACGGCGGTCTTGGCAGACTTGCGGCTTGTTTCCTCGACAGTGCGGCATCTCTTGCGCTTCCGCTTGACGGCTACGGAATCCGCTATAAATACGGTCTTTTCAAGCAGTCCATAGTTGACGGTTTCCAGTGTGAAGATATTGACGACTGGACAAAGTACGGTGACTGCTGGTCAAAAAGGTGCGACGAGGATACAGTTATTATTGAGTTTAACGGACAGACTGTAAAAGCCGTACCGTATGATATGCCTGTTTTTGGCTGTAAAACTGAAAATGTCGGTACACTCCGTCTGTGGCAGGCTGAACCGGTTAAAGAGTTTGATTTTGATACTTTCAACAGACAGAATTATCTTGAAGCTTCAAAGGAAAAAATCTATGCAGAAGATATTTCCCGTGTTCTCTATCCTAATGACGATACCAACGAGGGAAAGAAACTTCGTCTTAAACAGCAGTATTTCTTCAGCAGTGCGTCACTTACCGATATTATCAGAAAGCACANNNCACGTTACGGCACTCTTGAAAACCTCGCTGACNATATTTCTGTACAGCTCAATGATACTCANCCTGTTATTTCAATTCNCGAACTTATTCGACAGCTCGTCGNTAATGAGGGATATACATTCGACAAGNCTCTTGCAATAGCTAAGAAAGTATTCAATTATACAAATCACACCGTAATGCAGGAGGCTCTTGAAAAATGGTGGCTTGGTCTTGTTGAGGACGTACTTCCGAGAATTTACGAAATAATTATACAGATAAATGAAGAACTTATTGCGGAAATGTATGCAAACGGCGTTGAAAAGGACAAGATTAACCGTATAAAGATTATCAAGGGAGACCTTATTCATATGGCTGACATGGCTTGCTATGCGTCAGGTCATATTAACGGCGTTGCGGAAATTCATACGCAGATTCTGAAAGACACTGTACTTGCTGACTGGTATAGTATCTATCCGGAGCGTTTCCGCAATGAGACAAACGGTATCACTCAGCGACGTTGGCTCGCACTCTGTAATATGGAACTTTCAGGTCTTATTACCGAACTGCTCGGCACTGACAAGTGGGTTGTTGACCTTGATATGCTTAAGGAACTTGAAAAGTACGCTGATAATGAGGAAATTTTAAATAAATTTGTTTCTATCAAGCAGACAAAGAAAAATCAGCTTGCAGACTTCATCAAGGCTCATGACGGTGTGGAAATAAATCCCGAATCCGTTTTTGATATTCAGATAAAGAGACTTCACGAATATAAAAGACAGCTCCTCAATGCGTTCTCTATTCTCTGGATTTACTATGGCATAAAGGACGGCTCAATAAAGAACTTCACTCCGACAACGTTTATTTTCGGTGCAAAATCTGCTCCCGGTTATAAGCGTGCAAAGGCTATAATCAAGTATATAAACGAAATCGGTAGAATTGTTTCTTCCGACCCCGAAACAAAAGACCTGCTTAGTGTTGTATTCGTACAGAATTATAATGTTTCGTATGCTGAAAAGCTTGTTGCAGGTGCAGACATTTCCGAACAGATTTCAACAGCAGGCACAGAGGCTTCCGGTACAGGCAACATGAAACTTATGCTTAATGGTGCGGTAACTCTCGGAACTTATGACGGTGCTAATATTGAAATCGTACAGGAGGCAGGAGAGGAGAATAATTATATCTTCGGTGCAAAGGTTGAGGAACTTGAAGAAATCGTTCCGGAATATGACAGCAGAAAGGTTTTTGCGTCTAATCCTATGATTAAGAAAGTAGTTTCTTCACTCATCGACGGCAGTGTTTCGGACGGCGGAAGCGGTGATTTCCGTGAACTCTATAAATCTTTGCTCGACGGTGCAAGCTGGCACGCTCCCGACCATTACTATCTCCTCGGTGACCTCGAAAGCTATGTTGACGCAAAGCTTAAGTCCAACAGCGATTACAGTGACAACAGACTTGCCTTTGCAAAGAAACAGTGGCTTAATATGTGCAATGCCGGTAAATTCANNTCTGANAGAACAATTGCCGACTATGNAGANANTATCTGGAACATANAGTAATATATAATTATACCGCAGTCATCAGCAGACTGCGGTATTTTTATATCTGAATTTACAATTTAACAGTGTATTAAATATAACTTTTTAAGCCTGAACTGCTGTAAATCGCATATAATTATTCATATGTGTATATATAGTGATATATTTGTAATGAAATNTATGTAATACGTCANAATCCCGAAANAANCTTTTATTATGGCATTTTTTATGATATAATAATGTCGGGACAGTACAGACAATATGTTCTGTTTTATATTGAATACAGAAGGGGTTATTATGAACAAAAAGAAATTATTCGCCGTGATGTCGCTTGCTGTCGGTTTAGGCACTCTGACCGTTTTAAGTGACAATACAAAAATTAATGTATCTGCTACAGATACATCAGCCGTTCAGAAATTAGGCGATGTCAACAATGATGGTCTTGTTGATACGGTAGACGCAGCCGCCATACTTATTGAATATGCACGTCTTTCAGCTTTAGGAGAGGGAAAATTTACTGAAGCACAGAAAAAGATTGCTGATGTTGATAAGAATAATCTTGTTGATACGGTTGACTCAGCATACATACTTTCTTATTATGCTTATGCTTCAGCAGGCGGAAACCTTGATTTTGAGAAGTGGGTGGAAAACAGAAATCCTCATACAACAACGACAACTACTACTAATACAACAATAACTACTACTAATGTTACAACAACTGATACTAATACAACAACTAATACTGATACTACAACAACAACTACATCTGCTTCTGCACAGACCACTGTTTCTACAGTCACAACAACTACTGCAACTACTACTGTAAGCAGTGAGACAAGAATATCAGAAATAAGGCTTACAAAGTATAGTATGAATATATCCATCAGTGAAAAGGATATTTCGTATGTGACAATGCTTCCGGAAACGGTTTCCAATAAAGACGAAATATGGACAAGTTCCGATGAAAAGATTGCAACAGTGGACAAATACGGATATGTAACCGGAGTTTCAGCCGGAACTTGTACCGTGACGGTTACAAGCATTGACAATCCGTCAGTAAAGGCAGAAATAAAAGTCACAGTCAGTGGCACGAATAAAATAAGTGAAATAAAACTCAGTAAGACCGAAATTAATGTTGCAGTCGGAAAAAGCGATATTTCATATGTGACAATGCTTCCGGAAACGGTTTCCAATAAAGACGAAATATGGACAAGTTCCGATGAAAAGATTGCAACAGTGGACAAATATGGATATGTAACCGGAGTTTCAGCCGGAACTTGTACAGTAACGGTCATAAGTGCAAATAATCCTGATGTTAGGGCAGAAATAAAAGTAACAGTCAGTGGCACGGATAAAATAAGTGAAATAAAACTCAGCAAGACCGAAATTAACGTTGCGGTCGGAAAAGGTGATATTTCATATGTTACAATGTTGCCTGAAAACGTTTCTGATAAGAGGGAAATATGGATAAGTTCAGATGAAAATATTGCAAAGGTTGACAGTGAGGGGTATATAACCGGANTTTCAGCCGGAACTTGTACNGTNACNGTNANAAGTGTTGACAATCCGTCAGTAAAGGCAGAAATAAAAGTCACAGTCAGTGGCATGGATAAAATAAGTGAAATAAAACTCAGTAAGACCGAAATTAACGTTGCAGTCGGAAAAGGTGATATTTCCTATGTGACAATGTTGCCTGAAATTGTTTCTGACAAGAGGGAAATATGGATAAGTTCAGATGAAAATATTGCAAAGGTTGACAGTGAGGGGTATATAACCGGAATTTCAGCCGGAACTTGTACGGTAACAGTAATAAGTGTAAATAATCCTGATGTCAGGGCAGAAATAAAGGTGACTGTAAGCAAATAAACGTTTTTACATATATTGACATTATCACTAATAAAAAAGTACTGCTTTATAAGAGCGATACTCATATAGAAGTAATGCCCGAAAGTAGTTTTTCAACTGCTTTCGGGCTAATTTTAATTTTTTGTTTATTTACATAAATCAGTTTTTATCCCTTAGCAAAGAACTCATATATTCTTTGATTAAAGTCCTTTGCCTCATTGTACGCTTCATGGCTTAGTTCACTGTATATGTAATACTCACAATTCAGTTTTTCAGCAATCTCTTTGGAGGCTTCTCCTGTAACAACTTTGTCCCTTCCTCCGCCAAGAACAAGAACCGGACATTGTATTTTATCAAGGTCATCATAAGTGTTACATGTAAGACACGCCTCAGCAAGAATGATAAATCTTTCTACCGTCATCAATTTTTGTGTTTTTATTGCTAACGGTAAA
>WFLX010108649.1_pt1 | contig 19555 bp, 16 predicted proteins | sample 4967041 | NCBI WGS metagenome assembly WFLX01 (sample SAMN12857096, study PRJNA449069) | gut metagenome | isolation source: stool from male and female vole | host: Microtus ochrogaster | place: USA:Florida | collected 2017
GTATATATCGCAAAAAGCCAATCTGATAAATTTCACATCTTCCTCTTGCACAAACTGCATTACCTCATCTGCAGAGTATTTCATCGGCATTACCTCTTTCTTTTCATAATTGCCTGAATTATAGCACCGCCGCAAATGTTTGTCAATTATAGGGCTGTTCCGTCTAGTTCAAAGATTAGNGNTGCTGGATAANACTCCGTTGGTTTCACGAAAATGNGTGACGAAGGGTATATGCTCGTGATATANTCAAAGTTACAAATTGGAGNTTANGGAAGGANNGNATATNTTTGAANAAATGGGTNANGTACTTACAAGAGCAGATATAGGGGAAATCGAAGTAAATCTGGGGCTTACATTTCCAGAGGATTTTGTTGGACACTATCTGTCCTATAATGGCGGAATACCTGCAAAGCCATTTTTCTATTCTGAAGAGGAAGATATTGAAACAGAAGTTCAAGTTTTTCTCCCATTAAAAAATCAATGTTGTGACATTCCCATAGAAACAGCAGAGGAAAAATATTTATTATTCAAAGAGAAATCCCCATTGATGACATCTTATTTTCCCTTTGCTAATGACTATGGAGCTAATCCAATCTGCATCAATTTGGAGGACGGAGGAATCTATATTGTGTATATGGATTTGGGAGAATTGGAGGATAGATGTTTCCATTGTCTTGCAGAGAGTTTTCTGGACTTTGTGGAAGGCTTGTCCGAAGACAGCATAGACGATTAGTGTTCAGCCTGCAAATTCCAATTTGTGGAGGTGCCTGCAGTGAGATATTGGGAGTACCTCTATTCCCAATATCAAGGCAAAGCCAATCATTGATATAATAATAGGAGAAAGTAATGAAGATAGCAAAAAAGACAGTTTTTTTGCAAGATATCAGAGTTGACCGTGAGAGTGTATGTATGGGTGATGATTGCACTGCGCCAAATGAAAAGCGGTTTCCCATAAGGGAAAGCGATATGCTTTCAGATATATTTCAGATGATAGCAGGTTATCTGCCATATATGCGCGATGTTGTATGGGCTGTTGATTCAGGTAAAAAGATTGTTGGCTATATCATGATGGATATGAATGGACCAGTTCGGTATGAATTCTGTCTGGAGGATCAGGTTTTCTATAAATTGGATATGAAAGCTCTTCATTGCAGTTATTTTTATCAGGGAAAATTTGTGTACACAAATGGAGAAGATGGTGCAGTGGTTGAAAAATATCCTGAATGTAAAACATTACTTGATAAGGCCAAGCGCTGTATGAAGGAACGGTTTTTAGATGAGTTAAGAGTAAAAGGGGGCAGCTTATGCATTTGGGGAGAATGGTTCGGCAGACCCCACGACAATTTTCACATAGTAGATACTGTTCAATGGACAAAAAATGAAATTGTTCTGACGTTCAATGAGGAAGAAAGCTTATATATCAGCAATCCTGTGGGAATAATCAATGAAAATGAGCGATTGGTTATCAAGGATGCTACGCGGGTACTCTGGGTTTGGTATGATTATGGCAGGGAACACACCTATGAGAATTTATATGTCAGACAGTATACAAAGAGTGCGGATGGAAAGATTATCCGTGCAGAAGGGAAACGACGTGACATAAAAAAAGATGATGGAGTTGTGTTTTTCCCTGTGGGAGAAAATGCGGTTTGCCTTGATTGAAATGAGTCGACTGAGTAGTAGATAAGTGAGGTTACATATGGGTATTTTTAATGTTGAATTGAAAAAAATTGTTGATGAAAGTTATGAAATTGAAATAGGATTTTGTTTAGAGGATAAGCTAATTTTAGATATCCAAAATGGCTTAGTTGGTAGTATTACTAAATTTGCAGTTATTACAGATAGTGTTGTGAAAGATTTGTATGCAGTTAGTATTTTGAATAAATTAATAAATGCAAACTATCATGCAGATTTATTTGTGTTTGACGCAGGGGAAGTAAATAAAACAAGAAAAACGAAAGAGTTTATAGAAGATGCAATGTTGGAAAAAGGGTATCGCAGGGATTGCTGCATCATTGCGGTTGGCGGCGGCGTAGTAACAGATTTAGCTGGATTTGTTGCGGGAACCTTTGGAAGAGGTGTGCCCTTTATCAATTATGCAACTACTCTTTTGGCAGCGGCTGATGCGTCAATAGGTGGCAAGACAGCAGTTGACACTCCACTAGCTACTAATTTGATTGGTCTGTTCAATCAACCAGAAAAAGTGTATTTAGACATTGCAACATGGAAAACTTTACCTGTAAGACAAATATCAAGTGGATTGGCTGAAACCATTAAACATGCCTGTATTGCAAGCAAAGATTTCTTTGATTATCTGAATATCCATATGAATGAAATTTATAACATTGATAAAAGTGTATGTGAACACATTGCAAAAGAAAATTGTAAGATAAAATATGATGTTGTAATGAAAGATGAAAAAGAAAATGGACTTAGGGAAGTTCTTAATCTTGGCCATACAGTAGGAAGAGCAATAGAAACTGTAAGCGACTATAAATTACTTCATGGAGAGGCATTATCAATTGGCATCGTGGCAGAGGTTAAATTGGCATACAGACTTGGATATATGACTGAGGGAGAAAGAGATGATGTTATAGCGTTATTGAAAAAGGCTANTTTGNNNACTGCTATTNNATCTTATATAGACACGGAAAACTTAGTNAAAAAANTGTATACAGANAAAAAAGTAAAAAATGGCCAATTACGATTTGTGATTCAAAAAGGTATTGGTGAGGTTGTTGAGTTTTATGAGGGAGTTTATGCAACAAAAATAGAAGAAAATATTGCAAGAGAAATTATTTCGAATATGTAAATTTCATTTGTAGAGTTTTTGACACAAACATTTCACGAAAATGAGTTGAAAAAGGTATNTGNTCGTAATATAATCAAAGCTACAAATCGTGATTTATGGAGATGAATGAAATAATGGATAAAACGATACTAGATGGATTGGAATTCAAATTGGAACTTCAGGATAGTGAGTGGAAGTTTGAGTATATTGACCATGATAGGCAAATTGTAAGAGCTATCGTCTTTGATGAATCAGGTTATTTTTATTTTGTAAGAGCTACCCGTAATGATGATTTTGGTAAAGCTACATTAATAGAAACCGCAGGCGGCGGAGTTGAATTAGAGGAAGAACTGACGAAAGCCATTAGAAGAGAGTTGAAAGAAGAACTTGGAGCCGAAATTGATATAATATGTAAAATCGGAGTTGTAAGTGACTATTACAACCTCATTCATAGACATAATATTAATAATTACTATTTATGTAAAGTGTCATCGTTTGGGGAAAAGAATTTAACACAGGATGAAATAGAGTGTTATCATTTATCAACATTGAAGATGACTTTTGAAGAAGCCGTCAAAGAATATGAAAAATGCTCAAATACAAAACTTGGAAGACTTGTCGCCAACAGAGAATTACCCATTTTGCAAAGAGCAAAAGAAATTATAGATACAGTTCCTATCCTGCAGGCGGCACAACATTAATCTGTCTTTGCAGTCTCGCTTTCAGGTTGTTTAAGAATCTTTCATTTCCGAGCACAGTAAGCATGGGACCAAAGGACATGACTTCGATCAGCAGCTCGGTCTCCATATTCTGGTTATAATAGATGAGGCATTCATAAGTGTCCTCATCTATTTTTGTAGTATTCTTTTCATAGTTTGCGAAGTGCAGCATGGCACGCTCAAGGGCATTGCGCTTATTGACAATGCGCAGCCTTAAGGGTTCCTTATAATAAGAACGCTGAATGATTGCGTCTAAGTCCACAGGGGAGGACAGAGTTTTCTGCATCAGTTTGACGCTCTGAATACGGGATACATTCAGAATCTCCAGCTGTCCGTGACGGTGTCCATACAGGTTCTTATTTGAATAGGCAGGCTTCAGGGCGAGAATCCGGAATTTGTCATTTTTGACTGAGTATTCCAGACGGGCGGGAACATAGTGGTGATGTACGCGGTTTCCGTTGGGGGAGGTATAGTCAATGTCCACGTATTGGTTCTGTTTCTGTGCCTGAAGCAGCGTTCGGAAGCAATTTCGGTAATTTTCATCCTCATAGGGGTCGCTGTCTGCAAACCGATCGAAATAATAGAACTGCTCCGGTCTCCAGAGCGGAGCTATGTCAGCCAGCATTTTATCCAACGCTTCTAATTGCGCCTGTTCCAGAAATAACCCTATGCGCGGGTCTGACAACAGTGCCTTGAGATAGGACTTCTCAAGGTCGGAAACAGGGGTGATAAAGGAGGATAAAATCCGAGAGCGGTATAGCTTACCGTCCTTTTCAAATAAATTCCATGTGCCGTCTTCCAGCTTGGGTATTATGGAGAGCAGGCTCTCTTCAAAGCCTTCGCCGCAGATCTGGCGTCGGATGTCCTGTATGGTCAAAGCATTCTGATTGCACAGCAAATGCCTTAATACCTGATAATAGCAGCTATATATTTCTGAGAATAATTCCATAGACTTATCTCCTTCTTCGAACAGAATGCACAGAGCGCTGGCTTTCAGGGGCANATCTCCTCNATNTGATACATCNGGTACATCATCCGCAGATCCTGATAAAAACGCTGTTCCACGGATTTGTCCGTACATTCCAGAGACAGGATCCTGCCGGTGAAGGTGCGTATCCAGGGCAGCATCTCATTGCAGTCGAATACTTCAATTTCATACTGATAGACATTCCGTTCTGTTCTTGTGACTGTACCGCCTCTGCCTTCACGCTTTAAACGTTCCACAATATATTGCTCGGAGGGTTCCAGAGCCTGAATTGTCATCGTCAGCCTGTTGAGATGGTGTTGGTTGTTCCCTTGGAAGGATACGCCCCAAAGCTGTCTGCGGTTCTGGTCAAGCATTGCACGCAGTTCATCGTATTCTTCCGATGGATTTAAGGGAGTGACGGTTTTGACGCTATCCAGACGGTAGCAGGTAAAGCGCCTGCCCTTTTTCACATATCCGCACAAAAAACGTCGACCGCTTCTGGTGCTGGTAAAAATCTGCAGAGGTGTACAATCGGCGGTATTCAAAGCCCCGTTTTTGGAACTTTTCATTTCCAGATGCACATCTGTCTTCTGATTCATGGCATCCAGGAGACTGAAAAGAATTTCTTCTTCCAGGGTATGTACGCAGAAGCTGTGCTTCACCCGGAAAGTACGGTTGTGATGATCCAGCTGCTCCGACAGATGATTCCCGACAATCCCGAAGTTTCCTGCCAGCTGATAAAACGCAAGGGCATCCAACATCCCCTCATTGGATTTTATCCAGACTGCAAGAGAATTGTCGATGGAAAAAACAACGGTTTTCCCAGACTTTTTTTTATGCAGCAGACCTTCTTTCTCATAGGCGTTGCACTTCCTGCGTACGGTCTGGACATCAAACAGCGCCTCATATTCTTCAAGCAGGCCGCTGGTTATCTCCTCCACGGTTAATTCCGCGCCGTCCTGAAGCAGATCTAGTATCAGGAAATGGAGCACAATGTCGTTGTCGGTGAAGCTTTTTGTCTTCCATACCCGAAACAGCGGATTGGTGTCAAGGAGATTGCTGTCTATGGCAAGAGAAATATTGGAGCCGTTAGACACATAATCTTTCCGTACATAGTCACCAAGCCAGCTCTCCAGACGCCTTCTTTCGTTGTCATAGGTCCGGGGGCTTTTGTCCTTGAATTCATCTCTGGTCTTGAAGCCGTAAACAAAAAAGTCACGCACATATTCTCTTGTTTTGGGAAAGCTTTTAATTAATTCCTGAAAATCAGACATATTGCCTCCAAATAATTGTCGTTTGCTCTAGTTTGTCCTTCTATAGGAAACTACATTTCCCTTTCCGACTAATTTGACTAGCCCTGAACAGTTATAAAATAAATATAACATACTTCGCAACTTTTTTGAAATGATTCTCTGGAAAATGTTTCATATAATGATTTTAGNTCAGCAAGCCAAAGCAAATGAGNCATGATATGAAACAACAAGAAAGGATGGATAGAATATGTTTGTACTGTATAATGAAAAAACGAGATTTCCNGTAAAGATATGGTTGGCGGATGAGAGTCAGNTGGAGGAAAATTGTCTGGAGCAGGCATACAACCTGTCGCAGCTTCCCTTCATACATAANTGGGTATGTCTGATGCCGGACACCCATGCGGGCAAGGGAATGCCCATCGGCGGAGTGATTGCCACAAAGGATGTGATCATTCCCAATGCGGTGGGAGTAGATATCGGGTGCGGTATGGATTTCATCCCAACAAACATTCGCGTGAAAGATATTAAGGAAATTCAGACCGGAAACGGCACCATGATCCAGGCCATCATCGGCAACATTATGAGGGCGATCCCTTTGAATACGGAGAGATATAAGACTCCACAGGAGTCGAAGGTGCTGGACCGCGCACAGCAGGAAATGGAAAAGTATGAGGAGAATGCGGAGCTGGTGCCNNTGATCGANGACGGATATTTNCANGTGGGAAGCCTGGGAGGAGGCAACCATTTCATTGAACTTCAGGANGATCAGGANGGNTATCTCTGCATTATGATCCACTCCGGAAGCCGTCATCTCGGAAAGGCGATCTGCGATCACTTTCACAAGAAAGCGAGGGCATTGAACCAGATGTGGCACAGCGAGGTTAAGGATGAGTACCACCTAGCTTTCCTGCCCGTGCAGTCAAAAGAGGGGCAACAGTATATCAATTGGATGAATCTGGCGCTGGATTATGCCTTTGAAAACCGCGCCCGTATGCTGGATAAGACCTGTGCCATTGTAAAAGAGCAGATTGAGAAACACACGGATCTCACAGTGGAATTCGGGGAGGAGATCAACTGCCATCACAACTATGCGGCATTGGAAAATCACTATGATGCCAATGTCTGGGTACACAGGAAAGGCGCCACCAGAGTGCGGGAAGGGGAAATGGCTGTGATACCGGGAGCCATGGGATCTTACAGCTATGTGGTGGAAGGAAAGGGAAATAAGGAATCCTTCTGTACTTCCTCCCACGGCGCAGGCAGAAGCTACTCCAGATCCGGCGCCATGCAGGCATTCAGCATAGAGCAGGTTATGGTGGATTTAAAGGAGCATGATGTTGTGCTTGGAAAGCGCAAGAAAAATGATGTTGCCGAGGAGTGCCGCTTCGCCTATAAGGATATCGACCAGGTCATGGCGCAGCAGCTGGATATGGTCACGCCGGTGAGAAAGCTGAAGACTGTGGGTGTGGTGAAGGGATGAGCGCGGTGGTCAAGTACCCCGCAGTCTGCTGAACCAAAAAGCAATATGGAGTCAGTGTGCTGCGGGATATTTGACAGGGCACGGGTATTGGAAGTCACTTCCTGCCCGGCGGTGCCGACAGCGTGCTGTGCGGTATGCCGCGAATATTCCAAAAAGCTTAACATGGGGTTAAGAGAAAATTTGTGGTTTCGAGGGTTCGAATCCCTCCCGTGTAAACGGTAGCTCAGTTGGTAAAGCACACAACATTATGGCAAGACCTGTAAAGTCTGCGGTTCGAATCCGCTCCAAAGCAATGCTTTTATCCCGATTTCGGGCAGATTCCTAATCCTGCTGCAATATAACAGGAAATGTGAAAATGCCAATCAGTCTGCGGCCTGAAGGTTGGGGATACCGCAGATTGGAAGGATGAACAACACTCTGTAAATATCTGTCTGCAGAGTGTCCTTCCTCCCTACAGTCTGCTGAACAAAGCTTCCGCATCAGACTGATGAATGAGGGATAAAAGTATTACAAAAACAAATTAACAGGAGGAGTAAATCATGAAGTATATTATCAAGGACAATCAGGCAGGATTTGTATTAAAGAACGGCATATTTCAGAAGATGATTACCGCTGGAACCTGGCATTTTCCCAAAATAGCAGGATACACGGTTGTGATCCGGAAGATGCTGGGCGAGCTGGATTATTTGGAGGTTCCCTATCAGGTGCTTTCCAAGGATGCTACATTCCTGAACGCCACCGTACATATAGAAATACCGGATGGTTCTGTGGGTTTTATCTACATAAATGGGAAGCTGACATCCTTTGCCAGCCAGAAAGAATATGTGTTCTGGAATGTGTTCGACAAGTATGAGGTCAAAATCGTGCCCATGACTGAAACAGTCATTGGTGCGGAAGTGACAAAGCAGATGCTTTCGCTGGTGCCGAAGCACCTCTATACGGAAGTGTCGGTGGGAGAAGGCGAAATCGGTCTGGTATACTATGACAACGTAATGCAGAGGCAGCTTTCCAAAGGAGTATACCGTTTCTGGAATTACTATCACGCCGTTTCCGGCTGCGTGCTTGATATGAAGCAGAAAGAATTGGATATCGTAGGGCAGGAAATTCTGACCAAAGACAAGATTGGTATCCGAATGAACGTGGCATGCATGTATAAAATACGGGATGCTGTGGAATTCGCCGCAACGATTTCAGATTTAAAGGGACAGCTTTACCCTGCAGTACAGCTTGTAATCAGGGAGATTGTAGGCAATTACAAGCTGGACGAAATTTTGGAGGCAAAGGAGCAGATTTCCAAGGAAATCTACGAGGCCCTTAAGAGGCGGGAAGAAATGTTCTGCGTGAACTTCCTCACCGCAGGAATCAAGGATATCATACTGCCCGGCGAAATCAGGGAGATCATGAATTCTGTCCTTGTGGCGGAAAAGGCGGCGCAGGCAAACGTAATCGCCAGAAGGGAGGAGGTAGCCTCCACCAGATCCCTGCTCAACACGGCGAAGCTCATGGACGAGAACCAGACACTCTACAAGCTCAAGGAGCTTGAGTATCTGGAGAAGATTTGTGAGAAGGTAGGCGAAATATCCGTTAATGGTAATGTGGGAATCATGGAACAATTGGGGAAAATGATGGGGACGAGACAGCCGCAGTAATCTTATGCGGCTGTCTTTCTGATTTGCCGTCCGGGATACACGTATACATTTTTATACAAGAAAGTGTTGACAATCAAAATCAGCAGCGTTATAATAACTCACATGAAAAGGCAATGGTGTCTTTGGAACTATAGGTTCCCTGACCCCATTGTCTTTTTTTGGGTTTGAAAGTTTACTTTCAAACTTGGAAAATGAGCTCTTTCAAACTTGTTTCCTATCAAATTATCAACGAAAAAGGAGTGTGCTATTATGAAAACTGTATCTGATTTTTTTGGATGTCTGGTGTTTGATGACAGAGTAATGAAAGCAAATCTGTCCGCCGATGTCTACCAAAAACTGAAAAAAACCATTGACGAGGGAGCTCGTTTGGACTTGTCCGTTGCCAATGCAGTTGCAGCCGCCATGAAGGATTGGGCCCTGCAGCACGGTGCTACCCATTTTACCCATTGGTTCCANCCNCTTACAGGNATNACNGNTGGAAAANCATGACAGNTTTNTTTCNCCCNCCCCCGATGGAGGCGTGATCATGGAGTTTTCCGGCAAAGAGCTGATTCAAGGTGAACCGGATGCCTCCTCCTTCCCTTCCGGCGGACTTCGCGCCACATTTGAAGCAAGGGGCTATACCGCATGGGACCCTACCTCCTATGCATTTATTAAAGGAAAGACCTTATGTATCCCCACTGCTTTCTGTTCTTATGGCAGTGAGGCCTTAGACAAGAAAACGCCCCTGCTTCGCTCCATGGAAGCGCTGAACCGTCAGGCAATGCGTATTCTGAAACTGTTTGGTCATGGGGATGTGAAATGTGTCCGCACCTCCGTTGGTCCGGAACAGGAATATTTTCTGGTAGATCGTGAGATGTACAACAAACGCAAGGACTTGATTTTTACCGGCCGTACCCTTTTTGGCGCAATGCCCCCCAAGGGTCAGGAAATGGATGACCACTATTTCGGTGTCATCAAACCCCATGTGGCGGAATATATGGAAGATTTGAACGAAGAACTNTNGAAGCTNGNGATTCTTGCAAAGACAGAGCACANTNAGGTTGCTCCCGCACAGCANGAGCTGGCTCCCATTTATACTACTACCAATATTGCCACGGACCACAACCAGCTGACCATGGAAATCATGCAGAAGGTTGCCGCAAGACATGGTCTTGTGTGTCTGCTTCATGAGAAACCTTTTGCTGGCGTAAACGGCAGCGGTAAGCACAATAACTGGTCCCTGATTACCGATACCGGCGTGAACCTGCTTTCCCCCGGTGAAACCCCTTATGAAAACGCACAGTTTTTGCTGTTTTTATGTGCTGTCATCAAGGCAGTAGATGACTATCAGGATTTGCTGCGTCTGTCCGTAGCGACTGCGGGAAATGACCACAGACTCGGCGCCAACGAAGCGCCCCCTGCAGTGATATCCATTTTCCTTGGAGATGAACTGACGGCAATCATGGATGCCATTATGGAAGATAAGCCATACAATGCAGCGGAGAAATCCACTATGAAATTAGGCGTTGATGTGCTGCCCCGCTTTGCAAGAGACAACACGGACCGCAACCGTACATCACCTTTTGCCTTTACCGGCAATAAGTTTGAATTCCGTATGCTGGGTTCTTCCAACAGCATTGCCTGCGCTAACATGATGTTAAACGCTTCTGTGGCCGAAGCTTTGAAAATTTATGCCGACAGGCTGGAAATTGCCCCTGATTTTGAATTTGCATTACATGAGCTGATTAAAGAGACCTTTAAGGAGCATCGCCGCATTATTTTCAACGGCAACGGCTATGATGCTTCATGGATTAAGGAAGCTACCGAAAGGGGACTGCTCAATTATCGCACCACACCGGATTGTATGCCTCATCTTTTGGATNNAAAGAACGTGCGCNTGCTCACNAGCCACGGCGTATTTACCCAGGNTGAGTTAAGATNCCGCTGCGACATCATGCTGGAGAACTATAACAAGACNGNNTTGATTGAAGCAAAAACCATGGTGGATATGTCCAGAAAGCAGATTCTGCCTGCCATCCTCTCCTACTGTTCAGAGCTGGTAGATGTGGCAAATGCCAAAAAGTCTGTCAGTGGAGAGCTTAGCCTGCACTACGAGACAAAGCTGATTGAAAAACTCTCCGTGCTGGCTGACGAGATTGACCAAAAGACGGAAGCTTTGGAAAAGGCCCTTGTCGTTCCCAATGAGACCGAGAGCATTGAAGAACAATCCTATTTCATCCGTGACGAACTGCTGTTAAAGATGCAGGAGCTGCGTGTTTCCTGTGATGAGGCTGAAACGGTAGTCGCAGAGAAATATTGGCCCTTCCCCACCTATGGAGATTTACTCTTCGGGGTAAGATAGCCAGAAAGGTTTTTACAACAGAAGTTGCTTGACTAGAAGCAACAATGAGGAGGATATTATGACAATTGAATTTTGGTACTTAATCGGCGCTGCCCTTGTATTTTGGATGCAGGCAGGATTTGCCATGGTGGAGACAGGATTTACCAGAGCGAAGAACGCCGNCAANATCATTATGAAAAACCTGATGGATTNTTGTATCGGCACNGTGGTGTTTTCACTGNTTGGATACTCTCTGATGATGGGTGAAGATACCCTCTTTGGGCTGGTAGGCATACCAAATTTGGATTTATTTACAAATTTTAAAGAATTTATTGCCAGCCCTGCAAACGGCAGCTTCACTGCAGCTTCCACCTTTGTGTTTAACCTTGTTTTCTGTGCAACTACGGCGACCATCGTCTCCGGTGCAATGGCAGAACGGACAAAGTTTTCTTCCTACTGTGTTTATTCTGGCATTATCTCCCTTTTTATTTATCCGATTGAAGCACATTGGATTTGGGGCGGCGGCTGGCTGTCACAGATAGGGTTCCATGACTATGCAGGCTCCTGTGCCATCCATATGGTGGGCGGAATTGCCGCTTTGGTAGGCGCTACAATTTTGGGACCCCGCATCGGCAAATATGTCAGAGACCAGAAAGGAAAAGTAACAAAAGTAAATGCATTTCCGGGACATTCCATTCCCCTTGGCGCATTGGGTGTATTTATTCTCTGGCTTGGCTGGTACGGTTTTAACGGTGCGGCTGCCACAAGTGTTTCCGAGCTTGCTTCCGTATTCCTGACCACTACCATCGCACCTTCCATCGCCACTTGCACTACCTTGATTTACACTTGGATTAAGAATGGCAAGCCCGATGTTTCCATGTGCCTGAATGCTTCTCTTGCAGGTCTGGTGGGCATCACCGCAGGATGCGCATGCNNTNNATGNCATTNGTNNANNTGTTGTANGTATTGTGTCAGGTATCTTGGTTGTTGTGGTAGTTGAAGTGTTGGATATCAAGCTTCATATTGATGACCCTGTAGGTGCAGTAGGCGTACATATGGCCAACGGAATCTGGGGAACCATCGCTGTGGGACTCCTGGCTAACCCGAATGCTCCTGCAGGACTCAGCGGATTGTTTTACACCGGTTCCTTCAAACAGCTGGGACTCCAATTGTTAGGTTTTGTCACAGTGGGAACCTATGCTGNTATCATGATGNTCATTACCNNTACTGTNATTAAAAAGACNGTAGGTCTTCGGNCATCCNCAGAGGACGAANTGATTGNNATGGATATTTCCGAACATGGACTGCCCAGCGCTTATGCTGACTTTGCTCCTTCCGTGGATAAATATTCCGGCTTTGCTCCTTCAGAAGGCATTACTGCCGTGGTTGGTGATGTACCCCCTGCGGAAGCAATTCCTATAAAGAAAGTNCCTTCCTTCGAGGAGGGCACTCCAAAGTTTACCANGGTNGAAATCATCTGNAAAGAGGAACGGCTGTATGCACTGANGGAAGCNATGATGGAGCTTGGAATTACCGGAATGACCGTATCCCATGTGCNTGGCTGCGGCATTCAAAAAGGNAGAGCGGNNTACTACCGCGGCGTTGAGGTGGANACGCATCTGCTGCCCAAGGTGCAGGTGGATATCGTAGTCAGTCAGGTTCCCGTCCGCAGCGTGATTGAAACTGCAAAGAAAATCTTATATACCGGTCATATCGGCGATGGCAAAATTTTCGTATATGATGTGGAAAATGTAGTCAAAGTGAGAACCGGAGAAGAAGGATTTGATGCTCTGCAGGATGTTGAATAATTACAAATAATAATGAATTTAGGAGGTATTCCTATGTGTTCTATTATGGGATACTGTGGTAAAGGCATCGATAATGATGCCTTTACCGCAGGATTTGAACAGACTGTCTCCCGTGGACCGGATGACAGCAGAATTATTGATACAGGCAACGGACTGCTCGCCTTTCACCGATTGGCTATTATGGGACTGACCGATGAAGGGATGCAGCCTTTTGCATTAAATGGCAGTTATATTGTATGTAACGGCGAAATCTATGGGTTTGAAAAATTAAAATCCGAACTTAAGGATAAGGGTTATTCCTTCCAGAGCGATTCTGACTGTGAGATTCTTTTACCCTTATATTTTGAATACGGAACGGAAATGTTTCGGATGCTGGATGCAGAATTTGCCTGCATCATCTATGATGGAAAGACCGGCGAATACATCGCTGCCCGCGACCCCATCGGCATTCGTCCACTTTACTATGGATATGACAAAAATGGTGTGATTGTATTTGCCAGCGAGGCAAAGAATCTTGTGGGGCTCTGTGGCAAAATAATGCCCTTCCCTCCCGGACATTATTATCAGGGCGGCAAATTCATTTCTTACCGCAACATGACAGATGTGTCACAAATATGTCAGGATGAGTTGGAAACTGTATGCAAAAATATTCACGACAAACTAGTCTGTGGCGTGGAAAAGCGCCTGATTGCAGATGCCAAGGTGGGCTTCCTGCTCTCCGGCGGTCTGGATTCCTCTTTGGTCTGTGCCATTGCCGCCAGAAAAAGCAAGACTCCTATCCGCACTTTTGCAATTGGCATGAGCGAGGATGCCATAGACTTGAAATATGCAAAACAGACTGCTGACTATATCGGCAGCGACCACACAGAAGTCATCATCACCAAAGAGGACGTCATAGACTGTCTTGAAACCGTGATAAGGCTCCTTGGCACCTACGACATTACCACCATCCGCGCCTCCGTGGGGATGTATCTGGTCTGCAAATACATTCACGAGCATACTGACATTCGTGTGCTTTTGACCGGCGAAATCTCCGATGAGCTCTTTGGATATAAATACACAGATTTTGCCCCCAATGCAGAGGCATTTCAAGAGGAAGCCAAAAAGCGCATCAGAGAACTTCATATGTATGATGTGCTCCGCGCTGACCGCTGTATCTCCGTCAACTCTCTTGAGGCAAGAGTTCCATTTGGCGATTTGGACTTTGTGGAATATGTCATGAGCATTGACCCCCAGAAAAAGTTAAACACCTATGGAAAAGGCAAATATCTTCTCCGTCATGCTTTTGAGGGCGATTATCTGCCCCATGATATTTTGTACCGTGAAAAAGCAGCATTCTCAGATGCTGTGGGCCATTCCATGGTTGACCATTTAAAAGAATATGCGGAAAACTTTTATACGGACCAAGAATTAGAAGAAAAAGCAAAACAATATAACCATGCCAGACCTTTTACAAAAGAGTCCCTCTTGTACCGTGAAATCTTTGAAAAGCACTATCCGGGTCAGGCGGAAATGGTTGTTGATTTCTGGATGCCCAACAAAGAGTGGGAAGGCTGCAATGTTAACGACCCCTCCGCCCGCGTCTTAACTAACTATGGGGATAGTGGAGTGTAGCGTGAAGAGATTGGAGAGTACTATGACAAAATATATTTTCGTGACCGGCGGTGTCGTGTCGGGACTTGGAAAAGGAATCACGGCGGCATCTCTGGGAAGATTGTTGAAGATGAGGGGGCTTAAGGTTGCCGCCCAAAAATTGGACCCTTATATCAATGTGGATCCGGGAACTATGAGCCCCTATCAGCACGGTGAAGTCTTTGTGACGGAGGACGGCGCAGAGACAGATCTTGACCTTGGTCATTACGAGCGTTTTATTGACGAAGACCTGAATAAATATTCCAATCTCACCACAGGTAAGGTGTATTGGAATGTTTTAAATAAAGAAAGGCGCGGGGAATACCTTGGTTCCACGGTTCAGGTAATTCCCCATATCACCAATGAAATCAAGGATTTTGTGTATAGCGTAGGCAGAAAAACCAACGCAGATGTGGTCATCACTGAAATCGGCGGCACCATTGGCGACATCGAAAGCCAGCCGTTTATCGAGGCAATTCGACAGATTTCATTGGAGGCAGGACGGGAAAACAGCCTATTCATTCATGTGACTCTGGTACCGTTTTTACATGGTTCTGATGAGCATAAATCAAAGCCAACACAGCATTCCGTCAAGGAACTGCAAGGCATGGGTGTGAATCCCAATATTATTGTTCTTCGCTGCGATGAACCTCTGGAAGAATCCATTTTTAAAAAGATTGCTCTGTTTTGTAATGTCAAAGAAGACTGCGTAATTGAAAATATCACTCTTCCATGCCTGTATGAAGCACCTTTAATGCTGGAAAAGTCCAATTTTTCCGGTGTGGTATGCCGTGAATTGGGTATCACGGCGCCGGAGCCGAATCTTTTTGAGTGGACAGAGATGGTGGAGCGTATCAAATGCTCCGAACACAATGTCCGCATTGGCCTTGTGGGAAAGTATGTGCAGCTCCATGATGCCTATCTTTCCGTTGCAGAAGCCCTGCGCCATGCAGGATATTATCACAAAACAAATGTGGAAATAGAGTGGATCGATTCAGAAACCCTGACCAAAGATTCCTATCAGGAGAGGCTCAAAGACTTGGACGGAATCATTGTTCCCGGAGGCTTTGGTGGACGGGGCATAGAGGGAATGATTCTGGCTGCCAGATATGCCAGAGAAAATCAACTCCCCTATTTCGGCATCTGCCTGGGAATGCAGATTGCCGTGATTGAATATGCCAGAAATGTGGCAAATATCGAGGATGCTCACTCTGGAGAATTCGATGAACTTTGCAAGAACAAAGTTATCAACTTTATGCCCGGACAGAGCGATGAAATCGACAAGGGAGGTACTCTTAGACTGGGGGCATACCCTTGCGAGATAACACCGGGGACAACTATGGAGAGATGCTATGAAAGCACTTCCATCAGCGAACGCCACCGCCACCGCTATGAGTTCAACAATGAGTATCGTGAAATACTGCAGAATGCCGGACTAACTTTAAGCGGACTTTCCCCTAATGGAAGGCTGGTAGAAACAGTTGAGATTTCCGATATGCCGTTCTTTGTGGGCGTGCAGTATCATCCGGAATTCAAATCCCGCCCTAATAAACCGCATCCGCTTTTTAAAGGTTTTATCGGTGCGGCTTTACAGCACAGCCAATCTTAATCAGCTAGGTTCCCCATGGTTTGATGCCCCCAATTTTCATTCCATGGGGTTTCCTATATTCCGTGGAATGTCCTTTATTCCATTGCGTCCTTCGTGCAGTCCCCCACCTTTGTGGCATAATCTCCGGTAAAGCATCCCGTACAAAACTCAAGAGAACATTTCCCACAGGCGTTTATAAGTCCTTCCACACTGATATATCCCAAGGTATCTGCACCGATTTTTTCCCGTATCTGTTCAATGTTCAGCTGATTTGCCAGCAGACTGTCCTCATTCCCGATATCCGTCCCAAAATAGCAGGTATGCCTAAAAGGCGGCGCCGAAATGCGCATATGTACCTCCTTCGCCCCGGCTCTGCGCACCGCATTGATGGTTCGCAGGCTGGTAGTCCCCCTGACAATGGAATCATCCACTAACACCACCCTCTTTCCGTTTATGGCAGCCCGCAGGGGCGTCAGCTTCATATTCACGGCATTTTCCCTCTGTTCCTGAGTGGGGAAAATAAAACTTCGCCCGATGTAAGAGTTTTTCACAAATCCCGTCCCAAGGGGAATCCCGCTTTCCATGGCATAACCTATTGCTGCATCTAGTCCGCTGTCCGGCACGCCGCAGACCAAATCCGCCTCCACAGGATGCTCCTTTGCCAACTGCCGCCCCATATTTACCCTTGCCTCATACACGCTCTGTCCGTCCAAAACGGAATCAGACCTTGCAAAATAAACATACTCAAACACACACATACTCTTTCTGTCCTGCCTTAAGCACATTTCACTGTGCACCACTCTTCCGTCTTCAATCAAGACAGCCTCGCCCGGCTGCACATCTCGGACAAATCGAAAACCACAGTTATCTAATGCACAGGACTCAGATGCCACAGCCACGCCATAGTCATTCTCCCCGATACAAAGAGGGCGATATCCGCACCCATCCCTAATGGCAACCATGCTGTGATTTCCTCCAAGCACAATCAGTGAAAAGGAACCCACCAAAAGCTTTGCCGCCTCCTTTACTCCAGTAAACAGATTGCCGGAACGAATGGTTCGATAGGCAATCAGGGACGAAATCACTTCGCTATCGCTGGTGGCAGAAAAATTCAACCCAAAATGAGTGAGCCTCTCCTTCAATTCCCTTGCGTTTGTTACATTTCCATTGTGAACAGTGGCAATTCGCCCGGTCAGGTATTCCGTCACAAAGGGCTGCACATTATGAATCGTGTTGGAACCTGTGGTAGAGTACCTTGCATGACCGATACCCTGTCTGCTTTTTGGCATTTTTTCCATAGTCTCTGGAAGAAATACCTCTGACACCAACCCCTCATCCTTGATACAGGTAATGGCACTCCCATCTGTCACGGCAATTCCGGCGCCCTCCTGTCCCCTGTGCTGCATGGACAGCAAGGCATTATAGCAGACGCCTGCCGCCTCGCTGCTTTTACTGTCCGGTTTTATGCTCACGCCAAAAACGGCGCATTCCTCATGAAGTTTATCCCGATTCATTTCTTAATGACCCAGCCTTTCTGTTTGTTTCTTATGATTTCTTCCAAACGCAAAAGACGTCTGCCTCTTTCGGGTATTTTCCCTTTGAGTACAGACGTCTTTGTCTTATTTTATTATAACTCTATCCTCATTTACTTGTCAATGCGCTGCGCGAAAGAGTTTGGATTTGCAATACAAATGGGATTTTTCCAAAGACTAATCCCACCAGCAGTAGTAAACAGAATCATCATCATTAAGAAGGTTTTTCGCCGGAATTAAATTGCCGTCATCTCCAACAATAAAATTCTGCTGTGATAAATTAGTCTCTTCTCCAATATCACTTGGAACTATATCTTCCGGTTCGTTACAGATTTGCTTTATCTCAGAAAGCGATAATTTGCTGAAAATAAATTAAGTATCAGCATAAATAAACTGCTCGTTGTGATCTTCCTCAAATCCGTAAACTTCCACAAATATTTTTGCAGTCTCATCTGCGTTTAGCACGTTTTCAATCAACGCAAGATATCCCTGTTTTCCTTCAAGATTTTCACATACAAAGGCCGTAAAATCATCTGTAGGATCCAAATAATCCTTATATGAAAACCAATATCTGGTTTCATAATTTCTATTAGCCTCAGCGGATTTTAATAGTGCTAAAACTGTTTCCTTTTGTCTTTGAATTCTCTTACTCATTCGACATCCGCCTTCTTCTTAATATGATTTCCAATAATCTCCGACACATCACTGATCGTTATAAAAGCACTCGCATCCACCGTTTTAATCAAACGCTTCAGATCATATATCTCAAATCGGGTCAGCACACAGTAGAGAACCGCTTTCTTTCCACTGATCAGACCCTCTCCTTCTAAAATCGTCACCGTACGCCCCATTTTCTTATAGATTTCGTCCGCAATCATCTGTCCTTCATCGGTGATGATCATGGCTGCTTTTGCCTCTTCCACGCCTGATTCTACAAAATCAATCACTTTCGATGTGATAAAATATGTCAACAGGCTGTACATGGCCCTGTCAAATCCAAACAGNAAACCGGCAATCGTATAGATNACAACATTGAAAAAGAGAACNGTCTGCCCCACTGGAAGGTTAAACCTTTTGTTCAGGAAGATCGCCACCGTCTCAGTTCCGTCGAGGCAGCCGCCAGCGCGGATAACAAACCCCACTCCCACTCCCAGAAATATTCCTCCAAAACAAACGGCCAACAGATATTCATGCGTAACATCTACAAACGGCGCAAAAACTTCCAGAAAACTTGAAAATATCACCATGGCAACTGCAGATTTGACAATAAATTTAGCTCCCAGCTTCCGCATGCCAACTAACAGGAAGGGAATGTTAAGTGCAATGGTGAGTAATCCAAGCGGAATCCCACTCAGGTTATTGATCATGATTGAGATTCCCACAATCCCTCCATCCAGAATCGTGCATGGAACCAAAAACTCTTCGATGGAAAATGCAGCAATCACCGCCCCCATCACCAACATTGTATAACTAGATATTTCCCTCATAAAATTTTTCAATTTTGATGTATTGTCTGACATAAAAACTACCTCCAGCATTATCATATCAACGGAATCGGTATCTGGCTGTTTGGCAATGCAGCGGAAATGTCCCTAGTGCCTTCTCTATTCAGCTCATTGTATTGGTTTTCGATTCCGGTTTAGCTTTTTACTGTAAAAACAGGTCCCAGCCGGGCCACTGGGACCGCCATATCGTGTGCGGTATGTACTCCAATGACTTCATCAATATCCTTATAGGCGTAGGGTGCCTCAGCCCGAATCGCTTCTTCCCACTTTTTCAAAATATCCCTTCTGCCTTTTAAATCGCTGCGATT
>WFLX010288792.1_pt1 | contig 19552 bp, 18 predicted proteins | sample 4967041 | NCBI WGS metagenome assembly WFLX01 (sample SAMN12857096, study PRJNA449069) | gut metagenome | isolation source: stool from male and female vole | host: Microtus ochrogaster | place: USA:Florida | collected 2017
CATTTGCTGATTGCCGAATAAGGTAGTTTTGAAATTACCGATATAAATACAAATGCTACCAAAAGCAGTATACACCTGACTGGCACTAAAAACGGAATTGTCTTTTTATTGCTTTCTATTAAGTTTTCCATTATTTGCTCCTTATAATATAGACAATCAGTTCGGGATTAGCTACGGGCATCTCGGGGTGTCTTTCAATATTTTCCGCTATTCCCTGAATAGCCATAAAAAACGCCGTTGCCAAAGCAAGAGGATTGCCCGGGCGTATGCAACCTGCCTTTTGACCCTGTTTAATAGCTTTTACGGAATACTCAATATCTGTTTGCCGCATACAATATTTGCGCGTCTGTTCCGACAACGTTTCGTTATACTGCGCTCTGTTCATTAAAACAAATAATTTTGCTGCAAACGGTTCTTTGGTTATATAGTTTAATATCGTTTTCGCAGTTTGTTCAAAAAAGTTTAAAGGCGCCTCGTCTTTAAATTCAAAAATCTTATCCTTACCTTCAGCCGCAATTTGCAATAAGGCAAGATACAGTTTTTCTTTCGTTTCAAAGTAATGAAAAAGTAGCCCCTCACTCATACCGACGGCATCGGCAATTTCAGCAGTTCTCGTTGCGGAATAGCCTTTGCGGATGAACAAGTCTAGCCCCGCAATAAGAATTTCTTGACGCCTCTTCTCTTTTTGCTCCGCTCTATTCATTTAAAACTCCTCATCATTGCAATTTGATATTAAAATTAATTGAGTAATTACTCAATGAAAGTATAGCAAACCAAATACTACATGTCAAGAACATTTAATAAAAAAACGCCGCCGCAGGCAAAGCCTGCGGCGGTATTCATAATCGTAAATAAACTAATTNAATAATTAAACTATGCCGTGAGCCATCATTGCGGTTGCGACTTTTAAGAAGCCGGCAATATTCGCGCCCATTACGTAGTTGCCCTCATAGCCGTACTCTTTGGCGGCGTTTTCCATATTGTGATAAATGCTTACCATAATATTTTTAAGTTTTGCGTCAACCTCTTCAAACGACCAGAACATTCTGCCCGACNACTGTGCCATTTCTAACGCGGAAGTCGCAACTCCNCCGGCGTTAGCCGCTTTTGCAGGCAGGAACACAACGCCGTTCTTCTGGAACACTTCGATAGCTTCCAATGTGGAAGGCATATTTGCGCCCTCAGCTACATACTTTACGCCGTTTTTAACGAGTATTTTCGCACTGTCCGCGTTAATTTCGTTCTGCGTCGCGCAAGGCAATGCAATATCGCATGGAATAGTCCAAATGCCGATGCAACCTTCAGTATAGGTCGCTCCTTTCACTTTCTGCGCGTACTCTTTAATTCTGCCGCGCTTAACTTCCTTAATGTCCTTTACAACGTCAAGTTTGATGCCGGCAGGATCGTAAATATAGCCGTTTGAATCGTACATAGCAACGACTTTCGCGCCAAGGCTTTGCGCCTTTTCGCAGGCGTAAATTGCAACGTTGCCCGATCCGGATATAATAACCGTCTTGTCCTTAAAACTGTCGCCGCGAGCCTTTAACGCCTCTTCCGTTATATAAACAAGCCCGTAACCGGTAGCTTCAGTTCTGACAAGGCTGCCGCCGTAAGTAAGCCCTCTGCCAGTCAAAACGCCGACGTGTTCGTTGCGTATTCTCTTATACTGTCCGAACAGATAACCGATTTCCCTGCCGCCAACGCCTATATCGCCTGCAGGTACGTCCGTATCCGCGCCGATGTGACGGCACAGCTCGGTCATAAAGCTCTGACAGAAATTCATAATTTCGTTATCGGACTTTCCTTTGGGGTCAAAGTCCGAACCGCCCTTACCACCGCCGATAGGCAGTCCCGTAAGGCTGTTCTTTAAAATCTGTTCCAGACCGAGGAACTTTATTATTGAAAGATTTACCGAAGGATGAAAACGAAGTCCGCCTTTATAAGGACCTATCGCGCTGTTAAACTGAACGCGGTAACCCTTGTTTACGTGAACTTTTCCCTTATCGTCAACCCAGGGAACGCGGAACATAACCACTCTTTCAGGTTCAACGAACCTTTCCAAAAGCCCCGCCGCCTCGTATTCGGGATGTTTCTCAACCACGGGCGCAAGCGTCGTCAGAATTTCTGTCGCCGCCTGATGAAACTCGGGTTCATTNGGATTGTTCTTTTTTAAATTTTCAAGAACCTGTTCTACATACTTCATATTATTCTCCTTTAACGCCTTTCGGCAGAATTATCAGTTGTCAAAATATACTTTATCGGCAGTCTTATAAAAAATGAATTCAAGTTCTTTTTCTGTAAATACAGCCGAATTTATTATATAATCGGTTAAATGCTTGTAGCTGTCTCTTGCAAGCGTACAGGGCATATCTGTTCCGAACATAAGTCTTTCCGCCCCTACGACTGATTTTGCGGTTTTTAAATGTCCGACAGNCGTCGGNTAGGGATANATTTCGGGCTTNTGATTGGTTNCAAGCGCTGNTATATCAAAATAAACATTATTACACTGCAACTTTCCAAGCGCTTGTTTTAACAGCTCTCCGTCCTCTCTCTGCGGCGCAAGCAAATGACAAATTACGAACGTTACATCAGGAAACTTTTTNACCGCCGACGACAGCGCGTCNACCTGCCAGCANGANTTGCGCGGTCTGCCGATATCAAGTACGACNGTCAGCCCTTTTTCTTGCGCGTGCGCAAAGCAGTCGTTCATTACTTTGCCGTCAAGATAAAACTCGCGGTTAGCCATAAGTCCCGANCCGTTAGAAAGTTCAAACTTTACAGCTTTGAAATTTAAGTCATCGAAAAGGNGNCNGCGGATTTCTTCTACTTTANCGCAGAATGGGTCNTANGTTGCCGCNCCCGTAAAGCGGTCNGGATATTTTTTGATTGCCGNGTAAGTGTATTCGTTATGAAANCCCAACCAGTTGCCTTGCAGTAAAACGGCTTTATCAACGCCGTTTTCGTCCATTACNTTTAACANCGCTTCGGGAGATACGCCGGTGNCGCCGATTTNGGGCGGAAACATCTGAAANACTTCGCCGGTCGCATACTGCGCTTTACCGCTGCCAACCGGCCGCAGCTCGCCGCGCGAAGTAAAGCCAGNAATAAACTGCGCAACNTGCGCGTGCGCNTCAATAATTTTCATTAGCGTAACCCCCGCTTGTTAGTATAATTATTTGCGTTTTAAATGTCAATAAAAAAATTTTAAATCAAACAAGTTACACTACCAAAAATACTTGATTTTTTTTATTTAATTTTATATTATATTTCTGTTAATTAATTATTTTTTTATCAGACCGTTGCAGAGATGGCGGAGTGGTCGAACGCGCACGACTCGAAATCGTGTTACGGGCAACTGTACGGGGGTTCGAATCCCTCTCTCTGCGCCAATAAGGACGTAAGTTGAATACTTACGCCCTTATTTATTTTTATTACGCGCCCGCTATAGTACATATTGAATTCTGACTAAATTTTGTGGTTGAAAAAATCCCGCAGTTGTGATATCATCATATAGGGTAATTCTTATGATAAAAATAAAAGATATTGGAATACGAAAAGACCGAAGTTGGATTATTCCGATTTTTTTAATTCCAACCGTTTCCCATAATAGTTGCGGCGACATTATTTTGGTTGTTTTATGACAACGAGTTTAACTATAAGTACCTATTGGAAAACGGCGTAGAAGTTGAAGCAACAATAATTAGTTATGATTATCATTCTGAAAGCAGCGTAGACGGTGATAGCGACTATAATTCCGGATGGTATTATATTTGGGAATGTACTTATAACGGTAAAACTTATAACGGCACATCAGGCGGAGCATATTACAGAACTGAAGAACAAGTTTTAAAATACATTGGCAAAAAAATCACCATAACTGTAGACCCAAACAGTAATTGGGCGGTTGATAAACCTTTATCAGAAATTCATTCTGACGGATTTCATTTTAAAGAATATCTGAACTGCGCTATTATATTTACTTGTCTTTCACCGTTTGGCTTATTTATTTTTATAGGTTTCGTCGTTTATCCTTTGGTTTTAGATTATAAAATTGATAGAAGCGGCAAATTACCGCAACAAGGCGAAGTCATAAAAATTAGTGGTTTTGTTATCTATTTTATCAAAGTCAAATATAAAGATAAAAACGGCGCCATTAAGGAAAAGTGGTCATATTCTTGGTTTACAAAGAGTGAATCAAAATATTTATCTGAAAAAAGCTTATAAATATAATATCTTATAAAAATACTTATGGCATATTAGAAGAAATGCAAAGTGTAAGCAAAAAATAATCCGGCATTACCAAAAGGTAATGCCAGATTATGGTGCGAATGAAGGGACTTGCGCCTTTAGCGGCGCGCACGGTTGTCAGCCCATTCAAGGGCTGACAAGTCTGCGGTAGTTTCCGCAGACTTCCCTCCCTTTCAAGCCCTTCATATCCGCCCTACGAAATAATCCGGCATTACCTTTTGGTAATGCCGGATTATGGTGCGGATGAAGGGACTTGAACCCCCACGGTTGCCCACAGGAACCTGAAACCTGCGCGTCTGCCAATTCCGCCACATCCGCAAAACAAGGCAATTATAATATATATTACTTACCTTGTCAAGCTAAAAAAGAGATATTAAACAGTGTTTTCATAAAAATTAAAACGTACTTTTAAAGTCTTAAAAGTACGCTTTTTTATATTAAAAATCAATTTCATAGTGGCAATTAGAGTACTGCGTAGGCGGCATAGTATCGCCTTCGTCAACCCAAACGGAATTGACAACCTTACCGTTGCCGTCCACAACCTTATAAGAACCCGATTTCGGGCAAACTTCACCGAAATTTAACCTCATAAATTTACCTCCGCAAACTATTATGCCCAGTTTAAGGAAATAAATTTAAATTATTTACTTGCAGTATTTTTTTTCTATTGCCGCAATTTTATCCACTCTTCTCTGGTGTCTGCCGCCTTCAAATTGAGTGGTTAAAAATGTTTCCACAATCTTTAACGCGTAACCAACCCCGACTACCTTTTCTCCAAGCGCAAGCACGTTGGAATCGTTGTGCAGACGAGTAAATTCAGCGCAATAGCTGTCGTGACAATGCGCGCATCTTACTCCGGGGACTTTGTTTGCAACGATAGAAACGCCTATTCCTGTCGAGCAAACGACTATACCTTTTTCGCACTCGCCGTTTGCCACCGCTTCTGCGGCAGGCAGAGCAAAATCTGGATAGTCGCAGCTATCCGCGCTGTCGGTACCGAAGTCCTTGTAACCGTAACCCTTTTCGGTAAGATATTTTATAATTTCTTTCTTTAAATTAAGTCCGCCGTGGTCACATGCAATAGCAATTTTCATAATTACTCCTTTAATCCTGATATGGTATAATATAATTTTTAATCAAAAAATCGCAGGCTTCGGAAAGAACGTCGCGCGTATATCGGTAGGCTACGATATCCATACCGTACGGGTCGGGTACGTCCACGCCGAAAAAGTCTTTAATACAGACTATATTGCCGCAACTTTCAAGCATCTGCTTCTGGGTCGCCGTCATACAAATAACCAGCGTACTTGCGGCTATGCGCTTTTGCGTGAGTTGCCGCGGCGCAAACTTGTCCACACTTAACCCGATTTCCTGCAGGGCAAGCCGGCTGTTTTCACTGATTTTCCCGCCGATTTCCGCGCGTATGCCGCAGGAAGCGACGTCCCAGAATTTTATTTTGTTTTGCTTTATTTTGCTGCGCAGCAATACTTCCGCCATAGGACTGCGGCAGGTATTGCCCGTGCAGACAAATAAAATCTTCTTCCTCTTCATTTAATTTCCACAAGCCTTAATCAATCTATTCATAACCCCTTTCATAACTCCGCCCTGTTCTTCGGGCGCAATCGCTATAATGAGATCTGCGCGCCTCTCGCCTTCGCGGAGTTTTTCATAGAGGTTTGAAGCTATTTGTTCCCCCGTTTTACCGAGGTTTAAAACGTGGTCTACGTTTATTAATTCCGCCGTTTTGCCGTCGCACAAGATATACGCGTTGACGCCCTGCGAGCGGCTTTTATTATATTCTTCGACTGCCTCACCGTATTGTTCAAAGCTGAAAAGCATAGTCTTGCAAGCCGGCGAATAATGCTTGTACTTCATACCCGGCGAACGGGCTTTTTCGCCCTCTTTCAAGACGTATTCTCCGCAACTACCGGCAACGGCTTCAATCATTTCGCGGGTTATAAGTCCGCTGCGTAATATTTGCGGTTTTTCTCCCGTGCAGTCAAGTACGGTGCTTTCTATACCACCGCTGCACTTTCCGCCATCGAGAATAAGCTCTATTCTGCCGTCAATATCAGAAAGAACGTGTTCTGCGGTAACGGGACTTACGTGCTTTGAAATATTAGCCGAAGGCGCCGCAATAGGCAAGTTTAAATACTTTAAAAACTTTTGCGCGTCCGCGTGCGAAGGCACCCTGACAGCAAGAGTATCAAGTCCGCAGGAAACTGCGGGACACACCTTACCTTTGCTTTTGTAAACCATCGTAAGCGGTCCTGGCAAATACGCCTTTGCAAGAGCCTTTGCATATTCCGGAATATCGGTTACAAGCGCAGACAAATCGTAATCTTTATGCACGTGAACGATAAGCGGATTATCGTTAGGGCGGCCTTTTATTGCGAATACGTTTTCAACCGCTTTATTGTCAAAGGCGTTGGCGCCCAAACCGTAAACCGTTTCGGTTGGAAAGGCTACCGCGCCGCCGCCCTCTATTATCCTTTTTGCTAGCCGTAAAGATTTTTCGTCTACCGGCAAAATTTCAGTGCGCATTTTAAAAGGGCATTTCCTCGTCTTCGGGAGGAATATCGTTATCATTCACCGGAGGCAATTCTTCTGGTACGGGAGAAGTGTTCTGCTCTTCACCCGGCGGCACCAGATTATCGTCCGGTTCGGGATTGACGAATTTGGTATACTCACCTTTAAACCGAAGTTTAATTCTGCCGAGACCGCCGTTTCTGTGTTTTGCAACGATAAGATCTGCCATACCCTTGACGATGTGTTTTTTTGCCATATCCTCGTCGGTAGCGTTTACGTCGGGACGGTTAATGAACATTACTATATCTGCGTCCTGCTCAATCGCGCCCGATTCACGAAGGTCAGAAAGCTGCGGTTCGCCTGCCTGAATACGACGAAGCTGCGAAAGCGCGATGACGGGTACGTCAAGTTCCTTTGCCATTATTTTAAGTTCGCGCGTAATTGCCGCAACTTCCTGCGTTCTGTTTTCGTCGCCGCCGCGCGTACCGCTTGACATAAGCTGGATATAGTCAATCATAACAAGATCGAGTCTGCCGTTGTTTTTGGACTTTATCCTTCTGCATTTTGAAAGAATTTCAGCAGGCGTAACACGCGAAGAATCGTCTATATTAATATGACTGTTCCTCAACTTTTCACTGACCTTTACAAGCTTTTTCCAATCGTTCGGCGAAAGCTTTCCGGCAAGAGCGTCAGCCATACTGACTTTTGCAGCGCTGCACATAAGTCTTTGAATAATCTGGACTTCAGGCATTTCGAGCGAGAACACGGCGCACACCGCATCGCTACCCAAAGCCGCGCTTTCTATTATGTTCATTGCAAGCGAAGTTTTACCCATACCGGGGCGGGCTGCAAGCACAATAAGGTCTGACTTTTGCAAGCCGTTAGTAAGTTTATCAAGGCGTGTAAAGCCGGTTATAATTCCCCTGTACGCGTCCTTATCTTTGGCAAGTTTTTCAAACTTGTCCAAAACCGCGTCAATGCCGCTACCCTCGCGGATATCTTTCATCGTGGAAGTATCGTTTGAACGTGAAACATTGTATATCTTTGACTCGGCAAACTGAATAGCTTTAACCGCTTCGTTACCCGACTTTGCATACTCGGCAATATCCCTCGCCGCGCGGATAAGGCTTCTGTTTACGCTGTCGCGCTTAATTATCTCTAAATAGTATTTATAGTTTGCCGCAGACGGAGTAATTTGCGCAAGCTCTGTCACGTAAGAAATCCCGCCAGCCTTTTCGAGATTTTTATCGCTCTCCAATCTGTCGCAAAGAGTGACGATATCTACGGGTTTACGCTCGGCGAAAACCATTTTCATTGCGGATAAAATGTATTGGTGCGATTCCTGATAAAAATCGTTTTTATCAAGCTGTTCCAAAACTTCCGCTAGTATATCGTTATCAATAAGCATGCAGCCCAAAAGCGCCTGTTCTGCGTCAAGATTGTTGGGCATAACGTTATTTTTGTCTGACATAGTACTTTATATCCCCATTAATTTTTCAAATTCGGAAAGAGTTTTCTCAAATTCGCGCATTGCAATTTCAAAAGGTTGAGTTTTTGAAAGGTCGACCCCCGCAAGCTTTAAAAGCGACACGGGGTCGGCTGAACAACCGCTTGAAAGAAATTTGAAGTAATCGTTTACAGCCGGCTCGCCTTCCTTTAATATTCGGTTGACAATATTAATTGCGGCGGTTAAGCCTGTTGCGTATTTATATACGTAGAACGCACGGTAAAAGTGCGGAATTCGCGTCCATTCGCAGGAAATATTATAATCGTGTTCAATATCCGCGCCGTAATACTTTTTACCGATATCAGCGTACAAATCGCACAGAACTTCTTTTGTAAGCGGCTGCTCGTTTTCAGCAAGCGTGTGCGCCTCATATTCGAATTCCGCAAACATTGCCTGTCTGTGCAGCGTTGCTCGGAAACTGTCAAGATAGTAATTTAAAAGATACTTCTTCAGATTTTCGTCACGCGCTTCTTTAAGCATATATTTAAGAAGTAATGTTTCGTTTACAGTGCTTGCAACTTCGGCAACGAATATCGTGTACTGACTCTTTGCGTACGGCTGATTGTTTTGCGAAAACCATGCATGGATTGCATGCCCCATTTCATGCGCGATTGTAAAAACCTCGTTCATAGTGGGCTGATAGTTCAAAAGTACGTAAGGGTGACAGTCCGGACAACGGATGCTGTAAGCACCGCCGCTCTTCCCTTCGGTTTCCTCTACGTCCAACCAACGCTCGTCGTAGCCTTTTTTCAAAAGCACCTGATATTTTTCGCCCAGTGGCGCAAGCCCTTTTATAACGTAGTCGTAAGCTTCGTCATAGGTAAATTTTAAACTTACGCCGTCAACGAGGGGCACGTAAACGTCGTAAAAATACAGTTTATCGTAACCCAGTATTTTTTTTCTGTCGGCAATATATCTGTGCATGACAGGAAGATTTTCATCGACCGCTTTTATAAGATTATCGTAAACGACTCTGTCAATCTCCTCGGAAAAGAGCGCGTGTTCAAGGCAGGAATTAAATTTATAAACTTTGCTTAAAAACACGTCTTTTCTGACGTTGCCGTAATAAATAGAAGTAAGCGTATTAATGAGCGAAGTATATGCCGAATAATATTTTTCATACGCCTCTTTGCGCTTTTCGCGGTCTTCGGAATGAAGTATAATTCCGTATAAACCGTGACTCAAATTTACCTTGTTACCCTCCCACTCGATTTCCGGAAGACGCAAGTCAAGGTTATCAATCATGCAAAAACTTTCGTAAAAGTTATCGAGCAATTCACCCGACATACCAATCAATCTTTCCTCCGCCTCTGATACAGTGTGAGGTCTGCGCGCAATAATTCTTTTCAGCTCGCAGTCGTAATCGGCAAAACGTTTATCGGACAAAAGCGAAACAAGATATCTTTCGTCCTGCCGCGCCATTTCAGGTTCGAAAAAGGAAAGCTGGGTTGCGTATTTGGAATTGAGCGCGCCTATCTTTGCATAGTACGCCGTATACTTCGAAATTGCCGCGTCTTCATCGTGGCGCATATGCGCGTAAACCGCTAGCCTTGACAAGTTTTTATCAAACTCGTCGTTAGCTTTAAAAAATTTCAAAAGCGTATCCGCGTTTGAAAGCTTGCCGGCATACTTTGCAAAATCAAGCAATTTTGAAGTTTTATCAAAGGTCTTTTCCCAGTCCTCGTCAGACGGAAAAATATCCTCTATCTTCCACTTGTATTTTTCTTTTACTTCGCTTCTTTTCATTATTTACCTTAAAATTTATTTACTGCAACTGATACCTTTCTGAAGGTCGAATGTAAAGAATTTATGAACCGCCGAGAAAAACTTTTTATGTTTTACCGACCATTCGGTTACTACGCCGTAAATTGCAGACTGGTCGAACACGCCCAGTTCCCTGCTGTCGCTACTCACATCGCGGTTATCGCCCATTAAAAACACTTTGCCCTCTTCAACGAAAAAGCCTTCGTCAGTATTATAAAACGTATTTCTGGAAACATTAGGATTATTGTTTTCAGCAAGCACGTACGGCTCTTCGACATGCACAAATTCTTCAGTGCCTTTATATTTTATATATAACTTGCCGTGGTCAAGCCTTAAGCTATCGCCGCCCAAAGCGATTACTCTCTTTATAAGTGGATCGCCGTCTTTTCTTTCAACAACCACTATATCTTCATAGGTCGGCTTTGCGCTCCTTGACAGATAGACGTAATCGCCGCCAGCCTCTTCCTTTGAAACTGCGCCGTAAAGCGTGGGTTGCATAGATTTATCAACCNCGTNAACGCCCGTANAACTNNTAACGAACAGAATNTCGCATANCAGTACTACNGCAACTATGGCAATTAAAACGTTAAGTACAATATTAAGTTTTTTATTGCCGCCCTTATTAAAAAGACTGCCATTTACGTCATTCCACATCGCCTTAAAGCCACATTAAATTATTAACCGCATATTCCTTTTCGCAGGTAATGCAAAATTTTAAGCTGTGAATATAGTCGGAAAGCTGCTCGCCGTCTATATTTTTGAAATACTTGCTTTCGATAATTATTGTCTGCCAGACTCCGCCCAATACCTTTTGACTGTATTCGTATACCTCGCCGTTGTCAACGTCTTCAAGAGTAAATGAAACTTCCGCCTTATCGTCGCAGAAAAAGTCAAGCTTTAAAATGCTGTTTGCTTCGGGCGCGTATTTAGGATTGTTCATTCTGTACGTAGTCAAGCCGCCCGGAGAATATATACCGTTGATTCCGCGTTCTTTCGTAACAAGTTGCGGAATCATAATGCCGTCAACGAAGAATATTCCGCCAACCGCCTGCGACCCGGGAGCAGCAACGGAGAAGCAGTCAATTCCGTTTTTGCCCGAATACATAACGCGGCATTTTGACTGACTGTTTTTAAATAAACCGCTTATTTTTTTAACCGCTATTTTCGACCATACGGTAAATCCGTTTGAATACTGCGCGTAGCAGAGCGCGAACACGGTAGAAGTTTCCTCGTAAATATTAAGGTAAAACTCATGCTCATGATTTGAAATTCTGCGCTTGTAATTGCACAGCGTCCACTCTCTGACTACCGAATCCCTGCACTCCTCCGCCATAAACAGTCCGTAATCTTCTACTATACCCTGATTATCAAACTCTGCAGTTGCTATGAGGTTACACTCCTCGTCGACAGACACGGTTATCTCGGACATTTTAGGAATAAATACCTGACGGTGCTTTAAGTGCTTGTCAAGGAACAAAAACATATCGGCCGAACTTCTTACGCCTATCGAAGAATCGCAACGGACGGAATAAGTTATAACGCTGTCATCGGCGAATGCGGGATTTATGCGCGAAAAAGTATCGTACGCCCTGTCGTAATCAAAACGATGGTCGTTAGTCGAACACATTATCATGACCGGACATTTTACATTGGGCGCGTACGCCTGCGAGTCGATACCCGCGATAAAGCGATACCTTTCCTCGTCGAGTTTAACGTCTTCTGTGTCGTATTTGCCGATACCCGAATAAGCTTTCCAGCCTGCCGCGCAGACGGTTATTATACAGGAAAACTCTCTTACCGAGCCTAACTTCCAAGCAATCTCGCCACCGTCGCGTATTCCGACTACGGCAACGTCCGTGACGCCCGCTCTCGAAACAAGATATTTGCGCGCGTAAATTCCGACAGCTACCCACTCGTACCAACTGGTTTTATCAGCCGAATCGTCAACGTAATCTTTATATCTGCCGCACCTTGCCGTATTCGCGTATGAAACGATTTCTGGATAAACGGTCGCCATTTCGCAGTCGTCCCATTCTCCGCGGTAATCAACCATAAACGCGGAATAACCTTTTTCTACGAACAGCTTTAATAGCCCTTCATCCACGCCGTCGCAGCTGTCGGGTAAAATGAGTACGGTTTCGCTTGAAGGGTTATCTTCGTCGCTCGCAAAAACGCCGTAAATTTTAACTCTTTCGTCGCCCGTTTCCCTGCCTAAAAGGCTTATACTTTCAAATCTTACGCCGTCGACAATCTTTTCGCCGAGCGTTACGGGAGTAATATCCAGCGAATCGTCAAAATTATTCCAGAGCGTCGAAGGGGTCAGAATATTAGGCAATGTTTCTCCTTTAACCGTGTAATAACCAAATCGCAAAAAATTGCGGCAAAACGCAATGAATGTATTTGATTTTTTTCGCGCTTACACTTATAATATATTTTACCTAAATATTATAGTCCTTTTGAATGAATAAATCAAGCGTTAAAATGGAGTTTGAAAAAATGGCTTTGATTTCGGTTTCGGACGATCTTGCTAAAAAATCATTTACAAGCGTCGAAAACAAATTTATAACTAAATATCTGCCTCATCTTGAACCGAATTCTGTGAAGGTATACCTTTTTTCGCTCTATCTTTACCAGAACGGACTTAACTCGTATTCAATCGGGGACGTTGCGCAAAAACTCGCGCTTTCGGAAACCGATTTAATAAATTACTACGAATATCTTGAAGAGCTTGAACTTGTCGCAATTATTTCTCGCTCACCTTTTGAGGTAAAAATTCTTGACGCGGATAATTTAACAGGCGCGCCCAAAAAATTCAAACCCGAAAAGTACGCCGATTTTACAAAGAACGTTCAGAACGTTTTGAAGGGCAGAATGATTTCGCCCAACGAATTCAGAGAGTACTTCCTGCTTTTGGAAGAGTACGGCTTTGAGCAGAACGCGCTTATTATGGTAATAAACTACTGCGTAAATTTACGCGGAGATAAAATCGGTTACCAGTACATTAAAAAAGTGGCGAAAAGTTTTGCGGACGAAAAAGTTACCACCGTTAAACGCGTAGACGAAAAATTATCCGCCTTCACCTCTTCCACCCCTTCGCTGATTAAGATATTCAATGCGACCGGCATTAACAGAAAGCCTGATATAGACGACGACAAGCTTTACAAAAAATGGATATCGGAATTCGGATTTGAAGACGACGCCATTATTTCATGCGCCAAACACTTCAAAGCAAAGACCGTTGAAAAGCTTGATGAGGCGCTGTGCGAACTTTACAAAAATAAAAAGTTTGACGTAAAAGAAATCGAAGATTACTGCAAAAACAAAAACTCGGTTTATACAGCGACTTTGGAAATTGCGCGCGCTTTGGGCGTGTATATGCAAAATTCCGCGCCGTACATAGAAAATTATGTCAACGTCTGGTACAATTACGGGTACTCCTTCCTTTGTTTGAAGTCGGTCGCAAATTATTGCTTTAAACGCGGCATGAACTCTTTTGAAGATATGAACGCATTTATCGGCGGCTTGTACAAAGAAGGTATCGTAACCGACCAGAACGTCGGAGAATACATAGGAAAACTTGAAGCCGACGACAGATTTATAAAGGAAATTCTGACATCTTGCGGACTTACGAGAAAAGTAATTGTCTGGGACAGAGAAAGCCTTTCAAGATGGCGCAGCTGGAATTTTTCCGACTCTATGATTTTAGAGGCGGCAAAACTTTCTTCAGGAAAATCGAACCCCGTCGCTTATATCAACGGCATTCTTTCAAGTTGGAAAAACGACGGTATATTCGATATTGATAAAATTTCAGCAAAGATGCCGGCATACAAAACTACCGGCGGCGACGCGCGCGCGGAGCGGGCTGCCGCAGAAGCGCATTTCTTTGAACTTCGGCACGCCGCCGAGGACAGAGCAGAAAAAGCTTTGCGTACCGCCACTTCCGACGAAGTTTACGGCGATATTCACAGGCAGTTAAACGAGCTTGCAATAGAGCTTGCATTCGCCGAAGTAAAAGATGCGGCAAAAGCTGAACTACTTTCCGAAAAAATTTCAAAGCTTGAAGCCGACGGCAATAAACGGCTTAAAGAGTTGGGCATAGACAAAAAGGACTTTACGCCGAACTACTCGTGCAAAAAGTGTAACGACACGGGCTACACAAAAGACGGTAAACAGTGCGAGTGTATGATTAAATTTTTAAATGAAAATAAATAAAAAGCGGACGGTCAAGAGCACTACCTATAGGGATTATAAAAAGCGAAGAACATTAAAGTTCTTCGCTTTTTATAATTGCCCGATAAATTGAACTTTAAATTACTTTGATAGATATTTCTGCCACGTTTTAGAATATCTGTCATTAAAAGTTACACTCGTGACTTTAGAATATGGAATTTCAATATTATCATACCATTCTCCGTCAGCATCAACATGAGAAAATATGACACATGTTTTTTTAATTTTCGCTATTTTGCCCATATAGAAAAAGCTATCGTCGCCTAATTTTTCATTTTCAATGATTATAAAATTGTTTAATGCTTTTAATGACTCAAAGACAGTTTTCCAAGAAGATATATTAACACCAGGCTTACAAATATTAACAAGGATATTCGTTTCCTCATTTATTTTTGCACAAAGGTCATTTTTTATCTCTATTTTAGTCAAGTCAGATATTTTTCTTATTTGAAATCCATCAAGCATAAAATCATCTTCTTCAACTCCAAGGAACAGTTTGTCAGAATGGTCAAGAATATAAAAATACCAGTAACTCAGATCATACTTAAAATGACACCTACAAATCTGATAAGTATCTATTGAGTTGTGAAGTAAATTTATTTTATTAAGTTTTTTCATAATATTATAATTCTCCGTTAAATTACCGGTTATATTTCTGTTATTATACAACAAGCAATATAAAAAAACAAAATAATTAAGCGCACCTGCCTTGCTTTCAAGGTATAGTGCGCTATACTTATTTTCCGTGGTAAAAATCCCTATGGAACCTACGGTAATCACGTCCGTTTTTTTATATTCAAAGTCCCAACAATGCAAGCAATGGTTCGGAAAATATAACCAAAAGCGCCGCATACGCAAAAGTCATAATTAAGCTTAAGATTATTCCGGCGACAGCAAGACCTTTTCCCTTCAGATTTCTCGTCTTTACTCTTGATAAGCCTACGCTGCTTAAAATCAAACCGATAAGAGGCAGAATAAACGCGAAGACAAATCCTAATATTGCAAGCACATTTGTCTTTTTAGACTGCGCCGTAACATTCGTCTGCTTTTCTTCGACAACGGGCGCTTTCGCCTGTTCCGCCGGCTTAACTTCTTCCTCTATATGCTCTTCAACTGTCTCCCCTTTCTCTGCGGCGAAGCTTTCGTCAACTTCAGACTGTTCAAGCATTAAGACCGGTTCGTCTATTACTATCGTTTCGATTTCGGGCTTTTCTTCCTCTTCGGGCTTGAACCAAACACGCGGCTCTTCCGTATAACGAGGTTGAGGATATATCAATCCGTATACGGGATAGGGTGCAAATTGATTTTGCATAGGAAAAGGCATAGCCATAGCGGCTGCAGGATATTGCGGAATTTGCAAACCGCTGAAACCGGCGTTAAACCGCCCGTAAAAGGACATGTTCATCTGCGGCATCATTCGGGGCAACTGAAAATTACGATAGTACTCTTCATACGGATNAAAAAATCCGTTTTGCCTGAACTCTTCGTACGCAGGATACTCANTCACCGCGCGCGCAGGATTGACCACGGCAACGCNGCAGCAGGGACAAACCGAAGTTTCGTCTGCAATTAATCTTTTACAATACCAACAAATCATTTTAACCTCTCTACTACGTATTATAAACCTAAATGCAGATCAAGTCAATTTTTATAATGCGTTATATCATAATTTCCTTTACGGACAGTTTTTTAATTCTTAAAGAATACAGATATACGGTTAATTCGTACGCGACCGCAAAGACGGCAAACGTAATCAGCATAGCGATGTAATCGAATTTATAAGCCGTCACACCAGGCACGTCTTTAAACACAATCTCAATCATAATTTTCAACAGCGCGTATTGATAAATTGTTCCCAAAGCGAAACCTATCAAAGCCATAGGGCGGTAAATGTTTAAAAGCGCGCTTCTGCAATACTTATCGGAATATCCGAAAATACGCATCATTGCTATAGTTTTCGCGTTTCCGTTAATCACGGTAGATATTGACAGGAACAACGTGGTGAACGCCAGAACTATGCCTATCAGTATGATTATAACTATCATCATCGTTACCGAATAATCTCTTAAACCGACAGACATCTGAATCATTGCGGAAAAGCAAAATGCCGAAAAAATTATAAAAAACACAAGTACCTTCTTGCTTTTCAGATTACTGGATTTTAGCTCTCTTAAAAAGGGTCTGTCTTTATTCTTACTATCCTTCAGTTTCTTTGCCTTGCCAGCGCCGTATGGCATTTCCCTAATCATAAAAAGCGCAGGCTTTCTTAATTTAATTAATGCGTAAATAATTGCAAATGCGCTGAAAACCAAAGTTGGCAAAACGACTAGATAAATAAAAATCTGAAAATGAAACCTTAACGCAATTTCCGGCAATATTCCGTCCGCGTTCTGCGCTATATAAAACGCAGGCATAACGGCAAACGCCAAGCCGTAACCTAAAACGGCTCCTGCTAATATGCTTATTCCGAAAACCCAAAAATGTTTAGCGATTTTAATGTTTGAATAGCCCAAAGCTTTGAGTATTCCCAAATACGTTTTATGCGTATCGATATAGTGTTTGATATAAAAAGCCAGCATTACGAGCGACGTTGTGGCAAGACAACCGCCGCTGCATGCGCATACTACTTTTGAAGTCGACAGTTGCGCGTTGTAAAAATTTATAGCTTCGCTTGTGGCTATCAGTTGCTTTACTTTAATTAAATCCAACTGAAAATTTAAAAACATAGTGCAGACGAAAACCGCGCAAAAAGCAATTATCATAATTCCTATAAACTTGAAACCGTCTTTAAAGTCGATAACCATATCTCACCAATCTATTTCGTAAGCAGTTTTTATGTTTTCGTTTGTATAAACTTTTTCTATACGGCCGCTGTTCATTTTGAACACCATATCCGCTGTTTGAGCAATATTCTGATTGTGGGTCACCATTAACATAGTAAAACCCAGTTGTTTCTGTAACTTTAAAATATAGTCTAAAATGCTGCGTCCCGTTTGCTCATCCAACGCGCCGGTAGGCTCGTCTAAAAACAGCACTTCCGGCTTTTTTGCAAGCGCCCTTGCAATGGCCACTCTCTGCTGCTCGCCGCCAGAAAGCGCCGCAGGATATTTATTCCTCTTNTCAGCTAAACCCACCTCTTCNATTATAGANACATANTCTTTATTNCCCNCTAAATCAGCGCCCATTTTAACGTTTTTATCTACGTTAAGATTGGGCAATAAATAATACTGTTGAAATATAAAACCTATCTTATCTTTCCTGAACGCCGTCAACTCTTTTTCGGATAACCGCGAAATATCNNTGCCGTCGTAAATAACCTGNCCNGCGTCAGGGCTTTCCAANCCTGATATTACGTTAAGCAAGGTTGATTTACCCGAACCGGACGCGCCCAGAATCACCGAAAAGCTGCCGTTTTCAACTGTAAGGCTTACGCCTTTTAAAACTTCGTTCAGGTTTTCGCCTTTACCGTAAATTTTCTTGATATTTTTAATTTCAATCATATTTCTTCCCTCTTAATTTTACTTAACAGACTCGTAAATACGTCCGTCATAAGCGCACTTATTTCCTCGCTCTTGAACAGACAAGTCTTCGTCGCGCACAATGTCGCAATGCCGTGCGAATATATCCACAAGTGCCGATACATTCTTTCGGCATTGCCGTTGTCAACCGAGTAGCAGCCGCGTATTGAATCAAGAATATCTTCGTAATGCTCCTCGATTACGGGCAAAACATTTGTAAGGCTCGGATGCGTTTTCTGTTCCGACATAAAAAGCAGTTGAAATAATTTCGGCTCGTTTATTGCGAAAAGAATATATTGTGTTCCCACTCCCTTGAATGACGGAACCGAATCCAGCCCCTTTTTCACGTATTCCGCGTAAACTGCTTTCGCCTTGTTCATAACTTCGGTCTGCACTTCTTCCATGCTTTGAAACACGGTAAAAATAGGTCTCGGAGAGCTGCCCAGTTTGCTGCCGAGCGACCGCGCGGTAAGCGCGGACATCCCCTGCTCTTTGACTATTGCTAGCGCAGCTGCAATTATTTCGTCTCTTTCAAATTTTGCTTTTGGCGGCATAATCACACCTCTATTTAAAACTAATGTTTTATAACANATGTTTTTATTATAATTTAATAATCTGCGAATGTCAAGTTTTTTGCATAAAAAACGGCTNCCGAATTAATTTCGGGAGCNGTCATTATTGAAGNAAATTATTCAAGNGGNTCATAGAAGCCGTCNACNTCGAANGTGATGTCGTCNGCGGAGTCTGCCGCAGTGCGGCGGAGGTCGCCGGACTTGACGTTGTTACTGCTTTCCGTACTCTTGTTCTCCATCGACTTCGAAGTGTCTATTGTCGTGGTCGTGGTCATTACCGCGCCNGGAGGACAGTACGGAGGCNGCGACATCGTCATAGAAGGTGTCGTCTGCGACGTTNCCGTTACCACAGGCTCTNCCTCCTCCTTCTTCGGCTGTACCGGAGCGTACGCCGGTTGAGGCAGCATCGCCANAGGAGGATAACCGTATGCAGGCATTACGCCGTATGGCGTCATTACCTGTTGGGGAGCCGGTAACATTCCGTATGGCGTCATTACCGCCTGCGGTGCAGGGATTGACTGCATTCCGTAGCCCATATTCACAGAAGGATATCCGCCGTAGTTAGGATAATTCTGCGAATACTGTCTGTCGTTATCGGACTGCTTATTTGCGCCCTTCGCTTCCGCGATTGCCTGCGCGGTTTTGAGTTCCGCCAAAGCCTGCGCGCTCTTCATTTCCGCCATCTGGACTTTCAAATCCATCAGCGTCATGAGGTCGCCGCTTGCCGCGGGAGCCGCCGCCTGTACCGGTTGAGGCTGATACATAGGTTGAGGCATTGCCTGCTGATACTGCATCGAGCGGAGCTGTTCGCGCGCGGCTCTGTTTTCGGCGCGCATTTCCGCCATCTGCTCGCGCATTTCCTTAAGAATTTCGTTAGTATTGTCTACTACTTGCGGAACAGGAATTGCCTGTTGCGTAGGCTGCTGCGCCATTGCCATTGTCGCCATGCCTGCGCCCGCCATTCCGGCTTGCGCCTGCGCGCGAATCTTCTCGATTTCTGCTTCCTGCTTCGCTCTTGCGAGTTCGCGCTCGGTTTCGAGTTTTTCCTGCTGCATTCTACGTTCATCCTCTCTGCGCTGACGTTCAGCTTCGCGCTCTTCCTCGCGGCGCTGTTTCTCTTCTTCCTTTGCCGCTTTCTTCGCTTCGCGCTCTTCCTTGGTCTTGCGGCGTTTTACCGCAACTAC
>WFLX010062767.1_pt1 | contig 19550 bp, 13 predicted proteins | sample 4967041 | NCBI WGS metagenome assembly WFLX01 (sample SAMN12857096, study PRJNA449069) | gut metagenome | isolation source: stool from male and female vole | host: Microtus ochrogaster | place: USA:Florida | collected 2017
GTTCAAATCGGATCTGCAAATCTTGTTGAACCTACTGCATGTAGGGATATTATAGAGAATCTGCCGAAGCTTTTGAAAAAACTAAGAATAAATAATATAAAAGACATAATCGGAATATCATGGCGAAAGATGTGATCATAGCATGCGACTTCCCATCAATGGAAGCGACTTTGGAATTTCTCGACCGTTTTGGAGAAACCCGTCCGTATGTAAAGATCGGTATGGAACTTTTTTATGCGGCTGGACCGGAAATTATCCGTGAGATAAAGAAAAGAGGACACAAGATTTTCTTAGATCTCAAGCTTTGCGACATTCCCAACACCGTCAAAAGTGCAATGGCTGTACTGTCTCATCTTGATGTTGACATGACGAATCTCCATGCCTTTGGTGGCCATAAGATGATGGAAGCTGCTATTGAAGGTTTGACTCGTCCGGATGGTACCCGTCNCCTCTTGATAGCTGTANCAATGCTCACTTCNACAAGCAAANAACTTNTGAACGAGGATATCNTTATTCCCGGCGAAGTTGANGAAGTGGTTGCAAGCTACGCCAAGAATGCCCAGATGTCCGGTCTTGATGGAGTGGTGTGTTCACCGCGTGAAGCAACGATTGTGAAATTTGCATGTGGCGAGAAATTTATAACCGTCACACCGGGAATCCGTTTTGCTGATTCTGCAGCCGACGATCAAGTGCGTGTTATGACTCCGGCAAAAGCCCGGGAGATAGGATCAGACTATATTGTTGTTGGTCGCCCAATCACAAAGGCAGAAGATCCTCTCGCTGCCTACGAGCGCTGCTGCCGCGAATTCCTCGGTAAATAATTACAAGTCATTAATGATGGATTGATTCAATAGTTTTTTTAATGATGAACATGAATTAATTCAAAATTCCAATTAGATAATATGGAAAAGAAAATAGCAAAAGATCTCCTCAAGGTGGGAGCAGTCTTCCTTCGTCCTGAAAATTTATTTACCTGGGCTTCCGGCATTAAAAGCCCTATGTATTGCGACAACCGTCTCACTCTCTCCTATCCGGAAGTTAGAAAAGATATTGAGGAAGGTCTCGCTGAACTAATCACAAAATATTATCCTGAGGCAGAATCGCTGATGGGAACTTCCACTGCCGGTATCGCTCATGCCGCTATCACAGCATGGCTTCTCAACAAACCGATGGGTTATGTCAGAGGTGGTGCAAAAGACCATGGACGTGGAAACCGCATTGAAGGAAAATGCGAACCCGGAACAAAGGTTGTGGTGGTTGAAGACCTTATTTCAACCGGAGGCAGCTGCATCGAAGTAGTTGAGGCTCTTCGTGAGGAAGGTGCTGAAGTGCTCGGAATCGTTTCGATTTTCACTTATGGAATGAAGAAAGCCACTGATCGCCTTGAGGCAGCAAATGTCACAAATCATTCCCTTTCCAACCTCGACACTCTTGTAGAAGTAGCTGCGGAAGAAGGATATATTGAGCCGGTTTGGAAAAATAGAATCTTGAAATTCCGCGACAATCCGAGTGATTCATCCTGGATGACTCTTTAAGTGTTTAGGGTTTAATCGTGTAAGCGTTTAATCGATGAGTTATTCTTGAAAAATCTCAAAATAACTAATTTTCAACGATTAAACTGTTAAACCACTAAGTTGAGCATGCGAAACTAAATATTTGAAAATGAAACATCTGATCGATCCTACCGACCTAACGGTGGAAGAAACGAAAGAAATCATTGACCTCGCACTCGATATAATCGAGAACAGGGCCAAATATTCTGAAAAGTGCAAGGGTAAGAAACTCGCCACTCTTTTCTATGAACCATCTACTCGCACCCGTCTTAGTTTCACTGCTGCAATGATGGAACTTGGAGGTAACGTGCTTGGGTTTGCTGATGCTGCAAGTAGTTCAGTAAGCAAAGGTGAGACTGTGCGCGATACCGTACGCGTAGTTGAGAACTTCGCAGATATCATTGCCATGCGTCATCATATAGAGGGTGCCCAGCTTGCTGCTACTGAAGTGAGTCGCGTACCTATCANAAATGCANGCGACNGGAGTCATNCACATCCNACACAAACACTCACCGATCTTCTAACTATAACCCGTGAACTTGGTCGCCTTGACAATCTGACCATTGGATTCTGCGGCGACCTGCGTTTTGGACGCACTGTCCACAGTCTGATTAAGGCAATGTCTCGTCAGAAAGGAATAAAGATTGTCTTGATCGCTCCTCCTCAACTGCGCCTCCCTGATTATATTAAGCAAGATGTTTGCGATAGGCTAGGCCTTGAATATAAGGAAGTAGATACTCTTGAAGAAGCGATTCCTGAACTTGATGTGCTTTACATGACCCGAGTGCAGAAGGAACGATTCCTCGATGAGGATGAATATGAAGCCGTGAAAGACTCCTTCGTACTCGACTGCCAGAAGATGAAACTGGCTAAGGAAAAGATGGCTGTGCTCCATCCTCTGCCACGCGTCAACGAGATTCTGGAGGAAGTGGATGCCGACCCCCGCGCCGCCTATTTCCGACAGGTAGAGAATGGTAAGTTCGTACGCATGGCTCTTATTTCCAGTCTTCTCGATTGGAAGGATGATCCTAAACACAAGATGCCTGATCAGGAGGAAGTGGATGTGCCTTCAAACTTGCGTTGCGAAAACAAGAAGTGCATCACCAGAAACGAGCATTCTCCTCGACGCGCTTATCGTGCTTCCGACGGCTCACTCCGCTGCCGATATTGCGATCATAAATTCAAATAGTTTAATCCTTTAGCTGTTTAATCATTAAATTGTTTATGTTTAGACATAATTTAACGATTAAACAATCAACCGATTAAATAACCAAGTTCTGCCTGCGAAACTTAAATAATTGCTATGGAACCCTTGAAACATGAATGCGGAATCGCCATGATCCGTCTCCGTAAGCCTATTAAATATTACAAGGAGAAATACGGTAGCTACGCCTACGCCCTCAACAAGCTTTATCTTCTTATGGAGAAGCAGCACAACCGTGGCCAGGAAGGTGCCGGTGTAGGGGTAGTCAACTTAAAGGCAGCTCCGGGTTACGAATACGTATGGAGAGAACGAGAGCTTGGTCCGCAGGCAATTCAAGAGATTTTTAACCGTATTGGTAAACGGCTTTCTGACGCAGGTCTGGAAAATATGACCCCTGATGAAGCGGAGACTGTAGCCCCGATGATCGGGGAAATCTATCTTGGACATCTGCGATATTCTACAACCGGGAAAAGTGGCATGTCTTACGTTCACCCTTTCCTCCGCAGAAACAACTGGAGAAGTAGAAACTTGCTGATGTGCGGCAACTTCAATATGACTAACGTCGATACTCTCTTTGAGTCTGTTGTCAGCCGCGGACAGCATCCACGCTTGCATAGCGACACTATAATCCTTCTTGAGATGCTCGGTTATGCTCTCGACAAGGAAAACCATCGTCTTTATAGGCAATATCGTGATGATTACGCAGACAATTTCCTCGATAAAAATCTTGAGGAAATTATTGAGGAAAAACTCGACATACGCAATGTGCTGAAGGCCACTGCTCCTGAATGGGATGGTGGGTATGTAATTTGTGGGGCTACCGGTGCCGGTAATGTGTTCGTATTCCGTGATCCAAACGGCATTCGCCCCGCCTATTATTATATCGATGATGAAATCATTATAGCTACATCCGAACGTCCGCAGATACAGACCGTATTTGGGGTGCCACAAGAAAATATAAAGGAACTTGAACCTGGAGAGGCTTTGCTTGTCTCTATTGATGGCAAACCAAGCATCGAACGTATTCTTCCACAGGCCTCAAACTCCAAGTGTAGTTTTGAACGAATATATTTCTCTCGGGGCAGTGACTCTGACATATATTGCGAACGCAAGGAATTGGGGCGTCTGCTTGTTCCAAAGGTTGTAGATGCTGTAGGTGGCAATATCGCCGACACTGTCTTTTCCTATATCCCAAACACTGCCGAGGTTGCTTTCTATGGTCTTGTGGAGGGGCTTGAGGAATATCTAAACGACTATAAGACTGAACGCATTCTTGCACTTCAAGGCGATGGTCAGCTCAATAGGGATTCCATCCGCAAGGTAATGGAGGCGGAAGTCAGGATTGAAAAAGCAGCAATAAAGGATATCAAATTGCGTACATTCATTGCTGAGGGTGATGTCCGAAATGACCTTGCCGCCCATGTCTACGATATTTCTTATGGCTGTTTGAAAGCCGGTCAAGACTCTCTCGTAGTGATCGATGATTCCATTGTAAGGGGTACGACACTCAAGCAATCCATCCTTAGTATGCTTGCCCGCTTGAATCCAAAGAAGATAGTGGTGGTTTCCTCATCGCCCCAGGTTAGATATCCCGACTATTACGGCATCGACATGAGCCGCATGGACGAGTTCATAGCATTCAAGGCTGCTGTTGAACTGCTAAAGGAAAGAGGCATGGAATACGTGCTTGCATCAACATATACAGAATGCTGTAAAGAAGTTAAGAAAGGAGTTGATCAAGCACTCGTAAACCACGTCAAGAACATATATTCCCATTTCTCCGACGAACAGATCTCCAGAAAAATTGCCAAAATGGTCAAACCCGAAGGCATGGACGTGGAAATTGTATATCAGACTGTAGAAGGTCTTCACAAAGCATGTCCTAATCACACGGGCGACTGGTACTTCTCAGGCAATTACCCCACTCCCGGTGGTACACTCCGTGTCAATCAGGCATATATCGACTGGTATGAATCCAAGTCCGGCTACAAATGCTAAGTGCCATACTAAAATTATCTTAAAACATTTGAGACGGTTTAAGACCGTCTCAAATGTTAAATAATTCAGTTTCCTTATATCCGTAGAATTTACTGAATTTGGTTGGCGGTTGTTTAAACAAATCTTTCTTTTTTCAAGATTTACAAAAGTTTTAATTGACATAGCAATTTATTAATCCACAAAGCATATCTTCATTGTAGCAAAATGAATGAATTATTATGAAAAAGTAAAATTATTAAGGAAATAATTTCTTAAATGATATTTACATTTATTAAATATTTTTTCGTAAATTTGCACCATGAAAACACTTTTAGGATTTAGCCCTTCACGTAAGAGCTTGATTTTTGATTATATAATGATAATCTTAGGCATCTTTATGTANGCNNTCGGNTTCNNNGCCTTNATCCTTCCCCACNAGNTNGTNATGGGNGGACTNNCNGGTGTCGGCACACTCGTCTATTTCGCCAGCAATGAGAGGATTCCGGTGGCAGTGACACAATTCACACTCAACATGGTGCTTCTTGCTTTCGCCTATAGGGTTGTTGGAAAGACATTTGTGATCCGAACAGTGTTTGGAGCAACCATGGTCTCCCTCTCCATCGGTGTCGGCGAGGCTTTCTTCATGAATCTTGGTCATCCCATTCTTGAAGACGTGTCGCTCAGCGCCATACTGGGCGCCATAATATGCGGACTTGGAGTAGGAACCGTTTTGATTCATAACGGATCGACCGGGGGNACCGACATCGTTGCCTCCATGGTCAATAAGCTAAGCAATGTAAGTATCGGGCGCGCAATGGTCATCACCGATATTGTGATAGTATCAAGCAGTATCCTCTTGCCTTTCGATGGTCCCTTTGGAGCGCGCCTGGAGGCACGAATTCCCATCATGGTCTACGGTTATGTCGTGACTTTCGTCGCATCATATTGTGCCGATATGATTGTTGTCGGCAACCGCCAGGCTGTTCAGTTCATTATCTTCAGTCGTCATTGGCAAACCATAGCCGACGCTATAAACAATGACGCGAAACGCGGTGTGACCGTCCTCGACGGAGAAGGATGGTATAGCAAGAAACCAATAAAGATTCTGATGGTATGGTGTCGAAAGATGGAAGGCCCCGGAATTATGCGTCTCGTGAAAAGCATTGATGATGACGCATTCATCACGCAAGGAGCCGTAAACGGTGTCTTCGGTAAAGGATTCGATATGTACAAGGTTAAAATAAAATCTAAAAAAAACCAGACGAAGCCGATCGATTAATCTTTTAATCATTAAGTGTATAGTTAATTTGATTCATACAAGCGATCAAGCGCCCGAACAGCCAAACAATTAAACAACATACAATTAAACTAAATATCAACCAACAACTAAAAACTATGAAGAGACTATTTCTCTTATCCGCTCTAATGATGTTGTGCTCAGCAGCATGGGCCGACTACGTCTGCCGCGGATCTGTTTTTGACGCACAGGGTGAGCCTCTCATCGGTGCAACTGTCAATTTGGCAGGTACACCGATCGCCACCGCAGTTGACATCGACGGAAACTTCAAGCTTACCGTTCCTGACAATGCTAAGGACTTGAAGATTTCTTATGTAGGTTACAAAGACAAGTCTGTTAAAGCACAGCCGGAAGTAGGAAAGATTATCCTTGATCCGGAAACTACAATGCTTCAAGACGTTGTCGTTAGCCAGTCTGTGGCTAAAACCCGAAAAACTCCTGTAGCTGTCTCCACTGTAGATGCTCCTTTCANTGAAGCTAAGCTNGGAGNTCAGGAATTCCCGGAAGTCCTTAAAACCACTCCCGGTGTCTGGGCTACCAAGGATGGCGGCGGTTATGGCGACGCTAAGATCAACATGCGTGGTTTCAAGAGCGCAAANGTTGCNCAACTCGTTAACGGTATCCCAGTCAACGATATGGAATGGGGTGGCGTATATTGGTCTAACTGGTCCGGTNTNAGCGATGTCACTTCTTNTATGCAGACTCAACGTGGTCTTGGTGCTGCTATCATTTCTACACCTTCTGTAGGTGGTACACTCAACATCACCACCAAAAGTCTTGACGCAAAGAAAGGCGGAACTCTCTTCTATGGCATGGGAAATGACAATATGAACCACATAGGTTTCTCAGCCTCAACCGGTCTGATGAAGAATGGTTGGGCCATAACAATTATGGGTAGCCGCAAGTGGGGAGAAGGCTATGTGCAAGGCACAAAATTCGATGCTTTCACATGGTTTGTAAATGTTTCTAAAAAGCTTAACGATAGCCATCAGCTGAGTCTTACTGCATTTGGTTCTCCTCAAGACCACTGGCAGCGTAATTCCAACAACGGTCTCACAATTGAAGGCTGGCAGAATGTCAAGAATTTCATGAATGGCGAGAGCATGTACCGCTACAATCCAGCATTCGGATACCGTTTGAACGGTCAGGAATATGTATCAAACCAGAACCACTTCCACAAACCCCAGATCTCTCTTAACCACATTTGGCAAATCAACTACAAGTCAAGCCTATCCACAGCTGTTTACCTATCAATTGCTAACGGTTATGGCAACAGTGGACAAGGACGTACATCCGACTACAGAAGCCAATGGTATGGTGCAAACAATGGTGTCCTTTCCGACACATGGCGTTGCGCTGACGGCACTTTCGACTATGCCGGAATCGAGGAAATGAATGCAGCATCCACTACCGGCTCCAACATGGTGATGGCTCAGTCTATCAACAACCACACTTGGGTTGGCCTCGTGTCTACCTACAAAAACGAATTGGTTCAAAACCTTAACCTTCTCGTTGGTCTTGACGTCCGCTATTACGCCGGTCTGCATCAGACCAAAATCAGTGACCTCTTCAACGGTCAGTATTATGTAGATGATTCTTCACGTAAAAGCGTTCTCCCAAGCAACAACAGTGCAGCCGCTGATCCAAACTGGCAGTATGAAAAGCTTGGTGTTGGAGACATTGTATATCGTAACTATACAGGATATGTTGCTCAGGAAGGTCTTTACGCTCAGCTCGAATACAGTTGTCTTGAAGACGAAAAGCTCAACGTATTCCTCGGTGGTTCTATCAACAATAATTCCGACTGGCTCGTTAACCGTTTCTACTATGATAAAGAACATCAGCGCTCTGAAACCCTTAACTTCCTCGCCGGGAATGTCAAAGGTGGTGTAAACTATAATATTGACCGCCACAATNATATATTTGCAAACGGTGGTTATATCANCCGTGCACCATTTATGTCGAGCGCGNTTCTTTCANGANAAGTCTCCAACGCTGCCAACCCCAACGCCCTTAATGAGAAATGCGTTTCTGCAGAAATCGGCTATGAGTTCCACTCACCAAAATTCACAGCTCAGGTTAATGGTTACTTCACTCGCTGGATGGACCAGACTATGGTCAAGACCAACACTATGCAAGACGGAACCCGCTACGTCATGAATATGTCGGGCGTTGCTTCACGCCACATGGGTGTGNAAGTTGCCGCTACCTATAANCCTTTCAACTGGCTTGAANTNTCAGGTATGTTCTCTTATGGTGATTNGGTTAATGNTTCAAATNCTNTCGGCTATTTCTACAACTCAGAATCTCAGCCACTCGCTAACCTGAGTACCGGCGCCATAGCTTCCGGTCTCATGGCAGAAGACCACCTCTGGGCTAAACTTAACACTAAAGGTAGAAAAGTTGGTGGATCTGCACAGTCTACCGGTTCATTGAGCATGACAGTCCGTCCGGTCAAAGGTTGGAGAATCGGTGTTGATTGGGTTGCTTCTGCACGTAACTATTCTGACTACACAATCACCGGCAGCAATCTTAGCGCAGGACAGGAACTGGAACTTGGAGAGCCCTGGAGAATTCCATGGGGCAACCAGCTCGATCTAAGTGCAAGCTATTCATTTAAGTTCGGAGGTATAAATGCTACAATTTTCGGCAACGTAAACAACCTCTGCAACTATAATTACATCATGGATGCATACACTTCTGCAACATCCAACGGCACTTGGCAGAATGCATATCGAGTATTCTATAGCTTCGGCCGCACTTATTCACTTCGTCTCAAACTCACTTTCTAAGACAACGATATGAAGATTTCAGTAAAAAATATATTTTTCGCATTAGGCGCGACTACCATGTTGGCTTCCTGCAGCGAAAATGCCTGGAACGACCATCTGGATGGTTTCGAACCCGGAGTGAACTACAATAACGCGATCGAAGCAGAGTTCACAATGTCTGCAACCGACTATAATGCTGTGGCTTCCAATGCCACTAACAAAGCGCTTGCTGAGGCAGCAGGAACTGCCAATGCCCTTAAGGCTGTTGGCAGCAATGGTATCTTCTCAGCAGAAATACCCGCAAAACAATATCTCCCTGCATTCCTTGCTTCGAGCAACGCTCCTTATTTCCTTGCACCGGCAGGATCTAAAGTAAATGTTACATATCAGGAAACCGGTGTCACTGATCCTGTAATCGCACAGATTGCTGCCGCAGCATCCTACACTGTGAGCAAAGATGACTATATCAATGTGTGGGGCAGCGACAAAGACTACATCGATGCTTTTGCACCTATGACTCCTGCAGAAAACAAGATTCCGACAATTCTCAAGAATGCTCTTCCTGATGCTGCAGCAGGTGATTTGGCAATCGTAAGCTACAACGAAAGCGCAACAAATCCTATCTTCATCTCAGACTCAGAAGTTGAAGAATTTATCGGAGGTACTTTCTTCCTTGTTGCCGATGGATCAAACGGTGCAGGTTCTCTTGCTTCCAACAAAACCTACGGTTACCTTCCCCTCGTGGAAATGAGCGTTGCAGATGGAACAGTAAATGCAGATGAAATCAATGCCTTTACATTTATTCCTACTGAAGGAGGCTATTATTTGAAAGACGCTTATGGAAGATACCTCTTCCAAAAAGACAACTACAATAATTTCAATCTTTCAGCCACTCTTCCTGCATCCGGTGCTGTATGGACTGTAGATGTGGCTGCTAACGGTCAGGCCACCATTACCAACACCTTGGTTGGCAAATGGATTCAATTCGACGGTACATACAACAGCTGGGGATCATATAATGAAGCAAAAGGTTCTCTTCCCGTTCTGTACAAGGCTCCCGCGCCAAAATACTACCTTGTGACAGAAGATGGACACGGTGCCTGTCCTTTAGCTGCCAATAAGACTTACGGATATCTTGCAAGCGTGGACATGTCAGTTGAAAATGGTATAGTTACATCAGCTGATCCTGCAAATGCATTTACATTTGAAGTGACAAAGGGTGGTTACTATATCAAGGATTCCTTCGGCCGCTATCTTTATCAGACCGGCACATTCAACAGTTTCAACGTTTCAGAAGAAATCCCTGAAACCGGTGCCCTGTGGACTGTTAACGAAGATGCTACCGGAACTGTTGTTATCACAAATACAGAGGTCGGTAAGACTATTCAGTATGATAATAGCTACAATAGCTGGGGTTCTTATGCTGATATCAATAAGGTGCTTCCAAAGATGTATAATGCAGCGGCTTCAGCTCCTGCTGCAGCTAATGCACCTGCGAAGATTGTTGCCGGTACTCCTGTAACATCCAATAAGAATGCTGTCTTTGAATTCGACGGCACCAAGTGGTCAGAGGCTCAAGGTGTAACTGCACTCGATGCTGCTGATTATGCTGCAATGGGATTCAGCAACAACAGTCTTGAGAATCCTGAGATTTATCTGCCGCTCTACTTGAAGGCAAACAAGCCTTATGCTGTGGAAGGCGACATGACAGCAGTGGTCTACAACGGAAAGAAATGCTCGATGTTGGTATTTGACGGTCTGAACTGGACTATCAATAATGACGATCTCCAGACCAAGACTGCCCAATTCCTCAAGGAAGGCAATGATTGGAAGTTTGTCAAATATGTAGGAAAAGCATACTTCAACTTCACTACCGAACTCATCCTTGACCGTGCATATCTTCTTGTTGCGGAAGGAATCTGCGCTGTTCCCACTGCTGCTTCCAAGAACTACGGCTATATGTACACTGAAAATGTAAATATTGTTAACGGAGTCATCGAACAGAAGAATGAGGTGAATGCATTCACTTTTGCAAGCTCCGCTACAATTGATGGTAAGGAATACAAACTTGAATCCGGACAATTCTTTATTGTTGACTCAAATGGACGCTATTCCTACATGTCAGGTTCATATACTTCTTTCAATCTTAGTGATGCGCCTGTGGTGACTGACGGAACTGTTGATCCATCGTATGTCTTTAAAGCAGAATGCAACAACGAAGGACTGTGGACTATCAGTAATGTAGGCACAGGAAGATGGATTCAATATTCTATTTCTTACGCCTCATTCGGATGCTACGACGTAGAGCAATCTAATTCAGCCCTCCCATCTCTCTATATTCTTTCTGCTGAATAAATCAATAATTCATAATTATGAAAGTCGCTTCTTCGGGAGCGACTTTTTTTGTTTATCAAACATATTTAAACCATTAATAAACACTAAAAATGCACAAACAAAAATTAGTGTGCAAAAAGTTGTAAGTATTTCAGAAATTGTATACTTTTGCAGACCATTTGAGTATTTATCAACTTTGGATAGAGATAGATGAGATCAAAATGGAATGAAAATTAAGGTTAAGATTGAAATAAAAATCTAAAAATACAGGTAAAATGGAAGAATTGATTCAACTCGCCCAAAGACTGCGAGGATTAAGGGATTCTCTCGATCTTACAATCGAAGAAATGGCTGCAGATTGCGATGTAGCTCCTGAGACCCTGAAGAATTATGAAAGTGGCGAACATGACATTCCGGTTAGTTTCCTTCAGAAACTGTCTTATAAGAAAGGCGTCGAGCTAACTGCTCTTCTTTTTGGAGAAGAACCCAAGATGAGTTCGTACTATATTACTCGTAGCGGAAAAGGGGTTAAAGTAGAACGCCGCGCTGCATATTCCTACCAAGATCTTGCAGCCGGATTCCGTCAAAGAAAAATGGCTCCATTTATGGTCACTGTTTCCCCGGATCACTCAGCTGGCACAATCCACTCTCCCAACACTCATGAAGGACAGGAATTCAACTACGTCCTCGAAGGAGATCTTGAAATTACCATTGGTAAGAAAGTGACTGTTCTGCATCCCGGCGACAGCGTTATGTTCGACTCCACCATGCCACACTATTTGCGTGCCATAGGCGACAAAGACGTTAAAATCATCGTAATCATAAATTGAGAATTTTGAATTTTGAATATTTTCAAGACCCGCTCACACATGTCTGACCTATTCAAAATTCAGGATTCAAAATAAATTAGATATGTTAGAAAATTTTCTTGAAAAGACTGAGTTCTCCTCTTATGAGGACTTTATGAATAATTTTAAGGTCAATGTGCCGGAAAACTTCAACTTCGGATATGATGTCGTAGATAAATGGGCAGAAACAGAACCGGAGAAAGAAGCGCTTCTATGGACCAATGACAAAGGCGAAGAACGCCATTTCACTTTCGCAGATATCAAGAGAGAATCAGACAAGACAGCTTCTTTCTTCCAATCGCTCGGCATAGGACGTGGAGACAGAGTGATGCTTATTCTAAAACGCCATTATCAGTTCTGGTTCTCAATAGTTGCTCTCCATAAGCTTGGGGCAACTGTTATACCGGCCACTCATCTTCTTACACCTAAAGACATAAAGTACCGCTGCGAAATGGCGGATATCAAGGCTATTATTTGCTCAGGTGATTCCTCAGTTGTGGATCATATTGAAAAAGCCCTGCCTCAATGCCCCACTGTAAAGGCTGTTGTATCGACCGGTCCCGTGGTCCCGGAAGGATGGTACGACTTTAACTCTTGCATTGAAAAAGCAGCGCCGTTCACAAGACCGGAACTTGCCAACACAAATGATGATGTCAGCCTTCTCTATTTCACTTCCGGCACAACCGGCGAACCAAAGATGGTTGCTCATGACTTCACTTATCCTCTCGGACATATCATAACTGCAAGTTTCTGGCATAACCTCCACAAAGACAGCCTTCACCTTACTCTTGCCGACACCGGTTGGGGAAAGGCCGTCTGGGGCAAGCTCTATGGCCAATGGATTGCAGGTGCAGATGTATTTGTCTATGATTTCGACAAATTCGAACCGGTCGATGTGCTTCACATGATTCAGAAGTACAATATCACATCCCTTTGTGCACCTCCAACAATATTCCGGTTCCTAATTAGGGAAAATCTCTCAAAATTCGACCTCTCCACACTTAAATACTGCACAATTGCAGGCGAAGCCCTCAATCCAAGTGTATTCGACGAGTGGAAGAAGCTTACAGGACTAAAACTTANGGAGGGTTTCGGACAGACCGNGACCACNTTGACAGTTGCAACCTATCCTTGGTGTCAGCCAAAGCCGGGNTCCATGGGACTAAAAGGTCCTGAATACGATATTGATCTTGTTGACGACAATGACGAACCGGTTGAGGACGGTGTACACGGAGAGATTGTAGTACGCCTACATCCGGGAAAGAAACCTCTTGGTCTATTCAAAGAGTATCTTAATGATCCGGAACTTACCGACGAGGCAATGCACGATGGGCTTTACCACACAGGAGATGTGGCTTGGCGAGATGAAGACGGCTACTACTGGTTCGTTGGCAGAAAAGACGACGTAATAAAGTCNTCCGGCTATCGCATTGGCCCGTTTGAAGTTGAGAGTGCATTGATGACTCATCCTGCCGTCGTGGAATGTGCAATTACAGGTGTTCCTGATGAAGTNCGTGGTCAAGTAGTGAAAGCTNCCATCGTACTCGCANATGACTACAAGGGCAAGGAAAGCGACGAACTTATAAAGGATATCCAGAACCATGTGAAGCGCGTGACAGCCCCCTATAAATATCCCCGTATAGTTGAATTCGTTGAAGAACTTCCAAAGACCATTTCCGGAAAGATCCGCCGTGCCGCAATCCGCAAAGACTAAGACCCCGTCTCATAAGATTCAACACTTCGACAATTAAACAAATTATTTGGGAAATCGAATTTTTTTTATTAACTTTGCATTGAATTTTTACCACAGAAGATAACACCGAAGCATGTTGTTCAAACATAAGATAAAGCGACGCAGCAACTATCAAGCATTCACCCGATTGCGCCATTGCCGTAGGGCAATGTCAGAAGCGTGCGGACTTGACGTGATGATGTGTCGTGCGGTTTCGGATTAACAAGCATAGGAAAGACCGCGTTCCGATTTCTCGGAATGCGGTCTTCCATTTATTAAAAACACAATGACAACAATGAAAATTGGTATCGTAATGGGATCCGCTTCCGATTGGCCCGTGATGAAGGGAAGCGCTGAGATTCTGGATGAGTTTGGCGTGGAATACGATAAAAAGGTGCTTAGCGCACACCGCACTCCCCATGAGCTTGAGGCTTGGGTGAGCGGTGCTCGTGATGCCGGCTATGCTGCTATTATTGCAGCTGCCGGTGGAGCGGCACATCTCGCCGGAGTTTGCGCAGCCTTCACCACCCTTCCTGTAATCGGCGTTCCCATAAAAGCGAAAACCCTCGACGGACTTGACTCTCTACTTTCCATGGTGCAGATGCCTTCCGGTATTCCGGTGGCTACTGTCAGTATAGACGGTGCTAAAAATGCTGCTCTTCTCGCTGTTGAGATAATGGCTGTGACCGACAAGCATCTGGAAGCCAAGATGTCTGATTTCAGAAAAAAGCAAGCAGAAAAAGTTCTTGCGAGCGAACTAAACTAATTATTGTTTAATCGTTTAATTGTTTAACTATTTAGTTCAGACTCGTTGTTGAATCATTTTCAGATAATCTAAACGATTAAACAATTCAGCAATTAAACAAAAACTTACCGATATATGAACCAGAAAAAACGGATTTTCGTGGAGAAAAGCGGTGCCTACAGGGTAGAGGCCGATAGTCTCCGACGGGAACTCAATGAAAATCTCGGCCTCGACATTAAGGATCTGCGTTTGATTTGCGTTTATGATGTCTTCAATGCCGACCCGGATCTCGTGGAAGAAGCAAAATACCGTGTCTTCGGTGAACCGGCTACCGATATTGTCACTGAAGAATTCGACCTCGAAGGGAAAAAGTATCTTGCCGTTGAATGTCTTCCCGGTCAATTCGATCAGCGTGCATCTTCTGCAGAGGATTGCATAAAACTTATTGACCCTGCATCTGAAGCAGAGATCAGAAGTGCCAAACTGATGATTTTCGATGATGCAGTCTCAGATAAAGACCTCGAAAAGATTGCCCATTACTCTATAAATGCTGTTGAATCGCGTAAGAAAGATATGTCGGTTCTTTGCCCACCTGAACGTGCCACCGCATCTCCGGTGAAAGTGCTCGACGGATTCCGCGAAATAACCCTCGAGAAAGCTCCTGATTTTATCAAGAGCATGGGTCTGGCTATGAACGACGCTGACTTAATGACCGTAGTTGACTACTTCTCAAAAGAAGGACGCGACCCGAAGGAGACCGAGCTACGCATTCTCGATACTTATTGGAGCGACCACTGTCGCCACACCACTTTCATGACCGAACTCACCAATATAGAAGTGGAAGACAGTGATGTCGCTGATGATATCAAGGCTTCACTCGAACTTTATCGCAGTATGCGAAAGGATCTCGGACGCGAGGATAAAAGGCTATGTCTTATGGATCTTGCCTGTATAGGTGCCCGCTGGCTCAAGAAGCAAGGTGTACTCGACGATCAAGAAGAGAGTGAGGAAAACAATGCATGCTCCATAGTTATAGATGTAGACACCGAAAATAATGAAAAGGAAAAATGGTTGCTCATGTTCAAGAATGAGACACACAACCACCCTACAGAAATAGAGCCATTTGGAGGTGCTTCCACTTGTCTTGGAGGTGCTATACGCGACCCGCTCAGCGGCAGAAGCTACGTATATCAGGCTATGCGTGTGACCGGTGCCGGCGACATCTACAAACCTGTAAGCGAAACTATGAAAGGCAAGTTGCCACAGCGTGTGATTTCCAAACGCGCTGCTGCCGGCTACAGTAGCTATGGTAACCAGATTGGCCTCGCTACCACTCACGTGCGTGAGATTTTCCACCCGGACTATGTTGCAAAACGTCTTGAAGTCGGTGCTGTCGTTGGTGCAGTGAAACAATCTGATGTTCGTCGTGAACGACCTGCACCGGGCGATGTAATCCTGATGTTTGGCGGCCGCACCGGACGAGACGGTATCGGTGGCGCTACCGGATCAAGTAAGGAACATAACGTAAGTTCTCTTGAGCAGTGTGGTAGCGAAGTGCAGAAAGGAAACGCACCTGAAGAAAGAAAGATCGAGCGTCTGTTCCATCGTCCTGAAGTTACTAAGCTCATAAAGAAGTCTAACGACTTTGGAGCTGGTGGTGTGAGCGTGGCAATTGGCGAACTTGCCGACGGACTTGACATTTATCTTGACCGGGTTCCCGTGAAATATAGCGGACTAAATGCAACTGAACTTGCAATTAGTGAAAGTCAGGAAAGAATGAGTGTGGTAGTCGAAAAGAAAGATATGGAGGATTTCATCAAATACTGCGAGGAGGAAAACCTTGAGGTGACTCATGTGGCTGATGTTACCGATCGTGGCCGCATGCGTATGATGATGCATGGAGATATTGTGGCAGATCTGAGCCGTGAGTTTATTGACTCTGCGGGTGCCACTCGAAAAGCCACTGTCCGTATCTCTGAAGTTCCATCCGGAATGCCTAATAAGACTTATGCATCTTTTGAGGAGATGCTTGCCAATGAAAACGTCACTTCTCAGAAGGGACTCATAGAGATGTTTGACTCCACTATCGGTGCTTCAACGGTGCTAATGCCATTTGGTGGTAAGACTCAGGGCACAGAAACTCAAGTGAGTGTTCAGAAACTCCCCACAGGTGGCTATACAAACACCGCAAGCATGATGGCTTTCGGCTATAATCCTTTTATAAGCGAATGGAGCCCTTACCATGGCGCTGCTTACGCTGTGGTAGAAGCCGTTGCCAAAGTTGCTGCAGCCGGTGGCGACACCACACGCATGCGATTCTCCTATCAGGAATATTTCGAGCGCATGCACACTGACAAATCATGGGGCAAACCCACTGCCGCCCTGCTCGGTGCTCTCAAGATGCAAAAGGAATTCGGTCTTCCTTCCATTGGTGGCAAGGACTCTATGAGCGGTACATTTGCCGATATTTCAGTGCCCCCCACACTAATAGCTTTCGGTATAGTGCCTGTTGATGCAAGAGACGTCATAAGCCCTGAACTAAAGGAAGCCGGACATGACCTCTATATTCTCGAAGCCGCTCCTCTTGCTAATGGAATGCCTGATACTGATGCTCTTAAGAAAAATTTCGCAAAGATTCACGAAGACATAAAGGCCGGTCACATTGCTGCGGCCTACGCTCTCGGATTTGGTGGTGTTGGTGAAGCAATAGCAAAAATGAGCTTCGGCAATGAGATAGGAGCCGAGATTGAAGTGCCGGAGGATGATCTCTATAAATGGAATTATGGGGCAATCTTGGTTGAATCTTCAGTAGACCTTGACCAAAACCTTTATCAAAAGATTGGTAAGACAATTGCCCGTCCAATTTTGAAAGTCAATGGCAAGGAGATGAAGATAGCCGATCTTAAGGCTATAAATAGCGCCAAATTTAATGAAATATATCCTGATCATGCCGATACAAAAGGTGTTGCTGTGAATGCATCTTCCGGCGATAACAAGACTGTTTGGAAAGGAGAACCGGTTGAGCATCCAACTGTATATCTTCCGGTCTTCCCGGGCACGAACTGCGACTATGACATGATTCGTGCATTCAGCCGCGAAGGAGCGACTTGCACCACAAGCGTCTTCTGCAACCTGACTCCGGAACAGACACGTGAATCTGTTGCAACTATGGCACACATGATCGACGATTGCCATATCCTTGCATTCAGCGGTGGTTTTTCACTTGGTGATGAGCCGGACGGTAGTGGAAAGTTCATTGCAAGTGTCATCATGAATGATTTGGTTAAGGAGGCAATCGAGCGTCTGATCAAGAGAGGAGGTCTTATAATCGGTATATGCAACGGTTTCCAGGCTCTTGTCAAATCCGGTCTGCTTCCATTTGGCAAGATTGGTGAGCTCTCTTCAGATAGTCCTACACTTTTCCGCAATGACATTAACCGCCACATCTCACAAATTGCTGTAACCCGTGTAGGAAGTATTGCATCACCATGGCTGGATGGATTCTCAATCGGTCAGCTTCATTCTATAGCAGTCTCTCATGGCGAAGGAAAATTCACTGCAAGTGCAGAACTTGTGAAGCAGCTTGCCGATGCCGGACAGATTGCATTCCAATATGCTGACGCAGATTGCAATGCAACCATGACAAGTCCTTTCAATCCCAATGGTTCTTCCGATGCTATAGAAGGAATCATCAGTCCTGACGGACAAATCCTTGGAAAGATGGGACACTCAGAGAGATATGACGATGGCCTGATGAAGAATATCTCCGGCGACAAACGCCAGAACCTATTCGCAAATGCTGTCCGCTACTTCCGAAATAACAATGATAAATAATAATTATAAATGATAGATGATAAATTATGAACGACAAATTGTCAGGAAAACATATCAGATAGTATCTGCATTGGGTACATTCTATTAGATATCTCTAAACTCTTATTTGTCATTCATAATTTATCATTAATAAATAGATAAATATGGCCAAATCCTATGAAGCCTCCGGCGTAAATCTTGAAGCCGGATATGAAGTGGTAAGCCGCATAAAGAAGCATGTGGCAAGCACAAACCGCCCGGGTGTTATGGGCAATATCGGTGCTTTCGGCGGCATGTTTGATCTTGCAAGCCTTGGTTATAAGGAACCGATCCTTGTTAGCGGCACCGATGGTGTTGGAACAAAGCTAAAGATTGCATTTGCTGTTGATAAGCACGACACAATCGGCATAGATGCAGTTGCAATGTGTGTCAACGACGTCCTCGCACAAGGTGCCGAGCCACTTTTCTTCCTTGACTATGTTGCAGTTGGCAAGAATGAGCCGGCTGTAGTTGAGGCTATCGTGTCAGGTGTTGCCGAGGGTTGCCGTCAGGCTGGCTGCGCTCTCATCGGAGGTGAGACTGCCGAAATGCCAGGCATGTATCAAACGGGAGATTATGACATCGCAGGATTCACAGTCGGAGCAGTAGACCGATGCAATTTGATAGATGGCAGCAAAGTAAAGACCGGTGATGTGCTTGTGGGCATAGCTTCATCCGGAGTTCATTCGAATGGTTTTTCTTTGGTGCGCAAGGTTGTGGCAGATGCCGGCCTTGAATTTGATAAGAAATATGAGGAAACTGGTGATAAGACTCTCGGAGAACTACTTCTCACACCTACACGTATCTACGTCAAACCGGTGCTTGAAGTGATCCGTAACGTTGATGTGCATGGTGTGGCTCACATCACAGGTGGAGGCTTTGACGAAAATATTCCAAGAATCTTGCATGAAGGTCAAGGCATCGAGGTGAAAGAAGGCTCATGGGAAATACTTCCGGTTTTCAAGCTTCTTGAAAAATACGGCAATATTCCTCATCGTGAGATGTTCAATATNTTCAATATGGGAATTGGGATGGTTCTCGCTGNTGANGAAAAAGATGCAGCNAAGGCCATAGAAATTCTTGAGAAAAATGNAGAGAAGGCNTCGNTNATCGGCAAAATCACAGCNNCACCGGGNGTAGCNATCATCTAAATTAGTTTNNNCGTNTGANTGNTTAGTTCNTTACAANACAATCAACTAGATAAGTCACTGCTGAAATGTCTTAAATAATTGTTAAT
>WFLX010009500.1_pt1 | contig 19537 bp, 15 predicted proteins | sample 4967041 | NCBI WGS metagenome assembly WFLX01 (sample SAMN12857096, study PRJNA449069) | gut metagenome | isolation source: stool from male and female vole | host: Microtus ochrogaster | place: USA:Florida | collected 2017
TCATTGCCGGGGAAACAACCGGTCGGCAGTACCGGAATTTTAACTTGGGCGCAAAATTAACACTTTTTTTCTTTAACACATAATTAAGGTGAATGGTTTTATGGCCAATGCAGCTTTAAATCTTGTTCATTCTGCCTTATCACTTGATTATCCTGCTATCCTGACTGCAGTTTTTTGAAATGTGAAGTTTTTTTTGTAATTTTGTAACAAAATACGGCGTTTTGGAAGCCGATATTTGATTAAATTGCATACACTTGATTCTTAAATAGATATGGCAGAAGAAACAGAACTGCAGGAAATCCGTGCGAAAGATTATGTGGCTGACAATATCCAGGTGCTCGAAGGTCTGGAGGCGGTGCGCAAACGCCCGGCAATGTATATCGGCGATATTTCCTCTCGNGGACTCCACCACCTTGTATATGAGGTGGTTGACAACTCCATCGATGAGGCCCTTGCCGGATTCGCCAACAATATCGAAGTGACAATACAGAGCGACAACTCGATAAAGGTGGTGGATAACGGTCGTGGCATCCCNGTAGACATGCATGAGAAAATGCACAAGCCCGCCCTGGAGGTGGTGCTCACGGTGCTTCATGCCGGCGGTAAGTTCGACAAGGGTTCNTANAANGTGTCNGGCGGNCTGCACGGNGTGGGNGTGAGCTGCGTNAANGCGCTCAGCGACTATCTGCGCGCGGAGATCCATCGCGACGGCAAGGTGCACATGCAGGAATATGCCTTCGGCAAACCGACATGCGACCTCACCGTGATCGGAGAGACCGACCACACAGGCACTACCATCATATTCCATCCCGACGCATCCATCTTCACGGAGACCGTCTACGACTACGAGACGCTTGCCAGCCGCTTGCGTGACCTCGCTTTCCTCAACGCCGGAATCACGCTGACCCTCACTGACGAACGCGAGATGAACGAAAAAGGGGAATACCGTAAAGACGTGTTCCACAGCGATGAAGGTCTCAAACAGTTCGTGCGCTATATCGACCAGGGAAAAGAATCGCTCATCAACGACATAATACACCTCAACACGGTGAAGAACGATGTGCCCGTCGAAGTGGCGTTCACCTACAACACATCTTTCAGCGAGAGCATCTTCTCTTACGTAAACAACATCAACACCATTGAGGGGGGCACCCATCTCACGGGCTTCCGTCGCGGACTCACTTTCACCCTCAAGAAATATGCCGAAGAAAACAAGCTCCTCGACAAGCTGAAGATAGAGCTTTCAAAAGAAGACTTCCTCAACGGCCTCACAGCCGTTGTCTCGGTAAAGGTGGCCGAACCGCAGTTTGAAGGACAGACAAAGACCAAGCTTGGCAACAATGAGGTGGCAGGCGTGGTGCAGGTGGCTGTCAGCGAGGCTTTGCGCAACTTCCTTGAGGAGAATCCGAAGCAGGCAAGGGTGATTGTTGACAAGGTGGTGCTTGCCGCCCAGGCGCGTCAGGCCGCCTACAATGCCCGCATGAAAGTGCAGCGCAAGTCGCCCCTTTCGGGCGCCGGGCTCCCCGGCAAGCTCGCCGACTGCAAGAGCCGTGATGCCGCCGTTTGCGAGATATTCCTTGTCGAGGGTGACTCGGCAGGAGGATCGGCAAAACAGGGCCGCAACCCGAATTATCAGGCTATATTGCCCCTGCGCGGAAAGATCCTGAACGTGGAGAAGGCTTTAGACCATAAAGTGTTTGAAAGCGAGGAAATTGTCAACATGTTCAAGGCATTGGGCGTCACCATAGGCACTGAGGAGGATTCCAAGGAACCCAACATGTCCAAACTGCGCTATCACAAGATCATCATCATGACCGATGCCGACGTCGACGGCGCACACATCGCCACCCTCCTGATGACTTTCTTCTTCCGCAAGATCCGACCCATAATCGAGAACGGCTATCTTTATATCGCCACTCCCCCACTCTACAAGTGTTCCACCAAGAACAAGAAGACCCAGGAGTATGCATGGGATGAGCAACAGGTGCAGCGTTTCGTTGACACTTATTGCGAGGGAAACCGCGACCGCATGGTGCTCCAGCGCTACAAAGGTCTCGGCGAGATGAACCCGGAGCAGCTGTGGGAGACCACAATGGATCCGGAGAACCGTATGCTGAAGCAGGTGACACTCACCAATGCTTCTGAGGCCGACCGCACATTCTCCATCCTTATGGGTGAGGAAGTGGGCCCGCGCCGCGAATTTATCGAGGCACACGCCACCTACGCCAACATCGACGCCTGACCCAAGGAAAGGTATTACCCATACATTAAAATGCGGGCAAACAGCTTCTGAACACTGTTTGCCCGCATTTAAAATTATGTTGAGGGGTTATTGTCACAAGCTCGGAGGCTCAGAGCGACAACAACTGTTGGAACACAAGAAGCGGATCCAGTGCCTTCCCCTGTTTCCTGACCTCAAAATGGAGATGGGGTCCGGTGGAATTTCCAGTGTTGCCTCCAATGGCTATACGGTCGCCCGCAGCGACAGTCTGCCCCAATGCGGCTGTGACGCCGTGCAGATGGGCATAGCGCGTCTCCAGGCCGTCACTATGCACCAGGATGACGAAATGGCCATAGCCACCCGGCTCGTAGCCTATGCGCCCCACTACGCCCGGCAGAGCCGCAACAACCGGATCGCCCACCTTAAGGGCAATGTCAACCCCCTTGTGCATACGGTGGAACGACTCACGATAGCCGTAGAGCGACGTTATTTTTCCCTCTGTCGGGCAACAGAAATCTGCCATAGTGTAGGAAGGGAGTCGGCCTGCATACGACATGGAGGTATAGGTTTTCCCGTCAGCTCCCCAGTTGCCTGATGCATAGAAGTCAGCCGACTCATATGCATCTATCAAGGAATTCAAAGCACTTATCGTGCAAAGATCCGAAAGGATGCCATCGACTTCCGGAGAAAGCGCATTAAGTTCCTCTGTCTTTGAGGTGCCTCCCACGACAGTCTTGACAAGATCCATAATCGAATCGTCCTCGTCATTATGAGCCGAAGCCCCGGCACAGACCGAGGCTCCGACAAAAATGATCAATATAATTATTGAAAGTCTACTCAAATTCATCAGAAATCGGTATCATTTTTTCTGTTTCTCCTCAGCCAGATGCTCTGCAAGCAACAGATCATTTTTTGCCTTCTGCTCCTCAATCAGTGGAGACAGGAAGAGAATCCACGCCGCACACCCTACAAATGCCAGGAAAGTGAACCCGATCAGGATGAGCATCTTCCTGGGTGATGCCGGCTTGATGGGCACTGTGGCCGGAGTGACCGTCGTATAGACAGGGGTGGTCTCCTGCACCTTGGCCTGACACGTCTGCACCTGCTGGGCGGTCTGGTTATACAGGTTAAAGGCCAGCTGCGCTTCATTCTGGAGCCTCTCCCGCACGGTCTGTGCGGAGTGGAGTGCAATCCCCTGATTGCGGTCAAGATAATCGGCATATGTCTGCTGTGCCTTGTAATAATCTTCCTTAGCCTTATTGTTCAGCTCCTCCGCATATGCAAGGTCCTTGCGAGCCTTGTTGGTGCGATAATTCGTGATGTATTCACTTAGCCGCGCCACGACCGTATCGGCAAGCACAGCCGACACAAGCGGATCCTGCATGGTGACGTTGATCGTGATGACGTTGGTTTTCTGGTCAACGCTTGCCGTCACGCGTTTCGTAAGGGCNTCNACAAGCCTGTTCTCTTCCTTGGTCAGTTTAAAGTTGTCCAGCTTGTGATCACCGGCTACTTCCTCGTCATTTGACCTCATCGACCCTATCAGCTTGCCCGGCAGTCCTAACACGGCACTCCACCAGGGTGCTTTCGTCTCGTCTTCCAGATACTGGGCCACGGTAAACTTCTGAGAATCTTTATCGGTGGTGACGACCACATCGAAAAGGCTTGTGGCAAACGGCACAGAGCTGACCACATCGGGATAGAGCTGCGGATAGACGGCATCAGCCCCGCCTGACGAACCCATAGAAATGCCTGCCATAGAGGCGAGCGCACCGAGATTGCCGGAGACACTCTTCCCGTCGGTCGCCTCCGGAGCAAGCTTGACAGTGGTGCTGTATTCCTTAGGGATGCTGAACGCCACTATCAGTCCGACAATAGCACCGCAGATGCTCCACATGATCAGCTTCTTGCGTTGTGCCCATAACTTTGCAGCAAGTTCGAGAAGGTCTATCTCCTTGTCCTCGCCCTCATGCTGCCTCAAATCCTGTTCGTGCTGCATATCTCTTACTTCTTGAAGATGTTGGTAATGGTAGCCGCCATTGCAGCCACAGAAGAGAAACTGGTGGCAAATGCCAGAATCTTGGTCCAGTCGTTTCCGCTTGATTCCGGCTTGGAAGGCACGATGATCTGGCTNCCCGGCTCAATGGGAGTCTTGCGCTTCAGCCTTGCCACAGAACCANTAGGATATACTATGAAGGCCTTACCCTTCTTGGCCCTCTGGCCGTAGCCGCCCGCCTGATCAACATAGTAGTCAAGATTCTTGCCGGGGATATAGACCACAGTGTTGGGCAGCAGCACATCTCCGGAGATCTTGACGGTGCTCTGCTCTTCCGGGATAAAGAGTTTGTCGCCCGGCTTGAGCACAACATCATAGGTGCTGCCGGGATACATCATGGCTTTTTCCAGATCAATACCTACGTTATAAGTCTTTGCAACATCTATTTTGCTCAGGGCGATAGAGTCTGACTGACCTTCGGCACTCTGCGACATAGCCAGGCGAAGGGTCTCCTTACGGGCCTCATATTCATCCTCGGTCAGCGCACGCTCCAGATGGGCACCTTTCACATAGGCGCCGTCGAGCACACCTCCGGCACGACGCACGATGTCTGACATCCTTTCGTTGCGCTTCTCAAGGGTGTATTCACCTGCAAACAGCACTTCGCCGCCTACCGTAACAAATTTCTGCTCCTCATATCCGGGGCTTGTGCGCACTATGACATGGTCATAAGGCTCCAGTTTGAACTCATCACCTCTGCCTGCCTGAAATCCGTTTTCAATCGAGACGGTGTAGACTGTGGAGAGCTGCTGGGTCTGTTCTACAGAAGCCGGGTCGATGATTCGGCGTGCCACGTCCACTTTCGCGGTAGAGGCACCCTGAAGCAAACCGCCTGCCTGAAGGATAAGATCTTCCACAGTGGTGTTGGCAGCATAGGGATATGTGCCCGGGTTAGCCACACGGCCTGTGATCGACAATGTGCCCCTGTCTTCTATNTCATTGATATTTAAAATTTCAATTATATCGTTTCGTTTCAGTTCGATGTCCGGTGTCCTTCCCTCCAGGATGTCGTTGATGTCAAAAGAGAGGATCTGCAACTGAAGATCCGGACCTTCCCTGTAAAGAAGCACGCGGCCCGTATAGGCATCTTCCGTCAGTCCGTCTGCTTTCCGGATCAGGGTGCCCACCGTTCGCAGGTCCTTGTTAATGGCATACATGCCGGGACGATATACCGATCCTTTCACCTCCACACGGTTGGCATAACGGTCAACAATAGTACCCACAGTGATGATGTCGCCGTCTTTCAGCCGATAAGATGAAAACTCGCCTCGGTCAATGTTGTAAAGCTCATTCTCCGTGCCCGACTGACGCTCCAGGCGCACCATTCCCGAATAAGCATCTCCGGTGAATCCGCCGGCGTATTCAAGAATAGCCTCCACTGACTCATCCGGCTTTATCTCATAATACATCGGACGTNTCNNATTNCCTTCANTGCTCACAAGCTGCTCATATGGAGGCACGATGATCACGNCGCNCTCNTGAAGGCGGATGTTGCCGGTGGTCTTCCCCCTGAAAAGATAGTCATAGATATCCAGGCCGGCCACTTTCTTGCCATTGCGGAGCACCTGGACATTACGCAGAGAACCGATGTCGTTGATACCNCCTGCACGATAAAGGGCATGGAACACTGAGGAGAATGGCGACATGCGGAATGTGCCGGGAGTGGCAACCTCTCCCATTATATCCACCTGTATCGTACGCACCTGGCCCAATGTGACCTGAATGTCGGTCTCAGCATCATCCATGCCGGCATATTTGCGTGAGAAGGCACTCTTGATATGCTTGTTGGCATCATTTATGGTCATGCCGTTGAGATAGACAGGGCCAAGCTGTGTNATCATGATGCTCCCCTCGGGGGAGATGGTCTGACGGATATGGTCTTCGGATGTGCCCCATATGTCAATGATAACCTCATCTCCGGGACCAAGACGGTAGTTCTGAGGTGTGGCGAGGTTATCACTGGGTTCAAAAGTCAACGATTTGGAGTTAAACACCTTGTGGCCATATATCTCACGGCCGGGCTGCTCCTCATCCAGATAAAACCGATTGTTCTGATTATATTCATCCTCCTCGGTAGTCTGGCCGGTCATTTTGTCACGGTCCTCAGGGTTGATGGTTTCATGACGGCGGTCAGTCCTATCCCCTCGACCGGTCTGACCATTGGCCTGGGTGTCCTTATTCTGGGCATCAAACCTTGCCTTGAGTCTCTTGGCCTGTTCGGGAGTGACACCCTTTGCAAGCAACTCATCACGAATCTGCTGCTCCGTTTTGCCGGCAGCCTTCATTTGATCAATGTAATCTATCACCTGCTGGTCGGTCAAGGCGAAAGCTGACATTGTGCAAAACATCAGCAGGGATGCTACAACGCGCCTAATTTTCATATATAAGTTGTTAATTACGTAATTATTCTGAATCCGGATGGCCTGACAGGCCTCAAAAAAACAACNGATTTCATTTCCTCAGGCCGGCCATGAGAAGGCAAATATTTCACATGCCTCCTAATCTGCTGCAAAGTTAATAAAAAACCAACTGCAAAACAAGCGGATAAAGAAAAAGGCTGACTCACGTCAGCCATGTTTCCTTCAATTAAAACAACAATAACAACTTTTTCAGAACGCTTATAGCAGTATATCTTTTTAACCTCTTCCGAGATTTTTTACTCTGTTTTTATCTTGGTGGCAGCCTTATCAGCCGCTTCACGTTATTATAACATCCGGCTGACGCAGAAGGTTTACTCCTGTTTAANTTTTTTCTTAAAAATTATCNGGAAAAACCTATCCCATCATGTCCATGTAGATTTCCAAAGCTGTCTCTATGTCCTTGAGAGGGGGGACACAGTCCAACACNGGACACCCCGGCTCTTTAAGNAGNGTGAAGTTGGGACATCCGGNCACCCCATTCTTTTTATCATGCGCCATAAGCTCCATAAGTGCCGCCACATCCTCGCATTTGATCTTGATCTGCGGATAAAATTCCCTGAGGATCACGGCATAACGTTGCAGTTCTTTCGTGGCGAATCCACACCGCATATGGCTGATCAGCATTTCCACAAGCATTCCGTGAGCCACCGCCACACCATGCGGCACTGCCACACCACGTCTGAACGAAAGGCTCTCAAAGGCGTGACCGGCTGTGTGGCCGAAATTCAATATTTTCCTCAATCCCTTTTCATCAGGATCCTGCTCCACCACCTCTTGCTTGATCTCCACACATCTGCTGACAAGCTGCTCAAGCACCTGGTCATCACCGATCACCTTTTCCACGTCAAGCAACCTTTCATAAAGCCCGGCATCGGCTATAAGCCCCGTCTTGATCATCTCCGCATAACCCGACATGATCTCCTTTTCCGGCAGCGTTCGCAGCGGCAACGACGAGATAACCACATCTGAAGGATGGTGGAAAGCGCCCACCTCGTTTTTCAGACCCCTGTAGTTAATCCCGGTCTTCCCTCCGGTAGCGGCATCAACAGCTCCAAGCAGAGTGGTCGGTACGTTCACGAAACGTATGCCCCGTTTGAATGTGGCGGCTGCAAAGCCTCCCAAATCGGTGACGAGACCTCCTCCGATATTTACAATGAGGCTTTTCCGTGTGGCTCCGGCCTCCTCCAATGCATCCCATATACGTGCCACAGAGTCTATGTTTTTGTGATCCTCGCCCGGCTGTATCACAACCTTATTCCCCTCCTCCAATGTCTTGGAGTTCTTGAACAATGGCAACACGGCAGCCTCAACGTTGCTATCGGTCACCACTGTGGTGGTGGCCGCCCTTTGCTTCATCACAACTTCATCAAGCACAGGAGCCAGGATGCCGTCCAAATCACGCTCAAGACAGTCTGCAAACTCCTCCATAGAGGAAAAGATCATGTCGGCTCCTTCCTTCACAAACTCTTCTCGCGGTATGGGGCCGGTGGTCACCGCCACCGTGAAAAATCCGGCTGCCTTTCCGGCTCTCACGCCCAGCGGAGCGTTTTCAACCACCATTATATTCTCCGCCCCCACCCCGGCTTTCTCAGCTCCTCGCAGATAGGGCTCAGGATCAGGCTTGCCGTGCTTTACGTCAAGGGCCGTCACACGCTTGTCTTTCCGGAAAGCTCCCGGATAATCAGTGTCAAGACTGTTGAGCAGGCTGCTTTGGGCAGACCCGGTGACAAGCACCCTGTCAAGGCCGCGCTCCATGAATGTCTTCAGCATACGGGCAGCTCCCGGCATAGGACGTTTCTGTCCCGATTGCACAAACAGTTCCGCCTTACGGGCATATAGTTCCTTTTTCTCATCGTCAGTGGCATCGCGCCCCAGCTCCCGTCTGATTATATGATTGATGGTGGCCCCTCCGGTCATACCTTCATATAGAAAGAATTCATCTTCCACTGTGGGAATGCCTCTTTCAGAAAACATCTGCTGCCATGCCCTGGCATGATNAGGCATTGAGTCATAAAGCACGCCGTCCATGTCGATAAGGGCGGCGCGCAGATTTTTTGGAAACGTTGATTTCATGATTAATAAACGTTGAATACGTATTCATGATTGTTTTCGGCATCATATTTTGCAGCTGCCTCAACAAAAAGCAGCCATCCGTATTTAAGCTGACGCATGATATTGACATTTACATTGTCTCTCAAATCAGAGGCAATCTCCCTTTCCCGGCCGTCTTTCACCCCGGCNCCCCCGAAACGCAGTTGCGGATGCTTCCAGTTGCCNACCAGNTTCACTCCAAACGGCATATGGAAGGGCGAGCCATGAAGCCCTAAATGATAATACNTCTCCCCTTGCAGATTATTAACCCCGGCCACGCCGAGCTTATAGGGTCCGCAGCCAATCACAAACGGATCTAACTGAAGCATGTTGTTATGGAAAGAGCCATGTATGTCAAATGTGTCTGTAGCGATGGGAGCATCCCCTTTGAAAAGCATCAGGTTGGTGATTCTTTTCATCTTCCCTTCCCTCTTGAATTCGAGCCCGGAACTGTGCACATCAACTTTGGCAGTCATTGACGGGGCATTGACAAACATGTCAGGAAACATGAGTGCCTTGCCGTCTATCTCAGCCGACAGGTTGCCTGACAGATTCTCAAGCTCAGGGGTTGACTCAACTATCGTCGGGAAAGTCTTGAAGAACCGTGACATGTCGAAATCCTTGACCCCGACGTTGAGCTGCATGAAGATATCGTTGAGATCGGAAGTGGAGTAAGTCCAGTCAATATNTACCGCNCCAAANCCTGACCCTATGCAGANATCGCCCAGCGTAGCCACACCGTCATGCAGGGTGATGTCGGTTGACAAAGGAGAGAACTGCCATCCCATATACTCCGCCCTGTCTGACCGGAGCCGCACATCGGCATATAGATTGCGGGGAATCAGCACACAAAGTGAATCGGCAGCAGTGTAGGCTCCCGGGGGGTCCACATGATAGTCAGCCGGCTTACCGCTCAGCAATGATTGGCCCGCATAATAGTTGCCCGACAGACGGTTGATATCAACATTGCTGAATCTGGCGTCCATGTCTATCTTCAACGGCACCGCCGACGACGACATCAGGAAATTCCTCAGGCCGCTTACCTTGCCGCTCAATCTGGCGTCCGCTCCCCGTGTGGATATATTCATGCTCTTTATTTTCAGCTCGTCAAGATTTGTAGACATATCCACATCCGAGAACTCATTATGCACAGGATANCCCTCCGCCAACAGTTCGCCTGACTTAATCTTCACATCCGCTTTCATATTGATAAGGCTCAGTCCGGTCTGTAGCATATAAGGCACGGAGGGGATCAGATATATGGGGGTATGGTCAACACGGTGGGAAAGGATGGAGTCGTCGGCCGACGAAGGGGCAGTGGAATATGAGGCTGATGCTGACCAGGGCACATGACGCATGGCGGCTGCTAAATTAAGGTCAATTCCTCTGGCAGTAAATTTGATGCCCGGTGCTGACGTATAAAGCTGCCCTGCCGAAGCGGTCATATTTCCGCCCAAAGTGGGATTGCCTACGCTTCCTTTGGCTCCGAATTGGCCTGAAAAGCTAAGGTCCTTATATTTTATGACGGTTGTATCGCTTCCGTTGGCAATGCTTCCTTTTCCGGAAGACACGATAAGATTCAGTTTGGAATCGCCGATGCCGGAAGATGAAAGCTGCGGAATCGAGCCACGTAGCTTCAGTGAAAGATCCTGTAGGGCTGCGGTCATTCTTGTCACCGCGTCATTTATCTTCAGCGAGGCAATCTTGAAATCACCATTCATGTTCACATCTCTCAGGGCCTTCTCCTTCAGCCCTGACAAATGACAGGAGACAGAAGTTGCACCCTCAATGATGCCCTCAATTTTCATCTTGTTGGCAGGCATGATTTTGGAGAGCGACTGCGCCAGATCGGCATTACACTTTATCATGGCATCAAGATATGGGTCGCCCGACATGAGTTCTGTCACCCTTCCGCTCACCTCCACATCAGCGCCTTCAGCCTCCAGTCTTGCCACCGGAATCAACAGGCTTGACGCTGACGGATTGGAAGGATCTATATTCACATCAGCCTGAAGGGCGATGGCATTCATGTGGATTGGATTTCCGGGTTTGACAGGATAACTGACATTGCCCTGCGGCACATTGACCGAAAGAGAGAAAGCCGGCAGTTCAGGACGGCCCTCACTGCGGGTGGCCACCTCATAAGGCGCATCAAGCTTAAGGGTGGCGAAAAGCGGGAGCATGCCGTCGATACCGTTCAGACTGCTTTCATCCGGGAAAGCAAAAAAATCAGTCACCGCCATGACATCCGGGCACGACACATCGAGATTAAGTTTGCCGATCACGATATTGTCATCAGCAATTACAGTCAGATCAGAAAGGGTTTTCAGGTCAGCCACATTGGCCTGACAACCGGTCACGGTCAAAGTGAACGGCGTGAATCCTAAGGCAATGTCGGCATCTATTTTCAACGGCACTGATCTCAATGTGGAAATATCCTCCGATTTCACATCTATTCCGCCGGAAAGACTCACTTTATAGTTGTCTTTCTTATCCTTCAACACCTCCAGAGCGGCGTGGTCAACCACTGCGTCCGCTCTCATCCGCGACTCCACATCAAACCATCTGACCGTCACCGGTGAGCCTATCTTGATGGTGGTGAACGACAGATGAGGAATCTTGAGTTTTTTCTTAAGGGGAGGGAATATATTGTAGTTATTGATTGAATCGTTGACAGCCACCAGATTGCATGACGGCTTGACAATCTCGACATCGCGCAACTCAATATCGCCCCGTAGTGCTTTCAGGATGTTGACTGATCCGCTTATCCTGCCGCTGGTGAACAATCGCTTGCTGTCTTCAGGCAGTTTTGACATCGTCTCGTGAGGCAATCCGTCGAGCGAACGGGAATCAACAATGACCGACCCTATCGACACCCGGAGATTAGGGAAGGACGACCATAGGCTATACTTCACGTCGCTGACCCTGACATCAGCAGCCAGACGGCTGCTTGCCTCCTCATTGATGATGCGTTGCAGACGCGAGGGAGTAAGATAGAGTGAGATGCCTGTAAATATAAGTATGATTGCCAGCACTATCCCCCCGGCCGTCAGAATTATCCGGCGGTTGGTTTTGTCAGACATAATATGCTTATTTCCACTCCTATGATTAAAATCTTGAATAGTTTTATCTTTAGCCTTTTCCATAACGCAAATGATGATTCCTCAATTAATCATCGTATCTTTATAACAAGGCTATTCCCTAAAAGATGTGTAATTTCAATAAAATTGTTTAATTTTGCACCCTACAACCATCAAATCATTATGAGAAATAAAGAGATAACTGAATTAGCGAAACGTCTGTCAGAGAAAAATAAGCTACGGATCCTGTTTGTGTGTCTGGGCAACATATGCCGCTCTCCGGCAGCCGAGGGAGTNTTCAGGANCATGGCTGAAGAGCGTGGGGTNGCGTCTAAGTTCGAGATAGATTCGGCAGGGCTNTATGGCGGTCATGCAGGGGAATTGCCTGACCGCAGGATGCGCGTGCATGCCTTCCAGCGAGGCTACAGCCTGCTTCACCACAGCCGCCCGGTAAAGACTACCGATTTCGAAGACTTTGACCTCATAGTGGCTATGGACGACAGCAACTTCCAGCGTCTGCGCGGTTTTGCCCCCACATTGGAAGATGAAAGGAAAGTGGTAAGGATGATTGACTTTGTCGGTGGCTTCCCGCAATATGACTGTGTGCCCGATCCCTACTATGAGGGGGCTGAGGGATTCGAACTGGTGCTCGATCTGTTGGAAGACGGATGCCGCAACATGCTTGACCTCCTGGCATGAGTGCTTTTTGCCCCGGCAGGCAATTTATTTTTTAAGAGCGCTTAATCCTTTTTGAAAAACCATTGTCAACTATTAAAAGATATTGTTATGAAAAAGTTTTTTACCGTTCTGCTGATGCTGGCAGGGATGACTTTCTCAATGACCGCCGCCGAGCAGCCCACTTTCCCGGGCGGCCAGAAGGCTCTGGATAAGTATATCTCCGACAATCTTAAATATCCTGAGGCCTCGAAAGCCAATGGAGTGGAAGCAATCGTAAACGTCGGTTTTATTGTAAAGACAGACGGCAGCATCGGTTCAATAAAGATTATCCGCATGGTTGACCCCGATCTGGAGCAGGAAGCCATACGCCTGGTGAAGAATATGCCGGCATGGACTCCCGCTGACAAAGACGGCACCCCGGTGGATGCGCCTGCAGAGGTTGCAGTGCCTTTCGTGCTTGAATAATATTTTTCCGTAACTTACGGCTGATTCTCATTAGTTAGTATTATATTTTATAAACACGCAGACCCCCGGATCCGTAGCTACAGGTCCGGGGGTCAATCTGTCTGTATTGTCAAAGCTCTTATCTCGGGGCACGGATTTTAGGCTGTCCCACTTTCGGACCCTGCGGAGCTTCTGTGTCTTCGGTTATTATGGAAGCCTTGAGAGTGACTGTCACCACTTCGGAAGGCTCAAGACCAAGCTGGCTGACACGCGGGCCGAACAACGCGCGTGCGGAAGTGATGAACTTCCCTGTCTCGCCGTTCTTCAGCGTTTTGAGCATATCATTGATAGGAGCCACGAGGTTACGCGCCCCGATTTTGCCTTTTTTGGGAAGGGGTGCCTCTATCTCTTTGCCGGCAGCATTGGTGATCTGATATTCCATCTCCACGTTGTCGCCTTCCTTCAGGGCAACGCTGTCGGTCTTCACGGTCACTGTGCCATAGACATCATCTGAAATCTTGGCAAGATTCAACTTCTTTGCNTCCTGGCTGAGCGACTCGCCGGCAGCCGCTTTCTCGCGGGCCTCTTTCTCTTCATTAAACTTGCCTATGATTTTATAGAACTCACGCTGCATATCCTGAGGATTGGCAATTGAATCGGCGTTGACAGCCTCTGAGAGGCTCGTCATGAATATGCGTTTGTTGAGATCCACTCCATAGTCGTCCTTAAACTGCTGGATGTTCATTGCCATCTGCATGCCTAAGAAAAGACCCTGGTTATATGCCTCGTCGGCACTCTTCACGGCATTCATGCCGGCCTGGACTCCCTGAAGATAAGCCTTCTTTGCCTGGGCATCCGCAAGAGTAGTGTCGCGCTCTGCCTGGCGGCGGTATTCCGCGCCTCTCATCTGGCCGAAATAATATATGAGCGAGTCAGCGGGAGTGGCATTCTTGAGATCTCCCGAAGAAGCCTGACCATCGGAAGAAGCGCCACCCTGACAGGAGGCGAGCATCAGTCCGGCGGCAGCCATTGTAATGATTGATTTAATTTTCATTTTGTAATGAATCTGTTTGGTTTGAAATGTTATCAGATGCACCGGTATCTGTAGGTTCATTGATCGCTACCTCTACGGTTTCGCCTTTCGGCACCATGTTGTCTGCGGTGCGCCCCTGGCAGGATACCAGCATAAGCATCGTTGCCGCGGNCGCCATGACGGCGACACGCGGCAGCNTGATTCTGTCAGCCATAGGNTATCAGTTAACCTTGATTAGCTCAACTTCAAAAATAAGGGGAGCGTTCGGTGGGATAGGACCGCCGGGAGTGCCCATTTCGCCATAACCGAGTTCTGACGGGATGTAGAACACCGTTACGCCACCCTCCTGCATAAGCTGAAGACCTTCTGTCCAGCCGGGGATAACGCGGTTAAGGGGGAAGGAGGTGGGTTCACCACGCTCAACNGNGCTGTCGAANACTGTGCCGNCGGTAAGACGTCCGGTGTAATGCACTGTCACATTGTCAGAGGCTGACGGACGTGCGCCTTTACCCTCTTTAACCACAGTGTATTTCAATCCTGATTCAGTCACCTGATAAGTGGAGTCGGTAGAAGCGCTCAGGCTCTTTTTGTCAGGATTGTTGAAAAATGCTGCATCATATGCGCGGAGCGTTGTGTCGAGGGAAGCCTGCTCAACGGCAGCGACCATTTCCTCAACTGCAACAGTGTCCTCATGCTTCTCTGCCTTATTGCCACCACAAGATGCCATTCCGGCGGCAAGCACTACTGCGGCGGCTGCAAACCCCGCAGGCAAAAGATTCTTTCTCATCTTTCTGTTATTATGTATGATTTTGAATATATACAAAAAAAGGTTAGCGGCAAAAATTGCCCCTAACCTTAATAACGTTAAAATCCCGAGCTTATTTTTTTACAACCTTAATAAGTTCCACATCAAAGATAAGTGTGGAGTGTGGCGGAATTGCATTAGGCACACCTTGCGGACCGTATGCAAGGTCGGAAGGGATGAAGAATGTATATTTTCCACCCTCCTTCATAAGCTGAACGCCCTCTGTCCAGCCCGGAATTACTCGGTTAAGAGGGAATGTGGCAGGTTCGCCACGGCTAACTGAGCTGTCGAATACAGTGCCGTCAAGGAGTCGGCCTGTATAATGAACAGTCACCTCGTCTTCAGCTGTAGGCTGAGCGCCCTCGCCTTCTTTGTCTACGATATATTGCAGACCGGAGGCTGTAACCTTGACTCCCTCCTTCTTGCTGTTTTCTGAAAGGAATCTCTCGCCTACCTCACGGATCTCAGCGGCCTTCTTTGCTGTGAGTTCCTGAAGGTATTCCTGAATCAACTTGTTGGCCTCCTCAGGCGTAAGCTTGGTTTCCTTACCTTCGAATGCTGCGTGAACAGCTTCGTCAAAATCTTCTCTATTTATGTTCTCTACTCCCATTGCACGGAGCTGCTGACCAAGGGCCATGCCCCATGCGTAACTAAGTTTGTCCATTTTTATAATTGTTTAAAAAATAAGCCATGCCGCCCTTTGGCAACATGGCCTTTGGGTTATACATAAGTATAACGCACGAGCAATCCATTTTGTTGGCTCCCCCAAACCGTATCCCTCATATGAGAGGTTATGATGTGAGAGGTTATGATGCTGAAACCCGCCACAACACTATCTCCCCTTGTTAATTACCTTTTATCTCTCCTTAATAACGGTTGGAAAATCCAATTGAATGCTCCATAACGGTATGTTAGTCATCCAATCCTCTTTACGATAATTTGACATTGAAGTTCTATAAGCAGTGGTGATATTATTATCCATTACAAACTGCCGCAAACTCTTGGATTTTAAATTCTCTTCGGCTTTCACCTCAATTGGCACAATGTGCCCTTCTATTTGAAGAAGAAAATCAATCTCCTGTTGAGAATTTGCCTTGGAATAATAAAATGGTTTATTATTCAATATCAATTGTTGGAGCACATATTGTTCTGTCAATGCACCCTTAAACTCAGTAAATATTTTGTTACCGTTGACTATTGTTGCTGAATCGAGTCCTGACATAGCCCCCAATAAGCCGATGTCTAAAGTGAATATTTTGAAAGCCGAACTATCCTCATAGCTTTTCAAAGGAATTCTGGGGGCTGTGACATTGGACACTTTATGAATCAATCCCCCGTCAAACAGCCACTGCAACGCGATCTCATATTCTCTTGCACGGGCACCTTCCTTTATCAAACCATAAATAAATTTGCGATTCTCTTTACTCAATTGCGAAGGAAGCGAATTCCATAACATTCGTATTCTCGGCACTATTTCTTGGGGTGCATGTTTCGAGAAATCACGGTCATAGCTTTCAAGAATTTCGTTTTGAATCTCTCTTACCTCATTCCAATCACGCGATTTACTGAACGACAGCACCGCCTCCGGCATACCGCCTACATAATAATATTGCTTCAANAGTTCCTTATATTTTGATGCAAATAGATTAATATTCATCCAATCCTGATTCATAATAAATTTTGCCAGATATGATTCGTTCATAGCTTCAAGGAATTCGGTAAAACTCATAGGATAGAGTGGCATAAACTGAACTTTTCCTACNGGGAATGATTGCTGTTTATGAAGCTCCAACCCAAGAAGTGAGCCGGCGGCAATCACATGTTGCTCAGGCAAATTCTCTCTAAAATATTTAAGAGCCGTTAACCCGTTTTTTGCTTCCTGAATCTCATCAAAAAATATTAGCGTTTCCCCGGGGACACATCTCTCATGGGTCAAAGCTGTTATCGNATCAATGATCCTTGATACATTAAAATCCGCTTCAAACAAATTACGTAAGAAAATCTGCTCCTCAAAATTTACATAAGCAATATTTTTATAATGTTGGGAGGCAAACTGTTTTACCAGCCAGGTTTTTCCAACTTGACGCGCCCCATTAATTATAAGTGGTTTTCTTCTTGTAGAACTTTTCCATCTAATCAGTTCATTTATAGCACTCCGATTCATTTTAATCACATTTTATGGACGAAAATACTCACAAATTTACACATTTTATGGACGAAAAACAAGANTATAATCACNTTTTATGGACGAATAAGCTAATTATAATCACATNTTATGGACGAAAAAACTTTCTAATTGCACTGCCCCTACGAAAAGTAGACACAGAAGACTGCAANCTTTGCGGGTGTGATGGAAAAGTTTACGGGTATAGGCGAAAAAGGCTGTGCCGACTGGCTCATCAGTCGGCACAGCGCCGCTTTTGTTAGTGGTATTATAAGTTGGCAAATTATGTCCCGAGAATGTGGCGAAGGATTGACTCCCCGCCGGAATAGGGGTAGGGCAACAGACAGANGGCCGCAATGAGGGCTGNGAACACCGTGATAATGATTGCGGTGCCCCACCGCACGAGCGACGGGGGCACCTCACCCAGAAGTTTCTTAACTTTCTCCGAACGCGTCTCTATCCCGTCGTGCGTGGTCTTTCCCGGCTTCGTATTGTCACTACATTTATTTTTCCTCATGTCAGTTTCCTAACTCAAGTTGGTTTCTAATCAGATTATAGTAGGCTCCTTTCTGTGCGATCAGTGTGTCATGATCGCCTGTCTCCACCACCTTACCCTTGTCAAGCACTATTATCCGGTCAGCATCCCTCACTGTGGAAAGACGATGGGCGACGACAACCACTGTCTTTCCCCGGTAAAACTCATTGAGGTTTTCCACGATTTCACGCTCGTTGTTCGCGTCAAGCGAGTTTGTCGCCTCGTCAAGGAATATGAAAGCCGGATCCCTGTAGACGGCACGGGCGATCAGTATGCGCTGTTTCTGTCCCTGGCTCAATCCTACCCCGTCACGCCCCACTTTCGTGTCATACCCCAGTGGAAGACCCATGACATAGTCATGTATGCATGCCGTCCTGGCTGCCCACTCAAGCCTTTCCATATCTATTTCACCGTCACCGACCGCTATGTTGCGGGCTATTGACTCCGAGAATATAACCCCCTCCTGCATCACTACCCCACAGTNCNGCCGCCNCCANTTGAGATTGTATTCGNTTATANCNCNTCCGGNTATGGATATGNAGNCTNCCGAGACGGGATANTNCCCGAGCATCAGNTTGATCAGGGTTGTCTTTCCACTCCCTGAGGNNCCGACTATTGCCGTCACTTTCCCCTCCGGAATCTCAAACGAAATGTCGGAAAGTGTATCTTTAAGTGCATGTGGGTCATACTTGAAGTCAACGGAGTTTAACATTATTGATTTCCCGGATCTGAAATCAGTGGCATTGTTCTCCGGAGTCTCCTCATTCCTGCCGCCGTGAATCTCGTTTATCCTCTCAAGTGAGATCCTCACGTCCTGAATTGAGTATATGAACTGCATCAGTTGCTCCACCGGGGAGTTCAGTTGCCCTACAATATACTGCACAGCGAGCATCGCTCCGAGTGTTATCTGACCGTTGATGACCGCCGTGGCAGCCACTACGGTGATGAGTATGTTCTTCACCTCGTTGATGAAGACTGATCCAGCCTCTTGCGTCTGCTGGAGTCTGAGCGATTTCATCTGCACCGCAAACAGATCGGCCTGCGTGTCCTCCCACTCCCACCGCCGCCTGCGCTCACAATCCTGAAGCTTTATCTCCTGCATTGAGGTGATGAACTGCCAGGTGCGGTTCTGGTTTATTGCCTGCTGTTCGAAAAGCTCATAGTCAATCACTTTCCTCCTGTCAAGGAAGGAGGCTATCCACACCCCGTAAATGATGCTCCCGGCAAGGAAGATGGCGAATATCAGGGGGTCATAAATAAGCAGTACCACTCCAAATACGATAAAGCTCAACGTAGTAAATATGAGAGACAGAAGCTGCCCCGTAAGAAACGACTGGACGCGGGCGTGGTCGCCCATCCTCTGCATCAGGTCGCCGGTAAGCTTCGTGTCGAAAAACGACATGGGGAGCCTGAGGAGTTTTATGAAGAAGTCACTCAATAGCGATATATTGACACGCATTGAGATATGCAGGAGCAGCCACCGGCGTATGAAGTCGGTGGCTGTTCTCCCGGCCACAATCATAAGCTCTCCGAGCAGTATCAGCCATATGAGCTTTATGTCTTTGTGCCTTATCCCTATATCCACAATCCACTGCGTCAGAAATGGCATTACGAGCTGGAGTACGCACCCTAACAGGAGCCCCAGTACAATCTGCAGGAAATATCTCCTGTATTGCAGCACATAACCCATCAGGAAACGGAAGGAACGCCTCTCGCCGGCCGGAGTTTCGCTTAGGCTGCCGAACTTATCCGTCAGACTGAAAAACATCGCTACTCCCTTCCCCTCGTTGCCGGAGCCTATACTGACCCAGTGACTGTCAAATTCCTCCCTGTTCAGCTTGAGGAAGCCCTTCCCCGGATCAGCAATATGGAACATCTTCCCATCCCGTGAGATCTTATGAAGCACCACGAAGTGTCGCTGGTCCCAATGCAGAATCGCCGGAAGGGGGCTGCCGACAAGCTGCCCGGTGGTCAGTTTCCCTGCCAAAGAGTCCAGCCCAAGTGCGCGGG
>WFLX010257002.1_pt1 | contig 19532 bp, 18 predicted proteins | sample 4967041 | NCBI WGS metagenome assembly WFLX01 (sample SAMN12857096, study PRJNA449069) | gut metagenome | isolation source: stool from male and female vole | host: Microtus ochrogaster | place: USA:Florida | collected 2017
GAATTTTATGATGTCGATGAGCGTAACATTAAACGCTATGTGCAGGAGCNTGGGGATGNGCTTCGTNNTANCGGATATTTTTTAAGTGAGNGTAACTCCCTAANAGAATTGAAGTTGCATTTTGTTGGNGACATAAATGTCNCTAAGTTCACACGCCAGTTGGGAGTCTTCACGTTCCGCGCATTCCTAAATATAGGGATGCTACTGACGGAGAGCGAAAGGGCGAAACAACTCCGCACCAGAATACTTGATATTGTTATTGCTATTATCAACGGTCGTGCTGGTGGAGGGGCCGACAAGTCGGCAAAAAGATAGAGTAGACTACCGTTATGTTACGGTAAAAACTCTATGACGCTGTTACTATCGGAACTTTATACCTGACCATTTAGCGCATAGGTTAAGCGATGCGGGAGGTGAAGGAGGTGAGGCGGTGGAAGAGGGCGGCGGCGAGAAGGGATGCGGCGATGAGGGCTATGGCATAGAGGATTGAGCCGTTGGTCATCGGGTAGAATGGCATGTGGAGTAGATATACTTCGTAGGATACGGCGCCCGCAAACAGCAGTAGCCGACTATGCCATATCGTCGGAAAGAACCATACTGCCGACATTATCGATATAGCAAACGGCAATTTGATGAAGAGCTGGACGATATTGTAGATATAGTCGCTCTCGTGCGCTCTGATGGCTGGCATTTGCTTTAGCGCCAGAAATGATGCGCCCACGATGAAGGAGGCAATGCCGAGGTATATTATGTGGCGGGGTTTCAGTTCTTTGATTTTGTCGGCTGATATGCTCACCCAAACGCCGAACACGAACGATAGGGACTGCTCAGCCTCAAGATTCGGCATAAGTATGAGGAAAAAAAGTGCGCACAATATCATTATCGGCATTCGGTATTTATAGATATATTTGGTCGTGGCCCAAAATATCACGTACCATTTCAAGAGGTAACCTATGTACCAATAGCTTGTTTTTATACCGAAAATGTCGAGTAGGAAAGCTTTTATGTCGGGAATGCCATGCCATAGTGCGAGAATTGTGACAATAATAGCGTATGGAATGAATACCCGCTTGATTTTTTTCCACCAATATTGGTGTGCGCCTCGGCTTTTCCAAGACTCATTTAGGCCGTAACCTGAAATGAATAGAAACAATGCCACCCCGATGCCGCCAAGCGGGGTGAATGCCACGGTTCCCATCGTGCCTGATACATGGCAAAGCATTATAATCAATATCGCGATGCCCCTAAGGCAATCGGTAAAGCAAAATGGAAGCAAACCGGGGTCATTCGCCGTATTCCGTCGTTCGCAGCGTGACGGCGTGGTCAATGCCGATACAAGTATCAGCAGCCAAAGCAGAAAAAGTGAATTGATCATTAATCCAATCCTGGTTAAGATGGGGGGAGGGGGATTATTTGTTGAAGTAGGAGTCGAGGATGTCGCGGGCGGCGATGAAGGAGCTGAGACGATTGGAGAGCACAAGGCGCTCTTTCTCGGCAAGCAGCCGGGCTATCTCGGGGTTGTCGTAGAAGTGGGCGCGGAGGCGGCTGTCTATAGTCTCATACATCCAGTATCGCGCTTGCTGCATACGCTTGCGCTCGAAGTAGCCGTTGGCTTTCACGAAGGCGAAGTAGCGGTCGATCATGTCCCACACCTCGTCGATGCCAAGCTCGAAGTAGCCTGAGTATGTAAGCACCTCGGGGCTCCAGCCCGATTCCGTAGGAGGGAACAGGTGGAGGGCCGATTTGAATTGGGCTTGGGCGAGCTGCGCGCGCGAAATGTTGTCGCCGTCGGCCTTGTTGATGACGATGCCGTCGGCCATCTCCATGATGCCGCGCTTAATGCCCTGCAGCTCGTCGCCTGTTCCGGCGAGTTGGATGAGCAGGAAGAAGTCGACCATCGAGTGCACCGCGGTCTCGCTTTGACCAACGCCTACGGTCTCAACGAATATGTTGTTGAATCCGGCAGCCTCGCAGAGAATGATGGTCTCGCGGGTTTTGCGGGCCACGCCGCCGAGCGATCCTGCGGAGGGTGAAGGGCGTATGAATGCCGATGGATGCTGCGAGAGCTTCTCCATACGGGTTTTATCGCCGAGAATACTGCCTTTGGTGCGTTCGCTCGAAGGGTCGATGGCGAGCACGGCGAGCTTGCCGCCGTCGCGTAGCACGTGGAGACCGAAAACGTCGATCGAGGTTGACTTGCCGGCGCCTGGCACACCGGTGATACCGATGCGGCGCGAATTGCCCGAATGAGGCAGGCATTTCTCGATAACCTCCTGAGCGAGAGCATAGTGGTCGGGATTGAGGCTTTCGATGAGCGTGACCGCGCGTGACAGCATCATCACGTCGCCCTTGAGAATACCCTCCACGAGTTCGGCGGCCGAGGGAAGGGGTTTGCGGCGCAATCGCTTAAGATAGGGATTGACCGAAGGTTGCTGTGTCACCCCGGCATTGACCTGAAGGCCGAGGTATTTGTCGTCGTTTTCGGGATGATTGTGCATATTTAACTGCTAAGGAGCGTTATTATTATCAGATTTCCGACTATTTTTTATCTTCTTTGAAGCCTACGGCGCGGACTATAGTGGTTGGGGTCTGCGGGTCGTTGACAATGATTGATACCCTCGCGTCGAGTATCTCGGTAGGTATCATAGCGGGGTCGATGGTCACGGTCACGGTAGCTTCTTTACCTTTCTTGACTTTGGTTTTGTCGACGCTGACGGTTACGCCCGGGTCGGCTGAATAGGCGCGGCGAATGATCATCTGATCCTTTCCGCGGTTGGTGACGGTGAATTTTCGCGATATTTTGCCGTCGGCGGGGAAGGTGCCGAAGTCGAGCGAGCGCGACTCGACTCCGATAATTGGCGCGTCGAGGCGCTGTTGCGGGGTAAGCTCGGTGAAATCCTCCACCACGTTGGCCACCACGCTTATTACCACTGGCTCTTTGCCGGGAGCGGGGATATACTGGATGCTGTCGGTGACGATGCCGTAATCAAGGCCGGGCGTAGAGCCGTCAAACACGATAGCGTAAGCCTTGTTTTCGCCCGGGGCGATCGCTGGATCCTTGACGGCTGTGCGCATATATTGCGGCACGCTTTCGAAGACAGGGCTAAGAGTGTCGGACGAGGCGTTGTAAACCTCAAGAAATTCATTTTTTATACGTCCGCGCATCACTTCGCCGAAGGGGATAGTCGTTTTGCGCAGCTTGATGCCGGAGTCGCCCGCATCAATGGGAAACCGCCCGCGCAACGTATTGGACGACCCGATCACGGTGCCGTGGATGGCAAGAATATTGCGCGCCGGGGTAGTGTTCATGTCGACGTAGATTTTCTTCTCGAATTTTCCGGGGCGCCCCACGGGATTGTAGGTCGCCGAGACAACCGCGGTGTCGCCCGGCTGGATAGGTTTGCGCGGAGGCTTGGAGGTGGTGCAGCCGCAGGAGGTGCGCACGTTGTTGACCCTCACAGGCTCGTCGCCCACGTTGACGAAACGAAACTCGCAGGTGACGTCGCCGTCGTTCTCGTCGAAAGCTCCGAAATTGTGCTCGGTTTCAAGCCATTGGATTTTGACCTCGGCAGCGGCGGTCAAAGACGCGCAGATAGCGAATATGGAAAGTAAGCGGTTCATAAAAAGCGATGTTGGTCGATAATGTAATCCGGGTTATAATGATCAGCGCGCTATGATTACTTCGGGATTACTACCCCGGAGATTTTAAGGCGCACGGTTTTTGCTTTCTTGTCGTTGGTCTTAACCTTAACCTGCTTGACGAACTCACCTTTGTAGCCCGCGGGGATGAACGTCACCTTAATCGTGCCCTTCTCGCCGGGCTTGACCGGTTTCTTGGGATACTGGGGCTTGGTGCAGCCACATTCGGCGTTGGCCGAGACAACCACTAAGGGGGAGGTGCCGGTGTTGGTGAACTCAAATTCACACGTCACGGAGCCGTCGGCCTCCTTAATTGTGCCGAAATCGTGGGTCTTGGTCGCGAAATCAACTATTGGGTTGGCCCACGCCGCCACGGCTATGATCATCGCGGCGAATATGCTTAGAATACGTTTCATGTAAAAATAGATTTTCGATATTTATTTAGACGTATGAGATGTCGAAAAGTTTATTTCGCCCTGCTTCCCGCGAGCTGACCGCAAGCGGCCATGATGTCTTCACCCCGTGAGGCGCGGATTGTCGCGGTGATGCCCTTTGAATTGAGGAAGTCGCGGAACGCCTCCATGCGGGGGCGCGGCGACGGGCGCAGGTCGCTGCCCGGGATAGAGTGGAAGCGGATAAGGTTGACGCGGCAATCGAGTTTGCCGATCAGCCGGGCGAGAGCGGCCGAATAGCGGGGCGAATCGTTGACGCCGTCCCACATGATGTCTTCTAACGACAATCTGCGCTGATGGCTGAAATCGTAGGTCGAAAGCAGGTCGATGACGTCGACGATAGAGTATGCGCGCTCTACGGGCATTATCTCGGCGCGCTGGTCGGGGAAAGGGTTGTGGAGCGATATGGCGATATGCACCTTGGTGAGGTCGAGCAGTTGGCGCAATTCGCGCAATTTGCCTATCGAGCTTACGGTGATGCGCCGGGGGCTCCATGCCAAACCCCAGTCGGCGGTCAGTATCTCGATAGTCGCGAGCACGGGGTCGAGGTTGTCCATCGGCTCCCCCATGCCCATATACACGATATTGGTCAGCTCCTCTGATTGGGGTATAGAGAGAATCTGGTTGATAATCTGTGAGGCAGAGAGGTCGCCGTCAAATCCTCCGCGGCCAGTCATGCAGAAGGAGCAATTCATCTTGCATCCGGCCTGCGACGACACGCAGAGCGTGGCGCGGTCGCGGTCGGGGATGAAAACGCTCTCCACGTCGCGGCCCTTGACTCCCCGAAAAATATACTTCACGGTCCCGTCGTCCGACACCGCCCGGGTCAGCGGCGGCTCGAATCCTACGGTGTAAGCCTCGGCGAGGCGTTCGCGCGCGGCTTTTGGCAAGTCGGTCATAAGGGCTATGTCGCCGACTCGGCGGCGGTAAATCCAGGCGGCGATCTGCTTGGCGGCGAAAGGTCGTAACCCTACTTCAGCGGCCACGTCGCGCAGCTGCGGGAGGGTCAGTCCGATGAGCGGTTTCTTATCCATAGTCGCGAATTTACGAAATGAAAAGCAAATGAGAAAAAGTTGATTAGACGAAAAGAGCCCCCTGAGGGCCGAGCCTCCCGGTCACTTGATAGCCGCGAGGCCGCCGAGAGCGGTTTCTTTGTAGAGCGAGGGGATGTCGTGGCCGGTTTGCTTCATCACCTCGACGATACGGTCGAACGATACGGAGTGCTGACCGTCGGAGAACGCGGCGTAGAGGTTGGCGTCGAGAGCGCGGGCGGCGGCATAGGCGTTGCGCTCGATGCATGGTATCTGCACGAGGCCGCACACCGGGTCGCACGTCAACCCGAGGTGGTGTTCGAGCCCCATTTCGGCCGAATACTCTATTTGGGCGGGAGTGCCTCCGAAAAGCTGGCTCGCGGCTGCCGCGGCCATGGCGCATGCCACGCCCACTTCGCCCTGACAGCCCACATCGGCTCCCGAGACCGAAGCGTTCTCCTTAACGATGTTGCCGAAAAGTCCGGCCGTGGCGAGTGCCCGGAGTATCCGCTTCTCGCTGAAGTTTTTCGATGTGTAGAGATGATAGAGCACTGCCGGGACTATGCCGCATGAGCCGCACGTCGGGGCGGTCACGATTTTGCCGCCGGCGGCGTTCTCCTCCGATACGCCCAAGGCATAGGCGTAGACAAGGCCGCGGCTCTTAAGGTTGGCGGCATATCCGGCTGCGTGGACGTAGTAGCTGACGGCTTTACGGCGCACCCCTAAACCGCCGGGCAGCACACCCTCGGCCTCGATGCCTCGGCAAACGGCGTCTTTCATCACATCCCATACCTCGCGGAGATAATCCCACACGTCGGAGTCTTCATGCTCATCGACGTATTCCCAATAGCTTTTCCCCGTACTTTTGCACCAGTCGAGGATGTCGCTGACCGTAGTCAGCGGATAGATGGACTGCTCCTTAGGCTTATCCTCATTTTCCATCACCACGTCGCCTCCGCCGATAGAATAAAGCGTCACGTCGGCTATGATAGAGTTGTCGGCTCGGAGAGCCTTAAACTGCATGGCATTGGGGTGGAAGGGGAGAAACACATCGGGCTTCCATACANTCTCGGTAGGANCTATCGGGCTGNGAGNGTCGAGAATAGCCTTGTCGGNAAGGTGACCTTTGCCGGTAGCGGCGAGCNAGCCGTANANCGTCACTTCGTAGCGAGCGGCATCGGGATGACGCGAGCCGAATCTCTCGGCAGCGTGGCGGGGGCCCATCGTGTGGCTTGACGACGGCCCGTAGCCTATTTTGTATAGTCGTTTTATTGAGTCCATTATGAATTATGAGCGGTTGTTTTCATGAAGAAATAGAGATAGAGAGCGGCAGCTACGAGCAGCGACACAGAGAAGCTGTAGACTATGCCTACTATGCCCATATCGAGGGTGAAGCCCATGAGATACGTTACGGGAATACCGATCGCGATATAGGCCACCAGAGCCGACCAAAGCATCGGAACGACATGGGCCGTGCCGCGTAGAGCGTTGGAGAAATTAATCTGAGTGGCATCGGCAACCTGATAGAGTATAAGAGGTATGATAAGCGTCATTGTCATAGCCTCGACCTCGGGGTCGGAGGTGAATATGCGGGTCATCTCATGGCCGAAGAGAGCGAAAAGGATAGAGGCCAAAGTCGCGAGCATAAGATGGATATGATAGCCTGCGATAGCCACTTCCCTCATGCGCCGATGTCCGCCGTCGGTCGAGGCGTTGGCCACCAGCACCGACACGGCGGTGCCCATGCCGTAGTAGACACAGAAGCCGAACATGCCTACAATCACGATAATCTGAAACGAAGCCAACTGCAAGTGGCCAAGCCACCCGGCCATTACGGCAGCCGCCGAGAACGATGCGGTCTCAAACCCCATCTGAAAGCTGACGGGAAGGCTGGTATTGATAAGCCTCTTCGCTGAAAGGCTTTTGCGGCACTCGGCAAATCCCCGCGAGATTTTCGCGTATCGGGGCCGAGTGCGGAATATCACCACTATTGCCAGCGGGCATATCCACCGCGCGATGAGCGTGGCGATCCCCGCCCCGGTAAGGCCGAGCTCCGGAAATCCGAGCGTGCCGTAAATAAGCAGCGCGTTGAAGACGATATTGACGGCATTGGCCCCGAGCACAATCCACATCGGCATCTTCGTTGAATTGACCGCATAGGCGCATTGCGCGAACACCTGGAAAAGCACAATAGGGAGGATGCCGGCGAGATATATCAGGAAATATGGCCTGATAAGCGGAATCAGGTGCTCAGGCTGCCCCAGACGCTCAAGATTGAAATAGACCACTGTCATTACGGCTGTCAGCACAAGCGCATAAAGTATGTTGAGCCTCAGACCTTTGCGCAAAGNGGCGCCGATTCGGNCGAAATCGCCGGTGCTGAACATCGCGCCTNAGAGCGGAGTCAGCCNATAGGNGAAGCNGATAGCCANTAGTATGGNCGTATTGAAAATGTTGTTGNCAAACGAAGNCGCGNCGAAGCGAGNCNGTNGAGTAATGACCGATCATGGCGTTGTCGGCAAATCCCACGACAATCATGCCCAACTGCCCCACAAGGATGGGGGCGCCGAGCTGCAATATGCGCTTATAGTCTTTGCAATATCGGGTGAACCGACTGCCGGGGGAATCATTTGAGAATGTCATGCGGTGCGGGAGTGTGATGCTTGAAGTGACGGAATTGGTGCCAGACGAGCAGCGCCGTGACGATTGTCGCCAAGAAGTCAGATGTCGGGAACGAGGCCCAGATACCGACAAGCCCAAACTCGATCGGGAGCAGCAAAAGCAGGGGGATAAGGAACAGCACCTGACGGAAAAGGCTCAGCAGTATCGACTTTTTGGCCTGACCGATCGATTGGAAGAAGGTTGTCGACACCACTTGGAAGCCCACCATCCAGAACATCGTCATGGCGATGCGCAGGTAGTGGCCGGTCTTAGCGATCAGCTCCGGATCCTTGATGAAGGCCGAGGCTATCGCGTCGGGGAATAGAAGCCCGGCGGCCGAGCCGATAGCGCACACCACCGTCGAAATCGACGCCGTCATCCAGAAGCAGCGGCGCGCGCGGCTCAACTGCCCCGCGCCGTAGTTGTAACCGATAATGGGCTGCATACCCTGGCATATACCGAGCACGATACATACCACAAACGATGTGGCGGTCACGAAAACCCCGGCCGCAGCGATCGCGTCGTCGCCNCCGAATTCATGAAGCNAGCGGTTAATCAGTATGTTGATGAGGCATGAGGCTATATTGACAATACAGGGCGCGGCGCCGATAGCGACAATCGCTTTGATGATACGCGGCTGGAGCCGATAGGTGCCTTTCTGAAAGTGCACTTCGCCATGGGGCTTTATGAAATGCCACATGACAAAGATTGCCGATACGGCCATCGCGATGTCGGTGGCGATGGCAGCTCCCTTGATTCCCCAGCCAAGCGCGTAGATGAATATCGGGTCGAGAGCGGTATTGACGATAGCGCCTATAAACATGGTGTACATCGCCTTCTTGGGGAAGCCCGACGCTCGCATGACGTTGTTGAACGAGAACGCGATATTAGTCAGGAACAACCCCGGGAGCACGTAGAGCATCATGTCGCGGGCGTAGGGGAGAGTGCGCTCGGTAGCTCCGAAGAGTTCGAGCACCTGGTCGATAAACAAGCTGAAAAGCGTGCAGTAAATCAGGCCGATAGTGACGGTAAGCGTCAGCGCGTTGCCGAGCACTTTGCGGGCTGATGCATCGTCGCGGTTGCCGAGCAGGAGCGAAACCCGCGAGGCGGAGCCGGCTCCGATGAGCACACCGAGCGCCGCCGATATGTTCATCAGCGGGAAGGTGATGGCGAGTCCGGCTATGGCATCCGAGCCTACGATTTGACCGATAAACACTCGGTCGATGATGTTGTAGAGCGATGTCACAACCATCCCGACGACTGAGGGCACGCTGTATCGTAGCAGCAGTTTGCCGACAGGCAGGTTCGCGAGTTCGTTAAGGCGTGAAGATTGCACGATGTGTCAGTTTTTGGGTTGAAGAGCGGCCTGATTTCCGGCGCTGTTAAAAGAAACCGCAAGAGGCATAGGGCCGCTTGCGGTTGTATGGTTGCTGTAGCCTTGGCGGCTTGCCGTCGCGTAGCGAATGTTACTTGGCTGAGCGGGCTTTCGCGGTTTCGATGTACTTGTCGATGCTTATGCCGTTGTTAGCGGCGTATGAGGGGTATTTCTCCTTGATTTCCTGATAAATCTCTGCCTCCTCGGTATAGTTTTTCTGCGCTTGGTAAACGCGGGCGAGTTTCATCATGAAGAAGGGAGTGTAGGCGGGGTTGTCGTCTGACTGGCTGANGGCTTTCTTGAAAGNGCTGACAGCGTCGGAGAGCTTGTCGAGATTGACGTAGCAGTCGCCCTGAAGCGAGTAAGCGNCAGCGCCGATCACGTCGTCAGAANCGTCGTAGTCNGACACATATTTGAGGGCTTCCTCGTAGTCGCCGTTTTTGTAATACTGGATAGCGGCCATGAGGTTGGCGCGGTTGCCGGCGTCGCCGCCGTAGTTTTCGGCCACCTGGGCGTATTGAACCATCNCGAGCGAGTCGTTGCCGTTGACAATGAGTTCGCGGTCGNGGNCGNCGATAGCGGTAGCGGCCTTCTCNGCGCGAGAGGNGATGAAATAGAAGAAGANAGNANCNACAACAGCCACGATAGCGACAACGGCTATAGAGGCGATAACGATGATTTTCTGATTTTTCTGAACTTTCTCGGTGATTGAGGTCAGCGAGTCATTGATGTTGTCGATAGGAGTAGTCTCGACCGGAGCGGTTTTTTTGGATTTGGCCATTTTATGAGTATGGTTAAGTTATTATTATCAAAGGATTATTTTCCGAAGTGCAAAATTAATACAAATCCGTCAACCGACAAAACTAATTTAATTTTTTTAATGTAGATAATTTAACTTTATAGCGTTTTGGATAAAAAAGTCGTATCGTTTTCGCTCTCGGGTTATCGACCCGCCGAGCGCGGGGGTATGCGCGGCAACGATGCGCGTTTATGGGGCAGGCTCTAAAAATATTCTTGAAAATTAGATAAAATATCGCGCTGATTTGTTATATTTGTGGATATGCATCGGTCGGCTGCATCGGCCGGTCGCGATTTTAAACTTACTTATCACCCATGAAAACATTTGAGATTGTCATACCTGTGAAATCCTACGAGTATTCTGAACTCGACGCTCAGGATAAGCACCTCGTGGATGAGGCGCGCAAAGCCTACGAGCGTTCATACGCCCCTTATAGCCACTTTAATGTAGGCGCCGCGATATTGCTCGACAACGGCGAGGTCGTCACCGGCGCCAACCAGGAGAATGCGGCCTATCCGTCGGGCACATGCGCCGAGCGGTCGGCCTGCTACTACGCCGGCGCTACCTATCCGGGAGTGCCGTTCCGCAAAATAGCCATCGCCGCGCGAGGCACCGACGGCGAGGAGACGGCTACCCCGACGGCTCCTTGCGGGGCTTGCCGCCAGGCGTTGCTCGAATATGAGAAGTTGGCCGGCGAAAACGTCGAGGTGATACTCGCCGGCAAAGACGCTATCTACGTCTTTCCTTCGGTAGCCTCGATGCTGCCGTTGTCGTTCTCTGAATTTTAACTACATTTTACTCCACTTCATCGCGAAGCGGATACGTGTCGCGTTGCCTCTCGAATGTGGCGGGCGAGACGCGCAGGGCTACGGTATCGGCCGCGGGGTCGTACGAAGCCCTGATCGCCGCTTCTGTCACCCTCTCGGCGGCTCCGGCCGGAATCTGCGGGGCAAACCGGTAGGGGATGTCGAAGTGGCGGCAAATAGCGTTGACCGTCATCATCGCCGCGCGTATTTTGCCGTTTAGCGAATAACCCGCGATGTGGGGGGTCGCGATGTCGGCTAATGAAAGGAGCTCGGCGGATATGTCGGGNTCGTTTTCCCATGTNTCGATAACCGCGCGGCTCACTTTCCCCGACTTTATGGCGCTGATTAAGGACGCGGTGTCGACAATCGGGCCGCGGGCGGCGTTGACTATGACCGCGGGGCGCCCCAGGGAGTTGAAAAATGCCTCGTCGGCGAGATGATGAGTGGGATATTTGCCCGACTTCGTGTGGGGGGTATGAAAGGTGATAATATCGGCTTTGCCAGCTATCTCGCTTAGCTCCGAAAATTGGTCGGAGCCTTCGGCCTCGGCCCGCGGCGGGTCGCAAAGAAGCACGTTCATGCCGAGTTGGCGCCCCCAGTCGGCGACAATCTTCCCGACATTGCCTACGCCGACTACTCCGAGTGTCAGCCCCGCGAGCGACGGATAGAGCTTGAGCAATGAGGCGAAGACATATTGCGCCACGGCCGGGGCGTTGCAACCGGGGGCGTTCAGGGCCTCGATTCCGGCCGAGGCGAGGTACGGGAGGTCGAAATGGTCGAGGCCGATAGTGGCGGTGGCAACGATGCTTACGCGGGTGTTGTCGAGCAGCGAGGCGTCGCAGCGAGTGCGGGTGCGCACGATCATGGCGTCGAAATCCTTTACCTTATCGTTGGTGATTTCCGCGGGGTCGACGCGCTCTATGTCGAAATATTTCGACAGCTCGTCGGGCACGTATGGCACATGAGACTCGATTAGCAGACGCTTCATTGTCGTTGGGTAAGTATCGTGGGAGTGATTGCTGATTAGAAGTAAAGAGACAGGGCGTAAATCACCGTGTAGAGCGAGAGAATAGAGAGAATCGGGATAAAGCTCCGCGGTTTGCGGTGATTAGAGAAGAAGTGGGCGAGATGGTAGCCTACGGTAAAGTTAAGCAGAGGCACGTAGATAGCCAGATTGTTATAGTCGACGAGCATCAGCAATATGGTAGACATCATCAGTATGGCCCAGAAGCCGTTGGCCGAGCGATATTTGGCATTATAGCTTATGACCTTCATTATCACGCCGCAGAAGGAGAAGATGCCGAGCAATATCGTGATTCCGAGCGTGGAGAACGTGATGAGCATATCGGTGGAGTCGAGCGATCCGAGAGTGCCGACAAATTCAGGCCACTGGATGTCGAATGGCGATGCGATGCCGCATCCGAAGATAATCCACAGCGGGCTGACGACTCCCATGACGCCGGCTATCACCGATTTAAGATTGAGCACCCTCATCTGAGCGAGTCCCGGAAACAGCACTATCAGATAGAACATCGCCGCGTATTGCACCAGAGCCGTGATAGTAAGCAGAAAAAACATCAGGAACACCCGCCGGGCCGCGTCGCCGGCCCCGAAGCAGGTGAACATCAGCGCCGTTACCGTGACCATCACGGCGCACAGCAGAGTCCCTCCATAGAATTGCCCCGCGAGCGACGGCAACGATATGGAGAAGAACAGGAAGAAGGTGGCCCAGATAGCGGTCTGGCCGCGCATGATGTTGAACGTCTTGTTGATGATAATGCACGCGACGGCCAGCCCGACGATGAATAGGAGGTTGAATGACATCGATACGACCGGGTCGGTTATCCATAAGTTGGGCGACGGATAGAGTATGCCCCGGTAGCCTTCGATGTGGTCTACTTTACCCAAAGCGAAGGCAACGATCACGGCTGCGGTGGCTATGAGAATAGCTGTCACCGCGCTTCCCCGGTCGTGGAGATATTTAGTTATCTGGTAAGCTGTCATCAATATTGTGAGGGTAGGGTAGGATTACAGTTTCAACAAATCCTGGCCAATGTCGCGGCGGAGGGTTTTGCCCTCAAATTCGATGGCTTCGATAGCCGCGTAGCTCTTGGCTAAGGCTTCGGCCACGGTGGGGGCCATTGAGCTGACGGCTATCACGCGGCCACCCGAGGTCAGCAGGCGGTCGCCGTCGAGCTTCGTGCCGGCATGGAAGGGGATAGACTCGCCGGTGTCGCCTACGGTAATCGGCAGCCCCTTCTTGTACGCGCCGGGGTATCCCGCCGAAACGAGCATAACCGTGACGGCGGCTTCGGGCGATATTTCGAGGGGAAGCGAGGCGAGGTTGCCTTCGGCGGCCCCGCGGAGCAGAGGCACGAGGTCGTTGGCGATACGAAGCATCACCACTTCTGTCTCAGGGTCGCCCATGCGCACGTTGTATTCTATCACCATAGGCTCGCCGTCGACGTTGATAAGACCTAAGAAGATAAATCCGCGGTAGGTGATATTTTCCTCGGCCAATCCGTTGATGGTAGGTCGGATGATGCGCTCCTCAACCTTGTCCATAAAAGCCTTGTCGGCGAACACCACGGGGCTTACCGCGCCCATGCCGCCGGTATTGAGGCCGGTGTCGCCTTCGCCTATGCGCTTATAGTCTTTGGCTACGGGGAGTATGCGGTAGCCCTTGCCGTCGGTAAGCACAAATACCGAACATTCGATTCCGCTGAGGAATTCCTCGATCACCACCGTGGCCGACGACTGGCCGAACATGCCCGAAAGCATCTCTTTGAGCGACTCTTTCGCCTCGTCGAGCGAATTGAGTATAAGCACGCCTTTGCCANNCGCGAGTNCGTCGGNCTTGAGCACGTAGGGAGCCTTGANCTCTTCGAGAAATTTGTAGCCCTCCTCGATGGTCTCGGNTGTNAANCTGCGNTAGCGCGCGGTAGGGATGTTGTGGCGGCTCATGAACGCCTTGGCGAAATCCTTGCTGCCNTCGAGCATGGCGCCGGCTTTCGACGGGCCTACGATAAGAATATCGGTGTCAAGAAAGTAGTCGTAGATGCCTGCCACGAGCGGGTCCTCGTTGCCTACGACGATCATGTCTATCTCCTTGCGGCCGCAAAATTGCTTTATGGCGGGGAAGTCGAGCGGCGAAAGCTCGGGCACGTTTTCGCCGTATTGATTAGTGCCGCCGTTGCCCGGGGCGATATAAAGATGATTGGTAAGGGGACTTTTCGAGATTTTCCACGCGAGGGCCGATTCGCGGCCGCCGGAGCCAAGGAGCAGAATATTCATTGGTTTGTATCTATGGGTTACTGATTACGATTTATTGGTCTATTTCGGGCAGAGGAGATTCCTCTTTTATAAGGTGCTTGGGAGTAATGAGGTTGATGTATTTGTCGCGGGTGATAAGCCCGGCTGTGGCGAGCATACGAATTCTGGCGAAGTAGTCGCGGATGGCTTCGGGCGGGCGCGAAAGTATGTAGTCGATCGCCGTCAGATCACCCTTCTCGCGGTTGCATACCCGGCAGGCCACTGTGATATTGTCGAGTACCGACCGACCGCCGAAGCGCTGGGGTATTATGTGCTCTATGTCAGAGGTCAGCCCATTGATGAAGTCATCGGCCTGAATGCTTTTCCCGCAGTAGATACACAGCCCCTGGGTCTCTTCCCAAAGCTTGAATTTACGGCGGGCGATGGCGCTCTCCGAGAGCTGTCGGGTCCAGTCTCTCCCTTCGGGTCGCGCTTCCGCGGCTACCGCCGCCTCGATTGCTGTCGGCTTATCGGCGGCGACGGTGTTGTCGCCGATGGGCTTTTGGCGCGTGAAGCACTGTTCGTAGAGATTGGAGAAACCGAAGAAGTCCATTTCACACTTCCTCCCAGGAGTAGCGGCGCGAGTTGAACCTCACCGACTTATCGTTGATCACGCCTTTAGCCTCGATCACGCCGGTGTCGTCGGCAACGGTCATGCTTACTACCGTTATCTCATCGCCGACTTTGAAATTGCGGGCTTGCGGGCCGCGCGTGCCCTTATATTCGGTGATGAGGATTTTCTCCCCGGCCTCAACGAGCGGTGAATCGGCTACGATTGGGGCTGCGGCAGGATCGGCGACAGTGTCGCTCTCGGCAGCCGCGGCCACTTCCTCTTTAGGCTGATTGAAAGCCTCCATAAACAGGTCGGCGGCTTCCACGATTTCGGCCATTACCTCGGCGGGAGAGCGGTCGGCGCCGTATATTTTGCCGGCCGAGGCGTAAGCGTTGAGAATATTGTTGGCGACGAAAAAGCGGCGCTCGTCAGCGAGGCGTTCATTCGGCTGCGAGTTGTGGTGGAAAGCTTTGGGCTGAAGGCTCCGGTAGGTCGCGTAGTTTGACTTCTGGAAGCGCTTGAGCGCGTTGACCACCTTAGCGGCCACATTGTCCCAGTCGGATGGCTTGATGGCCATAACGTCGGCAAACGTCAGGCAGCGGTTGAGCTGCAGGCGCGTGCGGAGTTTGTCGGGCATCTCCAGCTGGCTTATCGGCGTGGTGAGTTGTATTTCGCTCATCGTCGTGATGTTATCGGTTGGTTATTGCTGAGAATCGTCATCGGGTTTTTTCCAGCCCTTGCGCGAGCGCATTATCGTGTGCCCCTGCATGAGCGACGGCTGCTTGCCCGACAGCGACTTGAGCGCGAATGGGTTACGACGCTTGGCCAGCGGGTTGTCAGACTCCGGGTTGTCGGGGCGCGCGAAGTTGCTGCTGAAGCGACGGTCCTCGCGGTTGAATCTGTCGGCGAATTTACGGTCCTCGCGATCGAAGCGCTTGGAGCTTTGGCGGTTCTCGCGGTCGAACTTCTTGGCGAATCCTCTGTCTTCGCGGTCAAATCGCTTGGCGTTTTCGCGGTTTTCGCGGTCAAACTTCTTGGCGAATCCTCTGTCTTCGCGGTCAAATCGCTTGGAGAATTTCTTGTTCTCGCGGTCGAAACGGTCGCTCTGACGCTCGCGGCGGTCACCCCCCTTGAAGCGGTCGGATCGGCGGTCGCCGAATTCGCGGCGGTCGCGCTTGTCGGTTTTGCGCGAAAACGCGCGGTCGCTGACGCCGTACTTGTCGGCCGAGGGAGCTGGCTGATCCTCCCCGAAGTGGATTTTGCCACCCTGCGACCTGAAAGTTTTGTAATCGCCCTCGAAGATTATGTATTCGCGCAGCTCACATTCGATTGAGCCGTTGAGCATAGCCACTTTGGTCGACGGGCTGAGGTGGATGGCGTCGAAAAGCTCTTCTTTCGACGATATGATCCATGCGTGGTAGCCCTTGAACACGTTTTTGAGCTTCTGGCCGATTGTTTCGTAGAGAAGTTCCATGTTGGGCGAGGTGATGCGCTGGCCGTAAGGGGGATTGGTGACAAGGACGCCGTCGGGGGCGCACTCGGTCCAGTCCTCGATGCCTTTACATTCGAGGTCGATGTATTTCCCTACGCCGGCGCTCTTGATGTTGCGGCGCGCCACGGCAATCGCTTTCGGGTCGATGTCGGCGCCGTAGATCTTGAAATTGAATTCGCGCTCCTGCGAGTCGTCGTTGTATAGCTCGTCGAAGAGGTCGGCGTCGAAGTCGGCCCATTTCTCGAAGGCGAAGCTCTTGCGGAAAATGCCGGGATTGATATTGGCGGCGATAAGGGCGCCCTCGATGAGGAATGTGCCTGAGCCGCACATGGGGTCGACAAGCGGGGAGTCGCCGCGCCACCCCGTCTTGAGGATTATGCCGGCGGCGAGCACCTCGTTGATAGGCGCTTCGGTCTGGTCGACGCGGTAGCCGCGCTGATGGAGCGACTTGCCCGAGGAGTCGAGCGATATGGTGACATTCTCGCCGGCCACATGCACGTTAAGCATTATGTCGGCATCCTGAACCCTGACGCCGGGACGCATATTGTCGCCGAGGCGGTCGCGGAACCAATCCACTACGGCGTCTTTCACGCGGTAGGTGACATATTGCGAGTGGGTGAACTCGTCGCCGAAGGCCGTCGTGTCGATGCAGAAGGTCTTGTCGACCGAGAGAACCGAGCCCCAGTCAAACTCCTTCACCGCTTCGTAAAGCTCGTCGGGATCTTTGGCTTTGAACTTATAGATAGGCTTGAGTATGCGTAAGGCGGTGCGGCAGCATAGATTTGCCTTATAAAGCATTTCCATATCGCCCTCGAATGAAACCATTCTCTTCCCCGGCTCGACCTTCTCGGCCCCCAGGTCGCGTAATTCCTCGGCCAGCACATCTTCCAGTCCCTGAAGAGTTTTGGCCACCATTTCAAATTTCTCGTTCATAAATGAATGAATAGTTGGCGTTTGGGTGGATTGGCCGGAAACTTAGCGGCCACTTTCTCGCAAAGTTAGTTATTTTTCGCGAATACAATTGTTGAGAGCCGCGAATTTACGCGTTTTTTGTCAATTTTATGTTTATTCACGCTTGTTAAAAATGATTATAAAGTGAACCTCGCCCCCCGCTCAGGCGTTTTACTTACGAAAAACACACATACACAACACATAACAAGGATTCGGGATAGAAATCTCTTAGAGGCCGCGTTGGAAGCGACGCGGGAGTCCGGGCAACGAATTCGGGAGCGCGAACCACTCCCGACTTTTTTGTGCGCGCACACGCGTCTTTTTCGCGCTTTTTTGCGCCTTAAACATGCAAAAAACGCCCCGTTAAGCGCGAAAAACGCGTCATTAAGCGCGAAAAACGCGTCTAATTGAGGGCTTTTTGGCGAAATTTGTTGAAAAAAAGTGGGGGAAAATTTGCGAGGGTCAGAAAGTTCGCGTATCTTTGCGATGCAAAAACCGGGGTATTAGCTCATCTGGCTAGAGCGCGACACTGGCAGTGTCGAGGTGAGCGGTTCGAGTCCGCTATACTCCACGATAAACCGTTAATTACTTTATGTAGTGACGGTTTATTTTTTTCTTAAGGAATTCTGAGTGGTTTTCTTGATGTATTGATTTGATAATATGGGTCGAACGGCGACAATCGGCATGTTTGACGGTGTGCATATCGGCCATCGTTTCTTGCTTGAACATATCAAGTCACTCCCGGCGGCGGGCAAGCCGCTGGTGGTAACGTTTGCGCGCCATCCTCTATGTGTGATCGCTCCCGGGTCGGCACCCAAAAGTCTGCTTTCGGCCCAGGAGAAGAAGCAGCGAATAGAAGAGTGCGGATATGATTGCGCGGTGCTCGATTTCACCGAGGATTTCCGTAAGCTGACGGCTCGCGAGTTTATGCTTCGGCTCAGAGAAGAGTATGGCGTGACGCGTATGGCTGTGGGCTTCAACAACAGGTTGGGGGCCGACAAGGCCGATTTCGGCGCATGCGCTGAGATTGGCAAGGAATTGGGGATAGAGGTTGTCGCGGTGCCTGAATACGCCGGGCTGGCGGGTATCAGCTCGTCGAGGATACGCAGGCTTATCGCCGAAGGGGATGTCGCGGCCGCCAACACCCTTTTAGGATATAGATACAGCATCGCGGGGCGCGTGGTCAGCGGAAATCAAATAGGACGCACGATAGGATTCCCCACTGCGAACGTAAGCGTGGATCAGGAAAATGTGCTGATACCGGGGGCAGGGGTTTATGCGGCCGACGTGCTGCTCGCCGACGGCGCCTTGCACAGAGCTGTGGTGAATATTGGCCACCGTCCGACGGTTGACAACGCCGCGACATTGCAAATCGAGGCTTATATCCTTGGATTCGCCGGAACAATTTACGGGCAGGAAGTCACCCTAATGTTCATACAGCGCTTGCGCGACGAGCGTCGCTTCAGCGACCTGGCGGCTCTTCGCGACCAGATAGCACTCGACGTTGAGCAAGCTCGCAAAATCGCAAACCACATATAATAAAATCAGAGTCAACGCTTCGCGTCTACTGATGATTACCGCGGAAACCACCGTTTTGCGGGCGGCTGTTGGGGTTGTTAGAGCCGCTTTGTGAGCCGCCGGGATTAAAGCCCGGCTGACCGCCGCCGGGGCGGTTGCCCGATGGCGGAGGCGGAGTGTTGACCGGCGGAGCGGGACGTTGAGGTTGGGGCCTGAATCCCGGGCCTGGGTAGAGGCCGGGAGGGGGTGGAGGAGGAGTGTTGAGCGTGTAGTCAAACCCGGGCCCCGCGTTATAGCCGTTGTAGTAATCATCGCCGTAGAGGTCGGCGCCTACCGACACCGACGGATAGAATGGCCCGCATGAGGTGAGCGCGGTCGCTGCCGCCAGAGCCAATACAAATATAATATGTTTAAGATTTCGCCTCATATCCTGTCATCAATTAAGTAAATTTCGATTCTTACGTGTCTTTATCTATAATTAAGACAAGCCAAACGAAATAAAGTTTATTTAGAGCCTGTCCCATAAAATCTGTTAAGGCTGAGGCGGTCAGCCATTGAGCAGAGTTGTTCGGGTGATGAGGGAGTGTACTCGACGTACACGACTGAAGAACACGGACGAATATGCCAATGGATGGCCGGGTCGACAGTAATTACCACCTCCCTCTGTCTAACGATGACATGTAGAAACGTGGAACTTTTGAGTCGCGGATGTTGGCCGTAGTGACGATGACACCGAGGGGCAGGCCGTCGCTATCCACGGCGATATGTCGCTTAATCCCTTTAATGCGTGCCGCTGCGCGGAAAATCACCTCAGTTTCGCATCTCTCGGGCGCTTTTGAAGCCGTCGCTCGGTCACAATGCGACGGCATTGCTCCCTCCCGTCGCCTCCAAAATCCCTCCGAGATATGCGACCTCAGCGTTAACATATTTTATGGGACAGGCT
>WFLX010331428.1_pt1 | contig 19529 bp, 19 predicted proteins | sample 4967041 | NCBI WGS metagenome assembly WFLX01 (sample SAMN12857096, study PRJNA449069) | gut metagenome | isolation source: stool from male and female vole | host: Microtus ochrogaster | place: USA:Florida | collected 2017
GGAATTGGCTATATAATACAGGTAAGGGGCGGAATCCGAAAATCCGGTTTCTGCCCCTTAAGCAACCATTCACATATCTTATATCAGATTTTGAGTTTACACAAAACTTGAAACGGTCTCCTTGAAGTTCCTATCCCCGCAGTTCTTTTTTTACTTTCATTAAGTTCATGTTCCTTCCAACAGGCTTATACCGAAACCGAAATGCTTGGACTCTGTTCCCCGGAAACTGTCTCCCCGGTCTTTTTATAGGTCACGGGCTCTTTTACAGCATCTGTCTTTGTCACATCAGAATCCGTACTATCCAGACCTGTGTTATCCTTTAACAGCACTTTCCCTTCCTCACTGATTTCCAAGAGACTTGCCCCTGTCTCTTTGGTATCCGTATTTCTGTTTTCTTCAATCTTCTCTTCCAGTTTTTCACGTTCTTCCTTACGTTTTTGAATAGCCTCTTCACGCTGTAATTTTGCTTTTTCCCTTGCCTCCTTTGCGTCTTCTGCCATTCCTTTGTCAGCTTCCGACTTATATTCCTCCGCTTTGTCAGAAAATTCACCGACATACCCCAATGCCCTTTCCATTGTAGCCGCATCGCCCCTACGCCTTGCCTCCTTAAAAACGCGCATGGGAGTGTTCGTCAGGCTCATATTTGTTCTTGCCCCTACGAGACCTTCCATTGTCTTCGTATTCATAGTACCGCCTCCTATTCATTACTTTTTTAAGAGCATATTGTGCCCTCATTATTCTTTCGGCGGCGTAAATATGCGATATTAGATTTATGCTTCAAACAGCCGTTTTGATGTCATGTGCGGCATCAGAAAGCGGTATTAAAATGGATATTGTGAAAACGCCTTTCTCAGCTTCAATATTGATCACCCCATGATACCCATGCACCACATCTCCTACATTCAGCAGACCGATTCCGTGTTCCTGCGAATCCTTCTTTTTCGTAAATCCGTTTACGTGGTTTTCTGATATATCCATACTGTTCTTTACTTCCAGCAGAAAACATTTCTTTACTGTTTTTGCCTGAATATTGATAAAACGACCTTCCTCTCCCTGCATCCTTTCACACGCATTGAGCGCATTATCCAATATATTTCCAAACAATACGCACAGGTCAAACTCATTGATACATCTCTCCTTTGGCATCTGCACATCACATTCCCATTTGATATTTTCTTCTTCTGCCCGTTTTCTTTTCTGGTACAGAAGCGCATCCACCGCCTTATTCCCTGTCATATCCCCAACCGTATCCAGGNCAATGCTCTCCATATTTCTCAGGTAGTCATCGATCTTCTCCCATTCTTTATTCCGGGACAGCGCCGACAGGGCAATGATATGGTTTTTCATGTCATGCCGCAGCCGTTCCGACTGTCTGTACTGCTCTGCCAGCATTTTGTAAACAGCAATCTGCGAATGGTACTGACCGCTTTTTTCCTGCTCCAAATAAATCCGGTTCATCCCAAACACATAAAATCCTGTTGCTGCCATAGACAGGAGTGCCAAAACAAAAAATCCCGCATGGCTGAAAATCTGGTCATAATACAATCCCATGTTGCCCCCGCTCCTGACCATAATACCATTGCTCGCACCCAGGCTTGCCACATCATAAATTGCAACAATCGCAAGTAAAGGAACTGCCAATATAAGATACCACTTTCCCCGCTTGCCACAAAAAATAGTCTCGAAATGCTTCGACATCCAGCATACGGCCAATATGGCAAAGCAATAGCCGGCATCACCGATCAGTCCGTTTTCCCAATCTTTCAAAAATGGTTCCGGAATCTTTATTACTATGTGCAGGAAAGACAGTGCCAGACATGATAAAAAAGAGTCACACAAATCTGTTACCAGCCTTACAACCACCATCAACATGGATGCTGCCAGAATCCTTTTCTCCCTGTCTGACCGGAACAACAGCACCACCAACCCCATAAAGAATATAGGTTTCAACAATACAGTAAAAATATACAGACCGGAATACAACCGGCTCAAAATACAACTAAACAGCCAACCACAAAAGGACAAAATCAAAAACAGCCGTTCTCTCCTTTTTGAAATCCCTAAAAATTTCTTACAAAATTTATCCGCTGCCCATAGATACCCCANAANNAATGGCGCTNCNATTAAAATATCTATACAGTCTAAGAGCTGTTTCATAGAATCCCTCCATTTTCCCGCATAACCTTCAGCACCGCCTGACAGAAATCTTCATATCTTCTTTTTGCAATCACAATATTTTCCCCATTTTCCAGAATCACTTCCTGCCTGTTATACCCGTCAACATATTTCAGATTTATAAGATAGCTTTTATGGCACCTGAAAAAACCTTTATCCCGCAGTTTGTTCTCCAGCTCCCCTATCTGCTCATAATAAGTGAAAATACCTTCCGGTCCATGAACATCAACCATTCTCCCCTTTATCTCAAAATAGTATATATCATCAAGAAATAACTTCTTTTTCTGCCTATCCCTGCTGACAATGATAAATTCCTGNNAACGNNTTTCTGTTTTGAGGACGGCTTTTTGCAGTACCNTTTTCAGTTTCCNGTCATCCACAGGTTTCAGCAGATANTGGAAAGCCTCCACGTCATATGCTTCATACACATANTCCCTGCTGGAAGANACAAAAATAAGAATCTTATCAAATGCTTTTTCACGAAAGATCTGTGCTGTTTTCATCCCATCCAGACCCTGCATAATGATATCAAGGAAAATAATATCGAAACTTTCCAGTGCCTGCAGCAATTCCCCGCCGCTTCGGAACTGGCGGATCATACAGGGTATTTTCATCTCTTCCAGAATTTCTTTGATTTTCCTTGCCATACTACAGCATTCTATGACTTCATCATCACATACTGCTATTGACAGCATTTTCATCACCTGCCTTATACGGGTATATCGTATATATCGGCACAAACCTTAACAAAGTTTTATTAATGCCACGAACGGACATTTCTATGTAATGATCGTATATCAACGGCATCAAAAAATTACAAAAAGAGGGGTTCACCAGCCGCCCCGGTGAGCCCCTCCAAAGTCCCCCTTTCCTGCTATACCTTTAAGTCCATATTCGCACCTATAACTTCCGCCTCTTTGGAAGCAGCCGCACTTTCTTCATTCTTTGCAATGACTCCCACGCCATTGAATTTATCGCCAAACTGTTCCTTTCCCTTTTCTTCCATTTCTTCCCGCATATTTTTCTGCAATTTATCCAACTGCTCCTGCTTTTCTTCTTTCTGTTCCTTTAATTTTTCTTCCTGTTCCGCTTTTTCTTTCTTTTCTTTTAATTTTTCTTCCCGTTCCTCTGCAAGCTCTTTCCACCCTTTCGTATCAGACACAACTGTCACTGATGCCTGCATGGTTACATTTCCTGTACTGTCTATACTCCAACTCTCTGAATAATTCGTTAATCTTGCCCCAATAGCTCTTGCATTGGCTTGTGCGCTTTTAAGACCTCTTTCATATCCCTCTTTGAAGAAAGACAGATTTTCTTCCAGTTCTTTCGCTTTTTCCGGATTCTTTGCACATTCCTTCAGATAGGAGCCGGAGATTGCCACATTGCCATTCTTTACACATTCATAATTCTTCTGCAAATAGGAATAATAGTCTGATACGCTGTCCGTTCCGGCTTTTTTCGTACTTCCTGCCTGTACAGACGCAGCTTCCTTCGTTTCTGCGTTCTTTGCCGCTTCACTTTTTTGTGAAGTGTATGTACTCTCATACATACTATTGTAGTTACTTCCAANTCCTGTGATTGCCATAATTTTGTCCNCCATTGNTNTCAATATTTNTNATTAGCANTTCTCTATTATTCNTAGTCGCCCATGCTCCATCACAATCAGTCCAAATAATTCACAGAGGTACATTTATAAGCACCCCTGCAAAATCAGAGAGAAGCAATAGTTTACGCCTTTATATCAAAACTTGCCCCTGCCGACGCAGATGTACCCAAAGCAGCTATAGCTTTCTGCGTAACAGCTTTTATATCCGTACCCGTGACACTTATGGTATATTCGCCCGTTTCTTTTCCTGCTTCTTTGGCTGCTTTTTTCTCTGCTCGTCTTTTGGCTACCTCTTCTTCCTCTGCCTTTTTCTCTTCCCGTCTTTTAGCTGCTTTTTCTTCCTGCGCTTTCTTTTCTTTTGCTTTCCTTTCTGCGTTTTCTTTGGCTATCTTTCCGTCCGGGTCATTTGTGCTGCCGCTCATTATGGAAATATTACCATTATCATCAATCTTATATGTAGCATATGTCACTACTGGACTTCCCGGTGCCATTTTCACATANTTGCAAAGCGATTTAACNCAATCNGGAATNGCTGCCAGATTTTCCTCCAANTACTTAGCTTTTTCCGGGTCATTCATACANTTTTTCAAAAATGCNCTTGATACCGATACCGTTGTCGGAACACCCTGCATTGANGTAGTNCCNGTATTCATGTANCTGTATTTTTCCTGCAAATATTTGGAATACTCATTCACATTACTATATCCCGTTTTGATTTGCTCAGTTCTGGTTACGCCGGGCGTTGAAGTTTTCAATTCCACCGTGCTTGTTGTCACATTACTATCTTTTTTACTACCTACATTTTTTGTAGCATTTGTGCTGCTTGCCGCATAGTTACTATAACTGCTTGTAATCTCCATTGCCATAAAAAACACCGTTCCTTTCCCTGTGATTCAAAATAGTTTCTATTTGGTTTATCGCCAATCTGTAAAAAATTTTCATAGATTTGGCGCGAACTGCTCCCTTTTGGGTGCGAAATTTCTGGTGCAATATCAGATTATCGCCGCAGGCTTTCCATTCATCATTACTGTAAGACTGAACTTTTTCCTGCCGTCTGTATTAGAAATTACAATGTCAATATCGCCCATATACTTTTTTGCACATCTTTGGATATTGGAGATTCCAATCCCGTGCAGCTTTCCGTTTTCCTTGCTGCTCACAGGCAGACCGCTTTCTTCCTCTATGACAATATCCTCTGAAAAATCATTTTCAACCTCTATAAAAAACAGGCTGCCTTTCACATAAGAACGTAACTTTATCTGTCTATTGTCCTCTGTCTTACGGCACGCTTCTATGGCGTTTTCCAGTGCATTATTCAAAATAACCGCAATATCGTAAACATCTATCTGCAGCTTATCCGGATAAATAAAGTCTGCTTCAAACGATATCTTTTGTTTTTCCGCTTCCTGTTTCTTTTGATGTATAATAACATCCGTAATCGGGTTTCCTGTCCTATATGCAAAGTCTAACCTGCTGACTGTTGTTTCCATTTTTTCAATATAGTTGTCAAGTTCTTCTTTGTCCTTACCGGATATTCTTCTGATCACCGCCGATATACTTTCTAAATGGCTTTTCATGTCATGCCTAAGCCCTCTCATATCGACATATATATCTTGAATTTCTTCTATTTCCCGCTGCATTTGCACCATTTGATTTTCTAATATGGCACGTTTCCGTTCTTCCTCTCCCAGCTGTACCAGTTTTTGAAAGAGCATAACGGAAGATATATTAACACCTAATAATAAAAAGCAGATAAGCGGCACCCAGAACATAGTTGCCGGCACTTCCTCAAACATAAGTGTCGATGTACTATTTTTTACTGATTGAAGCATTACTTTAAGGGTAATGGAAATACACAATGTTAATACATTTGGAAGAATCAAAAAAGCATATTCGTGTATCTTGAATTGATATTCTTTTTTGACGAATTTCCTGCTGATTATGGAAAAATACACAATCAGAAGCAAAGTATATGATAAAATAATGACAAGCCCTTGAGTCACACCTATAATACAACTCCATATTTCAACTTCTTTTCCGGTAGTTATTTTCATTAATAAAACCGCCGAAAACTTTTCGATTACCCAGCCTACACAATCATTTATAACAATTATGATATATTTGATTATATTTTTTCCTGCCACAAAACTAACCGCCACATATAACTGCTTCAGGAAATCTTTGTTATACAACAGCATTTGCAAAAGAAAAATAAATGCTATATCCACAAGCATTCCCNNAATGTCATTAATCAGATATNTACGGTCAATCCTATCCANTACCAGACTTTGAAAAATGAAATACAGGCTGGTACATACAAACAGAACCGTCTTTTTCTGATACTTTCCCCTAAGAAATTTCTGCATATAGATACTGCCCGCTATACTGTCTGCAAGATACAGTGAAATAGCCAGTCCTACTTCATACATTGACGATCCCTCCGTCCTTTGCATATTTCATATACTGCTTGATAAAATCATTGTATTTCTTTTGTGCAAGTATCAATTTATCCCCATTCGCAACTTTGATCGTATCGGCATTATAGGAAACAATTTTCTCCATATTCACAAGATAGCATCTGTGACAACGGTAAAAACAGCTACCCATCATTTTCTCCAATTCATCCATTTTTCCATAACTGTCCAGTACGCCCGCCTTTGTGTGGATAATCACTTTTTTATTCGCACTCTCGATATAATAAATATCTTTTATATAAACCTTCTGCCTTGTGCCGGAATTTCTTACTAAAATATACCGTTTTGACCGTTCCTCCTCTGCATACAGTTCTTTCAAAGCACGCCCAAAAACATTACGGAACTTTTCTTCGTCAATGGGCTTTAACAGATAATGAAACGCCGATACATCAAATGCACTATTCATATATTTTTCATAGCCTGTCACAAAAATAATAATGCTCTTTTTGCTTCCTTGTTCCTCCTGCCGGATATGATCTGCCACGTCCATTCCCGACACTTCCCTCATTTCCACATCAAGAAAAGAAATGTCAAAATCGCTCTGTACTTTCAACATTTCTTCCCCTGCTGCAAAAGTCATAATTTCTGCATCCTGTATCTGCTCTTTTATTAGTGAAACAATATGCTCCCTTGCTGCCTTATCGTCGTCACAAACCGCTATTTTCATCCGTTTTTCAACTTCCCTTCTCTCATATGGAATATGCAAAAACACCTTATCATTATTATATCGGCTTTTTTGTGTTTTTAAATTGGTGGGTTGGGTGTCAAATACGGAATTTTAGGTGTAAAATTCGCTTTCATGTCCAAAAAAGGAAGCGAATAAAGACTTTTAACTTTATCCGCTCCCCATAGTTACTACATTAANAAATNACTGCNTTCTGNCNCCTNTATGTATCNTTATCCTTTTGGCTCANNTCNCNCTCTANCTGAGATAATTTCTTCTCCAGCTCNTTTACCTTTTCTTCATCNCCGGAAGCTGCTTNTATCTGCTGTTCCAACTGCTGTTTCTGTTCTTTCAGTTTTTTNATCTCCCTGTCAACCTTATCGGTATTCGTTGTACATTTCTCCGCATCCTCCTCCNGGCTGNCTGCTCCAACTTTTGGCTGTCCCTTTTTATCTGCATCGCCAGCTTTTTTCGGGGCATCATACAGCACTTTCGGATTGCCGTTTTCATCCTGTCCCATATGATACAGTCCTCTTAACTTGCTGCCGGAATGTTCGCTGCTGATGTACTCATCCTTTAGGATCGGAATGCTTTCAATTTTATTTTCTGCACCTTGTTCTTTTTCCGTTTCCTTTGCCTTATTCCTTTCTTCCTGCAGCCTTTCTAAATAATCATTTGTGTAATTTCCATAATTACCGCTTACTTTCATCGACATAATTGTGCCTCCTTTTCTTTGACAGCATTTTTATATTCCTATCTCTATCTGTTATTCGTCATTGCTTTCGCGGTATTTAACCCGCCTGCTGTGAGATGCTTCCTGATTGCTGTGGAATGATAATAAGGATGCTTAGCACAAATTTTTCTCCCTCTGTCCGTATCTCCATCGCTCCCTGATATTTCTCTACTGCCGCTCTGATATTTGCAAGCCCTGTTCCGCTGTGGATCATCTTCCTGCCGCAGTAACTGTTTTCGATTTCCATAAGCAGAAAGTCTCCCTGCACCTTCCCTGCCACATGGATATATTTTTGTTTTCCATTACTGATCCTGCTACAGGCAGCAACAGCATTATCCAATGCATTCCCTAAAATGATACAAAAATCAATGTCGCTGATTCCGCAAGGGTATGGAACAACCAGAGAACACTTTACCTCTATCTGATTTTCTTCTGCAAGCCCCAGTTTATTCCCAAGCAGAATATCCAGCACCGGATGATTCGTGCTGACAGGAAATGACAGATCTGCTGTTAGTTTTTCCATCCCCTCCAAATATTGTAATGCTGCTTCTGTCTTTTGGTTCTGCAGCAACTCCTTTACAACCGTTATATGATTTTTGATATCATGTCGGAAAGATTTTGTTTTTTCATAACGCAGTTTTGCTTCTTCCACATACTGCCCCAAAGAATGTGCCTGTAGTTCTAACAGCGCCGCCTCTTTATTCAGTCTGAAACTTTCTGCCAGCTTTTTATAAGAAAACAAGATGCAAAATAAACTAACTGTACATATCGCCTGTATCAACAGCATTTGATAAGGATTCACACCAGACATTAATCCATCTTTTTCTATCGTGACCGTATTCCCATAAACATTTTCATTGATATATTCACTTGCCAGCAAAATCAATAAAGCCGGCATCAGTATCATAAATATATATTTTCTGCCGGCTGTTTCATCACATGCACAGCATTTCTGTATGACCCGGTAACACAAGACCGCCAGCATGAGAGTCAAAATATTCCCCGTCCACTCAAAGATAAAACCACAAATCCTTGGATTTATTTCAAACACAATGGGGAACAGAATATAGGATAATGAATTAAATAATCCGAAGCATAAAGCCATAATTTCAACTGTTACGACAGCATATAAACCCGCAGAAACAAAATCTGTCCTGTAAAGAAGTTTTCCCACCGCCATAAGGAGTATGATAAATACAAGAAATGCCAACATTCCCTGTAAGTTGAAAATCACCAGAGCGGTAATTCCAAAGGTTGCAAACAAGATACTGTATATAATTTTTCCTTTCTTCTGAAAAAATCCTGTGAAGAACCAAAACCCCATAAGCATCTCAAGACTTCCCATGGCATACATGCTGAAAAAATCCAAATAATCAATCATTTTACGTTCTCCATTCCCTCATATACTGTAAGATGATTTTTGAGAATTCCTTACTTCTAAGGCGCGACACAGGTATTTCTTTTCCCTCTGCCATATACGCAGTATTGTTCCTGTAGCTTTTCAGATGATCCATGTTGATCAGGTAGCTTCTGTGGCATCTGAAAAATCTTCCATCCAGCTTTTTTTCCAGCTTTTCAATCCTTTCATAGTAGTCAATGACTTCACCAGACACAAGATACAAATACACTTTCCTGTTTATGATCTCACAACAGATAATGTCCTGAAAAGAAATGATATTGCTTTCGCATCCCTTCTGGACTAACAAATTTACTTTTTCCGGTGACTGCCTATCCTGCATAGAGTGGAAAAGCCTTTCCATTGTCTGCTCAAAATGTTCCTCCTGAACAGGTTTCACTAAATAATCAAAGGGCTGTACCTCAAAAGACTGGAATACCATTTCTTTCAAAACCGTTATAAAGATCAGAAAGCCATTATAACCATGCGCCCTTAATCTTCTGGCAGTTTCTATTCCGTCCATTCCCTGCATCCCAATATCGAGAAAAAGGATATCTACTCTTTCGTTGCTTTTTAACAATTCTTCTCCCGAAGAATACTTCACAACAGAGATATCTGTGTTTTTCTTTTTGAAAAAATCTACTGCCATTTTTTCAATTTTTTCTGACATACATTTTTCATCATCGCAGACAGCAATATTAATCATCTAATCACCTTCCTTAAACCAAATATTATAATATCCATTATCCAGTTAAGCAATAATAATGACACCGAATGTATTTTTAGTGATGTGAAATGAGTATACTACATATCTATCCATCGGCTCTGCATCATAGCAAACAGCACCCATGTATATAAAACATAGGTGCTGCCAACTTCTTACATAAATGAAAAACTTTTTATCCAAATTGAAATGGAACCAGCAAGTTAAGAACAATTGCAAGAATAATTCCAATTGCTGTCATAATAATTGAACCCTTGATGGTATTACGTTTCAAAACTACTAATGCACAAATAAAAACTATCAGTTCTAAAGTGGAACGCATCTCAAAATAAATCATACCATAAAAAAATGTCATATTAAATAATACCGCAATTATCATTGCAGAAAGGACAAAAGACAATTTGCTTTTTCCTTTTGCATACCAACAGACAAATGCCAACAACGGAGAAATAGCTGTAAACCCAAACCAAATCATTGCATAACTTCTTGGGAAAAATCCAGCTACAAAATTTGAATAAAGATAATAGCTTGTAACCATTCCTGCAAAAAATACAAACACGTTTATTGCCGCTCTGATTGAAGAATTACTATAAATTGAAATGCATACGGCAATCAGTACCCATATAGCAAAACGCCCCAAAAAATTTGTAATATCCAAATATCCAAATATGAANGGNANCNNGNTCACTGCCGTATTATCTAAGAATTTTGAAAAAGTTCCTAAAGCAATTCCTAAAAGTAATATAGCAAACGTATCAACAAGCTGTCTGCTAAAAGATATTGGTTTTTCCTCACATCGTATAGTATTCAAAAAGGATTTCATTACACCTGCCTCCCCAACTTCTGCCAACGGATCATCTAAACTATACCCTCTGCCACAACAACATATTATCCTGAAATGCAGCCGCCAGCTTCCCGGTGTCTTTCAGCCATGCGAGATAAGAACGCACTGTACTGCCCACCAACACATACTGTTCAAAATTCATGGTAAGCCCGTAGTCTTTAAACACTTCCTGCAAAATTCTCTCAAAGCACATCGGCTCCTTGCAAACAGACAAAATCTTCTCCGCCACCTCATGCACCTTATCCCTGTTGTAACGGACAAGTTCCCTGATATCGGCAGATGCATCCGCATGGGCAGGAACAAACATTACAGCTTCCATTCCCTCTACCATATCCAGTGTTTCCAGATAAGCCCCTACATCATAAATAAAAGATACTGCATACTTCTCCAGTGTTTCCCTGCTGCTGATGCAGTCCGCAAGGAACACCACCCCATCCGGCATACGGAAACCGACCATGTCAAAGAAATGCCCCGGCAAAGGTATTATCTCCATCTCCTTCGGAAAACTTCCATCTGAAAAATCAGTCACATCGCTTTCCTGCGCCATCAGGAACTTATGACGCAGATCCTTACAGGGATAACCGCCGTAAAGGAAAGACGGCTCCAAGACCGGGTATTTTGTGAAAGCCGCCTCAATACCGCCGGAATAAACCTTACATCCTGTCTGTCCCTGCAAGTAGCGGTTGCCGCCAATATGGTCTGCATTGGAATGTGTATTCATTATAGCCGTCAGATGCCAGCCGTTCTTATCCAATATTTGCCTGACCTTCCGCCCCGCATCCTTGTCATTCCCGCTGTCAACCAGATAGACATGATCCTTGTCCGCAACATAGACACCTATCTTTGCCGGGCAGTTTATGTAATAGCATTTCTCACTAACCTGTACCAATTCATACATTTTTTGTTTCCTCCAAATTATCTCAATTCCTTATATGATCCCATTAAATGATAATATCAGCAAGATGCAGGTGATCACGATGCCTCCCGCAAGCAGCCATAAACCAATGGGTTTCCTGCTCTGCATATTTTGAGAATCTGAGATATAGCCTGCTTTGCGCAATGCCATGGTTATGGGTTTATAAAGCAGGAATGTAAACCCGGCGTTCAGTCCTGCTTTTAACAGATTAAACGGAAGAAACACCGGGAGCAGCATCGCTGCCACTGCTTTACGGGTATCTGCCACTGCTTCACGGGTATCTGCCATATAAATAGGCGTTATCAGATAATTCCATAGCAGCATCACCACTACCATCGTCAGACTGCCCGCTACCAATCCTATCACGGCACCGGATAGTGTCCTTTTCTTTTTATAGATAAAAGAAGCTGTACAGGCAAATGAACATGTTGATACGATGTTCATAATAAGCCCTATAGGTCCGTTCTCACTAATCGTCACCATTTCAATCAACGACACGATCACAGATACGATCAAGGAAGTCATCGGTCCCCATATCAAGCCGCCCAGCGTGATAATGATATCTTTGGGATCATACTTCAAAAATAGCACAACGGGAATCCGTCCAATCACCACCATTACATATGCTATTGCACAAAGCATGGCGGTAGTGGTTATTTTTTTTGTCTTGCTGTCCATATGTCATTCCTCCTAAAAATAAAAATCAGCACCTGAATAACCATATCTTTCAAGTGCCGGAAAATACAAAGCAACATCACGCGACAATATAAAATAGCATCATACCGCATCATGTAATTTCATCTTCTTCCATCCAGACTATACTGTTGGTTTTGGAATCGCACCAAATCCTGACTTGGACACCTGCCAAATCCTGCGTTTTCACGCTCGCGGACTTTACCGCCAATCGGGAATCTCACCCTGCCCTGAAGATATATCACTATTCAGTTGTCAAGCTAACATGCCAGCTTGGTAATTATACCACTTAAATTTCCCATTTGCAATACTGCGGGAAATTTTATTTTGTTTGTTAAGAATTCTGCAACATTTGTTTATTATACTGCAACGTATACAAGTCGTAATACCATCCCTTCCGGTGCAATAATTCCTGATGGCTGCCCTGCTCCACAATCTTGCCATGGGACAGCAGGATGATATTGTCCGCATACTGAATGGTGGAAAGTCTGTGTGCAACAATCAGCATGGTTCCAATATTCTTCATTTTTTCCAGACTGTCCTGAATCAGCAGCTCCGTCTCCGTATCAATGTTAGCGGTAGCCTCATCCAGAATCATAACCGAAGGTCTGTGGATAATGGTACGGGCAAAGGAAAGCAGCTGGCGCTGTCCGGCAGAGAAATTATTTCCCCGCTCCCGTACGATTTCATCCAGCCCATTTTCCAGCTTGCAGATGAAGGAATCCGCATTGACGTAGCGACAAGTCTCCCACACTTCCTCGTCCCCAACATTCTCCTTGCGCAGCAGGATGTTGCTGCGGATATCTCCGGAGAACAGGAACACGTCCTGAAGCATCTGACCGAAATGCCGCCGCAGGGAGGATATCTTGATTTTCCGGATATCAATTCCGTCGATCAGGATCTGCCCCTTCTGAATATCATAATTGCGGCAGATCAGGCTGAGAATCGTAGTCTTCCCGGAGCCGGTAGAGCCGACAAAGGCCACCGTCTGCTTTGGCTCCACATGAAATGACACTCCCTTCAGCACCCATTCATCNGGTTTATAGCANAACCATACATCCCTAAATTCAATCTCCCCCTTNAACTCAGACANNTCNATGGCATCGGGTTCNTCCACGACCTCCGGCACCATATCCAGAATGGTNAANATCTTCTCTGCNGCGGCAAAGGANCGCTGCAGCATATCAAACTGNTCNGCCAGAGCCTGGATGGGATTAAAAAANCGGGAAATATACATGTAAAAGGACACCATGATGCTGCTGTCAATCACNTGTCCAAAATAATGGATNTCCCTGATATAACCCTTTGCCCCAAAATAAAACAGGCACAGGTTCGAGGAAATATAAAGCATGTAGACCATAGGCTGGAAAATCCCAAACACAAACATCCGGTTCAGCTTGGCCTTCTGCAACTTCCGGCTGCGATCAATAAAATCATCCAGCTTCTGTTCTTCCCTGTTAAAAATCTGTGTAATCTTCATACCGGACAGATTCTCGGACAGATACGTATTAATGTCTGTGGTGGCGTCATTGACTGTGCGGTGTACCCGGCGGGAGAACTTCCGGAAGATCACGGTAAACAGCACTACAAAGGGCACAAAGCACAGCACCATCAAGGTCAGTGCATAGTTCAGCATCAGCATGGCTCCCAGTACCCCCACGATCACCATGGAGTTTTTCGCCAACGTCACCAGAATATTGGTGAACATATAGGAGATGGCATTGGGATCGTTGGACACCCTGGTCACCAGCTTTCCCACAGGGATGTTGTTCAGCTGCTCGTGACTCAGGTTTTCAATATGGGTGAACACATCCAGCCGGATACGGGACAAGATCTTCTGACCCGTTTTCTGCAGGAGCATCGCCTGACAATAAGTACAGAACATGGACACCACCAGAATTCCCGCATACAGTCCTACCATGACATATAACCGACTCAACTCAAAATCATTCTTAATAAGGCTCTGAATCCGTCCTATAATCAGCGGAGAAGCCAAATCGTACACAATGGAAAAGAGCATCACAAAAAACACCAGCACAAAGCTCTTCCAATAGGGTCTGGCATACTGCAGCAGGCGCCGGACGATCTCCCCGTCCGACATCTTCCGCTCCTTATCAGATTCATCCTTTACCTTCCGGAGCGCNGCGTAAGCCAGCAGGAATACNATCGAAAAAGCCCCGATAATAGCGCCCACNATCAATATCGGCAGATACTCANNCATTGTGCTCAGCTCCTTCCTCCTCCAGTTTCTGAAGATCCACCATCTTCCGNTATGCCGGACAGGTCTCATACAGTTTTTNGTGCGGNCCCGCCGCCACCAGTTCNCCATCCTCCAANAANAGGATCTTGTCCATCTTCTCAATGGTAGTAACCCGGTGGGCAATCAGNATCGTNGTCTTCCCCTGTCTGGCGGTGCNCAGGTTTTCCAAGATCGCCGCCTCGGTCTTCGTGTCTACNGCGGACACNGAATCATCCAGNATCAGTATGGGAGCATCCTTCATCAACGCCCGGGCGATGGATATCCNCTGCTTCTGNCCGCCGGANACNGTNACTCCCCGCTCCCCCAGAATGGTACTGTAGCCNTNCTGGAACTCTTTGATATTGCTATGTACATCAGCAAGCCTTGCTGCCTGNACAACGGCTCTGCTATCACGNTCTATCCACGCCAAAAGCAATGTTGTTCTCAATGGTNTCGGAGAACAGGAAATTATCCTGAGGCACATAAGCGCAGCATGCCCTCAGGTCNCGNATCTTTACATCATTTACATCCATACCATCNACAAACAGGGTTNNGTCCGGNACATTATAAGTACGCAGGATCANGTCTACCAGNGTNGTCTTTCCGGAGCCCGTCTTNCCCACCAGTCCCACGTTCTCTCCTGCCCTGATGGTAAAGGATATATTTTTCAGCACATCCATCTCGCCATCGGGATAANGGAANGTCAGATCACGNAACTCNATATCNCCCCGGACANGNTTCAGNTCCTTNGCATCCTCCCGATCNGCCACAGCAATCTTCTCATCCANCAGCTCTCCCAGNCGGTTCAGTGACGCCTTNCCCCGNGANGTCATATCGATCAACTCGGAAACTGCCATGATAGGCCAAACCACNGCGGTGAAATANCCGATAAACTCCACCATCTGACCGGCATTGAATCTGCCCCTGTACACCAGATATCCGCCGTAGCCCAAAATCACGCAGACGACGCTCTCTACAAACAGTGTCACCATGATGCGCAGCAGCACAGAATACTTGGTATGTTCAATATTAGCGGTCTCATTCTCCTCATTCAGCTTCCGGAAAGCCATCAGNTCCTTTGCNTCCTTGACAAATGCTTTGATNACCGCAATNCCNGNAAAACTCTCCTGNGAGAAATCNGAAAGTCTGGAGAAGGCTTCCTGTCTGATATCCCATTTTTTCATCATCTGTTTGCCGATCACTGTAGCTGCCACCAACAGAAAAACCATGGGGATCAGAGACAAAAGCGTCAGTACCGGATCCATCTGCCACATGTTCATCACCGCCAGAACCACCAGCAGTAATGCATCAAAGAACATCATGACGCCCCAGCCAAAACATTCCTGTACGGTATCCAGATCGTTAGTAAACAGACTCATCAGATCCCCAACCTTATTGATCTGGTAATACTCCCGGCTCAGATCCTTCGCATGGTCAAACATACGGTTACGCAGGTCAGCCTCCAGACGCACCGCAGCTCCGAAGAAACATACCCTCCATAAAAAGCGGCCGAAAACCATGGCCAGAATGATTCCCACCATGGGCATACAAATTCCGTCCAATAAAAAATCCATGTCAAATGCTGTCTGAACCCCATCCACAATGACGCTACCGCCATTCATCCCATTGATGATCATGCGGTACAGCTTTGGAATCTCCAGCTGCAGATAGTCCACCATAACCAAGGCAATCAGCCCCAGAATCAGCCATCCTGCATACTTGAGGTAATATCGGTTGATATGTCTGCCAAATATCATTTCCCCTCCAAAAATCTGCTAAATATAACTAAGGAAGCGCTTTCATCAACGCTTCCCTAATTTTATCATATAGTCTTTCCCATCACAATAAAATGTTTATGATCCTTGGTTAGTCCCTGCATTCTTCTTACCCGTATAGGTCCTCCTTAGATTGCATCAGCCAAAGCTGCCCACTTTTTCGCATCCATTTATGCTTCATACCCTTGATTTTTCATAGCCGATCCCATTACCAAATGGCATCTTCTCCTGCACCGAAGATTTCAATCAAGTAAATTTCACAGGACGATAACTGCATATATTCGGTGGACAAGCGCTTTGCAAGTTCGGCAGCTTTGTTCGTAAGTGCCTCTCTGATATTACCATCTTTAATTTCAGTTTCGCTCAAACTATTCAAGTAATTTTGCATTTCTTCTTTGAATGTCAGTAATGTCTTATCTCTCTCTGCTACCGTTATAAGCTTTGGAGAGTTGATGCTGTAAACGACATTCAAATCAACGAAACAGTTAAACGCATATACGGGCTCCCCATCCTCGTCCAAATAGTCGCAAAGCCTACTCTGTTTTGACAGAGCAATGAAAAATGTAAACTCTTCTCCCATATGCTCGCAATACAATTCATGAGACGAAAAAGACATTGTTGTTGTGAAAAAGTCATAGTTTTCATCATCGTNGGNTATGGTGCCGCTNACATCAGCTACTGCGGCAAGGAACACTGTCAATTCATCNGNTNTCGAAGCNAGTGCNGCATNNAAATCGGCTACACTCTNCTGCCCGNAGTCCTNNNTNTTGTATGCAATCANCNTTTCNTATGCAGCAGACGCATTAGGTGAAACGGCCGGGCTGGAAGCCCCATTTGTTGACAGTACAGTTTGGATAATGGCGGGTTCGCTACTTTGCACGGCAGCATTGTTTTGTTCGGACGAAGGATTCCGTTGGTTCAAACTTTTTGGGCTTGCGCACCCTGTCAGCGCACTTACTGTTAGGAGGGCGGCAAAGATAATTGGTAAACATTTTTTCATAGTAGAATCTCCTTTCTGTTACCTTTTTCCGGATACACTGAAAGAATACCATCCTAACTTGAATCTACTTTGAATTGAATATGTTTTTTATGTGGAGATAAAAAAAACGGCAAGTTAAAAAACTCGCCGCCTCCCCGATATTCCTAAAACTGTACGGAAACGATAACGCCCTGAACAGTATTAGCAATTTCAATTTTTGCACCATGCAGGTCAAGAATTGTTTTCACAATATACAATCCTAATCCGGTGCCGCCTGTTTGCCTGTTTCTTGACTGGTCTACCCTATAAAATGCCTCAAACAGTTTGGGAATATCCTCGTCCGGGATATGTGTGCCTGTATTTTCAATCGTAAAGCTGGCGTTTTCAGCTTCTTTCCACAGATTCACGCTTATATGATTTCCGGCTCCAGAATATGCAGCTGCATTTCCCAAAAGATTGTCTATTACTTTTTGAAGTAGCTGTATATCCCCTAAAATATAAACATCTTGGGATATAGATTGTTCAACCGTCAATTCCTTTTGCATAAATAAATCTTCAAACGCTGTAAGGCGGTCATTTATGAGATTGCTAAGATTAAGATTGCTTTTTTTGCAAGTATAACCCGGAGTATCTAACCGGGATATTGTTAAAAGCTCCTGCACCATTTTTTCTAAGGTGTCTGTAACTTCTAAAGATTGTGCAAGATATGTTTCCCTGTCTTTATAGCGCCCCACTTGATAGAGCATACCCTGAAGCTGCCCTTTGATAATGGTAATAGGTGTTTTTAATTCATGGGAAGCCGCCGCAAAAAACTCTACCCGCTGTCGTTCAAGCTGCCTTTCCATATCAATATCTGCNTGCAGNTTTTGNTTNGCTTCCTGCAATTNTGAAAGNGTTNTCGCCAATTNCCGGGAAAGTGTATTTAAGCTGTCAGATAACACGCCTATTTCATCAGTGCGTCCAACNGGACAAAAACCGCNAAAATCCATATCCGCCATCTGCTTTGAAAGTTTACTCACNTTCTTAATGGGNGCAGTCATGTACCATGAATAGAAAAANGCTGAAATGATCGAGCCTGCTAAAATGACAATACANAGCNNTGGAAGCGTTTTTTGTATGGCTTCCTCTGTCTGCGTATGNTTAGCNGGATTTCTTGTCAGNAATAGAGTATAGAGCGAATCNCTGTCNGCAAATNTAANNGTNTAGGCTTTGGTTTTTTCAATTTTNTCAAAATCGGTGATATGCCCGTCGATTGGCTGGTTAATATCATGTAAACTTACTTCCTGTCCGTCAGACTGAAAGAAGTGCAGTTCAAACTCATTTTCATAGCTATTCTGTATTTCATTATCAGTGCTTTCAAGCCAAATATAAGCGTATTCCTTGNTTTCTCTCGATAAATCATCTGGCAAAAAGCAAATCCNCCATTCAGCATCTTCTATNTCGTATTGGTAATTTTTAGGNGCNGCTTGNAAAATAAAGGTATATGTTATAAAACAACACATCGTTATCAGCAACAACGTCAATGAAAAAACTTTAACGGATAATCGGCTCTTAATCTTCCTTATCAATTCTATATCCCACCCCTCTGACCGTTTCTATGTAATCAGCATCACCAAGTTTCTTCCGCAGGTTCTTAATATGCGTGTCAATGATCCGTTCTTCTCCGAAAAATTCGTACTTCCAAAGTGTCTGTAACAGATTTTGCCGTGTTAAAATCCTGCCCTTGTGTGTCAGCAGCTCCCGCAATATTTCAAATTCACGGGGAGTAAGATTAATGCTTTCTTCCCCTGCATAGACCTTGTACCCGTCTAAGTCCAGTGTCAGATTCTTATAGCTCATAGTCTGCGGAGTGTCATTCTGCTTTGATGACCGGCGCAGGACAGCCGCAATTTTCCGAAGCAAAACGGGCATGGAAAAGGGCTTTGTAATATAGTCGTCAGCCTGCAGGTCCAGTCCTCTTATCTGGTTTACTTCCCCATCCAAAGCCGTAAGCATGATAACAGGCACATCTGATTTCTGCCGGATAACCTCACAGACACCGTAACCGTCNATTTTGGGAAGCATAATGTCAAGCAGNACCANATCAAANTCCTGCTCGGAATATTTNGCAAGAGCCTCTACCCCGTCAGANGCCAGNACAACNCTATGCCCCGCCTCCTNTATAAAATCATGCAGCAATGCCTGTATGGATAAATCGTCCTCAACAATTAAGATTTTACTCATGGCGCACCTCCTGTATATAATAGAAAACTGGCTTTGCAGGTTTTCTATTATCAAGAATGATAGCAGGATAATTTGAATCTATTGTGTA
>WFLX010001988.1_pt1 | contig 19527 bp, 14 predicted proteins | sample 4967041 | NCBI WGS metagenome assembly WFLX01 (sample SAMN12857096, study PRJNA449069) | gut metagenome | isolation source: stool from male and female vole | host: Microtus ochrogaster | place: USA:Florida | collected 2017
AGCAAGAAATGACAGAGTGATTGTCTTTAGAAAGGATGGAGACCCACTCCCCTCTTTGATGACCATGAAAGAGATAGAAGATCTTTTGCCGTCTGACACGTTTATGAGGGTGCATCGTTCATTTATCGTGAACATTCCACTCGTTGAAATTGTGGAGAGAAACAGAATTGTTTACGGCAAAACTTATGTGCCGATTTCAGACAATAAGCGTGACGAGTTCCTATCGAGGCTTGGAAAATAAAAAATAAGGACGCGATGCTTTCGCGTTCTTATTTTTATTTTGGTTCTTATTTTTATTTAAGTTCTTCTTTTAGGAATCTGGATGTGGGAGTATCGAGAAGCGACATCTCTTCGGGAGTGCCGCATGCCACTAACTTTCCTCCTTCCTTTCCCCCTTCAGGACCCATCTCAATGAGCCAATCGGCTGATTTGATTACATCGAGGTTGTGCTCGATCACTACCATGGTGTTTCCCTTATCCACAAGTTTGTTGATAACTCCAAGTAGCACCTTGATATCCTCGAAATGAAGACCCGTGGTAGGTTCGTCAAGGATAAACAGTGTTCGTCCGGTATCCTTCTTGGCAAGTTCGGTGGCAAGTTTTACTCGCTGATTTTCTCCTCCACTCAGAGTGCTGGATGGTTGCCCAAGTTTGATATAGCCGAGTCCAATTTCTTGAAGCACCTTAATTTTCTTAAGTATAGAAGGAACATTCTCAAAAAATTCCACTGCCTGATTCACGGTCATCTCCAATACATCTGCAATGGATTTTCCTTTATAACGCACCTCGAGGGTTTCTCGATTGTATCTCTTGCCGTGGCATTCCTCACAAGGCACAAGGACATCAGGAAGGAAATTCATCTCAATAGTGCGATAGCCATTACCCTTGCAAGTTTCGCATCGTCCACCGCTTACATTGAATGAGAACCGACCAGGTTTATAACCTCGAATCTTAGACTCTGGCAACTCCATGAAAAGTTTACGGATATCAGTGAAAACTCCGGTATACGTGGCTGGATTCGACCTTGGTGACCGTCCGAGAGGCGACTGGTCTACAGTCACAACTTTATCCACATTCTCAATCCCTTCCACTTCTTTATATGGAAGCGGAGCGGTGTTCGACCTATAGAATTTCTGGCTCAAAATTGGCTGAAGAGTGCCATTCACCAGACTTGATTTTCCAGAACCGGAAACGCCGGTCACACAGATAAAATTCCCTAATGGAAACTCTACGTCGACATTTTTAAGGTTGTGGCCATTGGCGCCTTTTATAGTCAAATTCTTTCCATTCCCTTTCCTCCTTTCTGAAGGAATCTCAATTGATTTCTCCCCATTCAGATATGAGGCAGTCAAAGTATGAGTCTTTTTCATCTCGGAAGGAGTGCCTTGAAACACTACATTCCCCCCTTTTCGGCCTGCACCCGGACCTATATCGACAATATAATCAGCTTCATTCATGATATCCTTATCATGCTCCACTACAATAATGGAATTTCCATTGTCGCGAAGTTGCTTAAGGCTATTGATGAGTCGCTCATTGTCGCGCTGATGGAGCCCGATAGATGGCTCGTCGAGGATGTAAAGCACGTTTACAAGTTGGCTTCCTATCTGAGTCGCCAATCTGATGCGCTGGCTCTCCCCTCCTGAAAGTGATGAACTCGGACGATTGAGTGAGAGGTAGTCAAGTCCCACATCAAGCAGAAACTTAAGTCGAGATCGGATTTCCTTCATTATCTCAACTGCCACGAGACGACGCTGAGAGTCAACTCGGTCTTCAAGTCCTTGAGTCCACTCATATAGTTCCTTTATGTCCATGTTGGCTACATCTGCGATATTCTTGCCATCGATGAAGTAATGAAGCGAAATTTTATTGAGTCTTTGTCCATTACATTCCGGGCATACTGCGCGAGTATAGAATTGCTCGCTCCATTTCTTTGCCTCACTTCCAAAATCATCTGACTGCTGGGCTTCAATATATTTCACCAATCCTTCATAGTTGGATTCGTAAGAATATGTCTGCATTGTGGAATTTGCAATCACAAGGCGAGAGTCAGTGCCATTCAATATATCCTCCAAAGCTTCTTCTGAAAGATTTTTGATGGGTGTTTTGAGAGTGGCTCCATGCATCTTGCAAATTGCTTCAATTTGCAAGAATACGAGACTGCTCTTATATTTGCCGAGAGGCACGATACCACCCTCATATATCGACTTGTTTTTGTCAGGTATTATCTTATCTATATCCACAATGTTCACTTCTCCAAGACCTTTGCATCTGCGGCATGCACCCTGTGGGGAATTGAATGAAAAGTTGTGAGGAGCCGGTTCCGGATACGACAAACCGTTTTCTGAATCCATCAACAATAATGAGAAATGATGTAGTTTGCCGGATTCTATGTCAATCACCATCATCTGTTTATCACCCTGTTTCAGTGCTTCCTCAACTGCCTTTTTCAGACGGTCCTGCTCATTTTCTCTGACTTTCAGACGGTCTACTACCAGTTCGATGTCATGGTTGCGATATCGGTCGGTTTTCATACCGAAAGCGAGTTCGCGAAGTTCACCATCTACTCGCACATTTAGATACCCTTTTTTCCGAAGGTTTTCAAATAGTTCCTTATAATGTCCCTTACGGTTTTTTACGAGTGGCGCAAGCACATAAATCTTACGGTCGGCAAAAGTCTTGCTGACCATTTCCACAATCTTCTCTTTGGTATATTTCACCATTGGTTTGCCACTGATATAGCTTCTCGGCTCACCCAATCGAGCAAAAAGCAGACGGAAAAAATCGTATATTTCAGTGGTGGTGCCGATAGTAGACCGCGGATTATTGTTGGTGGTCTTTTGCTCGATGCTTATCACCGGATTTAGCCCCGTGATTTTGTCAACATCAGGACGCTCCATACTCCCGAGAAGATTGCGTGCATAAGCAGAGAAAGTCTCTATATAACGGCGCTGGCCTTCGGCAAAAATAGTGTCGAAGGCAAGCGAAGATTTCCCACAGCCACTCAATCCGGTAATCACACTGAGAGAATTGTGGGGAATTGTTACATCTATATTTTTTAAGTTGTGGACCCTTGCACCGGAAACCTCAATGCGGTCCTCTACCTTAAGATTTTCATTCATAGTATTCAATATAAACTTGTAGGGACGCGCAAACGCGCGTCCACAATCTATATAACAAATATCATGCCATTATTGCTCTGGCTGAGTTGTAGTGCCGGTGCGNCCTACATATTTNACAATATTTATATCTCCGCTCTTCTTGTATTTCTTTCCGTCGGTGCCTGTGGCCTCNATAACATAAAAGAAAACTCCTGAATCAACTGTCTTTCCATGCACTTTCCCATCCCATCCTTGATCGGGAGAAGTAAGATGACACACCTGGTGCCCTTGGCGGTTGAATATATAGCATTGGAAACTTTGTAANGATCTGTAGGCTACTTTCCACTCATCGTTNATTCCATCTCCGTTTNGTGAAAATGCGTTTGGCACAAGCAGCTGACTCTCTCCTATCGAGACTACGTAAGTATCACTGAAATATTCACAAGAACCGTCGGCATTGCTGCCAATATATCGAAGATAGTGATCTCCTTCTTCGAGAAATGTGTAATCAAGGTCCTGAGTCGTGAATCGATAGTCGATTGTTTCAAACGATGGGTCTCTGGTGAGTTGCCATTCATTGTGGATTAAGCCATCTGTCACATATGCTTCAAATCGAATGTCGCAGGGAGCAGAGCCTCCTAATCCTTCTACTTTGCCTGCTCCAATTTGATTGCTGCCTACATCTTCATTTTCTTCATTGCCTTCATTGCTCCCCTCTTGTTGAATTGCGAAAGTTCTTGCATCGATTGATGTGGGATTGGCAGTTGCTGTCTCGATAGTCTCAAGCCAATTCCATGCCTTTAGGAATTTATCACCGGAAATTGTGAAAGTTGTGGCACAATAATTTGGAGGGGTCAGCCTGTACTGGCTTTGCAGACTTTCAAAAGACTTTGATACAGATATCTCTTGGAAATTGTTGTCGTTGTCGCTCCATTCTTGGGTGCGGTATGTCACCGTTATATCTTGATTCAATGTCTTTTGCATTCCATTGATTGTGAAAAATCGGATTGGTTCGCCGGTGCCTTCCACATTGATCAGGCTTACACCACATTCTACGTCGCTTGAAATAGATGCGGAGCGTAGTTTTAGCCTATGAGTTTGATAGTCAGTGATCCAAAAGCAATATTGTCTATCGCCATCCATCACAATATATCCTTTATCCCCCTCCAAAAGGTCGAGAGTACTTACACTTCCATTTTGAGAAGAAGCAACTTCTTCAGCATGCCCTCCTCCAAGATTGCCATACTGCATCCATGTGATTTTATTGCCTGATGAGGATGTATATGATGCAGTCACACCTTGAGTGGAGTAAAGCACATATATTTTTTCCAATCCGGTAGATTTTTCCGGAGTCTCCTCCAGCACTTTAAGCGAATTGCCACTGAAACTCAGTGATTGTGAGCGCAGCGGGAGGGTAAAGCATGAGGCTAATATGAAAAAAAGTAATGTTTTCCGTACCATAATTATATAACGGAAAACACTACCTTTAAAGTATAATTGTGGGCTTATTAGTCTAATTTGTCTAATTTGTCTAATTTGTCTAATTGGTCATATTGGTCTAATTAGTCATATTAGTCTAATTGGGCTAAATTAAGTAAATAAATTGGCGATATTGAATGCTGCAACTCCTAATAGCCANGCAAGGATGGTGTTGTAGAATAGAGAGAANAGNCCATAGCGCCAGTTNCCGGTTTCTCGAATGATTGCGGTAAGCGTGGCTATACATGGGAAATACAATAGCACAAAGACAAGGAATGCAATTGCCGAAGCCGTTGTGAAGGGGGCTTTCCCGGTGAGCGGTGAGGGTGTTTTGAGTCTTTCGCTCAAGGCATCTGCATCGTCATCACCTACATATAGCACACCCATTGTTGACACTACCACTTCTTTAGCTGCCATACCTGCGATAAGTGACACACAAGATTGCCATCCAAGTTCCATCGGACGCACTACAGGCTCGCAGAATTTACCAATATTTCCTAAAATAGAATGCTCTTGCTGATATGAATGAAGCACAAGGGAATTGATCTCTTCAGCAGTCTTGTCTTGCCTTATATCGTCCGGCATTTCAGCAAGTGTTGATTCGATGTATGATTTTGGAACTTGGTCAAATGAGTATCGTGGAAAGTATGATAATGCCCAGATTATTATGGATGCGACAAGAATAAGGCCACCCATTTTCTGAAGATATTGTTTAGCCTTCGACCACATGCTCCTCATCACAGCCTTGGAGGTTGGTACGCGATATGGTGGCAATTCCATGACAAACGGGGTCTCATCTTCCTTAAACCAAAATTTCCTGAGTAATTTAGCCGTAACAATAGCTACTATGATTCCAAGCAAATAAAGGCTGAAAAACGCGATGGCTCCATGACGAGGGAAGAATGCTCCTGCAAGTAAGACATATATCGGCAGTCTTGCAGAGCATGACATAAATGGAAGAATCAAGATTGTTATCAAGCGGCTGGAACTGCTTTCGATGATTCGGGTTGACATGATTGCAGGCACATTACAGCCGAATCCGGTCACCAATGGAATGAAACTCTTGCCATGAAGTCCCATTTTATGCATTAGTTTGTCCATTATGAATGCAACCCTCGCCATGTATCCTGAATCTTCCATGAAGGAGATAAAGAAATATAGTATTAGAATATTGGGAAGGAATACAATAACTCCCCCTACGCCTCCAATAATACCATCCAGCAATAGATCTTTCANTGGTCCTTCNGGTAGAAATCTTGATACAAGTTGCGAAATCCATCCGACAAGGTCTTCTATCCATTCCATTGGATAGGAGCCGAGTTCAAATGTACACCAAAAAATGAAGAACATCACTGCCAGGAATATNGGAAAACCAAAGAGTTTATTGGTGACAATCGTATCAATAAGCTTAGTGGTCTTTTCTTCATGAGCAAGGTTTCCTTCCAATGTTTCAGCAAGTGCTCCTTGAATAAAACCGTATTTGTTGGCTGCGATTGCAGTCTGAACGTCTTCGTTGATTTCCTGTTTGATTTCTGCGGCTACCCGATCACGATCTTTTATGATCTTATCATAATCCGGGGTGTTCTTTATCAATAGTTCTGCTTCCGGGTCCCCCTCAAGAAGTTTTATAGCGAGGTAGCGAGTTGCAAAATGAAGTGGCACTTTTGAATCTGCCTTCAAGTCTGCTCTCAGCACATCTACTCCGGACTCTATTTCCGGACTCATCTTGACATGAATGTGGCGGATGTCGGGATGTCTCATTTCATACACTTCGATGACTGTGTCAAGAAGGTGCTGCACTCCCCTGCCGGTAGCAGCCACAGTAGGAACAATCGGAACTCCAAGCATNGCNCCGAGTTCCTTATATTTCAAAGTGGCTCCCGACTTCTCNAGCTCATCATACATGTTAAGCGCAATCACCATCGGGCGGTTCATGTCGATGAGTTCGGTAGTCATATAAAGATTTCGTTCAAGATTTGATGCAACAATNACATTGATCATCACATCCGGAGTTTCGTCTCGAAGGTATCTCACNACATATTGTTCCTCCGGACTATATGCAGAGAGCGAATATGTGCCGGGAAGATCCACTATATTGATACGATAACCTTTGTAGTTTAAGTGNCCCGACTTCGCGTCAACAGTAACCCCTGCGTAGTTGCCTACATGTTCGTTGGCACCACTCACAATATTGAAAAGTGATGTTTTGCCACAATTAGGATTCCCGAGGAGTGCGACATTAATGATCTTATCATGCCTGACAGCATGAGAGGCATCCTCATCATGATGTGCGGTAGCCTTTTTTTCTGCCTTATCTGCGTCAGTCTCGTGATCATGCCACTCTTTAAGAGGCATGATTTCTATCATGGAAGCNTCNTTTCTGCGAAGAGATACCTCATAATCCATCAAAGCATATTTGACTGGGTCCATCAGAGGAGCATTAAGCATGCATGTGACTTCTCTTCCGCGCACGAAGCCAATTTCCATAACTCTCTTGCGNAAGGCTCCGTGTCCTAATATTTTGGTAATTACGCCTGTTTCACCAGGCTGCAGGTCGACTAATCTCATCTTGCTATATAGACTAATTCTAAATAAGTGCAAAATTACAAAAAATTCTGCACTTTATCAATACTCATTTTAGAGTAATTTTATGTATCTGCATTATTAGACTTAGCGGGTGAAAGCTCTATCACCTCGCAGTCTCGCATATCTGAGCCATCGATAGTCAATTTGACGAGTGTCCTAACGCTGTGCCATCCATAGATGCCGGCCGCTCCGGGATTAATGTGAAGTAACTCCAGTTCCCTATCATATATTACTTTAAGAATATGAGAATGCCCATCCACCATCAGGTTAATGTCATTTTCTTTTAATAAAGCCTTCATTCCCTTGCTCCATTTTCCCGGATACCCGNCTATGTGTGTAAGAAGCANCCTTACTCCTTCCACTTGGAAAATCTCAAGTTCCCGGCATTTTCTGCGCACCATTCCATGGTCAATATTTCCCGACACAGCNCTTACGGTGGGCACGAAATCCTGTAATTTCTCTATAATTGCATAGTCACCAATATCCCCGGCATGCCANACTTCATCGCAATCGCTGAAATATGTGGCATATCGATCGTCCCAACATCCATGGGTGTCACTAAGTATTCCAATNCGTTTCATTCTGCAAATTTACTAAAAATTCCCGGCATCGATAGTTCTGATTAAAAAATATTTGAAAATTTTTTAAAGAAAATTTGGTGGTTTAAAATTTTTATTATAATTTTGCGGTGTATTACTACACTAATACACTATTTCAGTGATATGGAAAGTTGTTATTAATTAAAGATAAGAAAGATGATTTCATTAAAAAACGTATCTTACCGCTATGTCGGAAGCAAGAGAGACTCCATAGCTGACTTCAGCATGACTCTCTCTTCCGGCAAGATTGTGGGACTGCTCGGTGCCAACGGTGCAGGCAAGAGCACTCTGCTCTATTTAATCTCCGGTCTTCTGAAACCCAGGACCGGAAGTGTAGATGTCAACGGTTTTAATCCTTGGGATAGAAATCCGGAATTTCTCAGCCAAATTTTCCTTGTGCCTGAAGAAATCGATGTCCCGGCCATTACTCTTAAGGATTATGTCAAGGCTTATGCCCCATTCTACCCTAACTTCTCAGAGGAGTCGCTCAAAGAGGCACTTTTCCATTTCAATCTTACGACCGACATTCACCTTGGTTCTCTTTCCATGGGTCAAAGGAAGAAGGCATTCTTGGCATTTGCCCTCGCATGCCATACCCCCGTGCTTCTGATGGACGAGCCTACAAACGGTCTTGATATTCCGGGTAAAAGTGAATTTCGCAAGGCTGTCGTAAAGACTATGAACGACGATCGCACCATCATCATTTCAACTCATCAGGTCAGAGACCTCGACCAACTTCTCGACCACGTAACCATAATGGACAATACAGGCATCCAATTGGATGAGTCGATTGCAAATTTGCAAGAAAAATTCATTTTCGGTCTGGCTCCTGTATTGCCTGAAAACGGAGTAATATGGAGTGAACCGGTGATGGGTGGATATGCTTTCATGAAGATGCGTACTCCCGACCAACCGGAAACAGAAGTGAACCTTGAGGCTTTGTTCAACTATATCTATTCTCGAAATCCCCAAATGGCATATTAATTATGGAAACGATTGCAAAAAATGATAATAAAATGTTTTCCTGGGAGCGTTTCTCTGCTCTGATGAAAGCAGACTGGGCTGTAAACAAAAGCAATTATACAAAGTTGACAATTGGTGGTCTTGGCATCTTTGCAGCCTTGGCAATTCTAATCAGCATTATCGCGATAATTGACATCAATAGTCTTGAGCATGTCGCTGCATTGACAACAAGAAGTTTTGAAGAGGCACTTCAAACCAAAAAGACAACTTTTGGGTCAATGTATCTGGGAATTTCTACGTGGATATTCTGTATTGAAATCACAGTATTGGGGTCTCTGACATTCAGCAACTTCAGCACAAAAAGACAGCGAATATCATCACTGATGATTCCTGCTTCCCGAATTGAGAAATTTACACTTCGCTTTTTCATTTATTTCGTGGCCGGAACATTAATGCTGATTATCGGANTTCTTANAGGCTTGGGAATTAGTCAACTTGCTTATNGTGGCNGTATCTATGCTTTAGAAAATTTCTTCAGTTNTATAGANAATACTTTTTCAAGCACTATCATAACATTTCTTATNTTGGTTACATTATTGGGAAACTCTATATATGCTTTAGGAAGTGCNATGTGGCCAAAACTATCTTGGATAAAAACTTGGATAGTCATGATGATTTTAGAATGGATTGGAGTAATATTTTTGACCTTTATTTCAACTACAAATATATCTTGGTATTCATTTTTCACGTTCTGGGAAGNNCNTTTAAGNCTATTAAAATGGACAGGTATTTCTATACTTCTTATTCTCAATATTGCATGTTGGATTGCGGCATGGTTCAGATTCCGCAATACCCAGATAATTCAGAGATTTATGACTAAATAATTATATGATACAAACAGATAATAGACCTATATACGTAAGACTTGCCGATCAGATCTGCGACCGTATTCTTCTTGACGAATATCGGAAATTGGAGCGAATTCCAAGCGTGAGAGAATATGCTGTGACTCAGCAAGTAAATCCGGCTACTGCAGCCCGAGCGTTCGAGATTCTTGAGCGGCAAGGAGTGATATTCAATAAGCGTGGGCTTGGATTCTTTGTGGCAGAGAGTGCCGTGGACACCATACGAAAAATGAGATTAGACACAATGCTCGGAGAGGAAAGTGAGCTCTTCTTTTCTCGCTTGGCTGTTCTGGAAGTCACCCCCGACCAGTTAAAAGAGATGTACGCAAAGTATTTATCTCAGAAATAAAAAAATTGACTTTCTTGTCACTTTTTTCATTAAATTGCGTCTAAATAATAAACTGTAAAAATTAAATGATTATGAATATAGCAGGATTTACAACCGGATTGGCTCTATGCGCAACATTGTTGCTCTCTGGCTGTTCCATTAGCGGAATCGCTGGAAACAATGTGAGCGTAGAAGGAAACGATGGTGAGGCCACAGTAAAGAAAAGTGTGAAAATTTCAGATTTCAATGAGATAGAAGCATCTCAGGCCATNAAGGTGATNTATGTGCAGGGTAAAAATACAGGTATTGCTGAAATCGCCACTACCCCATCGGCTGAAAAATATCTAAAAGTGGAAGTAAAGAACAATACATTAAAGGCTTACTATGCTAACCCTGATGGTTATAAAAATGTTAAGATCAAAGGTCCTTCTATCATTAAGGTGACGAGTCCTACTCTCAACGAAGTGGATCTTTCTTCTGCAGCTAATTTGACGGTTGAAGGAGATTTGAATTTGAAAGGTAACTTTGAACTCGACCTAAGCAGTGCTTCTTCATTTAATGCTGCGAATGTCAGCTGCTCAAATTTCGATGCAGATTTATCAAGCGCAGCCAAGGCAAATGTATCCAGCCTAAACGGCTCTTTAGAAGCAGACCTGTCAAGCGCCTCTTCCATAATTTTTGATAAAGTTAATGGTAATGTTGATTTAGAGACCTCGAGTTCTGCATCTATTATTATTAATTCACTCAAAGCCTCCACAGTCTCTGCTGAAGCATCCAGTGCCGGGTCTATTTCTATTTCCGGTATTTCGGGAGGATCTATCAGCGCTTCTGCCTCAAGCGGAGCCAATATTAACCTTTCCGGAAAAGCGAAATCCCTCAACCATCACAATTCTTCAGGCGGATCTGTCAATTTCTCAAACTTATCTCTCACTCACTGATTCCACAAAATATCGCAAAAGCCCACCTCAAATGCCGAGGTGGGCTTTTTTTGTTGAAAATGTTGACATAGTGGTGTAAAATAAATTGACACTTGAGTTTATTCTTATCTCATAATTTATTAAAATATAGTCTGATACGTTTTTGGCACGCTAATTGGATATATCTTGAATGTTATGAGAAAAAATTTTACTTTAATATCAATAGTATTCGCATTTTCGGCTTCCGCACAGCAACNGTGGAGTCTGGAGCAGTGCATGGCTTATGCTGCCGATCATGCGTCTTCTGTGGTCCAAGCAAGATGGGATGTNGCTTCTGCTGATGCCACTCGAAATGAGGCTTTAGCAGACTTCTTCCCTTCTGTTTCAGCACAAGTTGGAGGCCAGTTAAGTTGGGGGCGAAATATTGACCCGGAAACCAATACCTATAATGATATTGCAACCTTCAATAACGGCTACGGCATTTACGCTTCCCTCACCATTTTTGATGGCGGCCAGACNCTCAACAGATATCGNCAGGCAAGAAATGAGAGAAAGAGATATNTAAACTCCTTGGAGATGAAGCGCGACGACTGCGCAATTTCTACTATGATGGCTTTCGCAGATGCTCTTTACTATCTGAATTCCATAAAGATCGCTGAGGATAAACTGATTCAAAGCGAAGGGATGTTGACTCTTACCAAGACTCAGGAAGAGTTAGGATTGAAGGGCATACCGGAAGTTGTCGAAGCCGAAGCAAATGTTGCAAATGATANGTATTCTTTAGTGCATCAGAATAATCTCTATCGGCAGGCTATGCTGAATCTTAGATCTACAATGAATCTGGCTCCTGATTATCCCTTTTCTATCGACACCGNCAATCATATCATTGAGGGAGTCTTTATAAATGATGATCCTGAAAGTATTTATCTCGAAGCTCTCAATTCTAATCCAAAGACCTTGAATTATCAGTTGCAGGCCAAATCAAGCAAATACTCCTACGATATTGCAAAGGGCAATCTTTTGCCTAATATAAGTCTTAATGCCGGCTTTTCCACTTCATATTTCAAAAATCTCAGTGGAGAGCATTCTGCCCCACTTTTCGGCGAACAATTCCGGAATAATCGAGGTGAGTATATTGCNGCTACNCTTACNATNCCNATTTTCAATGGACTAAGTAATATTTCCGGGANGAACCGTGCAAAGTATGCATATCAACAAGCAAAAGAGCAGTTGACGGATCAGCAGCGGAGACTTCATGATGAAATTGTTTCTGCAGTGATGGACAGAGATGGATATGCTATGGAGATAAAAGCGTTGACTTCAAAAAGGGATGCAGATGCTGAAGCATTTCGATTGAATACTCGCAAATATGAGGAGGGCCTGATTTCTCTTATCGACCTCCAACTTTCAGCCAACACTTACTACTCATCGAGAGTGGAACTTTTGCAAAAACAAATGCTTTTCTTATTGAAATATAAACTCGTAGAATACTACAAAGGAAACAGGCTATGGATGTAAAAATAGAAAGACCCAAGGGAATCAGAGGAATTAAACCCAGATATTGGGTCTATTTGGGTTGCGGAATTATTGGCGTTGCTTTTATCGTATGGCTCGCAACAAGTGAGATTGCTTCAACATATAAGGTAGATAGGACTGCACTGAACATAGCAGATGTAAAATCTCAAAAATTTGATGATTATGTTAGGGTTGATGGTAGGATTGAACCTATCAGTACTGTTCAGATCAGTCCTGAGGAAGGGGGGATTGTGATGGAGAAGGTTGTGGANGAAGGTTCCANTGTGCATAAAGGTGANGTGATAATNCGATTGAGCAATAGNANTCTTGANCTNCAGATTCTCAACGCGGAGGCGGAACTTGCTGAAAAGCAAAACATTCTGCGCAATACACAGATATCTATGGAGCAGGACCGGCTTAACAACCGCACTGAGCAAGTGCAACTCGACTTGGATGTGCAAAGAAAATTGAGGGCTTACCAACAGAAGAAAAGACTTATGGACGATAAACTGATTGCAAAAGAAGAATATCTCCAGGCAAAAGAGGATTATGAATTGGCGTTGAAGAGGCAGACACTGATTAATCAGCGACTNAANCAAGANAGCATNTTCCGTCTCGCACAAGTNGACCAAATGGAAGANAATCTTGCAAACATGCAGAAAAACATACAATTAATTCGCAAGCGTAAAGACCAAATGAATGTAGTCAGTCCAATAGATGGCGAGCTTGGACTCCTCGATGTGGAACTTGGACAAAGCATCAGTGCCGGGCAGAAGATAGGACAGATCAACGACCTCTCTAATTATAAAGTGACTGGACAAATAGATGAGCATTACCTGGATCGTGTACATAAAGATCTTATTGCCACCTCTGCACGCAATGATAAAGATTTGAATCTAAGGCTTCGCAAGGTGTTCCCGGAGGTAAAGGATGGTAAGTTTAAAGTGGAATTCGTATTCACTGAAAAAACTCCTGAAAAGATAAGAAGTGGGCAGACCTGTTATCTCAGTCTTCAACTTGGACAGCCGGTGGATGCCGTTGTAATCCCCAAAGGAACATTCTATTCTGCTACAGGAGGCAAATGGATATTTGTAGTAGATGCGTCAGGGAAAAAAGCCCATCGCCGCAATATTCGACTCGGACGTCAGAATCCTGAATACTATGAAGTGCTTGAAGGATTGGAACCAGGAGAAAGAGTCATCACTAACGGCTATGAATCATATGGAGATGCCAAAATCCTGCGTTTAAAAGATTAGAATTTTGTAAACAATAACTCTTAAATATGAAATCTTATTTTAAATTTTTAAGTAGAAACAAGGCTTATACTGCCATAGATGTGTTTGGTTTGGCTATAAGTATGATGTTTGTGGTGCTTATCGGCTGCTACACATGGCAAGAAAGCCATGTTGACAAGCAACATTCTAAAGCCGACAGAATGTATTATCTCGGTCTTGATTTTCATGGGCAGAAAACAATGGGTGCCCATTGGTGGGAACAAATAATTCTAAAAAATAAATTCCCGGAAATTGAATCGTCCACTGCTATTTATAGATATAATAAATGGTTTGAGTATGAAGATAAATCCGTTGAAACCAACTGCTATTTTGTTGATTCCACATTTTATGACATCTTTGATTTCAAATTGATACAGGGCGATCCCAAAACTGTACTTAATAATCCTTCTAATATAGTTGTCACTAAGGAATATGCGCAAAAAGTATGGGGCGANGAAGATCCGATGGGCAAAAGTTTTGCCTTCTTTGATGATCAGCCTCCGGTAGTAGTTGCTGGGGTAATGGAGCCTATGAAGAATACTGCTTTAATGACATTCGACAAGCGCCCCATTGATATGATTTTAAATTTTTCGTATACAAAACCAATCAACTGGTCGCTTACTGACGAAAATATGACGAATGCAACTGGGGCAGAATTGATTCTATTGGCCAAAGAAGGTCACGATCTGACCAAGAGAAAAATGGATTATGAGAAGGAATTAAAAAATGGATTCTGGATTTTCAATCTTCCGGAAGATGATATCCATCTTGAAATTTATCCTTTTAGTGATGAATATTTCTCAGATCTGGGATCCGGGCATTTGAACTTTGGAGACTATAAGATGATTAAGTTGCTATTTGGCGTAGGACTGGTCATTCTCCTTTTTGCTATTATGAATTATATCAACCTGACTGTTGCTCTTTCAGGAAAACGAGCAAAAGAAATGGCTACTCGTCGCCTGCTTGGTGAAAGCCGTATCAGCATTGTATGGCGCCTCATATTGGAAAGTACGATCCTATGTGCTTTCTCAATGATACTGGGTATTGCTNTGGCGTTTCTTATGCAACCATATGCTTCCTCTTTGCTNTTCACTCCAATTCATATCAAAGATTGCATTAATGTCACAACGATTTCATTTCTGATTTTATCGCTTGTGATAATGAGTGTGACTTCCGGTATTATCCCGGCTATGTTGCTTTCCTCTATGAAACCTATTGAAGCTGTGAAAGGTGCATTCAAGAGAAAATCAAATATGGTATTTGGCAAAGTATTTATAGTGATTCAGAATGTCTCAACTATTGTAATGATTGCTTGCGCTATTACAATGTATCTTCAAGTGAGACACCTGATTAATGCTCCTCTTGGATATGANTATAANGGAATAATTAACATACCTTATCAGCATATTCAGGATCAAAATAAAGGACCGCTTCTAAGAGAAGAACTACTGAAACTCCCTTGTGTGGAAAATGTAAGTTTTTCATGTGGTGAGCCTCATAGCAGAGGAAACAATAACACATTTTCTCAAGATGGGAAAACATTTTCATTNCAAATTTTCTTATGTGATTCTGCTTTTATGGATGTGCTTGGTATCAAGTTGAAAAAAGACAACCATNTTGCATCNCCAAATAAAAATTATATAAGCCAGCAAGCCCTTAATGAACTTGGACTTAAGGAGGATNCCAAAGACTTTTATTTTGCAGATGAATTAGTTTCAATTGCAGGAATCTTAGAAGATGTGAAAATTGGAAATGTTCTGACCGATCAACGTCCCATACGTATTGCAATTTTCAAGCCATTTGAGGAATTTATTCCTTGGAATATATTGATAAAAATCAAGGGCAACGAGCAAGAAGCACTTGAGCAAGTAAAAGAAGTGTATGAAAATGTTTATTCGAAAGAGTCATCTAATGCGGTTTTTGGATATTCGTTCTTAAGTCAGCAAATAGAAGATGATTTTATAAATCAAAAAGCCTTATCGACCATCCTTTCTATATTCGCTTTAATTGCTATTGTGATTTCAATGTTAGGACTAATGGCTATGAGTACTTTCTATGTTCGCCAACGCTCTGCTGACATTGCGGTGCATAAGGTGATGGGAGCCTCGAGTATGGAAGTGATGAGAAAACTCGTAAAGACATTCATGCTATATGTATCAATAGCGGCAGTTCTGTCAATCCCAATTATTTATTATTTTATGAATGATTGGTTATCTCAATTTAGCTACAGGATAAGCGTTTACTGGTGGATTTATGCCGCTTCGGCTTTGCTTGCCATACTGATTTGTTTCATTTCTGTAGTCTGCCAGTGCTACAAAGCAGCCAACATCAATCCTATCCTATCTCTAAATAAAAATTAACCGACGAAGAAATCAATAAACAATAAATTGGTAAAGTCTAAACAAGATTCAGCCCGGAGGGCTGATCATCTTGGAAACCCCGAGCGTTAGCTCGGGGTAAAGAATACCCTTCTTTACTCGACCACGAGGGGGCGGACTTTCCAGAAAAAATTCCCAAGTTTTTTTAATTATTCCTAAAATATTTTCAAAATGATACAGATAGAAAACCTTACCAAGACATTCCGAACAGATGATGTGGAGACTCTGGCTCTTCGTGGTATCTCACTCGANATCGATAAAGGAGAATTCGTAGGCATCATGGGTCCTTCAGGGTGTGGAAAATCCACTCTNCTNAACATTCTCGGACTCCTTGACAATCCAACNGAAGGAAAATACTNNCTCAATGGTGTAGANGTGACTAATCTGAAGGAGAAAGATCGCACTGCTTTCCGCAAAGGAAAAATAGGATTCGTTTTTCAGAACTTTAACCTTATNGATGAACTGAACATCGAAGAAAACGTTGAACTTCCTCTAAAATATCTCAAAATCGGTGCAAAAGAAAGAAAAGAGAGGGTGAAGGAGGCCCTAAAACGCATGAATATCGAGCATCGTGCCAAGCATTTTCCTCAACAGTTGTCTGGAGGTCAGCAGCAACGTGCGGCCATTGCTCGGGCAGTAGTCACAAAGCCGGAACTTATTCTTGCCGATGAACCGACAGGAAATCTTGATTCTGTCAATGGCAAGGAAGTGATGGAGCTGCTCACAGAACTCAACCGGGAAGGCTCCACAATAGTTATGGTGACCCACTCTCAGCATGATGCCGCATACACACATCGCATCATAAATCTTTTTGATGGCAAAATTGTGGAAAAGACAAGACTATAATGCGGCTGACAAATTTTTCTTGATAAATCTGATTTTTTTTACTATTTTTGCACTATGAAGAAAACGTTGCTCGTTGTTGATGATAATAAGGATGTGCTTGCTGCTGTCAAGATGTTGATGAGATCCAAGGTCGACGAAGTAATCATCGAGTCTAATCCCATATCTATCCCAAATCTTATCAGAAAGTATACGCCTAAGGTTGTGCTTTTGGACATGAACTTCAGGGCAACCGTCAACAATGGTAACGAAGGTCTTTTCTGGCTCCAAGAGATAAAGAAGATTGCTCCTGAAACATCTGTTATCCTTTTCACTGCTTATGCCGATGTGGCTCTTGCTGTAGAAGGTATGAAAATCGGAGCTACTGACTTCATAGTCAAACCATTTGATAACACTAATCTCTCTGAAACTCTGCTCAAAGCATTCAAGGATGGAAATGATAAGCCACGTGAGAAATCTTCCACTCAGGAAATGATTTGGGGAGAGTCTTCAGAGATGCAACGTCTACGTACTCTTATTGAAAGAGTGGCACCTACCGGAGCTAATATCCTTATCACAGGCGAAAATGGAACAGGAAAGGATCTCTTGGCAAGAGAAATTCATCGTCTTTCAAATAGGTCTTCTGGTCCGTTGGAGATAGTGGATATGGGTGCAGTTATTGAAACTCTTTTCGAGAGTGAGTTGTTCGGTCATGCAAAGGGAGCATTCACTGATGCAAAGAGTGATCGAGCCGGAAAATTCGAGACCGCCAATGGCGGTACCCTTTTCCTTGACGAAATCGGCAACCTCCCCTATCATCTTCAAGCAAAACTCCTTACTTCTCTGCAACAGAGGAAAATAATTCGGGTAGGAACGAATACTCCTCGTGACATTGATATCCGACTTATTTGCGCTACCAATAGAAATCTCCCCAAAATGGTGACAGAAGGAGAATTCAGACAAGACCTTTTCTATCGAATCAATACTGTCACGATTGAACTTCCTGCGCTAAGAAACAGAAAGGAAGATATTCCATCGTTAGTGAAATTGTTCGTCAAAAAGTATTCTACTTTTTATTCCCGCCCGGAAGTTAAAGTGACAGATGAGGCAATGAAAAGACTTTGTTTTTGTTCATGGCCCGGAAATATCCGACAACTTGAGCATACTGTGGAGAAAGCTCTCATTCTTACAGATGGTGATACCCTTGGAATACATGACTTTGATATTCTCGAAGATCACATTTTTCCTATTGAAGAGCCCACAACACTTGAGGCAATGGAACGCAATGCCATTACTTCTGCTATAAAGCAGCATGGAGGCAATATGTCTGAAGTTGCCAGACAACTTGGCATATCGCGGCAGACACTTTATAACAAACTGAGGAAATATGATATTTGAGATCTTTCTGATATTAAGTGTTGCAGTTCTATTATATGTCGTCATCAGGAATAATTTTCGCCTGAGGAAGAGAATACGATATGTTATGGAAGCTACTCTTAATGGTGATTTTTCTTACAAATTTCCTACTTCCAATGTCAATAAAGATAAGCGGGAAATCAACATTATGCTAAATCGAATTGTTGAGCATCTCGAAAATCTTACTCTTGAAGTGCGCCAAAAAGAAGCATTTTTGTCAAAAGTATTAAATTTGACGGATATAGGCTTCGCTCTTGCTGATTCAAAGGGAGATATAAGGCTACACAACAAAGCAGCTTTGCGTATTCTTAATCGTCCTGTTCTAACTCATCGATGTCAAATTCCTGATTATAACATCACCGGTTTAGACATAAGAAAGAGTGATGTGACTGTAAATGATAAAAGCTTTATCCTATTCACCATAACTGATCTCGGAAGGCAACTTCAGACAGTAGAAGTAGAATCTTGGGATAAGTTGACGAGAGTCCTCACTCATGAAATAATGAATTCTCTTACTCCAATCCAATCTATCGCAGAAAATATGAGTGGAAAGGCAATGGATCAAGATAGTTCAGATGCTTTTGCCACCATATCTTCAAGTAGCCAATCTCTTATGCAATTTGTTAAGAATTTCAGGGAATTCAGTATTGTGCCAAAACCTCAAATGAAAGCAATTTATATTAGGCCACTCTTGGAGTCATCAATAAGGATGGCAAAAAGTTATGTCAAAGACAGAAATATATCATTTAGTCTGATTTGCTTTCCTCCGGAACTGTTGATATACACTGATGAGACTTTATTGAGCAGAGTTTTATTAAATGTAATTAAGAACGCAATTGAGGCTAATCCACAAAATATTACCATTGAAGTTGAAGAAAAAGCAGATGAATCATTAGAAATCCGAATTTCCAATGATGGTGAACTAATTCCGGAAGAAACAGCCGAACATATCTTTACCCCCTTTTTCACCACTCGCCCTTCCGGCAATGGCATCGGCTTAAGTATCTCCCGCCGAATCATCACCAGTCTCGGAGGAACCCTATCGCTAAAGACAAATCCCCAAACCACCTTCTCAATAAGACTTTAGAATCCATTTATTCTTTTTTGGAGAAAAATTCANNNNTCTTCAAAAAATATTTTGACATATAAAAAAATATTATTAAATTTGCATCGAAGAAAACTTCTGACGGGGCATTAGCTCATCTGGCTAGAGCGTTTGACTGGCAGTCAAGAGGTGGTCGGTT
>WFLX010035250.1_pt1 | contig 19505 bp, 10 predicted proteins | sample 4967041 | NCBI WGS metagenome assembly WFLX01 (sample SAMN12857096, study PRJNA449069) | gut metagenome | isolation source: stool from male and female vole | host: Microtus ochrogaster | place: USA:Florida | collected 2017
CCTCGTTACAGGCAAATTTGGGCGCCTCGCAGCTCACGCTGTTGTTTTGGCCACCGGTGGTTACGGCAACACATACTCCCTGAGCACCAACGCCATGGCCTGCAACTGCTCGGCAGCTATCGCAGCCTACCGCAAGGGTGCATTCTTCGCCAACCCCGCCTACGTGCAGATTCACCCCACATGTATCCCCGTACACGGCAACAACCAGTCAAAGCTCACTCTGATGTCAGAGTCTCTGCGTAACGACGGCCGTATATGGGTGCCGAAGAAACTGGAGGACGCCAAGGCATTGCAGGAAGGCACCAAGCAGGGATATGAGATACCGGAGGAAGACCGCGACTACTATCTGGAGCGCCGTTATCCGGCCTTTGGCAACCTCGTGCCTCGTGACGTAGCCAGCCGCGCCGCCAAAGAGCGTTGCGACAAGGGCTATGGTGTCAACAACACCGGTCTGGCAGTGTTCCTCGACTTCTCTGAGTCAATACAGCGTCTGGGCATAGACGAGATTCGCCAGCGTTACGGTAACCTCTTTGATATGTACGAGGAGATAACCGACGTGAACCCCGGCGAGCTTGCCAAGACAGTGGACGGTGTGGAGTATTACCACCCGATGATGATATTCCCGGCCATACACTACACGATGGGCGGACTGTGGGTAGACTACGAGTTGCAGACAACTGTGCCGGGACTCTTCGCCATCGGCGAGTGTAACTTCTCCGACCACGGCGCCAACCGCCTCGGAGCGTCTGCGCTCATGCAGGGTCTTGCCGACGGTTATTTCGTGTTGCCTTACACCATACAGAACTATCTCGCCGACCAGGCTATCTGGCCGCGCCTGTCAACCGATATGCCTGAGTTCGAGGCAGCCGAGGAGGCCGTTCAGAAAGAGGTTGACCGCCTGATGGGCATTCAGGGTAAGCGCAGCGTAGACTCTATACACAAGGAGCTGGGCCACATCATGTGGGAGCACGTGGGCATGGGCCGCACCAAGGCAGGTCTTGAAGAAGGCCTGAAGATGCTCAAGAACCTGCGCAAGGAGTTCAACGAGAACCTCTTCGTACCAGGCTCAAAGGACGGTCTGAATGTGGAGCTGGACAAGGCTATCCACCTGCGCGACTTCATCATTATGGGCGAGTTGATAGCATACGACGCGCTGCATCGTGAGGAGTCATGCGGCGGACACTTCCGTGAGGAGCATCAGACTGAGGAAGGCGAGGCTAAGCGTGACGATGAGAACTTCTTCTACGTAGGTTGCTGGGANTACCAGAACAACGNCNAGACAGCGCCGGAGCTCTCAANGGAACCGCTTGANTATGAGANNATAAAGGTTCAGACACGTAACTACAAGAATTAATATCCATGGCTCAGGGGGAGTGACATAAGCGGCCCGCAGGGCGCCGGCGCAATGGACGCGCGGCACCGCGGCATGCTGAAAGTTCCCCCGACCCCGCAATAAATAAATACAATGGCTAAAAATATAACAGTAACAGTACGATTCTGGAAGCAGAATGGCCCTAAGGAAAAGGGACATTTTGACGAGGAAGTGATGAAGAACGTGCCGGACGACACTTCTTTCCTTGAGATGCTCGACATGATGAACGAACAGCTCATCGCACAGGGTAAGGAACCGTTTGTATTCGACCATGACTGCCGTGAGGGTATCTGCGGCATGTGCTCGCTATATATCAACGGCACACCGCACGGCAAGACAGAGCGTGGCGCTACAACCTGCCAGCTCTATATGCGTAAGTTCAGCGACGGCGATGTCATAACCGTAGAGCCATGGCGCTCTGCCGGCTTCCCGGTCATCAAGGACTGCATGGTGGACCGCTCCGCTTTCGACAAGATAATACAGGCCGGAGGCTACACGTCTATACGTACCGGACAGGCACAGGACGCCAACGCTATCCTTATACCTAAGGAGAATGCCGACGAGGCAATGGACTGCGCCACATGTATCGGTTGCGGTGCTTGCGTGGCAGCATGTAAGAACGGCTCCGCAATGCTTTTCGTAAGCTCCAAGGTATCACAGCTCGCGCTGTTGCCACAGGGACGTCCTGAGGCAGCAAAGCGTGCCAAGGCCATGGTTGCAAAGATGGATGAGCTGGGCTTTGGTAACTGCACCAACACACGTGCCTGCGAGGCCGTATGCCCTAAGAACGAGTCTATCGCCAACATAGCACGCCTGAACAGAGAGTTCATCAAGGCTAAGTTGGCAGACTAAAGTAACACGATAGTGGTTGTCCGGCTATTACGTTGAGCGACAGCCGGTTGCAATATCTCTGTAATCGCACTGCGATTAGTCAGCAAAGGCAATGCCTTTACCATGCGATTCCTATGCCTTTACGATGCAAAAGGACTGCGATTGCGCCCACGCACGACGACTATGCCATAGGTCATACCGCAGCGGGCAGCCGGACAACCACACCATTTCTCCGCCGGACTACGGTCACAGGCGGATTTCAGGTAAATGGCTCTTGCGGCCATAAAAACATTGTCCAATAAGTATTTTTAACTTCATACGATATGTTTCGTCTGCTTTTCATATCCTTTTTCTTATTCTGTCGGATGCTGCCGGCGGAAATGACCTCCGCGGCTCTTGCCGCCGGCGGAAAGGGGTATGCCTTGCATACACCTGAAACCAAATCGCCCGCCGGGGAGGCGCACGGCAAAGTGTACACCGTGAGTGAGCCTCTGATATATGAAGACATGTTTGAGCGGTACCCGTATTCGTTCCTCGGCTATGACGGTGTACCGAGAGGCTTCAACATAGAACTTATGAAAGTCATGCTGCGTCGCCTGCAAATACCATACGAGATACGTATGCGCCGTTTGGAGGTTGTGCACGATGACATGCGCAATAAAAGGTGTGACGTGTCGTTAGGAGCGGTGAGCGCATATAACCAGGCGTCCGGTATCCTCGGCAAAGTCACCATTTGCGAACTTGGAAACAGTATGCTCGTACTGAAAAAGTACGGCTTAAAGAAACTTACCGTCGACCAGTTGCGCGGCCGCAAGATGGTTGTAAGGACGGGTAGCCGGCCGCATAGGTACCTTTTGGACCATGGCATTCCGGACAGCATGTTTACCATTGTGCCTGAGATGGACATGGAGTCAGAGATATTGCGAGAGGCGTCGTTGGGTACTGACGGTGTCATCTGGAACTCCATGATGATGGAGCGGATGCTACGGAAATACGGGCTTGCCGACCGTTATGACGCGGTACCCATAGACATGCCGCAAGGCGAGTACCGTTTCCTGTCTAAAGACACGGTATTGCTGGCGCGTCTGGACAGTCTGTGCCTTGTGATGAAGAAGAGCGGCGAAATCAGTCAGATGCTCGACAAGTGGCTGTATCTGGATGATCCGGAGTCCTCTTCAAGCGAATTTTCCAATGTGCTGCCTATGATGTGTGTGTTTGTCATAGTCAGCATTATCCTGTTCTGTCTCGTAAGGTATTTCAAACACAATGTGCAGAACCGGAAGCTGGCGGAGGCACGCACGCTGATGCGGCTCACGCTGCACAGCAACAAGACAAAGGTGTGGATGTATTTCCCCGAGGCGAAGGCCTATGCCTGGATGACAAACGATGGCAGGGTGAACAAATTCTATAGCCCGTTCGACTTCTCACGCTTCTATCCCGACGGCAATTTCAATGTTATACACCGCCATGTGGTGAGCGCGTTGGCCGGTAAGGAGGACATACCGCAGGAGACTATGAGGTGCTATTCCGTTACGGAAAAGGATAAGGTGCTCGATGTGGAGGTTGTGATAAGGCGCCTGCTTGACGACTATGGCAGGGTGTACCTTATCTGCGGATTGCAGACTGACATAACAGAGAGCAAGAAGCTATTGTCTGACATGAAGCTGAGGGGAGAGTGTTACCACACGGCCTTCATGATGGCCAGAGGTACCGTCATGCGCTTTGACGTCACTGGGCGCCTTGTAAACTTCAACGAGATGGGGTTGTATAGAATGGGCATTGACAACCCTGAGAAATTCTATGCGGAGGGCTACTCCATATATGACGTGGACCTGCTGCAGGACATAGATATTGACAATTGTCCTAACGACNTGCGTNTGACTCGCATTACGAAAAACGGTGATTTGAGAGACGTAAACTANTTNCGCAGNGAATATTGCAATCCGAAACCCTTTGCCTTGCCGGNCTANACCACACTGGACGGTGCGCCAAGGCCGGGNACGGAGGTATCGCCGGAGGGTTACTATGACCTGCATTTTATAAAGGTCGTTAACGATAAAGGCAAGCTTATCAACTATATGCTCTTTGTCAACGACAGGACGGATGAGGTGCGCGCCATTATGCAACAGAGGGAAAAGCGTCGCAGGCTCAAGGAAACCGAGGCCCGTAAGAAACTGCTGCTCCGCCGCAGGGAGTATATGCTGAAGGAAACGGACGTGAGGATGGTCTCATACGACCCGTCAAGGAAGGAACTGACCATATATGAGAACGATGGCAAAAACGTATTGCTCTTTTCACAAGTCGGTCTGCTGGGAATTATAGACCCGGAAGATGTGAAGACGGTCTGCGGTGCGCTGCTGCAGCTTGACGCCCTGTGCCGTGAGGACATCACATTGGAGGTCAAGACGCAGAGACTCAATGACTGTGGCGAGCTGCGTCACTTCCGCCTTTGCATGAGACCGCGCTTCAATGCCGACGACAAGGTGGTGTCATATTACGGCACCTGCCACGACATTACGGCCAGTGTCTATACGCAAAAGAAACTGCTGGAGGAGACAAAGATAGTGAGAGACACCGAGCTTGTGAAGAGCGGATTCCTCAAGAATACCTCATATTCATTGCGTCAGCCGCTTGTAGTAATCCAAAGGAGCATACACAGCCTTGGCGACGGGGTGACGGAAGAGCAGCAGCAGGAGCTGGTAGGCAGCATAACGGGCAATACGCGCCGCCTGATAGCACTGTCGGACGACACGTTGTTGCTGTCGCGTATAGAGGCGGGGCTGCTTACGGTAAGGCGTGAGTCGATAGACTTCGTGCAGCTGTTCCTGACAACGGTCAACGAGACGCTGGACCAATATCCTTCATCTACCGTCATGCGCACTGTCGAGAACACCTACGAGCGTCTTATGCTGAGATTCGACGCCACATTGCTTCAGAGAATATTGCATGAGGCTGTGGCCCTGTCTGCGCGCTATACCACTATCGGAACCATTACCGTCCGTTACATGTATATAAAGGACAAGCTCTCCATTGCCATTCAGGATAATGGCCAGGGCATACCGCCTAATGTGGCACAGAGGCTTTTCGAGTCGCACATAGGCGACGAGTACACGCTGCAGGAGAGGGGCGCGCACGTGTCAGGTCTGGAGATGCCTATCTGTAAGGCGCTTGTGGATATGTTCGGAGGCACTATAGATGTGGAGACAAACCCCGGCAGAGGCACGTCTATATATATAACCCTTGATATAGAGAGGGCGGAAGATACCGGTACGTCCGACGACTCTCAGGAACTACGTGGGTCTGAAGTTGATGACTCTGCGGATCTTAAAACCAATGTAGTGTAAAAGACATGCCGTTACTGAAACATACAATATCACGATTATTGCTGACGGTTCTCCTTGCCATGGCGTTGCCCCTTGCCGTTAACGGGCAACGGGAGGCGGTGCTTTCGGCCGGCACTTCCGACTCCGGCCATACCTCCTGTGTGCACATAGGGGCGTATGACGAGAAGCAGAGAGAGAGGATTTTCGGGCAGATACCGCCGTATGGCATCAAATATACCAAGGCACACCCGCTCGTAATAGCTCTTGACTGGGCTTTCCCACCATATTNTTACGTTAACGAGGCGGGCTATCCGGAGGGCATGCTGGTGGACATTCTGNACGAAGNNTTCAACCGTTTCCGTGTTGCTCACGAGANTCGCATNATGTCACATGAGGAGTCTTGGAAGCAGTTGCGGGAAGGAAAGGTGCATGTTGTCATAGACGTTAANAACGCGNCGCTCACCCAGGACGGCATCAGGTGCGGTCATGCCGANTNGGCTCCGTACAATGTCATGGCGATACACCNGTCGGAGANTCCCATGATGCGCAGTCTTATGTTCTTTGGCCGTGGTGACACGTTGCTGGTAAACAACGACAGTTACTCAAACCATTATCTGGTAAAGGCTTTCAAGGACTCCATACGTTTTGCCATACGCGGCGTTAATCACAACAAGGCCATTAACGACATCATAGAGGGTAGGGCCAAATATTTTGTCTGGGATGAGATGGCTCTGCGTGTGTTGATGAGGAAATATGACATTGAGAACATTGTCGAGATGGATCCGGTGGACATTCCTTCGGGCACATTGCGTTTCTATTGCGCCGATACCCTGCTGCTTGGCGAGTTTGACTATATACTCAATCACCTGAAAAGCACCAACCTTTATCAGCCGATATATCAGAAGTGGTTTGGCGAGAACAAGAAAGACAGCAAGTCACTCAGCGTGCAGGTGCTGTTCTTCGCGCTGGTTGTGATAGTCGCTATCATCCTGCTGGTGATGATACTGCGTTCCACCTCCGATAAGTTGCANACGGAATTTGCAGCCATATCCAAGTTCGGCGNGGATATAAACCACTGCCAGNTGGTTGTGATAAACGTGCGGAAGCANTGGGTTTATAACATGGCANGAGATTTCTTGCCCTNCGNCGGCATTCCTTACAAGGAATATCTGGATCTTATCCACCCCGATGACCGTCATGTAGTGACAGAAGCCAAGACGGATGTGGACGGCGGTCGCCACGACATGCCGACCGTTTACTTCAGGATGCGCCGCTATGACGACGAGACATTTGAATGGCGCAATATGGCTGTTAATGCCATTATCAAGACGAAAAAGGGCAAGCCGCAATACCTGTACCTCGCACTTAGTGACACTACGGAGCATGAGAAAGACAGCATTCGCCTCGGAAAAGCGGTCAGGGAATACTCCTGTATCATGGATATGTCAGACGTAGGGCGAGCCTATTTTGACCGCAGCGGCCACATGCAGCGTTGCAACAAGGCGTTTGTCACCTTCTTTGACAAGGCCGGTTTCGGCAAGGCCGATGCATTCCTGCAGAGCAAAAACCTCAGGGCGTTGCTCATAATGTTCAACGGTATGATACTTGAGGAGAACATGGATGTATGGTTCGGTGCTCCGATTGACATACCGGAGCTGCAGCTAAAGGGCACGGCCGAGATACGTTTGCGCACCGTTTGGGACGACAGCCGGTGCTGTGCAGGATATATCATGACGCTTTACGACAAGGAGGTGATATATGATGTGATGCAAAGCAACCGCGCTCTCGACATGGACATAAAAGAATTGCAGAAGACACTGGAAGAGTTGCAGATGGAAATGAAGTTCGTCATGCAGCGTAACAAAATGTCTGTCTTCAAGTGGAAGGTCAACAGCGACGTGCTATTACTCTCTGACGGTACTCTGCACGAGAGCGAAATCAAGTATCAGGACTATGTGGATATGCTGTCGGAGAGCGACAGAGAGGGCATACTTGCGGCTCTTCAGTCTCCGCAGAAGTACATAAGGCAGCCTTTGCACGTTGTGAGACAGTTCAAAGGGCTTAACGAGGAGAACGACTCAAGGTGGTATGACACATACCTTACGCCCGACTATGATATTGACGGCACATACATGGGAGTCTTCGGCATACGCTGTGACATCACCGAGTTTATGGCAANGCAGAACAAACNGCGTNAGGAGACGGAGAAAGNTCTCGNNTCCGGCAGGCAGAAAGCACNCTTCCTGCANAGCNTGACCCACNANCTNCGCNCNCCGTTGAANGCCATNAACGGCNTTGCCGAGANACTGTCGTTCCTCACTACCGACGAGGAGAAGAGGGAATATATAGACATCATGGCACATAACTGCACCATGCTCATCAGTCTTATAGATAATATCCTTCAGATTTCAACCATTGACACCGATGGCCTGACACTGAGAAAGAGGCGCGTTGACTTTGCGAAAGCCTTCAAGGAGAGCGCTCAGGAGCTGCAAAAGTACATTGCCAACCCTGAGGTGGCATACAGAATAGACGCACCGATGGACTCGCTCATACTCGAGGTGGACTCGGAGCGCATACTACAGATACTCGACATCTTCGTGAACAACGCCTCAAAGTTCACCAAAGAGGGCTTTATCCACGTCGGATTCAGGTATAGCGGCGATTTGTTGACGGTGTATTGCCGCGACACCGGTTGCGGTATCCCGCAGGACAAGCAGCAGGAAGTGTTCAACCGCTTTACCAAACTGGACGAGTTTGTGGCGGGAGCCGGCCTCGGTTTGCCCCTCGCCAAGAGCATAGCCGATGTCATGGGCGCCACCATCGACCTCTATTCCAACGAGAATGAGGGCACCGTTGTGTCGCTTACGCTTGATACCAGTCCAGATTTTACCCCCCCGTCAAGGTGAATCGCGACTGGATTGGGAACGAACTTTAGGAGATATGACCGGCAATGCGGCCGGACAGTGCATATATCTTGCTTATGTATACAAACGGAAGTAATAAAACAAACAGAATAGACAAACATGCTTACTATCACATCTTACGAAGATTTCGCCCAGTATGAGGGCAAGGTGCTCGGCACATCAGACTACATTCAGCTCACACAGGAGCGCATTAACCTCTTTGCCGATGCCACTCTCGACCACCAGTGGATACATGTAGATACCGAGAAGGCCAAGACCGACAGCCAGTTCGGCACCACCATAGCCCACGGCTACCTTACACTCTCGGTGCTACCGTACCTTTGGAACCAGATAGTAGACGTGCAAAACGTCAAGATGCTCGTTAACTACGGCATAGAAAAGATGAAGTTCGGCCAGCCTGTCCTGTCCGGTCAGAGCCTCTCTCTCACCACTTCCCTGCAGAGCATTGCCAACCTCCGCGGTGCTGTCAAGACCGAGGTGAAGTTCACTATGAACGTGAAGGAGACCGGCAAGAAAGCCATTGAGGGCGTTGCCGTATTCATATACTATTTCAACTAAATCCCGCTGCCGCGTAAAAACCGACACAACCAATGAGCAGAACCATCCTTTCCACCGTCTTTGCGACCCTTATATCGCTTGTCGCTATGGCGCAGACGCAACCCATATTGCCCGGCTTCCATGCCGACCCTGAGGTGATGTACTCCAACAAAACGGGCAAGTATTATATCTATTCCACCACCGACGGTGTGCGAGGGTGGGGCGGACACTATTTCACGGTGTTCTCTTCCAAGAACCTTAAACAGTGGAAAGACGAGGGCATAATGCTCGATGTGCGCTCCGAGCAGGTGCCATGGGCCACCGGCAACGCATGGGCTCCCTGCATAATAGAGCGCCGGCAGGCCGACGGCACATATAAATACTACTTCTATTTCTCTGCCCACAACCCCGAAAGCAACCGCAAGGAGATCGGTGTGGCGGTGAGTAACGACCCTGCGGGGCCTTTCGTCGCCTCTTGCCGGCCTATCGTTACCGATGCCGACCGTCCCAAGACACGCAAGGGCGGGCAGGCCATTGACGTGGACGTGTTCCACGATCCGCAGACGGGCAAGTACTACCTGTACTGGGGCAACGGCTTTGCCGCCGGCGCGGAGCTGTCTGATGACATGATGTCCATAAAGCCGGAGACCACCGTAGACCTCACTCCCAAGGGCGGAACGCTCGACACATGGGCTTACCGTGAGGCCACATACGTCTTCTATCGCAAGGGCATCTACTATATGATGTGGTCTGTTGACGACACCGGCTCGCCCAATTACCACGTCTGCTACGCCACGTCCAAGGCGCCTCTTGGCCCTTACACCATAGACCCCGACCATTATAACGTGATAAAGCAGGTGCCGGAGCAGCAGATTTACGGCACGGCACATAACAGTATCCTGCAGGTTCCGGGCAAGGACAAGTGGTATATCGTGTATCACCGCATAAACAAAGACCACCTGAACAACGACCCCGGCGTGCACCGCGAGGTCTGCATCGACAGGCTTACCTTTGACAAACAAGGCCGTGTGATACCTGTCAAGCCCACCCGTTAGGCCTTTTTACACCCGATATATGCTCGCTTTTTATTGCCGTCAGACTTCGGGCGAGTTGTGAAATATCCTTGTGTCTCAACATGACACAAGGATATTTTTTCCCCATTCCACGCTGCCAACCGCTCAACTCTTTTTTGTTTCCTGTTGCGACGCAAGGACATTTTTTTTCCATCCCACGCCGTTTGTCTTGTGCTCCCGTTTCTTTTCTTCTCCCCTTTTTTAGGTATTTGCGTGCCTTTATAAACCGTTTGCGACACGATTGCAAAATCTTTTTTGTACCTTTGCATCGGTTTAATATCCCGGTTCGGGGGCTTACAGCGTCCCCGCCGTCGTAAAACACTATCCAATATGACACTTGACGAACTACCGATAGACCATTCGGCACGTATAGACACTGTGGGTGGCGCAGGCTCTCTCAGGCAACATTTCCTCGATATGGGCATCATTCCCGGCGCCGTCATAACGCTGCGCAAGTACGCTCCCATGGGCGATCCGATGCAGTTGGAGGTGCATGGCTACGAACTGACGCTGCGCAAGGCCGACGCCGCGCGCATCGGCGTCACGCTGTTGCCGTCCGCTGCCGACGCCATTCCGGAGTCTTCGCCCTGCGTTGAGAGCCATATTCCCTCCGCCCACCCCGGCCTTGGCGAGGAAGGGCCTTACCATGACTCCGCCCATGAGTCCCCTCTGCCCGACGGTGTCAAGCTGACCTTCGCCCTTGTAGGTAACCAGAACTGTGGCAAGACGACCCTTTTCAACCAGCTCACGGGTGCCAACCAGCATGTAGGCAACTTCCCCGGCGTGACCGTAGACCGCAAGAGCGGCGCCATACGGGGCGTGAAGAACAGCGAGGTCACCGACCTGCCCGGCATTTACAGCCTCTCGCCCTATACCGACGAGGAGATAGTGAGCCGCGAGNTTATTCTCANTGAGCGCCCGCACTGCATCATCAATATCGTCGACGCCANCAATATAGAGCGTAATCTTTACCTGACNATGCAGCTTATGGANCTTGGTCTGCCCATGGTTCTCGCCCTTAACATGATGGACGAGATGGAGGGCAACGGCGGTCACATACACATTAACGATATGGAGCGTATGCTCGGCATTCCCGTGGTGCCCGTTTCTGCCGTCCGCAACCAAGGTGTCGATGAGCTTGTGCGCCACTGTCTGCACGTTGCGAGGTATCAGGAGAGTCCCGCGCGTCAGGATTTCTGTCCGCCCGAAGACCACGGCGGTGCCNTANACNGNTGTNTTCACNCCANCATGCACCTTGNNGAAGACCATGCNTTNNGTTACAATATNCCCCTGCGTTTTGCCGTGGCGAAGATTGTGGAGGGCGATGAGCGTATCATATCCGCCCTGCATCTCTCCGCCAATGAACTGGAGACCGTGGAGCATATCATACGGCAGATGGAGGAGGAGAGAGGCCTTGACCGTGCCGCCGCTATGGCCGAGATGCGCTATAGCTTTATAGAGCACCTCTGTTCGCAAACCGTTGTGCATCCCCGCGAGAGCAGGGAGCAGCTTCGTTCGCGCCATATCGACAGGATACTGACGGGCCGTCTCACCGCCTTGCCTGCCTTTATGCTTATCATGGCCGCCATTTTCTGGCTCACGTTCGATGTCATTGGCGGCACTATGCAGGAGTGGTTAGAGGGCGTTATAGACTGGTTCACCGCCCTTAGCGATGACACCCTGCGGTCGTGGCACGTCAACGACACCGTGCGCTCGCTCATAATCGACGGCGTTTATGCCGGTGTCGGCTCCGTTGCCAGCTTCGTTCCCATTATCGTGGTGTTCTTCTTCTTCCTCTCCATGCTTGAGGACTCTGGCTATATGGCCCGCATTGCCTTTGTCATGGACAAGCTATTGCGTAAGATAGGCCTTTCGGGGCGCTCCATAGTGCCGTTGCTTCTCGGTTTCGGCTGCTCCGTTCCGAGTGTCATGGCCAGCCGCACGCTGCCCTCGGCCCGCGACCGTCGGCTCACGGTTATGCTCACCCCCTTCATGTCTTGCACCGCCAAACTGCCCATCTACGTCTTTTTCTGCGCCGCCTTCTTCCCTGACCATGCCGCTGTTGTGATGTGTTGCCTTTATCTTCTCGGCATTGTCACAGGCATTGTCACTGCCCTTGTCCTCAAGAGCACATCGTTTCGTGGCGAGGCGGTACCCTTTGTCATGGAGCTGCCCAACTACCGCATGCCCGGCTTCCGCACCACCATGCTGCTGCTTTGGGACAAGGCACGCGACTTTCTGCAGCGCGCCTTCACCGTCATCTTTATGGCAACCATCGTTATATGGTTCCTCCAGTCGTTCTCGTTCCACCTCAGTCTGGTCGACGACCAGTCACAGTCCATTCTCGGGCGTGTGGCGTCGTTTGTGGCCCCAGTCTTCCAGCCCGTGGGTTTCGGCGACTGGCGTGTCACCACATCGCTCGTAGGCGGCTTCCTTGCCAAAGAGAGTGTGGTGTCCACCCTCTCCGTCCTCTTCGGCGACGGCGTGTCTCTCGGCAGCGTTCTCAGCACCGCGTCGGCCCTGTCGCTCATGGTCTTCTGTTTGCTCTATACCCCTTGTGTGGCAGCTATCGCCGCCATACGCCGTGAGTTGGGCGGTAAAGACGCCCTCACCGTTGTCGTGGCGCAGTGTCTCATAGCCTATGTCATGTCTATGGCGGTGTATCATGTCGCCCAGCTCTTTTAGCCTACCGCATACGTACACGCCGCATTCTGTTAACAAACCATACCCGACTGTCATTATGAATACCGTCTCTTACATCCTTCTCGCCGTTGTTATAGCGGCTTTTCTTATAGCGGCCCGCCATCATTACCGTGGCGGTGGCAGGAACAGTTGCCACAAAGACTGCGACGGCTGTTCCGGCTGCCGATAGCAACCGAAATACATTTTTATGCCGTTTTGCGGCGAATAATCCGGCTAATCACCGCAAATTTGCGGAGAATATTTGGATTATTCACCGCAAAACGTTACCTTTGCCGCATGAAACGTAACTATATTCATGGGGCTTATATATGGCAACGCCCCGATTGGCCGGCGTTCCGATGGGATATGGATAAGCTGGCTGCCACCATGTTGGAGTTGGTTCATCTGCACGGACAGTTGGCCGGACGGATGTCAATGCTTGGGCTTGGCGACAAGAGCAACGCCCATTTGCAGGCCCTTACCGATGAACTGACAAACTCGTCGGATATAGAGGGCGTGGTGTTGAATGCCGCCTCTGTGCGCAGTTCCATTGCCCGCAGGCTTGGCATGGATAATGACGGCTTGCTTTCAGAAGACTATTATGTCGAAGGGCTTGTAGATGTGATGCTCGATGCCATTTACAGTTCAGACAAACTGTTGTCCGCCGACAGGCTGTTCGGGTGGCATTGTGCGTTGTTTCCTAACGGAAGGAGCGGGATGTATAGCATAACCGTCGGCGGCTGGCGCATCGGCGACGAACCGATGCGGGTGGTTTCCGGTTCTCTTGGGCATGAGAAGATACACTATGAGGCGCCGCCATCGTCATTGGTTCCTGCTGAGATGACCCGTTTCCTTAAATGGTGTTCCGACAGCCGGCAGCCCCCGCTCATTAAGGCGGCTGTGGCTCATCTGTGGTTTGTCACGATACATCCGTTTGACGATGGCAACGGACGGCTCTCCCGCACACTGGCCGATATGTTCCTCAGTGAGCTCGATGGCTGTGGCAGAACCAGATATTACAGTATGTCGGCGGAGATTAACCGTAACAAGAAATCATACTATGACATATTGGAGCGCACCCAGAAGGGCGGTCTTGATATAACGGAATGGATGCTGTGGTTTTTTGAACGTCTGAAGAATGCCATCATCCGCACTATGGATACTGTTAGCCGCACGCTGGCCAAAACCGCTTATTGGAACTGTTTTTCCGCTACAGATGTCAATGAACGTCAGCGCAAGGTCATCAATAGACTGTGGGACGGCTTCGATGGAAAGCTTACCTCCTCAAAGTGGGCGAAGATATGCGGTTGCTCGCAAGATACCGCTTTGCGCGACATCAACGACCTTTTGTCTAAAGGAATGTTGCGCGATAGCGGTGAGGGTGGCCGTAGCACGAATTATATCCTTGTGGAAAACGCCTCTTCCAAGGCTTAAAGCCGTTGGCGTTGACAGTTGGCCGTCACGGTGCCGCAAACGGCGTCTGAGAGCCTTTCCACTGATGAAATGCGAATATTATCCCCATACACTGATGTAGTTTCCTTATATTGAATTTACGGCTTTTTCGCATATTCCGCCGCCTTGTTTTCCATGTGTGTCGTAAAGGCATTGTGATTATGATGCGAAGGCATAGCTTTTACATGACAAATGCACTGCGATTACATTGTAATCGCAGTGCATTTGCTGTATGCTTGTTTTTTCTTATTTCTCTTCGTGTATTCATCAATATCGTCTCCTCACACAATTGTATTTACAATCTTTCATAAAAAATAATGCCTTTAAAAACAGTCATTTCTTTATAAATTTGATGGAATGGGTATTCCCTTTTATATCTTTGACAACCAAAAGATATACGCCCATTTCAAGTGTAGAAGTATCTATTGTGTTTACAAATGAACAATTAGAAACACCGGTCTTATAAATATTACCTGTTGAATAATCAAGAATTTGATAAGATAAGATTAAAGATTTTTTAGAATTCCGTCTTCCTTTCGAATAAACATTAATAGAATTGTCATTTACAGAAAATTGTAACTGCAAATTATCTACAGGAGTTAATGGTGGCATGACGTAAGTGCTTGTTGTAGAACCATTTTTATTATACGAAGTAATTGTAAAGGTAGTTGTCAACTCCCTATCTACAGTAGCTGTAAAATATCCTTTCTGAAAATCAGGAACTTCATAATAATATGGCACAGTATTGTCTTCATCTAATTGTGCGACGACAACTCTTGTTACCCCCTCAAGGTTGTTCAATCCAATCCTCACATCTCTATAATAGTCCTCTTCATTTTCAAAAGATAATATCCTGCTAAAACTAGCTTGAGGTGTTTGCGGCAAATAATCTAAAACATAATATTTTATATCATATTTTCTGTAAGAGAAACCAAAAACTTTAAGACCACCAACTATTCTGCATCGTAAATATCCATCACATGTTCTAGCATAATCATCTATTTCATGATTCAATATAAGGTTCTCAACATTAACATCAATCTCAGGAAGACTTCCTGCTAACGCCCGACAACTATACACGATATCCCATGTACCGTCTTTCAATAAGAATGCAATAGTCCAACCTTCTCCGTTATACATATGGTAATCAGGGTAATATGGATGTAAATTAGGCATGTTTACATCCATATCTGTTTCAATATAACTGTTCAAGTTTGCAAATCCATTATTATGAGGTTTTGTAGAAGAATTGGCATTCAAATTTATAGTTCCTTTATATGGTATTACATCATTTGTTCTTGTTTTTGTCTCATAGCATGATGTACTCATACCTGTTGGCACATCAGCTTTCCAATATAGTAAATCACGAAACATTGCAACTGTATGCTTGTCAGAAATGTCTCTAACAAGAGTTTCTCTGCCAAAATCGTAAGTTAAAAGACGAGTTATTTTCTTGTCATCTTGTGGCATAAAATAGTTAAGAGATTTATTAATATCCCAAACATGAGGCGCATAAATATACCACTTATTATGCTCATCTTCAAGNATTAAGGAATCGTTCAATGCATTNATATACGCTTGATGAGGGTCCACAATATTGTTGACATAATTTAAATCNTATCCTAAAGATTTTAATACATAATACTCATACGGAGTTATTGTATTTAAATTTATTCTAAACTCCTCATTTCTGATAAGATTTGCTTGCCAGATTAATCCAAACCCTTTAGCAATATCTCTCAAAACAACAGACACGAAATCGTATTTCCCACTCTCTGTTTCATTTTTTAAAGAAAACGAGCAATTATCTGCAAGATTATTGTTTTTATTATAATATGTTATTATTATATCATGATCTGCCATCATTTGTTCTGTAAGAATACTATCATACATAGCAGTATAACNTTGACCTNACATTACNTAATAAACTGTACCTTTTATCTGACTTGTGTAAGATGCTGGAGCATAGATAGCATAAGGAGACATTCCATTATTGGAAACCCTTTTGGTACTTACTGTTGAAATAGCTGTTGTTTGCCTATTATCATCTAATTTGGCCAAAATTCTTATTGGTAAAGAAGTTGGCATGGCCTCTTCCCATATTTTACAAGCATATTCAAATGCGCCCTTCATCTCAAAAGGCCAGTTCCCCTCAAATTCTGTTATTAATTTTGTACCACCTGCACAATCTCTTACGATAGGCAAATTAAACTGTTTATGTATAACATTGGAAGAAACATAAGATTCAACATCCACAATATATTGACCGTAAGACTGAACCGTTAACAAAAAAAATAAGAAAAATACAAACTGTTTCATAATGATAATTTAAATTTATATTGATTATCTAATGTAGAAATCTTAATTATATATATACCTTTATTTAACTCATTCAAATCTAATTGTTCTTTATTGGATATGTTTAAGAGTTTACCATCAAGTGTAAAAACAGTGATGGAGGACGCTTTTTCTGCATATAGAGTTCCATTTAAAATATAATAAGGCTTTTGATCATTTTTCGCTGTGTTAATATCTGTTTGCTGTTTGANGNNANCTTCTGTATCCTGTTTAATGAAATCTAAAACATCAGGATCTTTTATATAATCATTAAAACATATTGTATCACTATGCACAATCCCATAATTGTTTTGTCTTACAATAGCCATATGTTGGTACAATTCCCAAAAAGAGGTTATTTGATAGACTGTTTTTTCTATTTTCTTAAGACCGGCAGGATTGACAAAATAAGTTAGCCTTCCATGATCGACAGGTGTAAATGGTGAAGAATAAAAAAGCCATAAATGCTCTATTGAATCCGGAAATTCAATAAGCATATCAAAATAATCATTATCAGTAAAATATCCGGTTTGGAAATCAAAGTCATCAAAGCAAAACTTAATGGATTTTATGATAGGTTTTATTGGTAACACATCAAACATAATTTGAATTGTATCTATTTTTGAATTATGCTTACATGTCAACATTCCCAACGAAATACAATGATTAGAATTAAAAGTTGNTANGNNGTTTGTCCACTTGTTAGGGTATTCTTTTGGTATAAGAGTAAATGTTGAAGCCTGTTTTACTTGTTTACACTCAAGCCAATCCTCTTGTCCTCCACTAATTTCTCTTACATAAAATCTCCAGTCTGCAATTTCTCTATCAAATAAACTGAAGATACATGTATCACCATCTACAATTGGAGTTGATAATGACAGCATCCTACCATCTTTATAAGATGCTTGAATAGTGCTTGCATTTATAACATTGTTGGTTATAATAAAAATGAATAACAATATAATATTTTTTTTCATTGATTTAGAAATTTAATAGTTGTTTGATATTTATTATCCCTAAATACTTTTATAAAGTATACACCTTTTGGAGATAATGATAATTCATTATAATGGTTTATCCGTTTTAGGTATATACCATTTGCCATATAAACATCACAATAGATATTGGAGATATGTAGTAATTCTTTTATAGATGTTGTCTGTTGTTTGTTTGTTTGCATAAAAATGTCATTGGCAGGTATCTCTATAGTATAAGTGTCACTACCATAATTGTTTGTCACTCTAAAATGTATCCATACATTTCTCCATGAGTCTATATCTGTCATATAAAAACGAGTATAATAAGGTATATTAGAATTATATGATGCAGAGGAAGCATTAAATTCTTCTTCAACATATGAAAACAAAGAATGACATCCTGTGTAATAAATATCTACAATTACATTATAAAACGTCGGATCATAATCACATGGAATAATTTCTATTATTTCTGCCTTTATAATTTTAGGAACAATTTCTAAAGTTACTACATATTTATCAGAAACAGGTTGTCCATCACAAACTCCACTATATGAAATGATGCCACGAATATCCCCTTCAATATTTCGTTCATATTTATCTTCAATATCAATAGGTGGTATTATAAAATCCTTATTTGTAGAGATAACAACTGTTTCATATCCACCATTTTTCAATGGTAAAAGAAATTCCCAATAATGGTTTTCCAAAATATTACCATTACATTCTACATGAAATGTATGTTCTTTATAAGCAGAAGTTATACCTGTGTTGTCAATATCATCCGCATATATACAAATAGAGGAATCAACAGAAAAATTCCAACCAATTGTTGAAAGAATACCTAACGTTGTATCGTCAATTGTCAAGTTTCGTTTTTTAAGTTCACCATAAAACATGATAGAAGCTGTATCCGCAGAAAATTTTAGTGATTTCTGTGGTTCATATATTGAAGGGGCATATATTTTAAATCTGTCGTCTTTCCGTATAGCATACACATAGCCACAATCCTGTTGTACAAATGATTGAAATTCTGCACGTTTATTATTATTCAGGTCTGCCATTTGCTTGTCATCTTCCGTAAATAAGAGATGGTCAAAGGCAGTCATCCCATTATTAAAAGAGAATGCAAAATTACCTCTTCTGTCTATTTTTACAGAAGAGCCATATCCTAAACACCTTCCGATACTTTGTAGCATAGCTAATACAAGTTTTTTGTCAAAAGAACTATTTGTTTCGCCTATTCCCACACACCATTGGACATTAGAATTAATAAATATATCTGCATCTATAGTGTTTGTGTACGATATCCCCTTACTCTTAAATAGCGATATAGGATAATACAAACCATCACTTTTAGACTGAGAATATATTACATCTGTTCTTATATCTTCGGAAAGTAGGTCTACAAAATGTATATTTATACGACAACTGTCCCCGACACCCATATAATCCTGCCATACATTGGCAGCTATAGAGACTGCAACCTTTAACGAATCTGGCATATTAGAGTCATTGTAATTTATGACAACGTTACCTACTCTCTTATTTGACATTCGTATAGATCGTGCTTTAGCAGAAACGTTGAAAGCACATACACCAAAAGAGTAAACATCTGAATATGATATGGTATCAACAACTTGACTGACAGTTGGCAACGGATTTGTAAAAATAAGTGTAATTAAAAAAAATAAAGTTGAGCAAATGGATTTATTCATTTTTATAGGATATACGATATAGAGATATTATTATAATTTTACAGAAAATTGTTTTTAGCTTTTATTATATACTTTTGTGAAATTGTAATTTAAATTAATGTGATATAAAAATGTTTGTTTTAAAAGTTGATGATTCGGAGTATTGATTTTTGTAACGTATTCATATGTTGTCGGGCATAGTGAAATAATATCATTATGCTTTTTATTGATTCAAAAACATTGCTCAGGTATCACACTACTGTTCACCTCTGTTTTTCCTGATATCTCTACGTGTTC
>WFLX010029625.1_pt1 | contig 19504 bp, 21 predicted proteins | sample 4967041 | NCBI WGS metagenome assembly WFLX01 (sample SAMN12857096, study PRJNA449069) | gut metagenome | isolation source: stool from male and female vole | host: Microtus ochrogaster | place: USA:Florida | collected 2017
TCCGGCGTTTGCCAATCCATCAAGTATGACAAAGGCCATCAACGAATATTGTGGAAGAACCGGGCAACCGCTACCGGAAACTCCTGCCGACTATATCCGAGTAGTCTACAGAAGTCTTGCGAACAGATATTGTGAAATAACAGAATACCTTCGTGAACTTTCTCCTGTTGAGATCAGACGTCTTCATGTAATCGGTGGAGGTTCACGAAACAGTCACCTTATGCAGATGGCAGCTGATAGTCTTGGAATACCTGTGATAGCAGGTCCGGCCGAGTGTACCGCTCTCGGTAATATACTTATGCAGCTTCGTGCGTGCAAGACTCTATCATCGCTTAAAGACATGCGCACAGTTGCCATAAACTCTACAGAAACCTTAACTTATTATCCATGTAGGTGAAAAATTGTAAGTAAAATACGTATAACCCAGAAATATAAAGACTGACCAACAATTGACAGAAATTATGAAAGAAGAACTTATACTGAAAGCATACGACGTGGCTAAGGAAAGATATGCTGCAATCGGAATCGATACTGACAAAGTGCTCTTGAAAATGCAGGATTTCCATCTCAGTATGCATTGCTGGCAAGCTGATGACGTTACAGGTTTCGAGCCACGTGAAGGCGGCCTTACCGGGGGTATACAAGTCAACGGCAATTATCCCGGGAAAGCACGCAATATAGAGGAATTGCGCAGCGATGTGCTTTATGCCATGAGTCTGATTCCGGGAAAACACCGTCTCAATCTTCATGAGATTTATGGTGATTTCCAAGGTAAGTTTGTAGATCGTGACCAAGTGTCTGCCGAATATTTCATGAGCTGGATAGAATGGGGAAGAGCTAATGACATCAAGCTCGACTTTAACTCAACGTCTTTCTCACACTCCAAGAGCGGCGACTTGTCACTCTCAAATCCTGATAAGAATATACGTGATTTCTGGATTGAACATTCTAAGCAATGCCGTGCCATTTCTCAGGCTATCGGAGAGGCGCAGAACGATCCGTGTATCATGAACACGTGGGTACATGACGGAAGCAAAGATATAACACTTAACCGTTCACTCTATAGAGAATTGCTCAAGGATTCACTTGATCAGATTTTTGAGCACCGTTATGATATGATGAAAGATAGTGTCGAATCAAAAGTTTTCGGTATTGGTCTCGAAAGTTATACTGTCGGTAGTAACGATTTCTACACAGCATACGCCACCCGCAATAACATGATGATAACGCTTGATACAGGTCATTTCCACCCCACAGAAAGTGTGGCTGATAAAGTGAGTGCAATGCTTCTTTTCGTGCCTGAGCTCATGCTCCATGTCTCGCGTCCGGTGCGTTGGGATTCCGATCATGTTACCATCATGGATGATCCNACTATGGATCTTTTCAGTGAGATTGTCCGNGCCGGAGCACTCAACAGNGTTCANTACGGTCTTGANTATTTTGACGGNACACTCAATCGTATCGGAGCATACGTAATCGGAAGTCGCGCAGCNCAAAAGTGTATGATCNGNGCACTTCTCGAACCTATCGCCACATTACGCAACTATGAGCTTGAAGGTAANAATTTCCAGCGTCTGGCTCTTCTTGAAGAGTGCAAGAATCTTCCCTGGAATGCAGTCTACGATATGTTCTGTCTTAAGAACGATGTCCCTGTGGGGGAATCTTATATAAAGGAAATCGAGAAATATGAGGGTGAGGTGACCTCAAAACGATGAAATTACNNTCAATCTCCTGATATAATGATTTTCATTGGATTACTCATAATTGCGATCGGTTCTTTTTTCCAGTCAAGTTGTTATGTACCTATCAATAAGATAAAAGAGTGGAGCTGGGAAAGTTATTGGTTTGTTCAGGCAGTCTTCGCTTTTCTGCTCCTGCCATTTCTCGGAATGATGCTTGCAGTTCCCGAAAATCACAGTTTACGGGAACTGTTTGAGACGGCTCCTTCCTTCAATATTTGGATGACAGTATTTTTCGGTGTATTGTGGGGAGTAGGCGGTTTGACTTTCGGACTTTCGATGCGTTATCTTGGGGTAGCTTTAGGACAGTCGATAGCTCTCGGTACGTGTGCGGCTCTCGGCACTATAATGGGTCCGGTGATGCTTCAAATTTTCTTCCCGGAAAGTGATCCATTGTCACAACTCACTTTTTCAGTAATCTTAGGAGTGGTAGTGACNCTTGTTGGAATCAATATCATAGGAATTGCGGGAGCCATGAAAGCAAAAGCCTTGAGTGAGGATGAAAAGAAATCTTCAGTGAAAGACTTCAATTTCTCCAAAGGAATCATGATAGCATTACTTTGCGGATTCATGAGCGGTTGTTTTAATATNGGGCTCGCTTTCGGTACTGATATAAATTTCGGAGATCTTACTCCCGTTGCCTACAAAACATTGCCAGCAACATTTCTTGTGACATTAGGAGGATTCTTCACCAATGCCATTTATTGCTTCTATCAGAACCATCGTAATCATACCTGGAGTGATTACACAAATGGAAAAGTATTTCTAAATAATTTCCTGTTATGCATACTCGCCGGCGCGTTGTGGTACAGTCAATTCTTCGGACTTTCAATAGGAAAGGGCTATCTTGTAAGTTCCCCTGCCTTAATGACATTGTCGTTCTGTATCCTGATGGCTCTCAATGTGGTCTTCTCGAATATCTGGGGTATCATACTCAAGGAATGGAAGGGCTGTCAACCACGCACTATAGCAGTGCTTATCGTAGGGATTGTAGTCCTGGTAATATCATGCTTTCTTCCACAAATCATATAACAGACTTAGTAACCAGTTAAAAACAATATGTCATCAGTTTTAGACAATAACCCCGCTTTATCCGATCAGATTGCAGAGATAGCCGAAGCAGCCGGTTATCTCTGGCAGAAAGGATGGGCTGAGCGAAACGGCGGAAATATTACTGTCAATGTGACAGAGCACATTACAGATGAGATCAGGGCCATGCCTGCCATAGCCGGTCCTTTCCCGATAGGATTTACACTTCCTAATCTGAAAGGGTGCTGGTTTTACTGCAAAGGTACTCANATGCGTATGCGCGATCTCGCCCGTAGGCCTATGGATAACGGCTCGATAATCAGAATATGCGATGACTGTGCAAGCTATGAGATTGTNGCNGANAAGATAGTGAAACCNACTTCTGAACTACCTTCCCACCTGGCCGTGCACAACTATCTTATCGGTAAAGGATCTGCCTATAAAGCAAGTCTTCACACTCATCCTATTGAGCTGGTAGCAATGAGCCATAATCCTGAATTTCTTGAGAAAGATGTCCTTACAAAAATCCTTTGGTCGATGATTCCGGAGACGAAAGCTTTTGCTCCCAGAGGACTTGGTATAGTGCCTTATATGTTGCCCTCGTCCCATGCCCTCGCTGATGCCACAATCAAAGCCATACATGACAATTATGATGTGGTGATGTGGGAGAAGCATGGCGTGTTTGCAGTAGATACCGACATTATGGCGGCATTTGATCAGATTGACGTACTTAACAAGAGTGCCAATATCTATATGTGCGCATGTAACATGGGATTTGAACCGGAAGGGATGTCAGAAGATCAGATGACTGAGATCTCAACCGTATTCAAACTTCCCAAGTAATGAAAAGAAACTGAAGAAAAGGCCGGGAGTTATAATAATAACCACTTCCGGCTTCTAAGTATTTAGCCAAGCAGGACATCAAGAATCATCATGAGAAGAAACCCGAATGCAAATCCTATAGTGCCTATGTTGGAGTGGGCTCCCTCTTGAGTTTCCGGAATTAGTTCTTCGACTACCACATACATCATTGCTCCCGCCGCGAATGCAAGAAGATAGGGAAGGATAGGGACAACGAAAGAGGCGAGTAGAATTGTCAGTACAGTTCCGACGGGTTCAACCACTCCGCTCAATGTGCCCATCAGAAAGGCTTTTCTTCGTGAATTGCCTGCACTGCGCAAAGGCATCGAAACAATAGCTCCCTCAGGAAAATTCTGTATTGCAATGCCCAGNGACAAGGCAATGGCACCGGCCATGGTAAGAGATGAACTATGATCAAGGGCTGCTGCGAGTGCAACTCCGACAGCCATTCCTTCAGGAAGATTATGGAGCGTGACAGCAAAAACGAGTTTTGTGGTTTTGGAGAAATGAGACACAGGTCCTTCACTTGCATTGCTGTCAATATGCTGATGAGGAATTATCACATCAAGAAACAGGAGAAATAGGATACCGATAAGAAATCCTACAACAGCGGGAATGATACTCATGATTCCCTCTTTACCGGTCATTTCTATTGAGGGAATAAGTAATGACCATACTGAAGCAGCCACCATCACTCCTGCAGCAAAACCCGTAAGAGATTTCTGAAGTAAGGTGTTCATGTGATTCTTCATGAGAAAAACACATGCTGCACCAAGAGTGGTACCAAGAAAGGGGAGTATCAAACCTAAATATATTCCGTTCATGTCATTATAACGCATTGAGACGAAATGTGGTTTGCCTTTGGGGACCTATCATTGTCACAGTTATAGTGTAATATAACCATAACAACTTATGAAAAATGATTCCGGCAGAGTTTTCTTTATAAGAAATGATATTGGAAAAGCTAATTACAAAAGTGTCACAATCCTCTGACAATTGTGTCGTAATAAAGGGAGTTGCATTAATCCAGGGGATGATATAACTACAACCTGCATAAATTGTTTTAGACCTATGAACCTGAATATCTTGAAATATAAACTATTCTTGCTGATTCTGCTTACAGGAGCACTATTTACAGATGTCGCCGTAGCGGGTAGAGGTGATTTATCTCGGCAAGATTCCATAATAAGTGATTTTGAAACGTTTATAAAAATTATTGAAGATACTCATCCTGATGCTTACACAAATTTTGGAGGGAAAGTTTTCTTTAATAAAATGGCGAATGATATTCGTCAAAAACTAACGAATGATTCAACTGTAACTGTAAATGACTTATATAAACACGTTTCCGAATTTATATCGCGGCTTCAGGATGGACATACATATATAAATCGTCCACAGAATCAAGCATCCGAATCCGGTAGTGACTCGCTTGTTGTGATTAAATTTTTTTGTGGTGATGATAACCTGATTGTAAATTCAATTGATTCCACACATTCTGATCTGATAGGAAGTCGAGTTATCGGTATGAATGGTGTGCCGATTGAAGAAATATTTGAGCGGGTAGGAGTTAAATTCCCGTGTGAGAACAAAGCAGGAAAGGTCGGATTATTATGCGATTGGTTCAGGCCAATAAGTTTTTATAGAGAATTACTTGAGAGTCAAGATAAGACAATTTCTTTTGATCTTATCACTCCTACAGGAGAAAGTATTACATACATACCTAAGTCCGTTCAATATAACCAATTCAAAACCGAGTCCAGAGCATACGCTCCACAAGATAAAAGATTTCCGACAGGACAGATGGAATGGAAAGAGATTGAAGGAACTATGTTTTTCAGATTATCGAGTGTAATGGCACGAGAAAATTTTGAATTTCAATATAACAATGGGTGGGATTTTTATAGTCAACTTGAATATTTTTATAATCTGTCAGGAATGGAACTGCCCTCTGATACTTTGACGGCAATAAAAACGATTCCTTTATTATCAGAGACCTTTTCAGATATGCTTGAGGAAATGAAGAGAAGAGATCTCAAGAATCTGGTGATAGATCTGAGAGGCAACGGAGGGGGATGGACTCCTATTGTTCTTCCGACTTTGTATATGATGTATGGGGATGAATATCTTAATAAGGATATGGATGCCCGATTCTATCGAAGAATATCTAATCTGTATCTTGAAAAGATAAATTCGGATATAGATTCTTTCAATTCGGCCAACGACCTGAAACTCAAACCGGGAGATTATATATTTCCGGAGGAGATTCAAGACTCACGTACGAGAGAAAATAAACGAGAAGATTTCATAAACGCTGCTATGTGTAGCGATAATATTAAGAAAAAACTCCTTGATATGAAAGGCATCCCTATATATACACCGGAAAAAATATATGTAGTGACTGATGCAGGCACTTTCAGTGCGGCATTCCATTATACTTTTTTTCTTAGTAAGTTAGGGGCAATAATCGCAGGAGAAACAAGTTCGCAGGCTCCAAACTGCTATATGGAGGTCACTCCTTACAGTCTACCTCTGACAGGATTGACGGGGAGTGTGTCAAATGCGATGCAGGTATTTCTACCAATAAATGACCCACGAGCAAAAGAATTTACACCGGCAATACGTATGAGTTATGAAGAATATGATGAATATGACTTTGATTCTAACAGTATACTGAGATATTTACTTGACTTGGAACTGAAAAAATGATATTGAGCTAAAAATAGTAATCCCGACTCTGATGTAAGGTAAATAGATAGATTCTTTTTTTACTTACATGTCAGAGTCGGGGTTAATTATTTAATATAGGCCTTAAAAAAGCTTAGAATGTAACCAGTCGGCAACCAGTATTGATGTCTCTTTCTGAGTGTTCGTGAAGACATGGTTTTCATCAGGAATAAGTTTCAATTCACTGTTACTGATTTTTTCATGATAACGTTCAGCATAAGTGTAAGGGACTATCTGATCATGTGTGCCCTGCACTATTAAAGTTGGGCCGGTATAATTTGCGGCTGTTTCATAGATAGGGAGCCTGAGCGCGGTCTCCACATAATTTTTACCAAGCCGAAGAGCTCCCGCTTCCGGAGAATGAGGTAGTTCGATGTAATCACCTTTGAAATTCCAGGGGTCATAGCGTGCACCCATTGTATTGCCACGAAGTGCATCGTCACGAAGCACGGCTGCAGCTGCGAGCAAGACTTCTGCTTTTATGACTTTGTCTCCAAGCTCTCCACTTACCATGCTCACCACGACACCACCTTGAGAATGTCCCACAAGACTGATATCCTTGACCCATGGTTGCTGCCGGGCCCAAGTTATCACATCCTTCAGGTCTTCAATTTCATTTAATACAGTCATGTCTTTGAACTCTCCCTCACTCTTACCGTGCCCGTTAAAGTCAAACCGAAGAGTAGCCATTCCTTGATTAACGATACTCTCCGACAAGTCATTCATGAAGGGTGAGCGGCAATTGCCACTGAAACCGTGACAGATTATCACCAGAGGTGTTTTTGAGGATGAGGCAGGACGGTTGATAATGCTGAAAAGTTTTCCTACAGAACCATCAATACTGATAGTGTCAGATGTTTGGGCATTGGCCGAAAAAAGACTCATTAAAGTCATCATACCGGTTAAAATTATCTTTTTCATTTTTTATTGTTTGTTAAATACGCTTACTATATTCACTAATTTTTNTCTTATCTCTAAACGTTTTGTGCATAAACAAGAAATTGGTTATCCGGATATTCGCGTTTTTTTGATTCATCAAACAAAGACATTTCCATTTTTGAATAGTCAGCAAAACAATAAGGATTCCCATACAAGACTGACAGTAAGTAACTGTTTTCTTTGACTTCCGTTTATTCCTATTATCTTCATATTTTGTTATAATGTTATGTTATTAAAATTGGTTAAGCAACCTTCTTTTAAAAATGAACAATAGGAGGAACAATAGGGTTTTCTGTTTTTCTTTCTTTGGGAAAGTAAAAAATGTAGTCAGTGATATTTTAAAATATTACTAAAATATGGATAAAAGAGCGATATATGGAAGACGTTGATTAAATGAACCGGCAAATATCTTAATCGGCAGATACCTTAAGACAATCTTTTTATGCAAATGAAAGAGTTGTGGNGCCCGGGGACGCGTCATCGCAGAATCATGTTGTAATTATAGAAATATAGAAATATACTATGGTAAAATTTTTAGAACGTAATAAAGTAGTCAGTCACTTCGGAAATTTACCGGACAGCGGTATTATCGAACGCTGTTCAATGAGCAGTGATGTGTTAGGCACAAATAAAGACTTTTCAGTTTATCTTCCTGCAGGATATGAAGGGAGTGAACAACGTTATCCTGTGCTATATCTGTTGCATCCTGCAGGAGGTACACATGATATGTGGATAAGAATGGGTGATCTTCCCCAGATTGCAGACGATGCCATACGTTCAGGAATGGCCCTTCCGATGATTATCGTTATGCCGGATGCGAGTGGTATTGGTGAATATCATCTCGGGAAGCATTTGGGATATTTCTCTGTTCCTGAATGGGATTATGAGGCGTATTTTCACAATGAATTGATTCCGTTGATTGACTCTTCTTACCGTACAAAAGCTGATAAGAAATATCGTGTCATCACAGGACCGTCGATGGGAGGAGAAGCAGCTATAGCATACGCACAGAAACATCCGGATTTATATGGTGCTTCATGTTCGATGAGCGGTATTCTGGGACATCCCGAACAAAGTCAGATGGCGCAGACAGATAAAGATTACGCTGCGTCACTTATCACAAATAATCCATCAGCTTATGTAGAAAATGCCACGGCTGAGGAAGTCGAGAAACTCAAGAGCATAAGATGGTATACCGATTGTGGAGACAGCGACTATTTCTACGAAGGTAATATTGAATTTTTCCTTGCAATGAAGAAAAAGGGGATTNCTATTGATTACCGTATGAGAAGCGGAGTACACAGTTGGTATTACTGGATTACGGGACTTCCGCCCATTTTACATTTCCTGTCAATAGGTTTTGCCTAAATTCAAATGAATTATTTGTCAATTATAAGACCGATATAAAAACTACTGAATTAATAATTGGGTGACCGGTATCAGAAAATCAAGGATGTATCTGAACGTAGATACATCCTTGATTTTCTGATAGTTTTCTATAGATCAATCCTAATCCTAAGTATAAATTCTATGAGATAAGGAGTAACGATCACTTGCGGTTGGTAAAAGGGTATTACAATTTTACAACGTCGAAGTAGTTGACGTATAGGTGGTTGCTTGGAATGTCTTTGCCAAACTGTTGTTTTACGGCTTCTTTGATTTTGTTGGCGTCAAGGCTTGTACCGCTTTTTGTGATTACCTGAAAGGTAGTTCCCTTGGGGATTTGACCGGCAGAAAGAGATTGTTTTGCCGTGAGTTTAAATGTAGGCATAATTTTGAAGTTAAAATGTTGAAATATATATTAACGAGGAGAGTTTTTATAAATGAGAGGTTTTTATCAATAGGAGGAGATGTAGTTCAGGTATGTGACTTTTTCAGACAAATTGAATTACAGAAGGTCCCTCTATGCTACGAGGTACCTGTTTCAGTATAAATGGTACGACCATAGTTCCATTAGGGCGGAAAAAGCCCTTTTTACCATCTTTCTCCACAGGAATGAGTTGCCCTAAATTGTAAACTCTTTTANCGAAAGTTTCATGAGTTTTACCATCTTTGGTGACGAAAGTCCACATAGGATTTTTGTCTACCTTTACNCTCACTAAAGCGCATCCATATTCCTTGAAATCATCCGCTTCTTCGAAAGCAGGCTTGATGGCGATAGCTCCTTCCATATTGAGATAACCTAATTTTCTGCCCACTTTAAATCTGATTAATCCATCAGCCGGTTTATAGAGTTCGAGTGTGGAGGAGGGTTTTGTAAGTTCCTTTCCCTTGGAGTTAATCAGGATGTANTTGCCATCTTTCATCATTCTGGCGTAACCGTTTTCGAAATTTCGATAGATCTGCTCATAAGCCGGAGCAATGACCCATTCGTTCTTGTCGTTGAGGAATCCCCATTTATCATCTTTTTTAGCTCCTATAAGACCCTCCGACAAACTATCAATGGCTTCATATTCCGCAGGGATTATCCATTGTCCTTCAGGGTTTATGAGACCATACTTTCCATCACTTTTGGCTATTGCAGTGCCATTGTCTGAAAAACTGTATATGCTATCAAAAACACAAGGTGTGATTTCACTTCCGTCAAAGTGACGGAGACCATCTTTCTCACTTCTGTCTCTGACTATAATTACTCCGACTTTATCCTGCACACTGCATGAGGTGAAGTCCTCGGGATTGAGAATAATTTTTCCGTCGGTAGACATTACTCCTTCTTTCTCCCTGCGTTTAACAGATATACGCACCGGGACTCCCTCTGTGCGCGGGGTATCAATGTATTCGTACTCAGTCTTTACCACCTCGTTGCCTGAAAGATCGTATATTCCATATTTATTATCTTTATATACTATCACCTTAGGTACGATCCCCCAACGCTCAATATTATCAAATTCGCATGGTACTATAAACTGATTGGCATCATCAAGCACTCCGTATTTGTCATCTTTTATTCCAGCTTCGAATCCATTCAAAGGATAATCGCAACCAAAATCAAGCATCTCTATCTTGTCGCATATCTCACGTCCGGTTTTGTCAATGATATACGTTCTCTTGTCTTTGGTTACCCGTGCATTGTTATTAGAGAAAGAAGAGACACTGTCATATTCAAAAGGCAATACNGTATTTCCTTCAGGGTCAATATAACCCCACTTGCCGTTTTTCCGTGCTGCTGCCACGCCGCAGTTGAAGGGTGCTATTTTATCATATATTGGTTCGATGACGATGCGTCCGTTGCTCAGGAGTCCGGTGCCATTAGGCTTTACAGAAATTTCAAAGTAAGTGTCATCTCCGAGAGTCTGACGTGCTGATACCATTGACGGGAAAAAATTTACATCATCATACTCCAAAGGAAGAATTGTCTTTCCTGTCCGGTCGATGAGTCCGGTCTTATTAGCTACAGTCACTACAGCNTATCCATCTCTCCAATAGCGTGCCGAAATGTCAGGACTTATTTTGTCGTAGAGTGGGGGGATTATCATTTTGCCATTCTTGTCAATAAATCCAAGTTTTCCTTCTACCTTGACACAGGCCAAGCCATCTTGGAAACTAAATGCATATTCATATATAGGGGCGATTACTTCAGTGCCACTCTTGTCAATAAATCCATGTTTTCCATCGATTACAACGGCAGCCAGATCTTCACGGAAGTATGGTCTGTCCTCATATTTAGGACTGATGACCATTTCCCCTTTTTCATTGATGAAACCCCATCGACCATCAACTTTGACAGCCGCAAGACCATCATTGAAGTCACTGACACTCTCATATATTGCAGGTATTGCTACAGAACCGTCGAGACTGAGAAATCCGTATTTCCCATCTTGTTTAAACACTGCGAATCCATTCTCCGGCTCTCTTATGAAGTCGTAGGTGCAATCGCTGAGAAGATTACCATCAGCATCAATCAGAGCATACTGAGCCGAATGAGCCGCAGCAAATTCCTCCCATTTCTGTAGATTTTCGTCTACTACCGGTTTAGTTTTCTTTGCCATTTTTTCGTTAGTTTGGTTTAAAATACAAATTAATTGTATATGGGTTTTGATAGTTACAACTTTTCGTTTTAAGGCTAAATTGTTAATTAACAATATATACAGTGTGTTAATCAACATTATATAATTGTATATACTCCATTTCTTTTCCCGGATCGGGGATACGCAGCCTGAGTGCATTAATAGATTTCCCTTCTAAATATTCCGGAAAACCGGTGGTTCGCATTGCACATTTACCTAAAGAAAAATCTACGATTTTACCATTAGGAAGTGAAAAATCCTNTTCACGCTTAAGAATAAAGNGAACCAGTTCCTCAAGACTTTCTTTATCCGGGCTTTCAGGAATAGAGTCAATATTGTCCATCACAAAATTATCTCCGATATCCGATAAGGCATTTGCAATGCTCTCGTAATTATCAGCAATTGCCATATTTATGTAAACTGCACTTTTCTTAGAAGCCCAAGCCTGAAGATCAAACTCCATCAAAGGATCAATCATCACAGGGATAGAAGCACTGAGTTCATATAGCTTTGTGAAGTCATTTTCCACCCGCCGGACTCCCAATACATAACGGTCAAGCCGGTTATCAAATTCAGGGTTTAATACACTATTTTTAAATGTGGGCATTGTAAAAATGATTTACAGGTTTATATCGTAGCCATCGTAACCGATAGCCTTATCTTTTAATTCAGGGGCAAGAGTGGGAAAATTGAAGAAAACGAGTGTGACGATATCTACCCGGAAGAGTATTCTGCGTAATTTGGGGTCAATATCAAAAGTGGATAAGAAAAAATTTTTTGGCTCTTCATTTTTTTGCATATTTCTTCATTAGCAAACGATAGTAACCTACAGAACAAAAGCACTGTAAATACAATCGTTGCCAATGGTCAAAATATTGCAAACGGGATGCAATCTATGGTAATGTTTCAGGCACAAGTGTGAACCTTAGGAAAGAAGAGCCGTTCCATCACTTTCAGTTGTTTTCGCAGCTGAATTGCCGGAGGTGATGTAATCTTTCCTGCTGTCAGAGTGTAATTGACAGCTTTGCAATGCAAAATTAAGTAATTAAATGGAATAATCAAAGACCTGCCATAGTTTTCTTTCATTATTATAAAATCACCGCGAAAGATTTCTTTCATAATTATAAAAGATTATATGAGTATGGAGAAAAGTATACAAATGCAGGGAGAAGTGATTTAAATTGAATATCAGTTACCAGAAACGTTAAGGGTATTGTAGCTTGATATAAAGCCGAACAAATTAACTTCGGCAGATGTTTTACTAACGAAAAGGTGAATAATCTTTTCATCATAGTTTGGATTTTATTTATACTTAATCTTTTAATTTATTATGATAGAAACCGAATATAAGTTTGGCGAAGTTCATGTGCTCGCCGATCAGATTCAATCAGCAGATGATCATGCTCAATTTCACAGAATCTTTGAAAACACTAACGGTGGAGTAGTGCTTCTCGCTCTTAAAGAGGGTCAAAGCCTTGCCACACATGTTGCACCTGCCGAACTGATGGTCAACGTGATAGAAGGTTCCATAGAGTTCACGATGATAGATAAACCGCATACTATCAATGCCGGAGAGTTTATGCTCGTGGGCGAAGGTGTGCCTCATAGCGTCGTTGCAAAGGCAGATTCCAAGGTAATGCTTATAAAGGTAAAGGCTTGATAACTTTTGCTTACGATTATTGAAAGATCTAAAGAAAGTTTTTATTGCCGACGCCATGAGAGATCTCTTGACGCCGGCTTCTTTTATACANAGTAATNACNGANCTGCCGGTNNNGANAACNNANNTNTATAAANAATCTTAAANTATATNNCAACTACTATGAATTTTATAACNGAAAACGATAGAATTTATGCNACTGATTCCACNGGAAANGTAGTTGCTGANGTTACNTTCCCCACAGAAGACGGGGTATCTATTATCGACCATACCTTTGTAGATCCATCTCTCAGAGGTCAAGGTATTGCCGGAAAGTTAGTGAAAATGGCAGCTGATAAAATACTTGAAGAGGGTAATAAGATTGGTGCTACTTGTGTTTACGCCGTAGCATGGTTTAAGCGTCATCCCGAGTATCCGGTTGTTTGTTCAGGAGCTCCATCTTGTAGAATAGACAGAAGAAAGTAATTAAGTTTATTAACAGAAATTTTGTTATCTATAATGATGAACAATATCACTTTGGAAGGTGTTGTACTTTCACATTTATAAATTCTTTTCATTTGAACTTATCCATGTATATGTTCAATAATACATACAAGANACAATAGAACTTTGGTTTGGTACATCACCGATCAATCAAATTTAAGATTATAAGAAAAGCATAAATTGTTCTTATTATGGAAAACTCCGGAAAAATGTTCTGCTATCAGTGCCAGGAGACAGCTCATGGCACCGGGTGTGTCATACAAGGTGTATGTGGTAAAAAGCCCGAAACATCTGCTCGTATGGATCTGCTTCTCTATTGTGTCAGGGGTATTTCACTCATCAATCGTGAATTGAGAGAGAAAGGCAACGCTTCTCGAGAGGCAAGCCATTTTGTAATGGATGCATTGTTCACCACAATCACGAATGCCAATTTCGATAATCCATCGCTTGATGATTATATACGTCGTGGTTTTGAATTGAAGAATATTCTTGCCGGCACGGCCAAGAAAGAGGGAATAGAACTACCTGGTCTTCCTGAGGTGGAATTCTTTGCTAAACCGGAGGAGGCTATAGAGCTTGAAAATGTAACCGGTGTGCTTGCAGAACCTAACGAAGACATCCGAGGTCTGAAACAATTAGCAATATACGGTTGCAAAGGCATGGCCGCATACGCTCGTCATGCAGCCAATCTCGGTTATGAAGATGAGGATGTATATGCAATAATAGAGGATGCCATGGCTGAGACTGCACGTCCTGATCTCAGTGTTGAGGCATGCTATAATCTCGTGCTCGGAGTAGGAGAGGGTGGTATCAAGGCGATGGCTCTCCTTGATAAGGCCAATACAGCGAGTTACGGAAATCCTGAGATAACCAAAGTGAACATCGGTGTCAGGAATCGACCCGGTATCCTTATTTCCGGTCATGATCTTAAAGACCTGGAAGACTTGCTTGAGCAGACTAAAGATAAAGGGGTAGACGTTTATACCCATTCAGAGATGCTTCCCGGTCANTATTATCCTTTCTTCAAGAAATATCCGCATTTTGCCGGTAACTATGGTAATGCATGGTGGAAGCAGACCACCGAGTTTGAGACATTCAACGGTGTCTTCCTATTTACATCCAACTGTATCGTACCTCCTCGACCGAAGACAACTTATATGGATCGAGTTTATACAACAGGAGTTGTGGCTATGCCCGGCACCAAACATATAGAACCGGGAAAGGATGGCAAACCTACAGATTTTTCCGAATTGATTGCCCATGCTCAGAAATGTGAGCCACCTACAGAGATTGAGCACGGCGAGATCGTCGGAGGTTTCGCGCATCATCAGGTGATAGAACTCGCTCCGAAGATAATTGAGCTAATAAAGGCCGGAAAGATACGTAAATTTGTGGTTATGGCCGGTTGCGATGGAAGAATGCCTTCGCGTGATTATTATACCAAGTTCGCCGAGGCTCTTCCGAAGGACTGCGTTATATTGACCGCAGGATGCGCTAAGTATCGATACAATAAATTGCCGCTGGGCGATATTGACGGTGTTCCCCGTGTGCTTGATGCAGGTCAGTGCAACGACTCTTACTCACTCGTGCGCATAGCCCTTGCATTGAAAGATGCGTTCAATCTTCCGAGTGTGAATGATCTTCCCCTTGTGTTCAATATCGCATGGTATGAGCAGAAGGCGGTGATTGTGCTCTTAGCTCTTCTTGCTCTCGGTGTTAAGAATATACATACCGGCCCGACACTTCCGGCTTTCTTTACGCCCGATGTATTGAAAGTGCTTAAGGAGAAGTTCGGTATTGGTACCATTGATACGGTTGAACATGACATAGAGACCCTTATCAACAATTAAAATTATATAAGAACGGGAGCATAAACAGATATTTAATCCGCTTATGCTCCCTTTTACTTTTCCAATAAGGTATTGAATATCGTAAGTTGATTACCTGATTTTACTGACTTGCAATCCGCCTGAAGAAAATGTTGTGTCAATTGTCTTTAATGGAGGGGAAACTGCATTTTTGGTGATTTTATATTACAATCCGGCAAAANGTTGATTAACCAACTTCNTTACTAAACATTCGCTGAGGAATCAAATTTTTCTTTCGCAGCTATCTTTTGGATGAATAAAAGCATNGTGATGATTGATACNGCTGCCAGTATAGTGCCATAAAGGGAGGCCGTTGCCGGGAACCCGGTCTTTGAGAGAGCAATGCCACCAACAGTGGCTCCTATGGCGTTGCCAAGATTAAAAGCTATCTGTACTGCCGCTCCACCCATCAGTTCACCGCCGGGGGAATATTTCAGCAAAAGGAGTTGCATCGGAGAAGACATGGCGAATAGACAAGCTGTCGCAATCAATACAGAAACCGCTGTCAGCACCATGCTTGACGATTCGAAGTAGATAGAAAGGAGTACTACCGTCATAATCATTGAGACGGCAAGAGCAATCTTACCGGGAGTGAATTTGTCGGATAACACCCCGGCTACATAATTACCAATACTCATTGAAGCGCCGACCAATATCATGAAAATAGGGATATATTTCTGAGCAAGACCTGCTTTCCCCATGATTGGAGTTACGTAAGAATACATCGAGAAGCACCCTCCTTGACAAAGGATAGTGAAAAGAATCAGAATCCAGGGAGCCGGACTTTTTAGAAATTTGAATTCTCCCGAAATATTGGAGTGAGGCAAACTACCCACACTTTTCACTCCAAAGATAAACATAAGCATTGTCACCAAAGCCCATACGGCGTTAAAAAAGAAGATCCAGCGCCAATTGAGAGNGTTTGCAATGAAACTTCCCAAAGGTATGCCCANTAAGTTGGCAGTAGTCATTCCTAGAGTCATGAGGGAAACCGCTGTAGTCTGCTTATCGGGCATCAGCCGGCTTGCAACGATTGATCCGGTACCGAAAAATGCGCCNTGAGAGAGACCTGAGATGAAACGGCTTACCAATCCCATCTCAAATGTTTGGCTTATGGCAAACAGGATATTTCCCACTGCCAATATAGCCATAAGCACAATCAGGATCTTACGAAGCTCCCAATTTCGTAGAAAAATAGCACAAAGAGGTGCACCGACGCATACACCAATTGCATAGGATGAAATGAGATGTCCGGCATTTGAAATACTTGTATGAAATGTGTTTGCCAAATCGGGCAGAATGCTCATCATAACATATTCGGTCATACCGAGAGCGAATGTCCCGAAAGCCAACGTTAATATTCCTTTCTTCATTATTTTATAGATATAGCAATTTTATAGATATAGCAATTTTGTAGATATAGCAGTGGAAGTCCTCTGTTTTATGAAATACATAACATTTCCCAAGTATGATATGTTTAAGAAAGGAACGCTCTCTATAAAGAATATTTTAATCCTGCGGTGTCACTCAATTAGTGTTTTTTTCATAACTTAAAACTGAACCATATAGCATAAATATCGCAAGGGCTATTTCAGAACATTTGCGAATTAGCAAGTGTTTTCTTTTTAGAAGATAAAAAAATATCTTCATTTATTGATGAAAATAGTAGTATTAGACGGTTACGGGATGAATCCCGGAGACCTTTCATGGAACAAACTCAAAAAATTAGGGGATGTGACGGTATATGATCGTACCGCCCCTTCTGAAGTGATTACACGTTCAGCCGGTGCGGATATTCTGCTCACCAATAAGGTGATTCTTGACCGGCAGATCATTGAGAAACTCCCGGATTTAAAGTATATAGGGGTTCTGGCCACGGGTTATAATGTTGTGGATATCGATGCGGCTAAGGAAAAGGGGATAGTTGTCACAAATATACCTTCTTATAGTACTGCTTCCGTAGCGCAGATGGTTTTTTCACTACTTCTTGCTATCACAAATAATGTTGAACATTACACTTCCGACAATCGTGCAGGGCGCTGGAGTCGTAACGCCGATTTCTGTTACTGGGACGCTCCACTGACCGAACTTGCCGGAAAGACATTCGGTATAGTAGGTTTCGGTAACATCGGAAGCAAGGTTGCCGGAATAGCTCTCGCTTTCGGAATGAAGGTTATGGCGTTGTCATCAAAATCCGCCGATTTACTTCCTGCAGGTGTTGATAAAGCTGAAAATCTTGACCAACTTCTGAAAGAAAGTGATGTGCTTTCGCTCCATTGTCCTCTCACGGATTCAACCAAACATCTTATCAATGCTGAAACATTAGCGAAGATGAAACCGTCGGCAATTTTGATTAATACAGGTCGTGGGCCTCTTATTGATGAAAATGCGGTTGCCGAAGCCTTGAATAGGGGAGAATTGCGTGGAGCAGGGGTGGATGTAATGTCTTGTGAACCTCCGACACTCGACAATCCTCTTTTATACGCAAGAAATTGTTATACCACTCCACATTTAGGCTGGGCAACTTTCGAGGCGCGTCAGCGTCTGATGGATATAGCTGTTGCTAATGTTACCAATTTTATTGAAGGTACGCCTACCAATGTAGTCAGCTGACGTCGAAGTCTATATAATCAGTTCAACTTTCAATGGTCATGACCGTTTTAGATATAAATGGTCATGACTGTTCTTGTTATTACGGTAATTAATTTTGCATTACCGATTATTGTATCTCAAACTTGGCAGGTGTATGTATATGACCTTTTTAGAGTATGGGGTCAGAACAATATGGCTTTCTACCACATAAACCGCAGTGGGCACCACGCCACACACTATCGAATTGCTCAATGGCAGCTTCGATTAATGAGGAGTCATCGGTCAGAATTCCGGCTTCAAAGTTACGACGGTTACTACTTTTCATACCTATTCCGGCACCGGTTAAATTGGCTGAACCGATATAGGCTGTTTTAAAGTCAAAGATGAGTATTTTGAAATGAACTCTCGGGCAGAGCATCCTCTCCAATCCGGTTTTCAGTATTGGATAACGATCGAAATCTTCGCGGAAAGCCGGTCCGGGTTCTTTTGCATGAATCAGACGAATCTCAACTCCTTTCTTCAAAAGTTTTGCGAGCACCCCCAGAAACGGCTCGGTAGATTTGCCGGACTTCACGTGAAGATCCTTGATATCGGCAGTGCCAATCCAGAGAGACTTCCTCACTGAAGCCACCCTTGCTACAACCTTATCATAATGGTCTTTACCGGAGATAAATTCAACTGCCATTTGAGTGCAAAATTACTAATTTTTCTAGATATACAGGTATCCTCAACCTAGTTTTAGCTTTCAAGTGTTATACTTGGAGAGTTACAATTGGAAAATAATAAAGTTAAAATTATGGAAAATAAACAATATTCTTTGGAAGAACTGCGTAGCCGTCATTCAGTGCGTGCCTACGTCGACACTCCTTTGTCACAGGAAGTGGTTGATACACTGCAAAAGGAAGTTGGAGAGATCAACGAGAATTATCCGGATCTTAAGCTGACACTTGTGCTCAATTCGGGAGACCCGTTTTCAACATATAAGCGGTCCTACGGAAAGATTACTGGAGTTACGAACTATCTTATCTGTGTGGTGAAAAAGGATGTAGAAAACATTGATGAGATTGCCGGGTATGTAGGTCAGCAATTCGTAATGGCTGCTACGCGTGCCGGACTTGGCACTTGCTTCGTGGCTGTTACTTATAATCCTGAGGAGTTGCCTATCAAGTTGGAGGCTGATGAGAAGGTAACATTTGTTATACCTGTCGGATATGCGGCCCCTCCGCTTCCTAAGGAACATCCCGGTATACCTATAGCTGAATTCTATGATAACGGGTTGGCTTTTTTAAATTTACAAGAGGCAGTGGGACAGATGCCGGAGTTGATGACCGGCTTGGCAGCCATTTCTTATGCACCTTCGGGGATGAACAAGCAGCCGGTTAGAGTCTGGATAGGAGAAGATACCTTCCTCCATGCCGGATTAGCTTTTACTGGCGATTATACCTCTTATGACTTGGGAATTGCCAAATTCAATTTCCAAGCTGTAATTCCCGGTCAATGGGAATGGGGTGTGGATGGTCGCTTCCAAAAAGCATAATAAACAATAAAAAGCATCAGAATCAGCCGGTATGCTCTATTTTATAAAAATAGAGCATAACGGC
>WFLX010003824.1_pt1 | contig 19501 bp, 18 predicted proteins | sample 4967041 | NCBI WGS metagenome assembly WFLX01 (sample SAMN12857096, study PRJNA449069) | gut metagenome | isolation source: stool from male and female vole | host: Microtus ochrogaster | place: USA:Florida | collected 2017
ACGCCCGGATTGACATTGTGCTCGAAAAGATAGAACACAAGNGAGGCGAAATAGACTGTGGAGATAAGGGTGATTATATATGTCCAGAATANNCCGGTTGCCTTATTNTAGGTAAACCATCCCACGACGATTGCAAGNGCNTANCCACCNCGNACCAACGGNATNTAACGNACCANGTANGCCACTTCCGGTGACATGTGGACGCCATAGTGATACAGNATCGCCTGATAGGGGATGGAGACAAGGAAGAATATGAAGTGTGTGGCAAGATAATGNTTNCTTTCNTCNGAGAGGATNAGCTCAAGGAAGAAGTCTCCCAAGAACACTATGCAGATATAGAACTGCCATTTCTCNAACTTNGCCTGNTCGAAGAAGTTTACGTTGTTGAACGTATCTATCGAAATCAACACTATAAGGAAGATACACAGCAAAAGCATGATGATGTGCAGGAAAACGAATATCTTTCCTTTAATGAATATCGAATTTATCTTGCGTAGTAACATAACNTGAATTTATATTTGATATAATGTATGATTTATTAGTGGAAATATTAAGTGGATTCTTTAAAATTTTAACATTGCAAAGTTGAGATAAGTTCTACGAATGCAAATTTTTGTAAAAAAATTAAAACTGATTAATCGTTTTGCAAGTTATAATAATGTATAGACATAGTTCTTTACTCCCTATAATACTATTGACTATAGTATGATTACCGCTAAAGAGTATAATTAAGGTTCACTATCATTATATTATTTACTTAACTATATTCTAAAGACCATATTCAAAAATTATTCAAAATTTGATAGAAATACTAAAATATTATGGATACAACTTCAACTGCTGCGACCACAAGATCTGTGGGCGAGATAATTAAGGAATTTCCGCGTACGACGTTGCGCGGTGTCGGTCAGGTAATGTTTCAGGATAGTGCCTGGACGGGACTCCTGTTTTTAATCGGTATCTTCTGGGGCGCGTATGCCGAGGGTTTTGGCATCGTGGCGTGGGGAGCACTCGTCGGAGTAGTGGTTTCGACACTCACCGGCTATATCTTGGGCTTATCCGACAACAACGGCTCTCAGGGTCTCTGGGGCTTTAACGGAGTGCTGGTAGGCTGTGCATTCCCTACATTTATGGGCAATACCGTATGGATGTGGCTCGCGCTGATACTTGCCTCTGCCATGACAACATGGGTTCGTTCGGGACTCGATGTCATCATGTCTAAATGGAAAGTGAGTTCGTTTACCTTCCCCTTTGTATTGACCACATGGTTCTTCCTCCTTGCAGCCCGCGCCTTCCACGGCATGCCCTCGACATTCGAGAGCACTCCCGAGTTGCCCGCAGCTGCGGCAACGACGCTCGACCTTGGCTTCGGTCACCTCGTAGTTTACTGGTTAAAAGGAATAGCGCAGGTCTTCCTGATTAATTCGTGGGTTACCGGAATATTCTTCCTCGCCGCGTTGGCAGTTTCGAGCTGGCGTGCCGCATTATGGGCAGCCATCTCATCAGCAATAGCACTGTTTGTCGCCATCGTATATCAGGCACCCGGTGCACAGATCGCCGAGGGTCTCTATGGTTTCAGCGCCGTCTTGACAGGTATCGCATTGGGAGCAACCTTCTGCAACTTCTCATGGAAAGCTGCAATATGGACAGTGCTCGGTGTTATAGCCACAGTGTTTATCCAGGCTGCCATGAATGTCTTTTTCGCACCGATGGGACTCGCCACATTGACCGGTCCGTTCTGTATCGGCACATGGATCTTCCTGTTGCCTGCCTACAAATGGTTCCAGCCCGCCAATAATTAACGGTCAGGGTGAGTCTATGAAGATTTGATAAAGAAATGGAAGCAGTATCAAAAAATTCGGTTAATCTTGCGGACATGCCGCTGACGGCACGCCACTATTGGATCGTATTTGTCACATCCCTCGGGCAGCTGATCGGTACCGGTGTCGCCACATTAGCAGGTATCATTATCCCGATGCTCAATATACTCCTTCATCCGGAGTTATCCTCGTTCATGCAGGGATTGTTAGGATGCGTGGATCTGATCGGTATCATNTTCGGTTCGGTAATATTCGGTAAACTAAGCGATAAATACGGTTATCTGCTGTTTTTCCGGCTATGTCCGGCGATATGCCTTGTAGCGTCTGTTATAGCCATCATCTTCCCGCACGTAGCGGTATTGACGGTGTGTCTCTTTATAGTCGGCTTAGGAATCGGTGGTGAATATTCGCTCGACTCCAATTATGTGTCGGAACTGATGCCTAAGAAATCNCGTTCGCTNATGGTNGGNATCTCCAAGAGTGCCTCGGCATTCGGAAACATCATCGTCGCCGCCATCTGTTTCGCAGAGATCGAGCACTTTGAGGAAGCCAATATATGGCCACGCCTTCTATGGATTATAGCCGGTATCTCGGCGGTAATGCTGATATGCCGTATATGGTTCTACGAGAGTCCGGCTTGGCTTATCCATAAAGGACGGTTTGCCGATGCGCAGAAAGCCGTAAAGGAGTTCTTGGGAGACAATGTAACGATTACTCCCGACGAATATGCCCCTGCGGATCTACCGCCCGCACAGGCTAAGAAAGAGACTGCCGCCGCACAGACTCAGCAGAAGAATATGGGATTGTTCTCGTTCATCTTCAGTAACGGAAAGAAAGTAATCCTCAGCGGAGTTCCCTGGGCATGTGAGGGCTTGGGNGTNTANGGNATCGGNGTATTCCTTCCNATCCTTGTAATGGCGTTAGGCTTGGAACATTTCTATAACGGAGAGCCGTTGATTATGCACGTAGCCTCGTCGGTCAAGGTTACCTTCTGGATCAGCTGTATCCTNATCCCCGGCTTTATCATAGGTCTGTATCTTATCAATAAAGGGAAGTCGCTGACGGCAATTCAATCGACGGGTTTCTGGCTTTGCGCCGCNTCCTTGATTCTGCTGATATTCTCTTACCATTTCAAGTGGGACAAATGGATNTCGATAGGAGCGTTCATGGCATTTGAGATGTTCCTCAATATGGGACCTCACCTGATAACATTTGTCTTGCCTCCCAAGATCTATACAGGCGTAAACCGCGGCCTCGGAGTTGGTATCGCCTCGGCTATCGGTAAGATTGGAGCGGTCTTGGGTGTNTTTGTAATCCCGATATTATTGAATGCCGGCGGCGCAATATTGGTATTGATAGTATCGGTAGTAATCATGGCTCTCGGCGCTGTCATCACCAATATCTATGGTCATCTGGTACAAAAGTAGATAATAGAAAATCAATATCTAAATCGAGATTCGAATCGAGNGTGAATATATTGATAACGAATAAATAGANTGATTATAGAATAAGGACTGATTCCAATTGAGGAGTCAGTCCTTATTAATTATGAGATTAATTATGAGCATTACCGATTATCAGCGCCATGGGAATTCCTCGGGGAGGGGTTTCCCTTTGACTTCGAGACGGACCTGCGAGAGGAAGTTGCGTACCACNTCCTTGACCGGTCCGGGCTCCATGCCGAGAACCTTGAAAAGAAGTCCGGCATTATTGGGGAGATGNGTGATACCTACTGCAATTTTCTTGTCGCGGTCGATATATGCCTTGGTCGATTCATAGATATGGTCGGCATGTTCCTTGGGAGTCATGACGATCACATTGGCGAAGACATCGAAGCTCCCCATCACGCCTAACTGACGCGGATGAATCTTATTGGGGTCGATGACAAACTTCTCGCGGAAGAGTTGNTGNCCGTCCGGNCGCTCGCCATGACTGCATACCGACAGAATNTCNTACTCGAAGATTTCGCCNTCACGNTAATATTTNCGCCCCGGTGTGTATATCTCCGAATAGAAAACGGTAGCTGTAGGATGNACATTGAGGCGAGTGTCGCAGATAAACCGTGTATGCTTGCAGGGATATACCGGTTCGGGGATAAACTCAAGGTAGCCACCCTCCTCGACAGTGATATTCTGNACCATACCCGAGTAATTGTAACGCATCTCNGCGAGTTTGGTNGCNGCTCCNGTCGATACCCATGCAAAGGCATCCTTACGTACGGTTATATCCTGNTGATAGCGGTCACCATCGACATTGGGCCCTCCNGACGANAGGATGTAGAGACAAGGCATCTCGGGCATCTCCTTATCGAAATAGAGCTCCTGCTGTGCGATGAGAGGCACACGGCGGTCGATCTCACGGAGGATGCTCTTGCCGGTGTTATCGAGTTCGAAGACAAGCTTAAGATACCCGTGCTTGCCNGGAGCCCCGACATACATCTGCGGCGGTTCCTTGAGATATGGCTGCATCTCGTGNGCCTTGGCAAAATCCACCTCNGGCACNGCGGCAGTCATTAATCTTTCTGANTTATCAATCATAAAAATTGTTCNGATTATTCAGGTTTCTGATCGAAGAGTGCCATCTTGAAGATAAGATCCACGAGTTCGTCGATACCCTCGCCGGTGAGGCTGTTGGTAAAAACGAAAGGTTTGCCCGGACGCATCATCTTGGAGTCGCGATCCATCACCTCAAGAGAGGCGTGAACGTAAGGCGCGAGGTCGGTCTTGTTGATGACAAGAATATCGCTCTGCGAAATACCGGGACCATCCTTGCGGGGGATCTTGTCGCCGGCAGCCACGTCGATGACGTAGATAAAGAAATCCACGAGGGCGGGTGAGAAAGTCAGGGTGAGGTTATCACCACCCGACTCGATGAGCACTACATCTGTATCGGGAAATTTCTCCTCCATCTCCTCGACGGCGGCAATATTCATCGACGGGTCCTCGCGCACGGCAGTGTGAGGACACGCACCGGTCTCCACACCGATGATCTTATCCTCATGAAGGATTCCCTTGAGGGTCTTGCGTACATGTTTGGCATCCTCGGTGGTGACGATGTCGTTGGTTATGATGAGCACTTTCTTGCCGAGCTCGAGCAATTTGGGAGTGATGGCCTCGATAAGTGCTGTTTTGCCGGAGCCGACAGGACCTCCGACACCTATTCTGCATGTCTGTGACATATATTTTTTCTAAAGATGGTTGATGTTTAAGTTAAACTGAAAGCATCCCTTAGTTCATGAACATACGCATATTGCCCTTCTCGTGCAAAGATGCGAGAATATCGAGCTGAGGGAAGAAAGCGTTCATNTCCTTAAGCTGCATCACTGATGCCTCTTGATATAAACTTTCGGTCTGCCGGGAGAGATCGAACAGGATCTTCTGCGTATCATAATGCGATACCTTGACAATACGGAGTGCCGCAGAGAGCACCATGTTGATGACACCATACTGATGGGCGGCGAAAAGCTGCTTTTCATCTACACCGGCTGCTGCGTACGCCATACCCTGCGCTACGGGATAAGACCCGTCTATCTTCTCCGCCTTGATGTCGTCAAGAAATTTNCCGAACATTTCATTGTCGAAGAGGCGTGAAGATAATTCAGCCANCTTCTTGCCCATGCGGCGGAGCATCAGACGTGCCTCGTCATTCATCTTGAAGAGCATAAGCATATTGTCNGCCTCTACNATCCTGTCATAATCNCCGGCTAAGAATGCACGGTGGGCATGTATGGCAGCGATGCCGTCGCTGAAGGCTGCCTGAAGCGCCTGCGANTTGGTAAACTCGCGCAGCGTGTCGGCATCCTTTACGATATTCTCGAAGACAGCNGTCTCCAATCCGTTAGAGAAGGAGAAAGTGCCGACCGGGAATGTCGAATCCGTGAACTGCAGCAGACGCATTGTGGTCGTCATATCAGCCTTGGGAGTTTTATTGCCTTTATTTGGTTTGTCACTCATATTACTTAAGACTTGAGAGTTTAATGAGTGTGCTCGTAGGGATTGCCGTTCTCATCATAATGCACGTGAGTGTGGGCATGTGCATGACCGTGCGGATGACCGTGCTCATGATCATGTAATCCTACGATATGTCCATGATCGTGGCTGTGGCTCTCCTGTCCGGCACCTCCGAAGAGACGGCGAATCTCATGGGGAGCAAGATAGGGGATAATGGTCGTGCCTTTTTCAAACTCAAAGGTGATACCCTCGATATGGTGGGTNTTCATTACCGACATCATTACCTTCTCGTCCACTGTGAGNGGTACGTACACTTTAGTGCCTTTGACTACAGCGGGCCAGTGCTGGTTACCGATAGCATGACCTAACTCAACCGAGATACGGATTATCTCCTGCGGGTCGCGGTCTGCGATACCGCCTAAATCCACTACCAATACCGGATTAAGTTCAATCTTGAGGACTGCGGCAGTGCCCTTCTCGGGATCATAATCGATAATGTCACCGTCGGCAACCTGTGAGTGACGTTTGAGGGCCACCGGATATTCCGTTCCCGATACACCAGTTGCCAAAAAGCGGCTTTTCTGGGCAGTCCACTGATCGAGCGGGATAAAATCTATATTGAAGTCCTTGACTTTTTCCGCCCACGCGGGGTCAGTGGTCATGTTGCCGATAACTTCGGTATATACTTTCATTTTCAGAACTGTTTCATATTGAAAGNCCCCGAAGGCGAAACCGTCTCCGGGGACTTTGTATTATAGATATTCTTTATAAACACGAATATTTGACATCACGCCGGCTTAGCTAAACCAGTAGAGCTGACCGAGAGAAAGCTCTTTTGCCGGGGGTACTGTAGCGAGAATACCATCAACGGTAACCTCAAATGTCTCGGGATTAACCTCGATGCGNGGAGTGGCTGTGTTGCGGACCATGTCGGCCTTACCGATCTGACGGCAACCGTGTACCGGCATCACGATGCTCTGGAGACCAAGTTTCTCCTTGATGTTGTTGTCCATCGAAGCCTGAGAAACGAACGAGATGCGGGTGTTGGGCATAGCCTCGCCGAAGCTGCCGTACATCGGACGCATGATCTTGGGCTGGGGAGTTGTGAGCGATGAGTTGGGATCACCCATGTTAGCCCAGTTGATAAGACCACCCTTGATAACGAGCTCGGGCTTGGTGCCGAAGAACTGCGGGTTCCAGAGCACGAGGTCAGCCATCTTGCCTTTCTCGATAGAACCGAGGACGTTGCTGAAACCGTAGGTGATAGCGGGGTTAAGGGTAATCTGGGCAAGATAACGGAGCACGCGGAAGTTATCGTTATTGTCAGAATCCTCGGGCAATTTACCGCGAACCTGCTTCATGTAAGAAGCCATCTGGAATGTACGCATGAAAGACTCACCTACACGACCCATGGCCTGAGAGTCAGAAGATACCATAGAGATGATACCTAAATCATGGAATACGTTCTCGGCAGNCTGTGTCTCGGGNCGTACGCGGCTCTCTGCGAATGCAACGTNANAGGGGNTNNTGGGGTNGAGGTTGTGACAAACCATGATCATATCGAAGAGCTCAGCCTGCGAGTTGATACCGAAGGGGAGAGTCGGGTTTGTCGAAGAGGGGAGAACGTTGGGNATCGAAGCAACCTTGAGNAAGTCAGGAGCGTGACCACCACCGGCACCCTCGGTGTGATAGGTGTGGATTGTTCTGCCGTCGATAGCTGCNAGNGTATCCTCTACATAACCTGACTCANTGAGTGTATCGGTGTGGATACATACCTGGCAGTCGTAACGGTCGGCAACATCCATACATGTGCGGATTGCACCCGGAGTCGAACCCCAGTCCTCATGGATCTTGAAGCCCATGGCACCGTTGGTAATCTCGTTAATCATGTTCTCGGCAACCGAGCAGTTACCTTTGCCTAAGTAACCGATGTTGATGGGAAGACCGTCGGCAGCCTGAAGCATCTTGCCAAGGTTCCAGCGACCGGAAGTAATTGTAGTACCGTTGGTACCGTCTGTAGGACCGATACCGCCGCCGATAAGGGTTGTGATACCGTTGCTCAGACAGTGGTAAGCCTGCTGCGGGGAGCAGAAGTGTACGTGACCGTCGATACCGGCAGCGGTAAGGATCATGTGCTCACCCGAGATTGCGTCGGTCGAGGGACCTGTAACGAGGTCGGGGGAAACGCCGTGCATAACATTGGGGTTACCGGCTTTACCGATACCTGCGATCTTACCGTCCTTTACACCTACGTCAGCCTTAACTACCCCTAATACGGGGTCAAGGATTGTAACATTGGTGATGACGAGGTCGAGGCTGCCGCCGTCAGAGGTGCACTCATTGGCGAGACCCATACCGTCGCGGAGTGTTTTGCCACCGCCATATACGACTTCGTCGCCATAGACACGGAGGTCTTTTTCTATCTCTACATACAGATCGGTGTTGCCGAGGCGGATTTTATCACCCACGGTGGGGCCGAAAAGCATGTTGTTATCTTGTCTGGATATTGTAGCCATATTGATAAGAAATGTTGGGGGTGGTTTATTTCAGTTTGGAAGCCTCGTTTTCAGTGTACTCGGCATCAGCCTCATCTTCTGTTACGGTCTTGTAACCGTACTCCTTAACGCGGCGCATAGCCTCGATGCGTTTGGGATAGAATGTCGGGGTGTCCTCAAGACCGGTATAACCGTTTACGAGGTCGCCGAAACCGATCACGCGGTGCTTGCCGGCGTATGCCACGAGCTCCACAACTTTCTCCTCACCCGGCTCGAAGCGGATTGCAGTGGTTGCGGGGATGTTAAGATGATAGCCGAAAGCCTTGGAGCGGTCAAACTCCATGTAACGGTTCACCTCAAAGAAGTGGAAGTGAGAGCCGATCTGCACGGGACGGTCACCGGTATTGTGTACGGTAACCTTTACAGTGCGACGGTTTACGTTATATTCGATAGGTTCAGAGGCAAGGATGACGCCGCCTACCGGCACATACTCCTTGGGAGTGAAGCCCGGTGTGTTGGGATACGCGATAGCGGGTTTGCCCTCATAGACACCCATAGGTGTAGCATAACCTGTCTGCTCGGGANCAGTTGTAGTGTTATCTTGAGCCATATTGGTAATAGTTTTGCGTAATTAATAACTCTGTAAAACCTAAGTGTCTTACAATTACTTGATAGGATGGTGGATGCTGACAAGACGTGAGCCGTCGGTGAACACCGCCTCAACCTGAAGCAGAGTGATCATGTCGGCTACACCCTCCATAACCTGATCTTTGGTGAGAACTTGGGCAGCGTCGTGCATAACCTCCTCTACGGTCTTGCCCTCGCGCGCCCCCTCAAGAGCACTGCAGGTGATATAAGCTACAGCTTCCGGATAGTTAAGCTTAAGACCCTTGTTGAGGCGTCGCTCAGCTACCATACCTACGCAGAGCAGCGTAAGTTTGTCTTTCTCTTTGGGTGTAAAGTGCATATTAATATGTTTTGATGGTTAGAATCATGGTTGCTGCGAAGTATATAATCTGAAGTATATTCTTGTATAATCTTTAGTATATATCTTCTATCGCAAATCTAAATATTTTAGAATTATTTTCAAAAATAAGAGCTATAAATTTCTCTAATTTATAACCGATTCAAATACCGTGCACATAAAAACTCAAATATCGCCGCGACACCTTTGTCACAACGATAATGTATCCATACTCAACGGTAATTACGGCTGTGACGACGCTCGTGCTCCTCGCGCTTATGATGGGCGATGAACTGGTTGAAGAGGCTGTCGTCGGTGATGACATCGGAATTACTCTCCACATCGTCGCGCAGTCTGTCGGCTTCTTCTTCCGAGCCGTCTACATTACCGTGAAAGAGTCGGGTGATGCCGAGCAGAAGCATAACCATAGCGCCCAGGATGAGCACTACAAATACGGTCTGGATCATTATGCTTACTGATGCTATCATTATTTTAACTGCCGGTGATTAAGAGTTGGTTCCGAATAACCGGCTTTTGATGCCGGTATGATTGTCATTTACTATAGTAACCATCGAGGGGCATAAATTGTTTTGAAAAAATAAAGGTCGTCGAAATCAAATCATCGACGACCTTTATCTATATTCGGTTCAAAACNCGTTTGAGGTTTACCGNNCNGTCAATCCTTATTTGCTTTCAGGATTGATAGTNGTGGTAAGTACCTGTGTTGCGGGGAGCTGACCGTTAGGAATCTCATCAGCACTCTCAACGACTTTTACGTAGTAAGAGAGCACGCCGTTTGAGATAGGTTTGCTAACCTGAAGGACATTGAAGCCAATATCGAGNAGGTGAGTGCCTAACGGCATAACTGAAGAATCAAAACTGATAGAGTAGGGAGCAACATTGCTGAAACCTACGCTGATGTTGTCAAGGTTGTAGCCAACATTAGCAAGGGTAGTGTTCTCGCTATTCAGACTCTTGACTGAAATGCCTTCTACACCCCATTCTTCACCCTGGATAACATAAAGTACACCATTCTGGTATGCTACGTTGTCAAAAGTGACATCAAGTGTAACCTGCGGGAGGTCGTCATCGCTCTGACATGAGGCGAGAAAGCCNAACGGAATCAAGAGCAATAAATACAGTAATTTTTTCATCGTCTAATTATAATATTAAATTAAGATTATTATTGCCGGTGTCCGATAATGATTCGGAAGACCGGCAAGGTTTTCGGTCTATTTCTCCGAGGGGATACGGCTGTGCGAACCGCATCACCTTCCGGGACTCTTCCCGTTTCATCTATAAAACATTTTAACCTTTGTGGAGGTTCATTAATTTCTGCAGTTAATTACACCTTTACGCAAAATAAATTGTCATCTCCATATTTACAAATTATTTGTGGGGTGTTTAATCTTTTGGATTGTTAAAATGTTATAAAGACATATTGAGACCGAAATTATAAACTTCATTATTTATAATGTTCTTGATATAAAGTTCTTGATACGATAATTTTCACAATCCCCATAACCTTTCTAATACTTTATATACTATGAAGAACAAGCCGGATTTAGGATTCTGGAAACTNTGGAATCTGTCGTTTGGATTCTTTGGAGTACAGATTGCTTACGCATTGCAGAGTGCCAATGTCTCGCGTATTTTCACCACTATCGGAGCTGATCCGCATGATATAAGTTATTTCTGGATACTCCCCCCGCTGATGGGCCTGATAGTGCAGCCTATCGTGGGTGTCGCCTCCGACCGGACATGGACGCGTTTCGGGCGCCGTCTGCCATACCTTATAATAGGAGCACTCATCGCAGTTATCGTGATGTGTCTTCTCCCTAATTCCGGCAGCTTCCATCTCTCGGTGGACAGTGCAATACTTTTCGGTCTCGTTGCCCTGATGGTGCTCGACACCTCCATCAACATGGCGATGCAGCCATTCAAGATGCTTGTGGGTGATATGGTAAACGACAGGCAGAAGGGTAAGGCTTATTCTATTCAGAGGTTCCTGTGCAATGCCGGCTCTATCGTAGGCTATATTTTCCCGATGCTCCTGATGTGGTTCGGTATAAAGAATATTGCACCTGCAGGTGTTGTGCCTGACACCGTGATATGGTCATTCTATTTAGGCGCAGCCATCCTTCTTATTTGCGTGGTATACTCGCTTATCAAGATCAAGGAATGGCCACCCAAAGAATATGATGAATATAACGGCGGTAATTCAGCAGATAAAAATGAGAAGAAGGAGAATATTTTTGTGCTTCTCGCCAAGGCTCCGAAAACTTTCTGGACGGTAGGTCTGGTTCAGTTCTTCTGCTGGTTCGCATTCCTTTTCCTCTGGACTTACGGCACCAATACAGTAGCCTATAATGCCTTTGACACTCCTTCGACCGAAAGTTATCCCGGTATCAAGGTTAATGGCAAGGACTATAAGGCAAATTATATCTTGGCGGCTCCCGGTANGGTTTCAGGTAACGGGATTGCTTCCCNATCGTATATGATAGTTGAGCATGGTCACAAATTGGTGTCGGGCGTACAGGTAGGTAACGAGGTATACAATGGGGGTACCATTGTAGTCAATGGAAATGATACTATCGTTAATGACCACAAGGTTGTCACCACTGCTGAAGGTCTGGCAAAGTTCAGCATGAACACACCGCTTGAAGGTGTGAAATCACTCAGCGTGGACGGTAAGGATATAGAGCTGACCGGAGTGCCGGTGGTAAAAGATTATCTGGAGGGCATGACGGGTGAAGTGACCATCACCACCGCTGCAATCTGTGCAGCAAATCCTGATGGTACCTACACGATAGATGACGCTAAGTCTGAAGTCGTTACTGTGGCCAACAGCTCGTATATCAGCAAGACAGTGTTAAATGCAGCCACTCCGCAGTATAATGCAGCCGGTAACTGGGTNGGACTCCTGTTTGCAGTTCAGGCNGTAGGNTCGGTNATNTGGGCAGTATTGTTGCCGCGTCTCGGCAGCCGCCGTTTCTCCTANGTCCTGAGTCTGATGTTGGGAGCCGTAGGTTTTGCGATGACCGCCTTTATGACAAACCAATACTGGTTGTTTGTAGCCTTCCTGTTGATCGGCTGTGCTTGGGCGGCAATGTTGGCATGGCCTTTCACAATACTCACCAACTCACTCAAGGGAGGAAATATAGGAACATACCTTGGACTTTTCAACGGCACGATTTGTTTACCGCAGATTATCGCTGCAGTGACAGGCGGCTGGATATTAAGTCTGTTGAGTAAGCCGGGACAGTTAGCCCCCGAGTATCTGATGATGCTCATCGCCGCCATCGCGATCGCCCTCGGCGCCCTCTGTGTCTTCTTCATCCGCGAAGACACCCCCGCCGCTAATCGATGAAGCGGCGGGTGAGGGGGGTGAAGTGGTCGATGCGGCGGTCGCGGAGGAAGGGCCACCAGCGGCGGACGTTCTCCGAGCGCTCGAGGTCTACGTCGACGACTTGCTCGCAGGGCTTGTTGTCGGGTGCCTCAAAGAGAATCTCCCCCTGCGGACCGGCTACGAAGCTCGTTCCCCAGAAATCAATACCCGAGGTAGACCCCGAAGGATCTTCCTCGAAGCCACACCGGTTTACGGTTATGACAGGAATGCCGTTGGCAACCGCATGACCGCGTTGCACAGTCACCCACGCATCACGCTGACGCTCTTTCTCATCGGAGGGATCATCAGGATTCCAACCAATGGCAGTGGGGTAAATGAGCATCTCGGCACCTTGGAGAGCCATGAGCCGCGCAGCCTCCGGATACCATTGATCCCAACAAACCAGCACACCCAGCTTACCGACGGATGTCTCTATCGGTGTGAATCCCATGTCGCCCGGTGCGAAGTAGAACTTCTCATAAAACCCGGGATCGTCGGGAATATGCATCTTGCGGTAAGTGCCGGCAATCGAGCCGTCNGTNTCGAANACNACTGCGGTATTATGATAAAGACCGGGTGCACGACGTTCAAAAGCTGAAGTCACCAAAACAACATTATTATTGGCGGCTGCTTCGGCGTAGAAATCGGTAAACTCTCCCGGCAGCGTCTGCGCCAAATCAAAATTGTCCACATCTTCGGTCTGACAGAAATAGAGCGAGTCATGCAGTTCGGAGAGCACAATCAGTTTGGCACCCTCCTGAGCAAGATTCTCGATAGCCATCAGATTGCGGGCGCGGTTGGTGTCTACGTCGGGTGTAAAGCTNTGCTGTACGATCCNGACCGGTAACGGTTTTNTCANAGNTATNGTNATTCGAAGATTGTAGAGTTGAAAAGGTTTTCGGGAATCTGCATGGTGGCACAATGGAGTGACCCGTGCTGTTTGAGAAGGGTAGTGCACTCCACCGGAATGACTGTATGTTCGGGAAACGCCACTGAAGCCGTCATGCAGGCCAGTTTGTCGTTAGCCGGCTGAGAATATACCGGCATAAACAGGTGAGTCGGGGTGACAAGGTAATTGGCGTAAGTCGCCGGAAGACGGTTGCCCTCTTCATCAAAGATCGGATCCGGGAGCGGAAGTTCCACGAGATTATATGGATTACCCTCAGGGGTGCGGAAGAGCGTAAGCTGTGCTCGCATCTTTAGAAGTTCCTCAAACTGCGGGTCATCAACATTGCGGCAGCCGGTAAAGAGTATAGTGTCGTTGGGGGCTAAACGAGCCAATGTGTCGATATGCGAGTCAGTATCATCACCGATCAGGGCGCCATAATCGAGCCACAATACATGATCTGCACCCAAACGTTCTGCCAAAATGTCATTGACCTGCTGTCGTGTCTTGCCGCCGTTACGGTTAGGGGAGAGGAGACACCGGGAAGTAGTGAGGATGGTGCCGTTGCCGTCAGACTCGATAGAGCCACCTTCGAGAACATAGTCCCTTTCATTGCGATATACATCAGGCTCGATCACAAACAATTCGCTGAGCCTCAGATTGACCAGGTTGTCACGGTCGGCGGCGAACTTCAGTCCCCAGCCGTTAAAACCGAAGTCGAGCGCCCGAAGGCGTTCATTCCGTTCGGCAGTAATAGGACCGTAGTCACGGGTCCAGGTATCATTATATGGAATCTGCAGAGGGACGATCAGAGAGCGTTTGCAATCTTTACAAAGTTCCAACATCGCATCCTTGTCAGTGCATATTACAAGGCATTTATAACCATTGTCAGTAAACGTCTTGATTANCCTTACATACTGTTCNTGTGCTTCGGGGAGGATATAATTCCAGTCGGTATGNACCTCGGGAAATGCTATCAGGATGCCCTGACAAGACTCCCATTCTGCCGGCATGCGCCGGTGTGATAGTTTTATATTCATCGCTTGTTATGCTGATGGTTGCTCATTTACACCACTAATATAATAAAAAATCAATAACCGCGCACTCTTTAAAATTTTATTTTCAAAATCTTTGACGATTATTAAAGTTCCGCGTCATAACAATAGACAGATACACCTGCCTTATAAATACCACCTGTGTGTCTGAAATTGAGCTATGAACGTGAAAAGACCATATATTATCGGTACCTTAATTTTGATGGCAGCTTGCACCGAGGTAAGCCTAAACGCCGAAATTTACAAAACCCTCGATGAAGTAGTTGTCACTGCCAATCAAGAACTCTTTAAAACAAAGGGCGCCAACAGGTATGTGTATGAAGTGTATAAAGATTCAACACTTACCGGAGCTAATACACTTGAGGCACTTTCGCGAGTACCTTTATTGGCAGTAACCAAGACGGGGAGTATGCAGTCGATGACCGGCAGAGAACTTAAATTCAAGATAAACGGTCTTAATGATCCACTGCTGAAATCACTTTCGCAGGCATTGACTGCAATCCCTGCAGCAGTAATTAAGGTTATTGAGTTTAAGGAGGATTTCTCAGGTGTAGGCATACCGATACTTGAAGTCAATATCGTCACGAAGGGGAGATTGGAGGGTTGCAGAGTGCAGGTAGAGTCCAAGATCGCAGATAGTCAGTGGGAGAATTCCATCTGGGCATTAAGTAAGATCAAGCGTCTCACTTTTCAGGGAGGTTACACAAATCGCTGGATATGGGGACACACATCTTCGTCCGGGTCAGATGAAGTTCGGTACGACTCCTCTGACGCATACCGTTACATTTCCGAAAAACATGAAGGCGGTTACAAGACAGACATGCACGATATGTTTGTAACAGCGTCGTACGATGTCGATGACAGGTCTTTTCTAAATCTGTTTGGCAGGGTGATTTTAAAATCAAACCCGCACAGTCGCAGTCATGAGAATAATAATTTATATAATGAGGGAGGCGTGTTGGTGGCATCCTACGATAATGAATATTACTCGAAGTTAAAGGATGCGGAGTATGATGCGTCATTAAAATATGAACGTGATCTTACCTCNGNCAACCTTCCCGGCAGCTTTAATGTAGGATATGAGTTTTACAGCAGACCGATAAATCATTGTTCTACTTATATTTATGATATTAAGGATAACAATATGGGTTCCGGACTTGATTTCCTTGACATTATGGATTCATATCGTACCCGGCATCAACGGTATATCACCAATACCATAGCAGCGGATTGGACCAAGGAAACTTCTGCCAACACCCAATGGAGTGTCTATGGAAAGTTNCGCACCCGAAGTGAGGGTTATGANAATGACCTGCTGATGCAANCTGTGANNGGAGAGCGGAATCCGTTCTCCGAACATTCCTCTACCTCGTTATNGGAATATTGGGGTAGTGTGACGCCTAAGTTCTCATATTACCGCAATGATAAATGGGAGGTGCGCGGTGGCTTTGTATCACAGTTCTATCTTCATAAGATAAAAACGTCCGACCGTGAGGAGAATATTATCAACCGCCATGTCAGTATCTTTCCGTTTATCTCTGCCGGAATCCTTGCCAATAGATCTGTAACTATAAGGGTTGCCTATTCAATGAGTGAGAAGGTACCGGACATTACAGCGCTCAATCCGTATGTAATCCGCACAGAAGCAGGACAAATATCGTACGGTAANCCTAAACTTAAACCGCAGACCTCTCATAATATAGGATTGGGCGTAAACGGGCGTANCGGCAAACTTTATACCGGAGGCACACTTAATGCCTATTATAAGAAGGATCTGTGTTTACGATATAGCTTCGTAGAGGAGGGGNTTATGAATAATACTTATGGTAATATTGCGAACTCCCGTGGTGTTTCNTTNGGAGGTTATACTTCAGGCAGGGTGCACCGTAACACTTACCTTCGTTTCAGTGCATCGGTTGATTGGGTGCAGNACCGTGCTTCTCTTCTTAATCAGACAAATGCAGGGTGGTNTGCCNCCTGCCGGGGATACATAGAGCAAGANCTGCCATGGGATTTGACACTGAGTGCAGAGGCTGGTTATTCGACCCCCTCCGTCATGCTTCAGGGACGTTCGGGACATTCCTTCAATTATGGTATCAATCTTTATAGACAATTCCTTAATCGTAACCTGACGGTNATTGTAGATGCCAATTCGTTTGTTCCGATTTGGTACACCNNCAGGTCCTCGAGTTTCGGCCCTTCATTCTCTTCNTCCTCGTGGTACAGATCGTTTCATGCCTCTTTCTCCCTGACATTACGCTATACGTTCGGTAATCTTAAGGCTAAAGTAAGAAGTGCCGGNGCACGCCTCGATAATCCGNATATAAAAAGTTCNTATTCCGATTGATGTGAGATAAGCAAAAATGTGTAATTTTGAGATTAAGAATCATGTTTGAGAGTATCACAAGAAATATGGCAGGGAANGTCATCGGGGACAACCTCGATGGCTTAATCCGTTTTGCCTTTTTCAGACTTGGTGATATGGTCAGTGCTGAGGATGCCGTGCATGATGCCGTTCTTAAGATACTCGATAATCCTCCTTCTCTTTTAAAAGCCGGAAATCTTAAAGCCTACATATACAGAGCGGTCTATAACAATTGTATGGATATAATGCGGCGGAATAAGCNNCATGAGTTTGTTCAGCTGGAGACGGTGGATATTAATGAAGGGAGTGACGAGGAACCGGACAGGGAGGAGGCACTCAGGCTTTATCGGCTTCTGAAGGATATACCGGAAATGGAGTCGGAAATAATAAGGATGAATGTAATCGATGAATTATCATTTGCCGAAATAAGCAGAGTACTTGACATNCCGGTTTCAACCGTCAAATACCGCTATAAGTGTGGGATGTCCAAAATGAGAGCTTTTATNAATAACCGCAAAANTTAAATGTCATTGCCATGGATGATTATAGAGATATACGCAATATGCTTAAGCCGCGACGTGACATCAAGGCATCCGATGATTTCCGTCGCAGGGTAGATGATCTCATTCCTTCCGGACATCAGGCAGGTTTTGGGNAATATATGCTGTGGGGTAATGTCGCCTTGGGTATGGTGGCGGTTGTCTTGATATTAATCTTTATCCCTACAGGTGCAACAGCAAAAGATCTGCTTGCTGAGGCAATCCGGGCAATGCGCGGAACCAAGAATATTGAGATGAAGGCAGAGATACGCACGAATAGTCACGAAATATTTGAGAGTATCAATCCGGATGCCNAGTTAGTGAATCATGATATTATGATTGCTCGCTCGGATTCCGCTGATTATTGGTATATCAATAAAGGAGAACGTTGTGCTGAAAAGAACAGCGACGGTCTATTCGTATGGCTCAATCCTTACAATATTGGGTGGCATTATAGTAATGCCGAAAGAAATGTTCTCGGTTATCTGAATATATTTATGAATCCCGAAAAAATTCTGGAGTCAGAGTATAAATATACCCGTGAACGAGGCACTGCCGTATATAATGTCAGCGACCACGACAATGATTATTTGCTTACAATCAGGTCTAAGCCGGAAGGAAATTATACTAATCCGTATGCTCTGAACACGTCTATTTATGAATCCGAGAATATCAGGAGATATATCATGGACGGAAAGTCCTACAGATTAAAATCCGCCTCTGTGTCTATAATNAGGGGTAGTGAGGAAATCGAGGTGTTGCGCATTANGGATGTTAATTACGATCCNTCTGATAAAAAATTACCCTCTCTTCCCGCCAATATTCGGTTTATTGAGGAAAGAGAGGATACTGAACCTGCAGGTATACGGGGATTTGATGCANGGGAATCAGCCTCTGTTTTGCTTGATNCATTTGCTGACTGGGATACTGAGATTCTATATAAATTTATGACTCCTGAGAGCGCCGAAGAATTTTACCGCTCTGTTTACGAGGGAGCACAACTCATTAGTCTNGGACAACCATTTCAATCAGGNGCAAATCCCAAACTAATGTTTGTGCCTTATAAATTACGGTTGCAAAATGGATCTGTAAGGAGCATGAACCTCGTACTAAANAATCAGGAAGATGGTGCCTGGNTTTTTGACGGTGGGTTGTAACTTAGTTTGTAGAACCGGCGAGTGCTTTCTTCATNGCTCCTGGACTTATCACACCTTGCAGTACGGTCGTGTCATCAAATACCATATACGGGATAAGATCAAAGTCCGGGCGTTTATCAACTTCCTGTTCCTCGGCTTTAACCTGTGCGCCGTAACGGTCGCTCTCGAGTACTTCCTTGACTTCCGACGGATTCAATCCACATTTCTCAGCTATGGAGATAAGGACATCACGGTCTGAGAGACGAAGGTTCTCAATAAAATTTGCATGGAAGAGTGCAAAATTGAGTTTAATCGCCGTCTCCTGTGATGCTACGTCTTGTGCATACTCCATCAGCCGATGTGCATCAAAAGTGCTGCATACCTGTGTGGTGGCGAGTTTATAATCCAATCCGACGCGGGCAGCCATCGCCGTGATTCGCTGCATTAGGTGTTCCGTCTGTTCGATGGTGAACTTATGACCATCCATGTAATGTTGTGTCATGGATTCAGTAGGAATCACCGGTGCATCGGGATCAAGTTGGTATGTCTGGAAACGGATTTCAACCTTATCGGACAATCCCTCTTTCTTAATAATATCCATCAACTGTTTCTCACCTATATATGAGTAGGGGCATGCATAATCCGCCCAAATCTTTATTTTCATAATATTAATAATTTTAGACAAGGAATAATCCATTCGTATTATCTGACTATTTTAAGTTGCTGTATTGGTCGTCTGTAACCGGCTCAAGCCATTCATTGGATGTGTTTTCGCCGTCGAGTTCAAAGGCAAGATGAGAGAACCAGCTGTCAGCGGCTGCTCCATGCCAGTGCTTTACGTTGGCGGGAATATGGATTACCGTACCGGGAAGTATCTCTACGGCAGGTTTACCCTCTTCCTGA
>WFLX010129210.1_pt1 | contig 19497 bp, 11 predicted proteins | sample 4967041 | NCBI WGS metagenome assembly WFLX01 (sample SAMN12857096, study PRJNA449069) | gut metagenome | isolation source: stool from male and female vole | host: Microtus ochrogaster | place: USA:Florida | collected 2017
ACAGCCCCTTCGTGGCACTGCGATATATCTTGAAATCATTACGATTAAGTTTTTGAGGAATCGGACAATCATCCTCATCAATCTGCCAGCTGACGATATATTCCACCCCCGGGACTTCCGGATGGTTTCCGTAGGCAATCCGGTTTAATCCATCTTTGCCGCAAGTGCATATAAGAACCTGCATCTCAATTTTTCCACTTGTTTCAGGCATATCTATCATCCGGTCAGTTTTTGATATGTTTTTTCCAATGTTCCTCAAAAAGAGGAGCGATATTTCTGACATCGTTATGCTTCTCAACAAGCTTCCTCCCCTCAGCTGACATTCTTTTCATGAGGTCTGAATCATTGACCAGTGTTCTAAGTCGTTGTTTTATCGTCTCGTCATCTTCAAGAGGAGACAGACAAAACACAGGGCGTATCTCCTCTTCCAAATAATCATAATACTCCGGTTGCCCTCCGGATGCTGATATCCTTCCCAATGCCATGGTTTGTAGGGCATTGGTGGCAGGAGAATAGGAGTATAACTGGTCTATTACGATATGGCTCTTTTTTAATTCATCAAGATAGTCGTTTAATGAGAGGTTTTTTACAGTCCTGACCTCACACTTTCCGGGCATCTCTTTCTCCACTTCCATGCAAATATCGAGCATTTTGGCTGTGCCCTTCTGGATTTCCATATTTCCGCGCATTCCTATGAGAATCCTGATAGGGGCATTTGTATTCATTTCTGAAAATTCGAGATTCTCTATTTCTACAGGGAGATTCGTAAAGACAAGTTTATTGGGATCCATGTGGAGTCGTGCCGACATATCGTATTCCGGCAGAACAGACATAGCTCCGTCGATAGTGTCATAAAGATGAGCAGTATATGAAGCATGTTCCGGTATCAGCCAGCCTTGTTCCCTCTGCGGGTCACACATCACAAGAGGGGCTTTCTCTTTTCCAATCCTGAACTCCGAGAATCTGAAAAGATCGCTGTCTACACAATCTTTCACAAAAAAATGGTCATTGCCACATAATGTAAGAAAAACAGAGCGGTTGTTTTTTTTGAGGATATCGTAAATAATTCTCAGTTTACCGGGTTTTAGACCAAAAAACACAGGATTGATGAGTTGCACAACGTCATAGCCGGACCATGATGGCAAAGAAGCCATAATCCTGTATAGGTATCTCGCCCCTCCCAACAAGCCGTTTTGCCTGCGCAGATGAATGTCAGCCTCCGTATTCATGTAGCCTCCCTTGTCTGATACAAGAGTCACTTCATGGCCATTTTTCCTAAGCTCTTTAGCAAGGCATGCATGTAGGTTCGAATAGTCTCCGAGCATTAGTATTTTCATGGCTCAACAGTGGTGTTATTGTTTGTATCCAAGAGGGACTCACTTTCCTCACTTACGATATATGGCGGCCGATGCTTTGATTCATTGTATATCTTGCCTATATATTCTCCTATGATGCCCAAGGCAAGCAGCTGGCAACCTCCAAGGAAAAGTATTGCACAGATTATTGTTGGAAAGCCTTGTATCGGTTCGCCGAAGATAAGGGTTTTCCCAACAATATATATCATATAGAATATTGAAATAACCGACACTATAAAACCAAGCACAGTCGCGATCCGAAGAGGGGCGGTGGTATAGCTTGTGATACCCTCAAGTGCAAGATTAATAAGACGCCCTGCTGACATGTGCGTGTTTCCGGCAACCCGGTCCGCAGTCACGAAATTAACACCTTTCTTTCGGAATCCAACCCAACAATATAGTCCTTTAGTATATCGTTGTGATTCTCTCATCCTGCATATTGCATCAACGGCTTTTCTGTCGAGAAGCCGGAAATCGCCTACATCCGGTAGGACGTCAACCCGGGTGCTTTTGTTTAGGAGTGAGTAATATAACTTTGTGAAAAGTTTTCTGAATATGGACTCCTTACCTCGTGTAAGGCGTCGGCCATATACATCCTCCCATCCGTTTTCCCACTCTGAGAGCATCTCCGGAATGGTGTCTATAGGATGCTGGAGATCAGCGTCCATGATAATCATGCAGTCGCCGCTGACTCTGTCGAACCCGGCGAGCATGGCGTTCTCTTTACCGAAATTACGTGAGAGGCTTACATATCTGATGCGAGGATCGTCTTCGCTCAATTTCCGCATCTTTTCAAGAGAAGAATCGCGGCTGCCGTCATCAACAAGAATCACTTCCCAATCGTAATTTGATTTTAGTCCCTGATGATTATTATCGAGAAGCGGACGCAAGGCAGCATAGAGCGAATCAATAGATTCCTCCTCATTGTAGACGGGTATTAAGAGTGAAACTTTCTTCATGATGTAAAATCTTCACAAAATTAACAAATCCCGATATTTTTTGCAAATTATATTCACTTTTTAGTCCTCCCAAACGTTTAAACAATGATGAAAGATGTAGATCACTATAAAAATTGTATGTCCATAATAGTTCCGGTCTATAACAGGCCGAATCTTGTGGAAAGATGTCTGGATAGCTTAAAGGCTCAGACATACCGTCCGATTCATGTCATAGTGGTTGACAATGCATCTACAGATGACACAATAGATCATGTCAGGAAATGGAAAGAAACCAACGAAGCCCAAGACTTCACGATGGAAATTCTTTCCGACATGAGGCATGGAGCAGCTTATGCCCGTGAAACCGGTCTGTACTATGTTGATACAGAAAATGTGATGTTTTTTGATTCAGATGATTATATGAGACCTGACTGTGTTTCATTAATCATGAAAGAGTTTAGGGAAGATCCTTCTATAGATGTTGTTGCTTGGCCTGTGGTGGTCCATCATGGTAAAAATAAGGAACTGACACACTCTATTACGGGTAATTTGCTTGAACGCCATCTGGTTCATTCCATTTTCCGCACATTAGGTTATGCCATAAAGACAGATTTTCTCAGGCAAGCAGGTGGTTGGCGAGGCGAGTTCCCCAACTGGAACGATCTGGAGACCGGAAGTCGTGTTCTTCTGCTAAATCCTAAGGTCAAGGCATTCGGCAGGCCTATGATGGATGTCTACCCTCAGAGCGAGAGTATAACCGGCTTGAGTTTCTCAAGTAAGGCAGGAAAGTGGGAGCTTTCTCTCGATGCAATCGACAAGTCGATTGATGCAAGCGGGAGGGGAGATGCAGAACGGTTGCATAATATAGTGACATACCGTAGGGCTGTACTTGCCGCACACTATGCCAAGGAAGGGCATGAAGAGCTTGCGCGACCATTGTATGAGAAGGCGTTATCGGAATTGCCTCCAAAAAAACGTCCGCTCATCCGTTTCGTCTACCACTGGACGAAGAAAGGGATGCGCGGAGCGTTTTCTATAGTAGGGCCACTACTTTAGTGCCTTTGATTGATGATCATTCATCAATCGTCAGTTGTCATTCATCAATAGAAAATAGATGATCCCAAGACGGGAGAGTGATCGGGGTCTGATTCATTGCCATCAGAATCTTCGGTGAAACGTATTTCTTGTCTACTACAAGACGGAAGAGGTATTCGTTCATCCAGTCATCGGTAGCGATCATGTAGCCGTTTTGTCCGGATTTGCCCCAGCTGTTTTCGATGAGCCATTTCTTCGGCTGTCCCTTTTCGTCGAGATCAACGCCCGAAAGGGTCATGGCATGAGAAGAGGCACTTCCCCAAGTAGAGATTCTTTCAGCCTTGTTCATTCCGAATTTGGTGTCGAACAGTGATTCATAGTCATAATTGTCTATGTCGAGCACTCCTTTTTCGCGGTCGATGAATTTGCCAACGTCACATGAGAAATACATCGCAGTGCTGTCCTTTATTGATTCGATGGCGGCTTTTTTCAAATCTTCCATCGGCACGTTGAGATATGTCCAGTCTTTGCCGTCGTAGGAATGGCGGTCATAGTCAATTCTGTAGACCTTCCAGTATTCGCGCGAAGGGTCGTTCATAAGCATTATGTAGCCATCTTTCAGGTCGTTGCCAAGATATTCCTCATAGAAAGATTGCGGTGTGTATTTCTTTGTCTCGATAGCTTTTCCTTTTGCATCTCTCTTGGTCCATGTGAATTCTGTGGGAGGAACTCCATAGGCAAGGGCAAGCATCTTGTAGACCTCAGTCAATTGTTCATTTTTCATCTTCTGCAAGGTTGCCTCGTCTGCTCCTTTTGCTTTGGCCTGACGCAGACGCAATCCGTCTTCACGCAGTCGGGTGGAGAGATGCTTGCGGAAAGCTGCAGTGCTGTTGGATACAGCTGTTTCAGCCATTACCTCAGAAGGCACGACACCATATTTTGAAATCAAGTCTACTGCACCGCAGAATGTGCCACCGTCAGAAATCGGATTTTGGAAAAGCCATTCCACCTGGCGGTCTTCCATAGGTTTGTCTGATGTGTCGATCACACCCTGAAGGAAGAGGTTTGCTTTCTCAAGTTGATCATAGAAGAAGTTGTAGTTTTGTGAGAAAGTAAGGGTTGGCAGATTGTGTTTTGCCATTGCCTGCGAGCGAAGCATATTGAGGCTTGTGAAAAGCCAGCAGCGTCCGGATGATTTCTGATCGGTGATGCCTTTTGTTTCCACTTTGTGGGAGAAATGATCGTCGAAGTTGTTGCGTACACCTTCGTTGTAGGCAAGTTTGTCGATAGTTGCTGCATTCAGGGCATTGTGGCGCGCCTTATTTGCCGCGTTGTTTTGATAAGAAGCCTTGAAACCGGAAAGCATTTCTTGAGTGATAGCTCCCTTTTCATCGGCAGCAGCCTGTAGCACAGCCACAGCGCAAACTCCTAAAATAATTCTTTTGAGCATAGTTTATATGATGTTATTAGATTTATTATGGTCTCTCTCAAGTGCAAAGTTAAGAATTTTTTCAATAATATGCAACCTTTTTCCGGTTGTATCTTAGACCCCGTCTCATAATATTAGAGAGGCCCCGGGGAAGCTGGGTTGGGATGATTTTCGGCATGCAGGCTCGGGAGCATAGCGGGCTATGTGACTGAGCCAAAGGTCGAAAAGCGCCCAAGCGAGCGAAGGCTTTGGGTAATTTCCTCCGGAGAATCTCTTTCCCTTCCGCCTAAAACCGCCCCGGGTCTCTTAAAATCTTTATGAGACGGGGTCTTAGTATTCCAAGCTATTTTGGTTGTGTCAGGTTAGGGCGTTAATCGGAAGATTGGGTAAACAACGCCACGGGCCCCGAAACCAAATTTTTGGTGGAGCAGACCTGAGTTAAGAATACGTCCTGCATCTTCATTGCTGGTGCCTAAATCGAAATAACGGTTTCTGACAAAAATATCTTTAATGAGATGATTGATAAGATATGCGAGTGTCCCGTTTTCGCGACCTGATTCGGATGTGGCAATGTATTGAGTATGAGCAACGCCGTTAGTATCGTAGATGCATACTGCTGCTTCCGCATCAGACTCTGCTCCGGCAAGAAAGAGCCTGATTGCTTTTGGAAACCGTTTCTTAAGCATCTGTAATTCTGATTCTGAATGCACAGGAACGGCTGAATGTCGGGAAAGGAGACAATCTGATAAAATCGGCATGAATTCTCCGACATTTTCCGTCTCTCTTACCCGGATATCCATTTTCTCAGCTTTTCTGAGGTTCCTTTTCTGTTGCGAGTTAAATTGTGTGCCGATATTCAAATCAATTACGGAAGAGAGGTTTATGGTGTCGGTCTGCGCACCGAAACGAAACAAGGCATAAATATCTTCCTCAGCAGGCAAGCGATGATAGATATGAGGGACAGCTTTATACGTGATCTCTTTTATTCCATTTGCCGAGCACCATCTAAGCCATTCATCGAAAAGATGCAGCATGTCAGTCCCATCGAAATGATAGCAAGGAGTCAGCCAACCTCCATAAGTAAGTCCTTGGTGAGAAGAAAGAATGCCATCTTGTCGTAGATTGGCAGGAAGTAACGCCAAAGGCTTTCCCTTTCTTGATGCGATAAGGGAACAATCTTGGAATTTTTCGGAGTGATAGTCCATATAGTCACGAAAATGAAGCATCGTGCCCTGTCGCGAGGAGGCGACAAGGGAGTCCCATAGACTTTTGTCAGCGGGAGAATAGGGGTGTATGGTCCATTCTGACTCCATATATTGTATTTTCTTCAGCAAAATTAGCGAAATATTCCCACGATAGCAAATTTTTTATTATCTTTGCCATTGAAAGTGCAATCTGTGTTAAACAGACCGTCACGATGACATGAATAAACTCTAACTATAAATTGAAATGAAATTATTTGCTTCTATTGCCGTTGGTGCAGCTGTCACTATCGCGGCATTACCAGCTGGTGCTGAGGAAAAAGCAACAGTAAAGCTTAACCTCGACAAAGTAAATCCGGAACTTACGATTCCGGCAGAAATCTACGGACAGTTTGCAGAACATCTTGGCACTTGTATCTACGGTGGTCTGTGGGTAGGTGAGGACTCTCAAATTCCCAATACAAACGGCTACCGCAACGACGTGCTTCAGGCTCTTAAGGATCTCAAGGTTCCTGTGATGCGTTGGCCCGGCGGTTGCTTTGCCGATGAATATCACTGGGTGGATGGAATCGGTCCGAAAAAAGACCGTCCGGTGATGATCAACAACAACTGGGGTGGAACAGTGGAAGATAATTCTTTCGGAACACACGAATTTTTCAATCTCTGCGAGCTGATCGGATGCGAGCCGTATCTTAGTGGAAATGTCGGCAGCGGTTCTGTAGAAGAACTTGCAAAATGGGTGGAATATATCACAGCTGAAAATGGCCCTATGGCAGAAAAGCGTAAGGCAAACGGACGCGAGAAACCGTGGAAACTCAAATATCTTGGAGTCGGCAACGAAAGCTGGGGATGTGGTGGTAATTTCACCCCTGAAGACTATGCTTCCGAATACCGTCGCTATCAGACATATTGCCGTGACATCAGCGGAAACCATCTCTATAAGATTGCGTCAGGTGCAAGCGACTATGACTATAATTGGACCGATGTGCTGATGAAAAAAGCCGGCAGACACATGAAAGGTCTCTCGCTTCATTATTATACCGTGAAAGGTTGGAACGGCAGCAAAGGTTCAGCGACAAAGTTTGATAACGATGACTATTACTGGACACTTGGCAAATGCCTTGAAATCGAGCCCGTCATCATTAAGCACGACTCCATAATGAATGTCTATGACCCCAATAAGAAAGTAGCACTCTTGGTAGATGAATGGGGAACATGGTGGGATGAGGAGCCCGGAACTGTTGCCGGTCATCTGTATCAGCAGAACACTATGCGCGATGCAATGGTGGCTGCTCTAAGTCTTGATGTCTTTAACCGTCATACAGATCGCGTCAAGATGGCAAACATAGCCCAGATAGCAAACGTGCTTCAGTCAATGGTTCTGACCCAGGGCGATAAGATGGTACTTACCCCAACTTACCATGTTTTCAAGATGTATGCGCCTCATCAGAATGCAACGTATGTGCCAATAGAGATAGAAACCTCTTCCCGTGAGGTACGCGATGGCCGTATGGTGCCTACAATCAGTGCAACAGCATCTCAGAAAGGTGGAGAGCTAAATATCACTCTCAGCAACATAGATCTTAAGGAAAAGGCAGAAATCACCATTCCTCTTGAAAAAATTGGCAAGAATGCTGTTTCGGGTGAGATTTTGACTTCAGCTAAACCTAACGACTACAATGATTTTGACAATCCCGACAAGGTAAAGACAGTATCTTTCAAAGATTTCAAGGTAACCAAGGATGGTCTGAAAGTCACTCTCCCTCCGATGTCGATTGTCGCACTCAATGTAGCTTTATGATGATAAAATATTAAACGAAATAGTTGCTTATGTAAAAAAAGGAGATGCCGGCCGGCATCTCCTTTTTTATGTCGCATATTGTCAGAATTATTTGCGCTTTTTCCAGAGGGCTGTCATGTCTTCGAGAGTCTTGCCCTTTGTCTCGGGAACGAGTTTTGCAACAAACCATGCAGCGATTACGCAGATCACACCATACATTGCGTAAGCGAAGAAGTGACCGAAACGCTGTCCCATGTCGCCCATGCTCATATTGTAGATTGGCACGAATGTGCTGGATACTATGAAGTTGAATATCCATTGGAATGCTACAGCGATAGCAACAGCCTGTGAGCGTATGGTATTTGGGAAAATCTCTGAAATGAGCACCCAGCATATTGGTCCCCAAGAGAACATGAAGGAAGCTGAATAAACCATTATGCTGACAACCGGGAAAAGAGCGGGGAGGTCAACAAGGTTGGAAAGGGCTACGCCGAGAGCACCGATAGCCATACCGATCGAACCCCAGATAAGGAGTGGCTTACGGCCAAGTTTCTCAACTGTGAATACTGCTACGAGAGTGAAGGCAATGTTGACGATACCCATAATAACAGTCTGAACCATAGGATTGCCCATATTCATTGATTCAAAGATTCGTGGTGCATAATACAGCACAGCGTTGATACCCACAGCCTGTTGGAACACGGAAAGCATGACACCAATAAACACAACCATGATGCCGAACGAGAAGAGCTTCTCGCTTTGAACGGAAACAGTTGACTTGATTTCTGCAAGGATTTCCTCTGCTTTGGTGCGTCCGTTGATTTTGGTAAGCACCTTGAGAGCCTGAGCATCCTTGTTTATCATGGCAAGATAACGTGGAGATTCCGGAACAAGACACACAAGGATTGTGAAGAGTCCGGCTACTATCGCTTCAGAACCGAACATATAGCGCCAGCCTGTCTGTATGGTCCAGAGGTCTGAGCTTGAGTGCACTTGATAAAGTGTTTCTCCAATCTTCTCGATTATCGGCTGAGTGTGCTCTCCAAGAATGAGGAAGTTGACAAAATACACTACCAGCTGGCCGAAGATTATTGCAAACTGGTTCCAGGAAACCAGAGTGCCGCGCATATTAGAGGGTGCTACCTCAGCTATATACATCGGGCATATAGCTGATGCTAAACCGACACCGATACCACCGATGATACGATAAACGTTGAAAGTGATGAGGAGGTGGAAACATGGCTTACCGTATTCATGAATAAGGAATTCCGGATAATAGGAGCCAAGAGCAGAGATGAAGAAGAATACGCCTGCAATGAAGAGCGCTTTCTTACGTCCAAGTCTTGTTGCAATAAGGCCTGAGATGGCTGAGCCGATGATACAGCCGAGAAGGGCACTGGAGGAGGTGATGCCATGGATAGTGTCGGTGTAGTCAAAATCCTTGGCTCCGAGAAAGAAGGCCTGCAGACCTTTTTCTGCACCGGAAATGACAGCGGTGTCATATCCGAATAGCAGACCACCCAACACCGCCACAAGGACGATGCTGAAAAGGTAGATCTTGCTACCTTGTGAGTTTTGGTTGTTTGCGTTCATGCTTAAGTTGGTTATTGTTAATTGTTATATAATGCTGATTATATCCCGGTCTCAGATAACTCATTTTCTGCTATGCGGGGTCTCTTTACCGAAAAGGAACTGTGGAGTATATCCCCCTAAGTCAATTACAATCTTCTCAAAAACTATTCCGGTGTCGAGTGGTGAGATTACGAGAGTTGCTTCACCTTTATTATTTGCCTTTAACGGAATAATTTTCTCCACTACTCTGCTTGCAACTGTTGGATAGTAGATTGTGTAGATATTTTCCGGGTCTTCATTTAGGTTTGCATTAAAGTTGACTTCCATGGGGGTCTCACCTTCAAACCCAACGGTGTAGCGATGTCCTTCCTTCCTGTCGAAAGCAAGAGTTGACTTAGTGACTACATGAACTTTGACACTATCTGTTCCTTCAGGAATGATAATTGAATATTTAAGTGATGCACCCTCGGGGCTGTCAGTATATGGGCGAACAGCAATACCGCTTAGCGTGCGTCCCATGTAAGGAAGAACTTCCCACTTGGCTCCGCTTGTGGCATCGTTGGCTGAATTATAGTGCTCTGCCTCAATGATGATGGCATCGTCTGCAGGAGCGAACACATAGCCTCCCTGTTTCCCTTCAGCTGCAAAGGTAAAGGTCTGCGGTAATGTGTCAGCCGGGAAACTGTCGTTCCAGATTGTGTAGCCAATATGCTTCTGGGTCATCATGCCGTCCCATTTGCCGCCTGCAATGTCCTTGTTGTAGCTTTTCATCAGTTGCCCGTCTCGTTCAAAGCATCTTTCTACAATTTCAGCCCATTCGTTGGCTTCCGGCAAGCCATTATTATATGCGTAATGGTTCATAGCCTGCGCATAATACATTTGGTAAAGATTCGACATCAACTGTAAAGGGAAAAGTATCAACTCATTGTAGGCATCACGATATTTGGTATCGAGAGTCAGATATTGTCTCATAGCCTCAGCTTCAAGACGTGCATAGTCATCAGCAACTTGTTTCCATTCCCCTGTTTCAAGGGAATATGTGTTCTTGTCAAGCATTTCCGGTGTTATCCGTCCGTTGTATTTGCACAGGAGATTGAAGATTCGTGCAGCCTCGGCAGCCTGGTCAGGTCCGAGCTGCTGTTCAAAGAACCGCAGTGTGTGACCCAGAAGGTTTGCAGCTGTGAATTGTTTGGGATTCCATGCCATGTCGAGGAAAAGGGTTATTGGATATTCCATNGGTTTGANGTCGCNGACATTAAGAATNCAGAGTTTGTCAACACCATAGTCGTATGTAAGCTCCATTTGCTCCCATAGGTTTTGTATCGGGGTGTTGTTCAATAATTTACTATTGCGTGGTGCTCCTACATAGTCTACATGGTAGTACATTCCCCAACCTCCCGGGTGTTTTCTTTCCTTTGCATCGGGCAGACGGCGTACATTGCCCCAGTTGTCGTCGCAGAGAAGCAGAATCACATCATCGGGAACTCGCAGACCTGCATCGTAATAATCAAGCACTTCTTTATAAAGTGCCCAGACTTGTGGTATCTCTTTTGCCGGACGTCCTGTTTCCTTTGCTATTATCTTCCTTTGGTTGTCGATAACGCTTTTTAAAAGTTTCACATCGGCTTCAGCGCTCATTGCCTCGTCGCCATCACCGCGCATACCGATAGTCACTACATCTTCAGTCCCTTTCATTCGTCGTATGCCGTCGGCGAAGAACTTGTCGATAGTGTCTTTGTTTGTAGCGTAGTTCCAAGCTCCGAACTCATTGCGGTGGCGGGCCCATTCCTGATGATTCCTTGCCATCGGCTCATGGTGTGACGTTCCCATCATGATACCCATTTCGTCGGCAGTACGAAGATTTTCAGGATCGTCTGCATAGAAAGCCCATCCCCACATTGCAGGCCATAGAAAATTGGCTCTTAGCCTTAGCAGTAGTTCGAAGACCCGGGCGTAGAACCTATGGTCGCCGTAATCGGTGCCATAAGTGTTTTTCACCCAACCGGTGAGGCAAGGGGCTTCGTCGTTCAGGAATATGCCTCTATATTTCACTGCCGGTTCTCCGGCGGTGTATGTTCCGTTGGAGATGTAAAGCTGCTTGTGTTGCGTAGGGGGCACATCAGCCCAGTCATACCAAGGCGAAACACCGATTTGTTCCGAGATCTCGTATATGCCGTAGATAGTTCCACGACGGTCGCTTCCGGCTATCACGAGTGCTTCATCCACTCCCGGATATGGATTCTCGACTGTCGTGATGATATATTTCTCATACTTCCCTTTCAATTCGGCTTCATTGAGCTTCTTTTTCTTGAATAGGTCTTTTATGAGTATGCTGTTTGATGATGCAGCCACAATCAGGCGTTTGGGGAGTCCGGATTCTGGTTTCCCGACTTTTAAGACGGTTGCGGATGTTCCGCATACTCGTTCGAAGTCTTTTGATAGATTGTCGGCAGCGATATTTATGCCGGGAAGGTCGGAAGAATCAGTCAGAATAGTTGTCGGCGTGGATTTGTTTCCGTCATTTATGATAAGAGGGAAATATCCGGCCTTAGGAGAATCTGATGTTATCCCCCGGTTGTCAAGCGCAACCATTGGCGTGGCATGAAGAATGCCCAAGATGACTGAGATGAGTGTCAGTGTACAGTTTTTCAGGTTCATGATTTATTTGTGAGGTTAAGCCCCCGGAACTCTTAAAATCTTTATGAGACGGGGTATAGGTTATTCAAAAAAATTGAACGATTATATATCGCACTGCAAAATTAAGAAAAAAAAGCGAGAAATCTTTGAAAAGTGACATCAATAATATTTATATCTGTATAAAATTCGTATTTATACGTATTAAAAATGTTACAAATTATAATGTCTAATTCAACTTTTTTTTATACTTTTGCATCAAACTAACCTAAATTATGTATAAAAGTCTTGGTTTGGACATAGTAATTTATAGTGTCAGATGCGTCGCATATTCTTTATAATCATATTATTGCTAATTGTTGGGCTGTCGCCTGGCGAAACCTGTGCGATGCAGCGTACAGGGCGGCTTTTCGATGACCGCGCAGTTGTGGCGGGGGAATATTCCGGTTTTTGTCAGGATAGTTACGGATTTATATGGATTGGTACCAACAGGGGATTGATTCGTTTCGATGGTAACAGCTACGACATTTATCGTCATGAAGATGCCGTCCAAGGCTCACTGAGCGACAGCCGTATCTTGGGGGTGCTTTGCGACACTAAAGGACGTTTGTGGGTTGCCACTGCTAATGGATTGAATCTTTACCATGCTTCAGAGGATATTTTTGAAGTCATANCGATACCTGCAAAAGATNTTTACGGATATATTATCGGNCTTGATNNANAGGTTGATGGCACAGTGACGTTCTTGNTNTCCGGTGTGGGNCTGTATATTATTGATGATGAAGNTGGAAAATCTCCGGTAGCGGTAAAATACATGACGCAGACATACGAGAAGGACCTCAATACCATAGCATGTGCCCGTTCCGGCAGAATTTACCTTGGTTCGCGAGATGGGACTGTCTATTCAATGGCTCCTAACGGAAGCATCACCCCGATAAAAGTAGCTGATGGCTCATATATTGTTGACCTTGCTGTTGAAAAGGACGACAATGTGCTTGTATGCACGCTTTCAGATGTGTATCGAATATATGCCTCTGACGGAACCTCGCGCATTCTGACTTCAGATGATAACCTTATTATAAGCGATCTGTCGAAGGCCACGGGTAGTAAAGTGTATGTAGCCACGCAGGGACAAGGGCTTTTTTCAGTGACTGCCAACTCTGATAAGATAGAGCCTTCAACAGATATATATTGTCCGTTCCTTAATATTAGTGTCGCCAAGATTGGAGCTGTATATGCATCTCCGGATGGAAATCTATGGCTCGGATGCAATTATCAAGGAATTGTTATGGTGCCGGGCAAGAATATACCTTTTCATTACAGGAAATTAAGTGATATATACCCTGACTTCGGCGGTGGAATGAGGGCAATGTCACTTTGGAAGGAAAATGTCATAGCATGTCTTGACAAAGGTAGGGTTGCAATCTTTTCGCCTGATGGGCGGCTTGTCCGCTCGGCGATTATTCCCGGAGGCGGCTCTATAACCCATATAGAGTTTATAGGTGATGATAAGGCACTTGCGAGTGTTGCCGACAATGGTATATGGCAAGTTGATCTCAATTCCGGAGCAGTCAGTAAATTTCTTGATATCCCCGGCAAATACCCGTCGGTAGTTATTGCTCCCGGCAGGGATGGTGAATTATTTGTCGGTGTGCATGGAGCGGGTCTCATGAGATATAACATGAACACGGGAGAGAAAAACTGGATTCCATTTGATCCGGATGGAAATAAGTTGACAAATCCATATATAACGTGCCTGAATCGTACCGACGACGGCAAGGTCTGGATTGGCCTCTATGGTGGCATCGCCTGTTACGATCTCAATGAAGACCGACTTCTTGAAATCAATCAGGAACCATTCCTGAAGGGTGCAACCTTCGCAATTGTGCCATGTCTTACCGACTCGTCTGATTGGGTTGGCACAAGTCATGGCCTCATCCATCTTGACCCGACAAAAGGTGTGCTGAAGAAGTTTACTACTGCCGATGGGTTGAGCGACAATGATATACGTACCCTGACCCGCGACCATAAAGGTGGTAAATGGATTGGTACAATGCGAGGACTTTCGTATCTCCCTGCAGACAACGACACACTTCTATCTTATTATGGAGGAAATGGACTGATTGAGACTTCGTTCAACATTGTGAGGTTTTCTCCGGAACATAAGCGGGTATTTCTCGGCAGTGACCTCGGCATCACATCATTCATGCCGGATTCCCTTCCTGCTCCCGGATTTGACCGTGAGGTGAAGATTTCTGCGATGTATCTCAATGGCAAACGTATAGCACCGGACAGTGGAAATGATAAATGGCGTGTTGTGGAGGCAACAGATAGGAATCCGGTCACCGTATATCTTCCCTACAAGGAGAATGCCCTGACGCTCCGTCTGTCTACAATGGATTATAGAGATGCGTCAAATGTGCGTTATATCTGGCGGCTCAGCAATAAGGATGCCTGGATTCCCGGGGCGCCCGGTGAAAATCTCATCAGTCTGCCGCATCTTGATCCCGGTGAATATAATCTTGAGATCTGTGCCCTTGAAAATAATGTCAGCTCTGTTGCCAAGAAGGTCAGGATAATTATATCTACACCTTGGTATATGTCGTTTTGGGCCAAGCTTGCATATCTTGTGATATTCCTTGCTATCTTGGTTCTCGGATTTATTGTCTATAAGAAGAAGAAGGATGAGGAGGTCAATGAAGATAAGATAAAGTTCTTTATGGATGTTTCCCACGATATCCGCTCTCCCATGACTCTCATCATGAGTCCTCTTGAGTCACTTATGAAAAAGAATTTGGAGCCTGAAGTGGATTCCAAGCTGCGAGTTATGCATCATAATGCCCAANGGGTTATGAATCNGANGAANCAGCTTCTTGATATCCGTAAGCTGGATAAGGGCAAGATGCGTCTTAGCTGCCGGAANACAGACATNGCTGTGTTTGTTAAGGATCTNNTTGATCTTTTCAAGCCACAGGCAGAGGAAAAGAAACAGACNCTCGGTTTTTCCTATTCCGGTGAACCTCTTGAAATTTGGCTTGACAGGGATAATTTTGACAAGATCATGGTCAATATTATTTCCAATGCTATCAAATACACTCCTGAAGGAGGGACGATAGATGTGGATTTGTCTAAGGTCAATGATGATAAGATGGGCGAATGTGTTCGTGTAAATGTGACCGACTCCGGTATTGGTCTGGATACAAAAATGATTTCGCGCCTGTTTGAGCCATTCTATCGGATAAGGGAGGATCATGCCCCGGCTACAACCGGGACCGGAATCGGTCTTGACCTGTGTCGTCGTCTTGTGGAGCTGCATCATGGTAAAATTGAAGGTCAAAATCGTGAAGATGGAATAAAGGGAAGTGTCTTCTCCGTCACCATTCCGATAGATCCTGCCCGTTATGGCGAGGAGGAACTGAATAATTCAGCATCAGAAGAATACGATAGCGGTCAGCATCTCATGATGAGCGGGGTGGCAAGTACAGGCGAGGTCAAATCAAGGCGTAAGCCGCTGACCGCCGGCAGAAAGGTGCTTGTTGTGGATGATGATGCGGAACTTCGTGGATATCTGGCATCATCCTTAGGGAAAGACTATAAAGTTAAATCTGCTACTGATGGAAACGAGGCTTTGAAGATTGTGGCAGACTGGAAACCTGATATTGTGGTCAGCGATGTCATGATGCCAGGAATGGATGGTCTGACACTTTTGAAGCGTCTTAAGGCAAATGCAGAGACAAATCATATTCCGGTTGTGCTTCTCAGTTCAAAGACTGCTTTGGCAGATCGCATGTCGGCGTGGGATAAGGGAGCAGACGGATATCTGGGTAAACCGTTCAACACAGAGGAACTGGAGGCTCTTGTCGACACGCTTGTAGAGAATAGGCTCCGTCTGCGCGGTAAATTCTCCGGAGCACAGGACACGGAAGGAAAAATAGAGGCTCCGGATATGAAAGGAAACGACGAAGTGTTGCTTGAGCGCATAATGAGGGAGATCAACGCGCATATCGACGATCCTGATCTGAACGTTGAGAAATTGTCGTCGGAGGTTGGTGTGAGCCGAGCGCATCTCCATAGGAAGATGAAGGATCTTATAGGTATGACTCCGAGCGACTACATACGTAATATCAGACTGAAGCGTGCTTGTGAGCTTCTGAAGCGTCCGGATATTGAGGTGACTCAGGTAGCGTATAAGATAGGTTTCACCTCACAGCCACATTTCTCGTCACATTTTAAACGATATACAGGTTTCTCTCCCTCCGAATACCGTGCGAAATGCCTTTCCGGTTCAGATCCGGGAGTTGACATAAAATTAGAATGATAAGGGCGCCTTTTGGCGCCCTTTGACGTTTTTGTATGCTTCGTATTCAAATTTGAATGTGTTGTAACCGTTGAGAAATACATGTTTTACATAGATGTATGTGGATTTGCAAGATTCTCACTAATTTTGCAACCGTAAAAACTAACTGAAATAACTATGTTTTCCAAGCCTGATGTGCTATCGTTTTGGGATTACAAAGTTACAAGGTTTTAAGTAGATACAGTAAATACAGTTATTTTGATTAAAGGTAGGTTATAAGTGCTTGACCGCTATCTTACAAATGAAGATATTTTTTTAGTAAAGATTGATTATAGGTTTAGTTATTAGGTAGTGGTTGTGGCGTGGGATGCGAGATGCATGTCTGCTGCAACCTTTTTTTATGCCCTATAATATGAGATGATAATATGGGATGGCTTTGGTGTCGCGGCCGGAGGTCGCACCCTGCTTATCTTGCTTATGGGGTGGATGGGGCCGGAGTGCATGCTGCGTATGGTGGAAACGTCGATAATTTTAATGCTTTTGGCAATGCAAATAGCCTATAAAATGTGTTGCATTGCTAAGATATTGACAATAAATATTATAAATAAAATATAATACAAATATTAATGATTTTGAGACTAATTTTAGACGAGTTGTTACAAATAGTGACACAATAGCTATCCTTTCGCGCGTGTGAAATGAACATAATTGCTAATTTTGCATCACTAAAATCAAAACGCAATGACAAGAAAACTAACCAACATCGCAATTGCATTCGGCTGCCTTGCCGGGCTGTCGGCTTGCTCTTCGAAAACTGCAGGGATCTCGCCGCAGAGTTCTGTGGCAATTTTCGATTCCTTCAGCTATGAAGGCGACGATTCGTTCTATAAGGCGAATCCCCTGCCCGATGAGAGTTCCTACTACAATCCGGTGCTGGCTGGATGGTATTCAGATCCCTCTCTCTGTACGAATGGCAAAGGAGATTATTTCCTGGTGACATCCACATTCACATTTTTCCCAGGTGTTCCAATTTTTCACAGTCGCGATCTTGTGAACTGGGAGCAGATAGGTCACGTTCTGACACGCGAGTCTCAGCTCGTGAATATGGAGAAGCAGCATGTGAGTGGTGGAATCTTTGCGCCGGATATCGCATACAATCCTGCAAATGAAACTTACTATATGGTTACGACCAACGTTGGAGCCGGTAATTTCTTTGTCAAGACCAAGGATCCTTTCGGTGAATGGAGCGACCCGATCATGCTTCCGGAAGTGGCCGGTATCGACCCTGCCTTCTTTTTCGACGACAATGGAAAAGCATATATTGTCAACAATGATGATGCACCTGATGGCAAGGCCGAGTATGACGGACACCGCACTGTTCGTGTAGTCGAGTTTGATACTGCCACCGACAAGTGTGTTGGCGAACGCCGTATAGTCGTCAACAAAGGCTGCCGTCCGGAGGAGAAGCCAATATGGTGTGAAGGTCCTCATATATATAAGGAGGGCGATACATATTATCTGATGACAGCCGAGGGTGGCACAAGCGGATGGCACAGTGAGGTAATCTACAAAGGCTCCTCACCCTTCGGACCCTTCACGCCATGGGATGCAAATCCAATCCTCACCCAACGCACGTTGGATCCTAACCGTGAAAATCCCGTCACCTGTGCCGGCCATGCCGACATGGTAAAGACTCCTGAAGGAGACTGGTGGGGCGTGTTCCTCGCATGCCGCCCGGTTGAAGGCGATAAGGAGAACCTCGGACGGGAGACATTCCTTCTTCCGGTCAAATGGTCAGACGACGGTTGGCCCCGTTTCGTGGAGAATGACGAGGCAGTTCCTCTTCTCGGAAACAAGCCGGGTGTCAAGAGAAATGAGAAAGTGACTTTCGGCAACTATACCCGCACCGACAATTTCAAGGATTCAGTATTGGATCAGGAATGGATGACATTGCGCGGCACAGCTGAAGACTATTATTCTCTTACCGACAATCCGGGACATCTCACCGTTAAGTGCGCCGACGTCAAGTCGAGCGAGAAGACAGTCCTACCTTATGTCTGCAGAAGATTAAATCACCATAACTTTAACGCATGCACACACATGACATTTGTCCCCGAAAGCGACTCGCAAGCAGCCGGGATGCTCCTTCTTAAGGATGAGACGCATCAATACCTGCTTGCACGTACAAAAAACGGAGACACACACAAGATTGAAGTCCGGAAGATAGCTGAAGATGGCAGCCACACGATAGCTGAGCTGCCTGTAGATGCCGAGCTTGCGGCATTAGACTTCAAGATTTCCGGCAAGGGTTTGAAATATGGATTCCATTATTCCACCGACGGGGGCAAGACTTGGGAGAAGCTTGCCGAAGACGTGGATGCGGGATTCACCTCCACGGCAGAGGCTGGGGGCTTCACCGGAACGGTGGTCGGGCTCTATGCTTCGAATGCTGAAACTATAGATTGAAATTATAATTCCATTATACTTTAATATTTAATAGCGATGAAAAATGTAAAGAAAACGTTTCATTACATTGCGTTACTAATGGCAATGCTGGTGACGGGAGCAATTTCCGCTCATGCAGAGAAAGTCAAAGGTAACGTCACCGATGAGTCGGGCGAACCACTCATCGGCGTGACAGTCCGTGTGGATGGTACCTCTGCAGGTACTGCTACAGACATTGATGGAAATTATACCATTGATGTCGCTAACCTAAACAAAGACGTCCTGCTCTTCTCCTATGTCGGAATGAAGGAGATCAAGGAGGCAGTTAAAGGACGTAAAGTCATTAACGTAGTCATGAAAGAAGACGCCGACGTTCTTGATGAGGTCGTTGTCGTTGGTTATGGCCAGCAGAAGAAAGCATCTGTGGTCGGCGCCATTACTCAGACTACGGGTGAGGTGCTCGAACGTGCTGCCGGTGTGCATGATATAAGTGCCGCTCTTACCGGTAACCTCCCCGGCGTCATCACAGTTCAGTCTTCAGGTATGCCCGGCGACGAAAGCGCAAAGATCACTATCCGTGGTGCATCATCATGGAACAACAGCGATCCTCTCGTGCTCGTCGATGGTATCGAACGTGACATGAACAGCGTCGACGTAAGCTCAGTTAAGTCAATTTCTGTACTTAAGGATGCATCTGCAACTGCCGTTTACGGTGTGAAAGGTGCAAACGGTGTAATCCTTATCACTACTAAGCGTGGTCAGGAAGGTCGCGCCAAGATCGACGTTGGCTTCACTGCTACAATGAAGACA
>WFLX010298187.1_pt1 | contig 19497 bp, 20 predicted proteins | sample 4967041 | NCBI WGS metagenome assembly WFLX01 (sample SAMN12857096, study PRJNA449069) | gut metagenome | isolation source: stool from male and female vole | host: Microtus ochrogaster | place: USA:Florida | collected 2017
TCATAATTCTTTTTGTCCGTATCATTCATAGAAAAACTTTGTAGGGACATGCCTTTGGCATGTTAGTATTGCCATTTAATGTTGAAACATACCAAGGGCATATTTGTATTGCCATTTTATGTTTGTATTGCCATTTTCATGTTGCAACATGCCAAAGGCATGTTGCAACATTTCGGTGGCGCATAGCCCTCCGCGGCCTTGGCGGCCTCTGCGAGAGCTTATTCAGCTGTGGGGGTTACGGAGGCTGGAAAGCCTCCGCCACTGCGTAGCGTGACGGCGGGGGGCGGTCAGCTGCCCCACTGGCGGAGGAGGGCGCGGTCTTTGGATTGGGTCAGGGTCAGGAAGTGCGTGAAGGTGGCCGTCAGGTCGCGGATGGAGGTCAGGGCGTTCTGCGTCTGGCGCTCGTAAAGGGTGCCGGAAGTGGCCGAGCTCTCCAGCTTGCCCTGCAGGGCGCTGTTGACCCCCGAGATGTCCTCCATCATCTTCATCTGGAGCGTCAGCAGGTCAGTTATGCCCGGCGCGGCGCTCAACCCGCCTGTCTGCTGCGGCGCCGGCATGCCGGCCTTCGCCGTGTACATGATCACGCCGTCGGCACGGCTCCACTGCTCGGCCACTTCGCGCAGATCGGCCCCCGGGGGCAAGGCATGCTCCGGAAAGAGGAGCACCCCCTTGGCCGAGGCGCGGAGCACCCGGTCATAGAGCGAGATGAGACGGTTGATGAGGCGCTGCTGGTCGATGATGTCGCTCACAAACGAGTGCACCTCCCCGTCGATGTAGGGGTAGGCCTTGACAACGTAGGGATGTTCGCCGTGGCTGTAAGGGGTCTCCCCCTCGGCGAGGACGTGCCCCTCCGGAGTCAGGTATGCCCACAGCCAGGTCTCGCGTGGGAAGGGGAACCCGTCGCGCGGCACCTCAGCGCGCCGCCACACCTCCAATACGGTGCAGAGCCCTCCGGATTGCATCGTCAGGGGATGGTACGGTTCGCCGCGGTCGGAACCGAAAGGGGCCGGAGCCGGGGTGGTGTCGCCCGTCATGCCGTAAATCTCCCGCAGCTCGCTTTCCTCCTCCGGAGAACGGGCGAAGCGGGCCGCGAGGGTCTCGAAATCCAGGGCGTGAAGCTGGCCGATAAGGCGTATGTCCCACCCCCGGAAATCGGAAGAATCGGTCTCCATGAAGAAAGTGTCGGGTGTCACCGCGTCCGTCCACGTAGCCGCCACGCCGCCCCGGAAACCGTGCCACTTGCGGTGGACCGCCAGGCCGGAGATGAGAAACTCCTCGAGAGTGCGCGCGTAGAGTTCCTCGGCATGGTTGAGGCGCATGTTGGCTATGAGGCGCGCATTGCTCTCGACCTCCTCGGGGGATGAATCGAGGGGGCGGGGGAGGGCGAACCCGGCGCGCCACACCCCGGTGACATTGCGCACCGTGCGGCGGATCATATTGCTCGAAAGGGGTATGCTCCCCTCCTCGCGCAGAAGGTCTCCCTCCGACATGGCGCCCGAGGGGGTGGAGACCTTGTCGTCCCACTGCCGGCCGTAGGTATATCGTTTGTTGCGGCGCCTTTCGGCGCGGAAGGGGGCCCAGGCCTGCCAGCAGGCGGCAGCGCGTGTCAAAAGGGGGATATTGCGGTGGTATAGCATGATTTTATTTTGATTAATCGTGAAATTTGTATAACTTTGCTTGTGGGAGGGAGGAGTTAGGAGTTAGGAGTGAGGAGTGGAGGGTGAAAAAGAGTTTGATAGAGTTAAACAAAAAAGTGTATATGATGAAGAATCTCGGAAAGATCATGGCCGCGCTGCTTGTCGGCGGGGCTGCCCTTCCGGCAATGGCCGGAGCCGGGCTTGGCAAGACGAAGGCTTCCTCGCCGGCCCCGGAATGGTTTGACAACACGGTCATCTATGAGGCCAACCTGCGCCAGGGCACGCCGGAGCGCAACCTGCGCGGGATGCAGCGCGAGCTGCCCCGCCTGGCCGACCTCGGTGTGGATGTGGTGTGGCTCATGCCTATCCATCCTATCAGCGAGGCCAACCGCAAGGGGACGCTCGGCAGCTACTATGCCGTGAGGGACTACAAGGCCGTCAACCCGGAGTTCGGCACGCTGCAGGACCTCCAGGAGTTCGTGCGCACTGCCCACAGCCTGGGCATGAAGGTGATACTCGACGAGGTGTGCAATCACACGGGTTGCGACAACGCCTGGGTGACCGAGCATCCGGAGTATTACGCCCGCAACGAGAAGGGGGAGATGTACGGTCCCTTCGACTGGACGGACACCTACAAGCTCGACTATTCCAACCCCGCGACGCGCGAGGCGATGATCGACGCCCTGGAGTTCTGGGTGCGCGAAGCTGACATCGACGGCTACCGCTGCGATGTGGCCGGAGAGGTGCCGACCGACTTCTGGGAGGAGGCGCGTCCGCGCCTGCAGGCCATCAAGCCGGTGCTGATGCTGGCCGAGTCCTCGAGCGAGCCGTTGCTGTCGAAGGCCTTCGATGTGGATTACGCCTGGCCGATGAAGGATGTCTTCAACGCCATCGCCGCCACGAAGGGAGTCAACCAGTATGCCGTCGAGCATGGCCAGAAGCTCCCCAAATCGGACGCGCGCGCCATCAAAAACCTGCTGGAGCGCCAGGCAGCCGACTATCCTGCAGGATCGGTGCACATGCAGATGGTCACCAACCATGACCTCAACTCGTGGGAGGGCACCGAGTTCGAGCGTTACGGACGAGGCTTAGGGGCCTTCACCGCGCTGAGCTACACGCTCCCCGGCGTGCCGATGATATACACCGGCCAGGAGGTGGGCTTCAACCATCCTTTCGAGTTTTTCGAGATTGACCCGGTCACTCCCGACTATACCGCCAACGAGTTCACGGCCTTCTACAAGATGCTCAACGCCCTGCGCCACAACCACCCCGCGCTGTCGGCGAAAAACAAGGAGTTTCCCACCTTTTACACTCCCAAGAGCGAGGACGTGATCGCCTTCACGCGCAAGGCTGACGGTGACAACGTGACAGTGATCGCCAACCTGAGCGACGCCGAGGTGCCCTTGGAGTTCAAGGGGAGGGTGCCTGCCACAGAGGGCCTGCGCAACCATTTCACGGGAGCTGAAGCCGAGCTCCCGGCCACGCTGGCCCCCTGGCAGTTTTTCGTTTTCGTCAGCGAGTGACGGGGTCTAAATCATAGGGACAGGGCGCCGGAAGGCGTAGAGGCCGCTTCCCTGCGGATCCTCCTCTGAGGGAGGTGAGGCGAGGATGGCCTGCAGGGCCGCGAGCGACTCCGCGCGGCGGCGTCGCCACAGAGTAGCGTCAGCTCCGGGGAGGGTCTCGGCAAAGGCGCACAGCGCCGCGCTCACGAGGAAATCGTGCAGCCGCAGCAGCACGGGCATCCCCGCCTGCTCAGGGATGCGGGCCAGGCACACAAACTTATCAGGAAGCCTCAGCCGGTCATCATGGCCGGCCGGGGCTTCCTCATTTTCAGCTCCTTGGGCGCCAGCGGGGAGGGGGCCCCGCAGCAGGGGATGGGCCGATGCCTCGGCCCAGGCGAGCAGGAGGGCGCGGGCGACCGTCTGGAGGTTGCCCGGCTCGCAGATGTCGGCCCACTGATGGCGCGCGTGGCCCGCAGAGCCGGGGAGCACGTCTGAGGCCCGCCAACCTTCGGCGCGAAGGTCGGCGAGCAGCTCGGAGGTGTAGATGGTGAGATGCAGTTGCGATGCCATGGTCATCCGGAGATTTTGCGGGTGGGGCGCACGCGCTTCGATACCGCCTCGGCGAGCGAATCGAGGCAGAGGGAGGCTGTCTTGCGGTAGTCGTCAGCGTCAGACTTATGGGTGATGGTAAACCAGTCGGCCACTGCGCGGGCCACCACATACTCATGGATTGTGGCGGCCATTCCGGCCAGGGCCGCCTGGTTGAAATTGCTGGGGAAGGCGCACTGCAGCGTCACCGAGGACTCCTTGTCATCGTAGATATTGGTGACGGTGTCGAGGATGGTCTGATGGTATTCGGAGAGGCGCGTGCGAATTTCGCCGAGGGCCGTATGGATGGAGCGGCGGATCTGGTTGGCGTTCTCTTCGTCCTCGTTGGCCATCATCTGGGCCACCTGCTGGTGGTTGGAGCCGTCGGCGCGGCTTTTGCCGGTGAGGTAGGTCTTGTTCTGGATGTCGTAGATGATCTCGTTGATGTCGATGGTGATAGTAATCATTTTTAGTTTTGGAGTTTTGAAGTTTTGGAGTTAATAAGGTCATTAAGGTCATTAAGGTCATTAAGGTCATTAAGGACTTTAAGGTCATTAAGGACTTTAGGGTCATTAAGGACTTTAAGGACATTAAGGACTTTAGGGTCGGAGTTGCGCTTGACCTTAATGACCTTAAAGACTTTAATGACCTTAAAGACCTTACAGTGCTTAAAGGACTTTAGGGTCGGAGTTGCGCTTGACCTTAAGGACCTTAATGACTTTAATGACCTTACAGCGCTTTAAAGACCTTACAGCGCTTTACCGCCGGCGGGGGGCCTGGCGGTGGAAGATTCTTTCGCGGAGGGTGTCGAGGCAGGCTTCGGCGAAGGCGGCGGCGGGAGCCGCCTCTTCGCGGCGCACTGTCTCAAACCAGCGGGCGGCGATGGCCGCGCTGAGGTAGGCGCCGCAGTCAGCCTCCAGGGTCTCGCAGAGGGCCTCCGAGGCCGACTCGGAGAGAAGGAGCGTCATGCTCAGGAAGGTGTCTGTGAGGTCGATGCCATGCAGCACCGGACGGAGCGCGGTCGTCAGGCGCGCGCAGCACTCGCGCCAGAAACGGTCGAGCAGGCGGCGGTCAGCCGCCGTGGCGGCCACGCGCCCGTAATCCTCAATGTTGCCGCCGCGAGCGCCGGCATAGGCCGCGGAGAGTTCCACGTCGGCCAGAATGTCAGATTTTTCTATAGCAATGCTAATGTTTTTCATTGAATGTTTTGTTTTGTTGGTGATTAATTGTTAACTTTGCAGGGTATATATTTTGAAAATTATGAAACAGCAACGCAATTATGATCTTGACACCGTGAAGGGGCGTCTGCAGACCTTCCTGCGGGAGCGGGGCATCACCCAGGCGGAGTTTGCCGAGATGCTCGGCGTGTCGCCGGCCTACGTCGGAGCCATGCGCCGGGGCCTGTCGACGGCCAAGGCATCGCGGCTGAGCGAGGTCTTCCCCGAACTGAACCGCGACTGGCTCCTCTATGGCGAGGGGGAGATGCTCAACGAGGCTGCGGATGACCTCCGCCGGGAGACGGCGCCCGAGGAGGAGGGGACGGTGGTGCCGCTGCTCCCCGTGCAGGCCTTTGCCGGGAACCTCCAGTCATGGTCGAAGCCCGTGCTGCTGGCCGACTGCGAGAAAATCGTGTCGCCCGTGAGCCCGGTGGACTTCGCCATCCGCATCAGCGGCGACTCGATGGAGCCGGAATTTGCCGACGGCACCACGCTCTTCCTGCGCCGCATCACCGACCGCAACTTCATGCCCTGGGGGCATCCGGTGGTGATTGACTCGAGCAACGGAGTGATATTCAAGCTTATCTATCCCCCCACCGAGGAGGACGAGGGGGACCCCTGGATTGAGGCGCGGAGCCTGAATCCGCGGTATCCGCCGCTGAAGATATGCACCGACACCATCATCGGCATCTACCGCGTCTGCGCGGCCATCAGGATTTACAATACCATTTGAGAGAATCCGGCGCGCCCCGGGGGGCCGCTCTTCATCTTCACGTGCCCCAAGCATGTCCGTTCAAACCGGCGTGCTTGGGCACGTCCATTCATATATTCATGTCAGCCGGCGCCGGAGAGAATCGCGCAGAGGTCGCGCCAGACGGCGTCGGCGATCTGCATGTATCCCTCGGACGATGGGTGCACCCCGTTGGTGTCCACTCGCTCCATGACTGCGGAGCGAGTGTTGACGGGCCTTTCGGCCGAGGGCATGGCGTTGTCGGTATCCACCTGCGCGGCTGTCTCCACATAGCTCACGTAGCCGCTGAACTCTCCCTCGCGCGCCAGCGAGGCATAGAGGTCGTTGAGGCGGTGTGCCATCAGGGTCATCGCCAGGGTGTCGGCATATCCTCCTGCCTTGGCTCCGTAGGACACCCCCATGCCTCCCGCAGCCGAGGGCATCGGAATCCCCATGAGGCGCAGGCGGGCATCAGGGAAATCGATGTGGAGCAGGCGGGCGAAGCTCCTCACATCGTCAGCCACCTGCGATAGGTCGCGCGAGGGGGAGTAGAGCTCGTTCCACCCCAACATGGCGTACACCACATCTATACGCCCTCCGCAATGCTGCTCGGCGAAATATCCGAAACTGGGTTTGCCGAGTGCGGGGTCGTAAAGGGGGTTGGCGGTCAGCGTGACCTCCCCGGCGCCTGTGCCTGACGACACCCCTTGGCCGAGGTAGCTTTTCCAGCGCCATCCGCCGTAGCCTGTCCACCCCGTCGAACCGCGCTGCTTGTCGCCGCAGAAGGTGATGCCCTGCAGGCCGAGGCCGGCGGGGGAGCCTCCGGTGGCGCACATGCGCCGTTGAACCTCGCAGGGCCATGTGCCGGGAGCCGTCAGACTGTCGCCGATGCAGACCACATGCAGCGGCGAAGTCGGGGAGGCGGGGAGAGGGAGTGTCACCAAGGTCGACTCAGCCGCGACGGTCTCCTCGCCTTGGGCCCCGCGCAAGACCATCCGCAGCGGGCACTCCCCCGCCGCGCCGGGCTGCGGAGTGTATTCCCAGTAGCGGGGGAGGGCCATGCCGCGCTCCGACTGGAGCATGGGGCGGTGGAGGGACACGAGGGTGTCGCGTATCATGCCGCGGTAGAAGAGCTGGAGCGTGTCTCCCTCGACGGCATACACCCTCGGAGGCATGCGCAGCCCGGGCGCGCCGGTGACCTTAGACAGAGTGGACCCGGATGAGGATGAGCTCCCGGCGAGGTCGAGGCGCGCGGCGAGGTCCATGATGACGTGGTCTGACAGGGTCAGCGCGGCCCCGCCGGCGTAGAGGAGGCGGTAGTTGATAAACTGCCAGGGGCGGGGAGGCTGCGGAGCATATCCGTTATCGGAGGGGTCCTGCCGCCCCGATATGTAGTAGCGCCCCGAGGGAAGGGTGTCGGCATCGGCGGTGACACCCTCGTTCATGTAGAGGGTGCAGGGGGCGTTGAACCGGAACTCGATCCATAACGTGCCCTTGAGCGTCACCGGCTTGTCGCCCAGGGATAGCGTCAGCATGGCCGACTCGCCGGGGGCGACGGGTCCGAAGGAGAGGAGGCGGCTGTATATCACCCGCCCCTGAGAGTCGTTCTCGCGCATCACGAGCAGCAGCGAGGTGAGGGGGGTGGTGTTGCCCTCCCAGTCTGCGGCCAGCACCGGCACCTCGATGGTGTCAACGGCCCCCTCCACGTAGCCTGCCTGATGGGCGAAGCCTGAGAAGACCGAGCGGCGGAAGATGGGCGAGGTCTGCCTCCCTCCGCAGGGGTCATGCACGCAGACCGCGTTGGCCAGGGGGCGGCGCGTCAGCAGCTGCGACTCTATTTCCGAGAGGCGCGCCGAGACATCGCCCGCCGAGTCCTCAGCCTCCGCGAGGCGGGAGGCGATATTCTCCGTCATCGTGTCGAGACGCTCCAGGCGCAGATTGCAGTCGGTCAGCTCGGGCATTTCGAGCCCTCCGGCGCCACCGGTGGCGTTCCATCGTCCGGCATCGGCCACGAACACAAGCGCGGGGAGGCTCATGCCCACCAGGGCCCACCATCCGGGGGCCGGGTCGGGATAGAGGGCGTTGAGCTGGTCGACCGACGGGAAGAGCCCCTTGCAGGGCCCCTGTATATTGCNGGCCTTGAGGGNGACNNTCCACCGTCAGGCTCCCCNCCACGGTCATGCGCCCGGCCACGCGGGCCGAGCCCCCGGCCGTGAGATGGCGTCCCAAGGCGAGGTCGCCCGGTATCATAGTTGTTTCCATAATGCTTGTTTTTTCAGCGGGGCGGAGTGTCATCCGGCCCCGGGATGGGGATATTTTAAGAACATGTCGGCTGCCAGCGTGATGACCTCGCTGACGAGCGCGTCGGGAATTCTTATCTCCTGCCCGCGCAGCGCGGGGCGCGGGAAATAGAGGGCGCTCAGCATGGTGGCCTTCGTCGCCTCGCAGGGGGCGGCATGGAACTCGATGGCCTCCCCGCCGGGGAAGGGCACCCGGTAGCACTTCGGGGCTTCGGGCGATCCGGCTATCTCCGGCCACGGCGAACCGCGCAGCAGGAAGGGGTGGCCCTCCTCGGGCCCGGTGAGGCGTGTCACATCGCAGGGCCATCCCTTGAGGCGGAAGGAGACCAGGCGGAGGAAATCGCGGGGCAGGGGCACCAGCCCAACATCGGGGCGGATGCCCGAGGCGTAGATCTCCCCCTCGACGGGGAGGGCCCCGGAGAGGAGGGGGAGCGGAGCGGCGCTGACGGCCGCAGCGGCCGCGCGGGGCAGAAACAGGCGCAGCCGGGGGTCGGAACGGGCTACGGACGCGCCGGTCAGCGCCGACACGTCCGCAGCCGCCTGTGTCAGAGTCAGTATCATGCCTCGAACCTCACTCCATGTTCGCGCGCCGCCTCGGCGATAGCCGCCCGCGAGCGGAGGCGCGATCTCTCCACTCCGCAGTGGTCTGCCAGATACTCGCGTGCCTCCTGGGGGTCGGTGAAGGACACCGGCGCGCCGCACAGCTCCACGGGCCCGCAGTCGGGCAGGCGCGGGTCGGCGCGCAGGATGGTGATGCGGCCGCGCCGGAAATCGGGGCTCGCCTCGATGAGGTGCTGCAGCCCGGGATCGGCCGTGGAGAATGTCGCGGGGGTGATGCCGTAGCCCGACATCGAGCCCCCGGTGAAGGGTATCCGTATGCAGGAGCGCCCTGCGGGGATGAGGGCCTGAAATTCCATGAGGCCCTTGATGGCGTATGTTTTCATTGGTTTTGTTTTTGGCGGTGAATGTGATCAATCACTTAGACCCCTGAGACATAAAAATTTTATGAGACGGGGTCTTAGCAGAACTCCTGCGAAACTTCGCTCCACTCCTCGCCGTCGAAGCGCCAGAGCTGCCCGGCGCGGATGCGCGCCGGCATGTCGGAGCGGTCGGTGAGGAAGTAGTAGAGGCCCGGCAGTGAGGGCGTCTCGCCGGCAGCCACGAGGGTGAAGCGCCCCTCGATGTCGCCCTTGGATGTCCCCTCGCCGTCAATCCATATATGGCAGCTCCCCTTCAGGGCGAGGGCGTCCCAGGTCAGGATGCCGCTGCGCGTCGCCTCCTCGCCCTCCACACGGTCGGCAAAGGAATGTTCGGTGGAGTAGACGTAATGCACCAGTCGGTTCTCGCCTATGAGTGCTCCGGAATTGCTCCATCCGAGGCGGTCGAGCGTAGGCTCGCGCTTGATCTCGATGTCGCCGAAGACGGTGTGGAAATTGGTCACCGTCCATCCTACGGAGTTGGTCTTGGTAGTGATCTGGATCTCGGGGTGGCGCGAGAAGTCGACGCACTGTATCTGCTCGAGGAGGTTCTTGCCCGCGAGCAGGAGGGCCGTCTTGGGCACATCCTCGCCGGTGAAGAACATCTTGGCCAGCGCGATGATCTTCTCGACCGTCCAGGCCCCCTGGTGCTGCATCTCGCGCTTGAACTGCCAGCGGATGCCCTCGGTGGTGTAGACATACTGCATGCCCATGCGGGGCACCGAGAGCTTGAACTTGCCGGCCCTGCCGGCCCAGAGGGTGCGGTTGCCGCGCACCTTGAAATTGGCGATGGCCTGCTCGGCGATGATGGCCTTCGAGAAGGGTATGCGCTTCTTCTGGCTCTCGAAATAGTCGCTGACCACCTGGTTCATGCCGCGCTTCTGGAGATAGATCCGCGTGGGCTGGGGCACTATGAGGTCGGGGTCGACCTCCTTCTGGGTCTCGTAGAGGGAGTTGGCCAGGAGCACTACTGTCGCTCCGGCAGGGATAGCGGGTATAAGGGTGTACTCGTCATCGGGCGAGGATTTCGTGCCGTTCACGGCGCGGACGATGGGATTGTTGGTCGTGGGGTCCTGGCCGGTGACGAAGAGCATCAGCGGGCGTCCCGGGGTGCGGGTGACACCGTCGGGGGCGTAGCCGTCGACCTCGGGCACGAGGAGCGTGCCGAACTCGCGGGGGAGGTTCTGGTCCTTGGAATCGAGGGGGAGGGTGGCCTGCATCGCGCCCCCCTTGAGGGAGGCTNAANTGGNGACGCTGCTGCGGGGCTNGTCGATCATGTAGTGCTCCACCTCGGGNGAATTNACCTTGACGCGCTTGGCGCGGAGCATGAGGTTCATCAGCGGCGTGTCGTCGCTGTTGAAGCGGAAGAGTTCCTCATCGATGTCGGTGTCGATGAAATGGCCCGGGGCGATGCCCCCGGTGGCCTCTGCGGTGTTGCTGACTGTGAGATTGTTTGACATAATTTAATTGTTTTTATTGGAATTATTGGAGTAATCGGAATTATCGGAGTAATCGGAATTATCGGAGTAATTGGAGCGATTGGAGCAATCGGAGCAATCGGAGCGATTGGAGCTAAGGGAATTATTGCGTTTAGGGCTGCGCTTGACCTTAAAGTCCTTAATGACCTTAAAGACCTTACAACGCCTTAAAGACTTTACCGCGCCTTAAAGACCTTAAGTCGCTACTGTCGCGCTTCAGAGGCGAGGTCGAAGATGGAGCGGCTGCGCGCCGGGGGCGCGGCCGCCCCTCCGTGGAGGGGGAGGCCGTCGGTCTGGCGCNGGAATCCTTCGGCCAGGGCCTCCCTGGCCGCGCGCGCCCCCTCCTCGCGGGCCAGGGCCAGCTCCTCGTCTATCTTCAGGGCCTCCCGGATAGCTGCCACTGTCTCCGGGTCGGTCAGGTCAGGCAGCCCGGTGGCCGGGCTGTCGGACTGGTCGGACTGGTCAGACTGATCAGACTGGTCGGACTGGTCAGACTTGTCGGACTTGTCGGACTGGTCAGACTGGTCGGACTTTTCAGGCTGCTCGAGATTTTCGAGCTTCTCGATCTGTTCGTTGCTCTCTTCGAGTTCTTCTCTTTCTTTCATAAATAATCGCTTTAGGAATTTCATGCCGCAAAATTAGTCAGCGGGCATAATTTAGCAGTGCTATATTTTTACAAATGTTTTATCAAGAAATAGCATTTGCATTTCTAAATATATTCATTAACTTTGCAATCGAAAAACATCAACGCCCAAAACAATATGTCAAGACAGAGAACCAATGCAGAGTATGGAGCAGACCGGGATGCGGCACTTCTCAGCCTGTTCGACCGGATGATGGCCTCGGCCCCGGCTGATTCGTCCATCAATTCGATCTTTGAGGATCTGGCCCGTCAGCCGGCCCCCCGTTTCTATGTGAGCGAACTGCGCGCGATACGCGTAATCTCGGCGATGCGCCGTGGCAATATGAGCCTCAAGGGAGTCACCGATTCGCGCCACCGCCTCTATGCTGAAATCAACAGCCGCGTGGAATGCCTGCTCGGCCAGCATCCGGACATGTGCCTGGCCGATGCGGTGGTGGAGGCGGTCAATTCCCCCGCGCCCGAGTTTTATATGGAGCCCTCTTCGGTGAAGGTGACCGTCTACAATCTGCTGCGCCGGCGCCGCATGGCGCGCCGCGCGGCACGCGCCGGGAGGTGCGCGCTGCGTGTCTGAGCCCCTGCCCCTCACGGCGCAGGACATCCTGGCCGAGAACGCGCGGCGCAACGCCCTGCGCTCCCGCACGTTCAATCCCCTGACCGGCGAGGGCTCCACGGGCGAGCGCGTGCTGCTCGAACTGCCCGACTGGGTGATGCCCCGGCAGTGGATACCGCTGCCGATGGACAGTGAGCCGCTCGTGCAGCGGCTGCGGCGGGCGGGGAGCGTGGAGAGAGCCCTCGGACCCGGAATGACGCGTGGAGGCCGCAAGGCCTTCGCGCGTCTCTTTACGGCCCTGCGCATGAAGCATGACTTCGCGTTCTGGGCCGCTTCGTTTGTCAAGGTCAAGCGCAAAGGGGGCGGCGAGGATGTNAACANNNCGTGCTCAACCGGCCCCAGCGCCGTTTCGTGGAGCGGCTCGAGGAGGCGCGACTGGCCGGAAAGCCCGTGCGCCTCATCCTGCTCAAGGCCCGGCAGTGGGGCGGGAGCACCTGCTCGCAGCTCTACATGGCCTGGCTGCAGCTCGTGCATTGCCGCGGCCTCAACTCCCTCATCATAGCCCATCAGGGCACCGGCTCGGATGAAATCAAAGATANGTTTGACCGCATGATGAANGCCTATCCNGCGNGACTGCTGNCCATGCCGGGCGAGGCGTCTCCGCCGCGCGGCACGCGCAAGATGGAGCGGGTAGGAAAGTCAGGGAGCATAGCCCGCGTGCCGGCGCGCAACTGCAAGGTGAAGGTGGGCACCGCCGAGCGCCCCGACTCCTGCCGAGGGGGCGACTACAACCTCGTGCACCTCTCCGAAGTGGGCATCTGGCGCGCCACCGACGGCAAGCAGCCCGAGGACATCGTGCGCGCCGCGTGCGCCGGAGTCCTGCTGCGCCCCATGACCATGATAGTGTATGAGAGCACCGCCAACGGCACGGGCAACTTCTTCCACCGTGAGTATGAGGCGGCCCGCAAGGGTGAGTCGCAGTTTGAGGCCATGTTTATCGGCTGGCATGACGTAGAGGGGTACACTCTGCCTCTGCGGGATGCCGCCGGATTCGCCGCGCGCCTGCTTGAGGGGAGGGAGAGCGAGGCCGAGACGCCGCGCAGCGTCAGCGGCAGATACCTGTGGCGCCTGTGGGAGAGCGGGGCCACGCTTGAGGGGCTCAACTGGTATATCTCCGAGCGCGCGAAATATTCCGACCATGCGCAGATGGCCGCCGAATATCCCTCGGATGATGTGGAGGCCTTCGCCCATTCGGGCATGAGGGTGTTCGACCGTTACCGTGTCGAGGCCCTGCGCGCCGGATGCCGCCCCCCGGCCGAGAAGGGCATCCTGGAGGGGATAGCCNCAGAGGGCCGCGNCTNCCTGCGCGGCCTCTCCTTCCGTCCCGACCCTCACGGCGAACTGTGGATATGGGAGCGCCCCGATGTCGTGGCGGGCGAGCGGATGCTCCACCGTTACCTGACCGTAGTCGATATCGGCGGCCGCTCGCTCAAGGCCGACTGGTCAGTGATTGTCGTCTTTGACCGCCTGCTCGTCGGCGAAGGAGGGCGCCCGGTGGTCGTCGCCCAATGGCGCGGCCATTGCGACATAGACCTCGTGGCGTGGCGCGCCGCCCGGATAGCCAGATGGTATGACGATGCCCTGCTGGTCATCGAAAGCAACACCCTCGAGACGCGTGAATACGGGCGCATGCTCGAGGGGGACCAGTCTGGCTACATCCTGTCGCAGATCAGAGACGCGTACACCAACCTCTACGAGCGGCCCCCATCCGAAGAGGACATACGGCAGGGGGCCCCGGCGAAATATGGCTTCCACACCAACACCGCCACCAAGCCGATGATCATCTCGGGCCTGGTAAGGAGCGTGCGCGAAGGACTGTACATAGAGCGCGACGAAGAGTGCCTGGACGAGATGCTGCGCTACGAGCGCAGGCCCAACGGCAGCTACGGCGCCATCCAGGGCGCCCATGACGACCTGGTTATGACGCGCGCCATCGGCCTGCACATCTCAGCCGCCATGCCCCCGCCGCGCCCCGTCCGCCGCCGTTGACTCCCCCTGTCATATAAATCAGTCAGGCTCGACCCCAACCAAAAGTTGGGGTCGAGCCTGACTGATTTACTCCTCCGATTGATGCTTACTAAGAATTGTTTTTGCGACGCTGTTCTTCTTCTGCCTGATACTCAGCAAAGGTCTTTCCGTTAGGGAAATATGTCTGGGAGTAGAGTTCGTCTATTGTTTTGCCGTTGAAAGTCCAATATTTACCCATGCGGCTGTTTTTGCCTCGCAATTCGTTTGTGAGAGGAGTGAGATAAGTTTCTTTTCCGTTGCAGATAACTTTGCGGTTCGTGGCTACAACGGCAGTAATGGAGGGGTCTTCGGTGAAGGTCAGTACATCGCCGACATTAAGCCCCATATCAAAGAAATAAAATGTGGGATAGCCGATTGTGCCCTTGCTTTCTTTGGATATGGAAGTGCCACTGCGTCTTGTCTTCGTCATTTCGTCCATGACCACGACAAGATCATGGCGGAGGGAATAGATAGTTTCCTTAGTGGATTCTTCAAATTTCATATTGAAGAATACCGGCCACCAACATTCTGACCTCGGATTCAGGCGACGCACTATTCTGAACTTGCCGCTGCGTCCGGCTATGAGAAGTCCGAGCGCATCAAGTTTCTTGATAATGGCAGGACGCGAAGATTTGCGGGCGGCTGCCACATCGCGCACATACGCCGTATGGTCTTTAGCCTTGTGAAACTCGCGCAAGAGATTCCATGAGTCAACATCATTCTCTGCTATGTCGCGGAGAATGACGCGCCATTCATCGAGAGAAATCGGGATGCGCTGGTCGGTGTCGTAATTGCCGTCGGAGTCCTTGACACAGGTTATTAGCAACTTGTTAAAGTTGAAGGCTTCCGGATAATATTGCCCTGTCATCCAAAGGAAATTACGGCAAGTATAATAATGCTCGTTATAAGGTTCGCTGAAATATTCAGGTTTCAACTCTCCGGCACAAGGAAGAATTTCAACTGTGCCATTCTCAATTTCAGCATTCCAATTCTCAAATTTCCACTTTGAGGTGATGCCCTGTTCAGGGCGCACGACAAGGTGAACGTTATGGTCGAAGCCTTTTTTGGAAACGCCACAAAAATAGATAGCATCGTATTCACCCTCCGGCTTTTCGTCCATAACGATAACAGGCTGATCAGCCATATCTGGGTTATAGGCCTTGCTGAATTTCTTACTCTGGGTCCCTTTAAGACAAATGAAGCAATGTTGGGTAATATTGCCCCCATTGACATATTTGGCCCAAAGCCACTCAAATTGTTCAGGGTCAAAATTATGGCGTATAGTAATCATATGGCGTTATCTATATGTACATAAGCAATATAGAAGTCTTTTATTAAGGCTTCACACTGTCCGAATGCGTCTGCGGAGAAAAACGCGAAAATGGCAACTGCAACAAGTCGAAATATTTTATTTGCCATAGTGATTTGTGGATTATTAGACTGCAAATTTACGATAATTTCTGAGAATGACAAAATTAAAAGAAGTAGCCGGAGGCTTTTTTATCGTTGCAGAACACCGGGGGACGCCAATCGGCTTGTCCCTGGCGGAGCAAGAAACAACTTCGCGTTAACTATCTATTATCCATATTGTTCCGGTCATTGGAGACATATACTTCGACCCTAAGTTCGGGTCGTTTACGGTTTTGAAAAATTTAACAAGGTAAATTTCGCTACATGAGATTTTTTTGCTAACTTTGCACTCGTTTTAACGTATGCAGCTCTCACAAATGCTTTAATCTACCAGCGATTTTGGTGGAGATGAACCATAAGTGTTTGGGGTTGTTATACTTATATAATAAAGACCTCAAATACCATTGCTCTATGTGCACCACTTCCAGTACCCTCGAACGCTATAAAGCTGAGTTGAAAAAGTGTGCCGATGCACATTCTTCCGAGCGCATAACTAACAAAAATGAAGAATATGCGGCTGCTTTCTATGCAGAATTGTTTAGAAACACTGACTCAACTGTTAAAATTTTCTGTGAAGGTGCACATTCCTGTATTTGGCGTAATCCCGAATTTCAAGAGGGTTTTGAAAATCTGTTAAAAACGCCCTCGATCACCGTGCTGATTCTTACAGAAGAAAATGTGGAGAACGTGGAGCTTTTCCCGGAATATCTTCAAACCATAATAAAGCGTAAGCCTGAGAATCTCCAATTTCGTCATCTTAATCAGGAAGCCAGAGAAATTATTTCCTCCCGGTTTGAGGAGGATGTAAATTTTGCTGTCTTTGACAATGATAAATTTCGATTCGAGTTTGATAAAACTCACTATACGGCTTATGGGTCTTTCAATGATCCGGAGATAGTTGAAGAGATTCAAAGATATTTCGATACGGCATTTGAGAAAGCAGATGTTACAGATTTCAAATTTTCGGATTCTCCCACTCTCGACCAGTATATAATGGTTAAAGAACCGAATAATGCTACCACATATTATTCAATGGAGAAAGAATCTGTTCATTGACTACAATTTTGGAAAATATATCATTCCTCACACCTTATGCTCCCGTTATTCAACTAATAGCGGGAGTATATTTAGTTTTTTTCTATCAAACAGTATTTGATGATAAATTTTTAGATGGTAGCGTCCAAAAGAAACTAACAACTAATCTTGATCAAGCGTTAAGAACCGGAGGAGAATATATTTCGGAGGAGATATTTGGTCAGGATATAAAAAAATTTGACACATGGTGGACTAGATACACTGATAGTGTCAAAGCCGTAGCACGTATGGGGGGAGTTTATGGAATAACATTGTTAATTTATTGTGGAATAGAAGGATTTGAGAAGAAATTGGGATTACAAGCTCTGCTAATTGACTCAATNCTTTACGCAGTATATTCTATCTTAGNGGTCTTTGTTATTAGAAAGGGGATACTATGTAATGCTAAGGTTTGGGTTATAGGTGGTATNATGTTTGCTTTAATCGGGTTTAAATTTCCCCCCGAGGAATTGCAACGATACNTAAATGGGTTATGGGGGCTTACCTTTAATGAAGCTCTTCTTATGATTNTATTGATATCTCCTTTAGGGATANTTTTGGCGATTGTTAGGTATCAGGTTGATGAGTGGCATTATGACCACACCAATAGATGTTTTAATAGAACAAAAAAGATTCAAGATGCCTATTCAAATATCCGAATGACTATCACATCAAATAGTATAGGGGAAGCAATGTCAAATTTCTATGAGGCGTACGGCGATTTGTTGGAAATAAAAAGTTGGAGGTACGATAAATCAAGAGGTTCAAGAGACAGAAAAGAATGGGGATTGATTTTTGAGAAGCATTACAGAAGCAGATATAATTATTGGGTATCTCCTCTTCATAAAAAATTGGGCCATCAATTATATAATCTTCCAAGGAAAGTGCGTTATTGTAAATCCCATTATCCTTGTGAGTTTGCCATCGTAGTCTCCTGCCTATGTTTTATGGTTTTGTATTCTTTGATTATTTCATACTGTTATTAATTCAAGTTTCGTAAGCCAGCATATGGTTGCTTTAGGGCACGAAAAACGGCATGAGACTTTGGCAATTGCTGCAAACATGTTCATTAGCACTGCTTTGCATTATGGATGAGTACAGTCACAGGCTTTTGTCGTCGCAAATTGAAGAGGCTGCCAGGTATTATCCTGTGATTGTCATAACAGGTCCGAGGCAGTCCGGAAAAACCTGCCTATGCCCCCGGATGATGAGGTGGGGTCTACCATCAGGAATATATGATGAGGACAACCAAAGGGGGGCGGAGGGTGTTCTAAGGGTGCGGGGGCCTGCTTACGGGGCGCCCCAATATATGATATTCAAGATACTATAAAAACACGATTATGGACTATTCACAGGAAATCACGTCAGCGCCTGTGGTGCTGGTGGAGTTTTACGCTACATGGTGTCCTCATTGCCGGAGGATGATGCCCGTTATGGATGATATAAAGGCTCTGCTTGGCGATAATCTCAAGGTTGTCCAGCTGGATATCGACAAGAATGAAGACCTTGCTGACAGCGAGAAGGTGCAGTCGCTCCCCACTTTCCTCCTCTATGACAACGGCAAGGAGGTGATGCGCGAGACGGGCGAGATGCCCGCTGAGGTGCTGTTGCAGAAGATTCAGGCTGCTGTTCAGTGAGGCTATGGCAACGGGTTCGCGGCTAAACACGCATTTCAAGTCGCCGGACGCTTCGCTGCTCGGCGATTGGCTCACGCTGCTCGGCGTGGGCCATACGCATGAGTACACGCTCGGCAGGGAGAGGGGCATGCCTTTCAAGACATGGTTCGGCCTGTCGCGGGCGCTGCAGGACTACGGGGTGGATTCTCAGGCGTGGTATCTTGAGGACCGCAAGGAGGTCGCCGGGCTGCCCCTCCCTTTCATCGCCCATACGGCCGGCGCGGAGGGAGGCAATGTCATAGTGACTGCGGTCAACGGCGGCACGGTGGAGTATATCAGCCTCGGGCAGCCCCGCTCCACAACTTTGGAGCGGTTCCTGGAGGCATGGGACGGCAATGTGTTTATTTCCCATCCCCGGCCCGGGGCGGCTGAGCCTGACTTAGGGCTGCACCGCCGGCTTGAGTTTTTCAAGAAGTCCAAGAAGTGGGTGCTCCTGCTGTGCGCTGCCGCCCTTGTGGCGTATGCTTTCATCGCCAACGGCCTGTGGCGCGATGTATCGGCCTATTTCATTGCGGCCATCGATATGGCAGGGCTTTATGTTACTTACCTCTTGGTGCAGAAATCGCTGAGAATACATAATCCGAAGGCCGACAGGTTCTGCGGAGTCCTCCAGGCGGGGGGCTGCGATGACGTGCTGGCCACGTCAGCCTCAAAATTCTTCGGCCTATTCGGCTGGAGCGAAGTGGGGTTTGCCTATTTCTCGGTCAGCCTGCTGGCTCTGCTGATGTTCCCGGGCTCGCTCCCTTCGCTGGCTCTGTGCAACATCTGCTGCCTGCCGTTCACGGCGTGGAGCATCTGGTATCAGCGTTTCAGGGCGCATCGGTGGTGCACGCTTTGCGTCACGGTGCAATGCTCGCTGTGGCTGCTCTTTTTCTTCTATCTGGCCGGAGGCTGGGTAGGGAGGATATGGCCGGTGAGCATCGACTTCATCGTTTTAGGGGTGGCTTACGTGGGGGTGATGCTGCTTGTCAACTCGCTTATGCCCCTTATTGAAAAATCAGATAACAACCCAAATCCCTCAAGCAAGATATGAGCAATGCAGACAAAGGACTCCCGGCAGGGGCCAGGAAACTGAGTCCGCTTGAGATGAACAAGCTGGCCATCCTCAAGGCACATACAGTCATAACGTTCACCGCTCCCCCTGCGGAAGAGGGGGCGACGGACGGCAAATGAGCGCGGCGGCAGCTGAAAGATGAGCAGCTGACAGCATTTCTCGATTCGCTGCGAGGGTGACAACCAAACGGACGTAACGGGTGTTAAAATGATACGGCCGGCCGGATGCCGGAAGGCCCGCAAATATGATATTTAACATACTATAAAAAACACGATTATGGACTATTCGCAGGAAATCAATTCAACGCCTGTGGTGCTGGTGGAGTTTTTCGCCTCATGGTGCCCTCATTGCCAGAGGATGATGCCGGTAGTGGCAGAGGTAAAAGAGCGTCTGGCCGGCAAGGTGAAGGTGCTTCAGTTTGACATCGATAAGAACCAGGAGCTTGCTCAGCAGGAGAAGGTGGAGTATCTGCCTACTTTCCTTCTCTATGACAACGGCAAGGAGGTGATGCGCCAGACCGGCGAGATGCCCCTGGAGACGCTGCTTGAGAAAATCCAGGCAGCCGTTAAGTGAGAAAACCTGGAATGCTTATAA
>WFLX010019854.1_pt1 | contig 19484 bp, 19 predicted proteins | sample 4967041 | NCBI WGS metagenome assembly WFLX01 (sample SAMN12857096, study PRJNA449069) | gut metagenome | isolation source: stool from male and female vole | host: Microtus ochrogaster | place: USA:Florida | collected 2017
CGTTGGTCGTTTTGATGATGCGGCGGTTGTTAAGANTCTNTAATACTANAAATTGTGAANTCTCNCAGNNAAATNATTACTTTGNATTCCAAAACCATATCTACAAATATTAATGGGTAAAATCATAGCAATAGCGAATCAGAAGGGCGGCGTGGGAAAGACCACGACGGCGTTCAATTTAGGTGCCTGTCTGGCTCTTGACGGCAAGAAGGTGCTTTTGGTTGATGCTGATCCACAGGCCAATGCCACTTCAGGTCTCGGCGTCGTCCCCGAGGATGGCGACCTGTCGGTCTATGAATGTATTGTCGACGGAGCCTCCGCTTCTGATGCGGTCATGAAGACGTGTGTGGAGAATCTTGATCTTATATGTTCGCGTATTGATCTGGTTGGGGCGGAAGTGGAACTCATGAACCGCCGTGACCGGGAGANGGCCCTTTCAAAAGTGCTTGAGCCCCTGAAAGATTCCTACGACTACATACTGANTGACTGTAGCCCGTCGTTGGGCATCATAACCGTGAACGCCCTGAGCGCGTCGGATTCTGTCATCATACCGGTGCAGGCCGAATATTTCGCCCTGGAAGGGATATCGCAGTTGCTCAACACTGTGCGCATCATAAAGAGCCGGCTGCGCCCGAGCCTTGAGATCGAGGGTTTCCTGCTCACTATGTATGACGCGCGTCTGCGCCTCGCAAACCAGATTTTCGAGGAGCTGAAAGGACATTTCGGCGACATGGTGTTTACTACGGTAATCCCACGCAACATAAAGCTTTCGGAATCTCCGAGTCACGGTCTCCCGGTGATGCTCTATGATCCGGAAAGCAGAGGCTCGATAGCCTACGGGCAGCTGAGCCGTGAGCTTATAGCACGCAACAGACGGAAGAAAAACTGACCGATTCTCAGATCGGCCAACAACTAACAATAACGATCAACGACATTCAGACAATGGCTTTGAAAAGAAATGCATTGGGCAGGGGACTGGATTCCCTGATTTCAATGACCGACATACAGACCGGCGGTTCCTCGGCAATCAATGAGATTGACGTGGAGCTAATCAACCCGAATCCTGACCAGCCGAGGCGCACCTTCGACGAGGAGACCCTGGAGGAGCTCGCAGCCTCTGTGCGTGAGCTGGGAATCGTGCAGCCCCTCTCCCTACGCGATGCCGGCGACGGCACCTATCAGATCATCGCCGGAGAGCGGCGATGGAGGGCCGCGAAGATGGCTGACCTGAAGACCGTGCCTGCATATGTGCGCACGGCCTCTGATTCCGAGGTGACGGAAATGGCCCTTATCGAGAACATACAGAGGGAAGACCTGAATGCGATTGAGGTGGCGNTGGGGTTCAGGAAACTCCTTGATTCATATGGTCTCACTCAGGAAAGGCTCTCGGAAAGACTCGGNAAAAAGCGTGCCACAATAGCCAATCATCTCCGGCTCCTGAAGCTGCCGGCCGAGATCCAGCTCGGGCTGCGCGACCACAAGATCGACATGGGCCATGCGAAGGCTCTCCTGGCAGTGGCCGATCCGAAAGCGCAACTCAGCCTCTATGACCGTATAATCAAGGAAGATCTCTCAGTCAGAAAGGTGGAGGAGATGGTGAAGGCTATGGCGGAAGACTATATCGANGTGCCGAAACAGGAGAAGATTCCGGTTGANAATTCCCGATATGAAGGCTTTGCCAAGGCTCTGAACGATTATTTCCCNACTCCGGTGAAATTCTCGCGTAAGGCCGATGGAAAAGGATCTATAACCCTGAAATTCACTTCTGACGAGGAATTGCAGCAGCTGATGCAGTTTTTTGAGAAGATGAAAGGTTGATATGGCTGAGACACTGACACTACACCCGGAGGGCAACCNAGCCGCCGCACCACGCTTTTCTTTCAGGAGAGTGGGGGGTGTGGTGTGTGATGNNGCTGGCTCNGATATGCTGCTGGCCGGGGCTTATNCAGGCTTCCGCAGCTTCCCTCCCTGAGCGGATATCACAGCTTCCGACGGCAGATCCGGGTGATGCCCCTTCCGACTCATCTGTCTATCTTGATGGAGAAGTGCTGGTTAGGACTCCCCTTGAATATTCATATGAAGAGGCCGAAGACACCACACGCACAGTGGTGGTTGACCCGAAATCTCCTTATGGACTCGACGGAAAGAAAGTTTTTGACCCGTCGCCTACAAGGGCAGTGTGGATGTCGGCTCTCTTTCCCGGTCTCGGGCAGGTCTACAACCGCCGCTACTGGAAACTGCCTATCATAGTGGGAGGATTCATGGGGCTTGGATATGCCACAAGCTGGAATAACAAGCAGCTTACAGAGTACACCCAGGCATATCGTGACCTTATGGACAGCGATCCCTCCACAAACTCTTACATGAACTTCTTCCCTCCCACCACGAAGGAAGATGATCTTGACAAGACATGGCTCACCAACACCATGAAGACACGCCGTGACTTCTACCGCCGTAACCGTGACCTGTGTATCATATTCTGTGTCGGTCTGTATATGTTATGTATGGTTGATGCATATGTGGATGCGTCGCTTGCACACTTCGACATTTCTCCTGACCTCTCCCTTGACTGGAGCCCGACCCTGATCATCAATCCCTCCACCCGCGACGTGAGTGCCGGTCTTAACTGGGCATTCAATTTCTAACTCCCTGAAATAAGGTTTTCCCTCCACTCCCAAAAGTTTTTATCTTATGAAAAGACACTTCCTGACCTTTCTGCTGGCCGCTGTCTCAATGGCAGGCTTTGCAAAAAATGATAAGAATCAGAATGTGCTTGACCTCAAGACAAGCATAACTGATCCTGCGATTGTATATCCTGAAAGTTTTGAGGCGGACACGCATAAAATGCTTGAAGGCTGGTTTCTGAAAAACTATACCGCCACTGACACACGTTATGCCACTGAACCGGATGCTGATGTGGCAGATGCGGAGATGGAGAGGCGCCTTGCCGCCCTTCCCACCGTAATAGAGATGCCCTACAACCAGATTGTGCGCAGCTATATCGACCGCTACACCAAGAAAGGACGTGAACAGGTGGCTGCAATCCTTGGNCTCAGCCTTTACTATATGCCTATTTTCGAGCAGGCACTTGAAGAGCAGGGGTTGCCGCTGGAGCTTAAGTATCTTCCGGTGATTGAGTCGGGCCTTGATCCGAACGCCGTCTCGAAACACGGGGCCACCGGCCTTTGGCAGTTTATGCTTGGCACTGCGCGAGGATTGGGTCTGGAGGTCAACAGCCTGGTTGACGAGCGGCGTGACCCATATGTGGCGTCAGAAAGGGCTGCCGCTTATCTGAAGGACCTTTATGCCACTTATGGCGACTGGTCGTTGGCAATCGCAGCATATAATTGCGGCCCGGGCAATGTCAACAAGGCAATCAGGCGCGCAGGAGGGGAAATCAAAGACCATGATTTCTGGTCGATCTATAACTATCTGTCGCCTGAGACCAGAGGCTATGTGCCGATGTTCATAGCTGCAAATTACGTGATGAAATATTATCCCGAACACAATATATCGCCCGTGTTGCCGGTGAAGCCATTGGTCATGGATACGATTCAGGTGGCGGAGAGAATACATTTCAATCAGATCTCAAAGGTGCTCAACATTCCGGTGGAGGAACTCAGGATACTGAATCCACAGTTCCGGGCAGACGTCATACCGGGTTCTCCCGAAGCACAGTACACCCTCATACTGCCGTCGCAACAGATCCACGCCTATCTGATGAGTGAGGATGAGATCCGCAATTATGAACGTGACAAATATAGCAAACGTTCTACGGNGACTCCAGGCGAAACGCCTGCGGATGCCATGCTTGCCGTCGAAGAGGGTGATGACCCGCTATCCGATATGGGGGAGGCTGACGTGGCATTGGCTGTCACGCAGGGGAAACCGTCGGTTGTGATGCATAAGGTGGTGGCAGGCGAAACGCTTGCCTCAATCGCAAAGCGATATGGAGTCACAGTGGCCGACATAAAGGAAAGCAATAATCTCAGACGCAGTGCCGTCAGGGTGGGCCAGCAATTGCGTATCTCCACCACATCATCGGAGGCCCTCATGGAAAGCACAGTGGCAGCGGTCAGTCCAAAGAAGCCGGCTCCNTCGGCAAAAGCTGANTCCTCAAAGAAAACATCATCCTCTAAAAACACAAAAGCATCANAGCCTAAGCAGNCTGCCGCTCCGTCAACCCATAAACTGAAAAACGGCGAGACCCTCTCATCGTTGTCAAAGAAATATGGTGTGAGCGTAGATGCGATCAAGAAGGCAAATGGAATGACTTCTGACCGGCTCCGTGCGGGAGAGACCATAAAGATTCCTTCCAAAGGCACAGGAAGCGCGAAATCATCAGGCAGCAAGTCATCCGTAAAGTCGTCAGGCAAATCATCAGGCAAGTCATCAGGCAAATCGAGCGGAAACAAATCTACATCCAAGAAGAAAAAGCGCCGTTAAACTGTCATTGAGGTCATGAAAAGAGTCAGGGAGGATTCGTGAACCATTCACGAATCCTCCCTGAGTTTTATCAGTTGGCCGGGGGTGACGACTGTCAATTGCCACCGCAGCAACCGCCGTCGCCGCAGCAACCGCCGTCGCCGCAGCAACCGCCGTCGCCGCAGCTTCCTTCGGAGCCGCAGCCACAACCGCCGCCGCAACCATGCTGGGGTTTAAGCTCTTCTGGAGTGGCGTCGCGTACTTCATCAACTATGCCGTCATATCTTACGGTCAGGCCGGCAAACGGGTGATTAAAGTCCATTTTGATCTTGTCATCACCAACCTCTGTCACACGACCTTCCACACGATAGCCCTCGGCAGTCATCATCGGCAGNATGGCACCNACTTTCACNTCATCAGCGAGTTTGCCGTCGCGCATAAAGATTTCCTTGTCAAGAGTCAGCAGATAGTCATCGTTACGGTCGCCAAAAGCAGCCACGGGAGGGAGAGTGACAGAAAATTTATCACCCTTGGAAAGGCCTTTCAGGACCTCCACAAGACCCGGAATCACCTCCTCTGTCACTCCAAAGACCATTACGTCGGGAGCGTCAGCCGGTGTTTCAAACAAAAGTTCGCCATTGGCATCATTATAAAGTTTATATGAGTAAGCCACAAATTTTCCGGGCTCAATTATTTCTTTTCCCATATTTATTATTATTTTTAAAGTTTGTTTTATATGATTATAAATGAATAGCTTGACCGATAATCAGTTATCCTTGGTTGCTTAAATGGATCTACTCCTCGGCCGGCATATCATCTTCAGCGGGGAGATCGTCAGGATCAATTTCCTCTTCTTCCCCAGTGATTGTCTCAGTCTCGCCGATATTCTCTCCCGATAGACTTTCGGGATGCTTCCTCTCATATTGCGATTGAGGCACCTCAACATTGAAATAGAATCCTTTGGCCACTTTATCTTTCAGCCTGCGTTCGGTCTCCGGCTCAGGTTCCACTATGAGATAGTCAGTGGCCGGCTCGAAAAACTGAGCATCGACGGCATTGTAGCCCATCAGCTGCACCATGTCATATTCATGCATGGGGTAAATGACATACCATGCGTTGTCCATGTCTTCCCCCGTGCCGGTGCTCTTGATAGCACCTAAGAGATGTTCCAACCTGTATTCCCATATCTTGGCGCTCATGTCTTTCCTTTTCTCCTTTAGCACATGCACTAAGAAAGACATTTGCCGGAGGTCAAAAGGATTGTCGCGAAGGGATAGTTCCGCATATTTCCTGATAGTGTCGATTTCCTCTTTAGTGTGGGTGGTTTTCATCCTCAGTTCATCGGTCACACCGGAATAAGGAGATGTGCGGTAAGGGTCATAGTCTTCCTGAAACATATATCCGAGATAAAAATTACGATACTCTTCGTTGGTCATCGTTGTATCGTTGCGGGTATATTTCGCCATCAGTTTCGGGAAATAAAACGGGGAAGATGGATTGAGGGTTTCCTGCTGAATTTTCTTCAGATCCGGTTTCTCCACTGTGATCTTCCTTTTGTTGCCGTTGTCGGTGGCAGACGGAGTCACCGCCTGAATGCATATGGAAGATGACAGCAGCAATGCGAAGATTGCCGGTATTGGTTTGAAAAATATATTCTTTAGTAACTTCATCTTTATAATCTCTGGGGGATAATCTNTGGGGGGCCAAAGTTAATGTCACTTAATCAAGTCAGCACCTTGCTTTTGCTANGNAGGNGAGGGGGNAATCAGATTATTTTCTGATATAGGGCGATGACGATGACAAGCACCACGCCGATCTGCATTATGGTGATTGCGGTCGGAAACCCCTTTGCAAGAAGATACTTGAAAAAGTTGCCGGTCCGGATTCCCACAGCTCGTCCGTCGGGTGTGTTGGTGTAGAGGAGAAAACCCAAGAAAGTGCCGACGGCAGTGGCCACAATCATAAGCCCGTAAAGCACATCCAGTTGATATGACACCGTAAATGCGAGCAGCCCGACAGCCATTCCGACAATAGCCCCGATCGTGATGTAGCCCATTCCCCGGGAGGTTTTCCTGACGGGAAGAGGCTGCAGGAGGGTCGCCACCGTGACCACGATCGTCATACACAGCCAGCATATGAGGATAGTGGAATTCAGTGGCACTAAAGGATACCCCTCGGGAGTGCGTGCCAGACTGATGAGCACCATCCCAATATAAGAGCATGCCGGAGCGGAAATCAGCCGGACGGGAAGCACCGCTATCGCCGCTACGAACAGCAGGATGCTTAATATGATCATAAAAGTAGACATAAGCAATCGGTTAAGGTTTAATGTATATTATTACAACACCTGAGGGGGTCGAAAATATTAATCAGAAGAATTATTTCTCAGTCGGAGCTTCCGGTGTGCTGTCGTGGTGGTTGTCAGGTTCTGTTTGCTCGGCTGCTGCGCTTGCAGTGGTTTTTTTCATTTCCGGATATGCCACTCTGGAGTGGTAGATTGTGGAAAGACGTGACTTGAAGGCCTTCTTCACATTCTCTATGTCTTGGAAAGAGATAGGCGCCTCTTTCAGGAGGCCGTCGGCTATCTGGCCGTCAATAATCTTATCCACCAGATTATTGATCGACTCAGGAGTGTAGTCCTTAAGGGAGCGGGAGGCTGCTTCCACCGCATCCGCCATCATCAGGATGGCGGTTTCCTTGCTCTGTGGGTTTGGACCGGGATAACGGAACTGTTCCTTGTCGATCACTGTGTCGGGATTCTGGTTGCACGCAGTGTTATAGAAATATTTTGTAAGTCCGTGTCCGTGATGCTGTGAGATGAAATCCCTGATCACTGCGGGGAGCTTTTCACGTGAGGCGATCTGGAGGCCCTCGGTCACGTGAGAGATGATCTTATGCGCACTCGTGTCAGGATCAAGNCCGGCATGGGGATTNACTCCATGCTGATTCTCGGTAAAGAATATNGGGCTGTTCATCTTTCCTATNTCGTGATACATGGCTCCGGTTCTCACAAGGGTGGTGTTGGCACCGATTGCCCTGGCTGCTTCCGCAGCAATGGTNGACACCTGGATGGAGTGTTGGAAAGTGCCGGGGGCCACTTCCGCCAATTTCCTCAGCACAGGATTGTTGATGTCGCTAAGCTCCACAAGTGTGACAGTGGAGGTGAATCCAAAAATCTTTTCTATCAGGAGAATGAAGATATATGCAAAGGAAAGGATGACTGAGTTGATGGCAAAGATGCCGATAGTGCGTAGGGAGAATTGGGAGAGATTGCCTTCCAGGATAAGGCATGATGTGAAGTAGGCCAGGGTGTAGGCGAGAAATGAGAAAAGGGCTGTGCGCAAAAGCTGCGACCGTCGGCTGAGTTGTTTGATGCTGAAGGTAGCAACCAATCCGACACACAGTTCCATAAATATAAACTGGAACTGATATGTGGCAACCAAAGCTGAAATCATCACAGTCACCACCAGGGAGAAAATGGCCGTCCGGGAGTCAAAAAACACCAGTATGATTACCGGCACCGCTGCAAACGGCACGAGGAAGATGCCATTGGCAATATATTCGAACATGATCACGGCAAACACCACAAACAGCGAGATGAAGGCCATCAGGAAAGTCATCTTCCTGATGTCGCTGAAGAATTGAGAGCGGTAGAGAGACAAAAACATGTAGAGCATGCAGAACACGATGACGATATATATCCCTTCGCCTATGACAAAATAAGTGTGGCTGCTTTCTGACTGCCTGGTGACCATCATATCCTGNTATGTATTGNGGTTTGTGTAGATCTGAGGGGTCACTANCTCNCCGCGATCCACTNTCCTCTGTCCCGTCTTTATCACCCCGGTCGCTCCCGTGACAGTGAGATATTCCTGGCTCCGATACTTATAGTCGGTTATGGAGTCAATCACCACATTTGAGGCCAGACACATGTTAAGGGCTTTGCTTATCTCGGCCGACATTTTCGTGTCAGACTCCAGAGTGAACACAGAGTCAATATTTGCAAAAGCCTTCGCCGGAGACAGCATCCTGGAAGCATCCACTGTCATGATAGATTTCCTCTCGTTTGGATCACTTGACACAAGCCTGAGTGTGTTGCCATGCTTTCTGGTGATATTCTCGTAGAGGTCGGCATCTAAGATGCCATGATCATATGTGGAGCTAAGAAGGTTGACAAGGAGNGCCTGCTCATGGGCAGTGGCATATGAGGAGATCAGCTTCTTAAACTTTTCGATATTGTTGTCGGCCATTTCCGTGTTCCTTTTTACAAACGGAATGAATTTACTGTCGATACTGTCGCGCATCAGTTTGGCGGAGACAGAGTCACGCAGGATAGGCACGTCGAAATCCGCTGTCAGCAAAGGGTATTTCCAGGGCTGGTTAAGCTCGTAGGAGAAGCTCTTGTGGTCAGCGCGTGGGAGAATGAGAAGGATGATCGCCACCGATGTCACGGCGAGTCCGAATCTTATCAGATTGAGTTGTGAGAAAATCTTATTCCACATTTTTGTCGGTATTTTATGGTTGGGGATTTGGAGTTCAGGAAATGCGTTTGGCGAAGGTGACGCCCTTTATCTTTTTCAGCGTGTCGCAGATACGGTCTACGGTCTCCACATTATCCACCTGGACGGTTATATCACAGTGAAACACTTCATGCTGGGCAGCGATATTCAGGCCGCGCACGTTGATTCCTAATTTCTGCGACATAGTGGAAGTGATCTCTTCGAGGATTCCAAGCCGGTCGATGCCGTCCAGGCTTATCGTGGCAAGAAACTTCGGGGCCATNCCTCCCCATTTGGTTGCCACNAGACGAGAGCCAAACGCGCTTTTCAACTTCNTGGCGTATTCACAGCTTNNCTTATGGACCACCACATTCTCATCATCGTCTACGAATCCGAGCACATCATCTCCCGGAATGGGGGAGCAACATGTGTCGAGCCTGTAATTGGGAGTCTTTGCGTCGGGATGCAACACATAGACTTCTTTCCGGTTGATCGGGTCTTTTTTTGTCTCTGTGGTCTTTTTCTTTGATGAGAACGGATTGCGCAGCAGTTTTTTCAGGAGTGAGAGGCGGGTGGTGTTAAGCTCGTTAAGTTCTTTTGCGTTGAGATTGAGTTCATCGTTGGCAAGCATGCTGAAAAGGTCTTGCTTTGAGTTAAGATGATGGAGCGCAAGAATCTTGGCGATCATCTCATTGGTGGGTTTGATTCCCTCCCTTTCCATCACCTCATTAAAAATTTCCTCGCCCCGCTCGGCAATCTGCTTATGATCTTTTTTCAGGATGGCGCGGAGCCGGTTGCGCGCGCGGGCGGAGTGGCAAAACTCAAGCCATTCGTGCTGTGGCTTCTGGGTGCCCGAGGTTATGACCTCCACCTGGTCGCCGCTGTCGAGCTTATGGGAGAGAGGCACTAATTTATGGTTTATTTTGCCTGCAATGCAATGGGTGCCCACTTCCGAGTGAATGGCAAAGGCAAGGTCAAGCACCGTCGAACCGGAGGGAAGGGTGATGAGATCGCCTTTCGGCGTGAAGACATAGATTTCTGACGAAAAGAGATTCAGTTTTATGGTGTCGAGGAAATCAATTGCATTTGGCTCCGGATTGGCGAGGATGTCTTTGATGGTGTTCATCCAGGAGTCGAGTTCGGTTTCGTCTTCATGCACCCCGGTCTTATATTTCCAATGGGCTGCATAGCCAAGTTCAGCTATCTCGTCCATCTTACGCGAGCGTATCTGCACTTCGATCCATTTCCCTTCCGGGCCCATGGCTGTCAGATGAAGCGCACGGTATCCGTTGGCTTTCGGGATGCTGGTCCAGTCGCGAAGCCGGTCGGGATGCACTCTGTGGCCGTCGGTGAAGAAAGTGTAGATTTGCCAGCAGCGAATTTTTTCCTGCGAGTCATCGTCATTATCAAAAATGACTCTTACGGCATAGACATCATAGATTTCTTCAAAGGGTATTTTCTTTGTCTCCATCTTTTTGAAAATGGAGTAGGCACTTTTCACTCTTGCCTTTATCTCATATTTGAATCCGGCAGCGTCGAGCTTTTCCCTCACAGGCCTTACGAATTTTTCTACGATCTCCTCACGGTGATCGGCAGACTCGCTAAGCTTTTCTTTTATTTCAATATATTTCTGTGGGTGTTCGTATTTAAAGGCGAGGTCTTCGAGTTCCTGCTTGATCTTGAAAAGGCCGAGACGATGTGCAAGCGGGGCATATACATAAAGTGTTTCCCCGGCGATTTTATATTGTTTCTCCGGGCGCATTGAGCCTAATGTGCGCATGTTGTGCAGACGGTCGGCCATCTTTATGAGCACCACGCGGATGTCGGTGGACATTGACAGCAACAGTTTGCGGAAATTCTCAGCCTGCAGGGATGCCTTGTCGCCGAAGATGCCGCCGGAAATCTTTGTGAGTCCGTCAACTATGTCGGCTATCTTATTTCCGAAATTATTCTCGATATCTTCCCGTGTGTATTCCGTGTCTTCTATCACATCGTGGAGCAATGCGGCGCAGATTGATGTGGACCCGAGTCCGAGTTCAGATATCACAATCTTCGCCACCGCAATGGGATGAAGGATATAAGGCTCTCCGCTTCTGCGCCTTACCCCCTTATGGGCAGCTTTCGCAAACCTATAGGCGCGTTCAATAATCTCCACTTTCTTGCGGTGATTGCTTGCGAGATACTTCTGCAGCACATCCTGATATGCCGCCTCGACCATACGGTCTTCTTCTTCCGGTGATTGTGGGAGATATTTTGTCATAATCTGAATGTCTTTAAAGGTGAATTATCGGAGGGGAAGCTTGGGGAAAGAAAACGAGCTGTCCAACAAGATACAAAGTTAATGAATATAAATGATAAAAGCAAAAAAACCGCCCACCTCCCGGTGAACGGTTTCTCCCTGCCGTCGACTCCGTGTCAATGCGGTCGTTCGTCAGAACTTCCTAAGCAGTGACAGCGGCTTCCGTATCTTGGGCAGTAGATAGAAATTACTAATGTATATAACCCAAAATTTAGACAATTATGTTTTTCGAAAAAAGGTAGTAGTTCCTAAGGCCCTAAAACATATCTAAGTCATGAAAAAAAGTTTTCTGTTATACCTTCGTCATCGACATGATGCATTTCAAAACTGTCAGCACATATCTTATGTGTTGATGACTGCATATGAGAGGTCAATGACCCGGTNATGGGNGTGAAAGGGGAGTAGTACATAGATAGTAATAAATTTTATTGTTGCATTAATACTTTATCGTTGCATTCAGTTTAAAAACGTAAGCATGTATGTAAATATTAGTGTATAACTGTTAAAGTTTATGTAAAATTGCCTGTCAGATGAAATGACGGGAGATATATAAAATCCACAGACCTTATCTGCTGTCCGGAATATGGAAGCCGGCAGATAAGGTCTGTGGATTTCTATAGTAAAATATATATGTAATGAAATATATCGGTGCAGCGAATTTTAGATTTCGCAATGCAGGTTTGCCATACTGATGGCTGCTGCGGCTGCCTCAGCACCCTTATTGCCAAGACATCCTCCGGCCCGGTCGGTCGCCTGCTGCTCATTGTCGACCGTGAGCACTCCGAAGATCACCGGCGATTCTCCACGTGCATTCAGGATAGCTGTGCCATGTGAGGCTATTTCACACACGTAGTCGAAATGAGGGGTGTCACCACGTATTACGCATCCAATGATGATGATTGCCGCCGGAATTACATTTTCCCGGTTTCTTGCATTCATGGCTGCCCCGGCGGCATTGACCAGCTCCACAGTGCCTGCCACCGCATGAGAGTGTATCCTTGAGTTGTCTACCCCTCCTTTCAGAAGCACGTCGATGGCTGCGTCGCGTAGAGAGTGGGTTATCTTCGGGTTCCAGTCGGCTGTGAAGATGTAGAAATCACCTTCCACGTTCGGGTTAAGCTCAGGCACCTGAAGGGCGGTGCCGTTGGTGTTAAGGATGGTAGACATGTCAGAGATTATTATCGGAGTTTTCGACTTCCTCCCGGTTTTTCGGCTCTTGGGAATTTTCCGGATGTTCGGAGATTTCAATTTGCTCTACCACCTCTGTCGCTTCCGGTTTTTCTTTCTTCTTGAATTTTGATTTTGCGGCGGTGGTCACCTTGTGAAGAAACACCTTCCACTTGCTGTCGGTGTCTGCCTCGGCATCGATCACATCAGTCAAGGCTATGATGCTCTGCTCAAGTTCAATGGTCTCAAGAGATATGGCATGGGGGAGGATTGCCTGAAGCAGGCGTTTCGCACGCGGACGCATCTGCTTTATGCGCATCATTATTTCGGCCATCTCGATGGTCATCTGCACTTCTTTGCGTGTCACTCTACCCGTGCGCTTCTTGGAATATTTTATTGCCTCGGCATAGAATTTCAGGGCAGCTTTCAGATCGCCTGTGGAGGCAAGCAGCTCCCCGACGTTGCGCAGTGAGTCAACGAGCTTGTCAGTGGCAGCCACNNCNCGCGNCGTTGACCTTTTCATATAATGCGCCGGCATTCATCTGCTGCTTCACTAGGAGGTCAAGAGCCTTCTTGCGGGAGCGCAATATGCGTGTGGAAAGCTCCATGGCGAGGATATGGAATTTGCCGAAACGTTCCTCGTCGGTCTTTACAAGATTATCAAGCACTTTGAAAAGGGTGTCAAGTTCCTTCTCGCTCTGCTTGTAGTCTTTAAGGGCGAAGTGTATCTCCGCGAGGTCAAAAAGGAGAGCCACGAGTAATGCCCTGAATTCAGGGTCATCATAATCGGGAAACTCCCGCATCGCGCGCAGGGCTGCCACTGTGCGCTCCATAGCATCGAGGTATCTTTCCTCGGCAATAAACTCTTCAGCGGTTTTCCGGCAGCTCAATGCCTCCGAAAGGGTTTCGCGCTCTTTCGGAGAATTATCGAATCGTGACAGATTCAAAGGGATTTCTACTTGTGTCATATAAATATATGNGGGAGTTTGTGTTAATGTTCTGTATTTTTCTTTGAGAGGTCGCGGCCTTCGTAGTCAGAAAGCATTTTCCTGAGCTGCGGAGGCACGGGACGTGCCTCATGGGTGACAGTGTCTATGCTCACCATTATTGTCTCGCAGAGAGCCTTTACTTCCCCGGTGGTGGTTTCGCGGATCATCTGCAAGATCTTAAAACTTTTCTCCGATATGGAGAGGCATGTGGTCAGCACTTCCACCTGTTCGCCAAACACTATTGACGCTATAAATGCACAATTGACGTTTGCAATCACTGTGTCTACATGTTGCCAGTCAACGAGCTTTCCCCTGACGTCTGAAAAATAGTGGGCNTTCCCCGTGTCGAAGAAAGCGAAATAGACGNTATTGTTGACGTGGCCGANCACATCTACATCGCTGAAGCGCAGCTGAAGGGGTGTGGCGTGATGAAAAAGATCAATTGATGGTAATTCGTGTGGATTCATGAAGTGAAACGTATTTCTGTTATGGTGTCTTTGCCTATCATGCGGTTGATCTCAAGGCGTAGGGTGGAGCGGCTCATGGCCAGTTCATGCCGGAGGGCGGCATTAGGCACACCTACTGTCATGACGCCGTTTTTTACATTCGGGCGGCGGCAATGGCGTGCTATGTCGGGTCCGATGACCGACGGCCATAAATCGATGGCCTTGCATTCATCAAGACGGGCTTGCATGCAGTTGTTCTGAAATGCGATGCGCAAGATGTCGCCAATGCTTTGTGGAGTGATTCTTTCCATGCGTCAGTCCCATTTTAATGGTGTGAAGTTTCCGTCGGCCACATTCATCAGCGAGCGTGGTCCGGTCATACCGGCTATTATGTCGTCAAGATGCTTGCGGTTGGTGTCGGTGATAAAGATCTGTCCGAAGGTGTCTGAGGAGGTCACTTCCCGCATTATGCTTTCCACGCGTCCGGCATCAAGTTTGTCGAAAATATCGTCAAGCAGCAGCAGGGGAGTAATGCCTTTCGCCTCTTTCAGGTAATCGAAAATGGCGAGCCGGAGGGCCACAGTGAATGTCTTCACCTGTCCCTGGCTTCCGAGGCGACGCAGACTGTAGCCTCCGAGTTTTGTCTCAAGATCATCACGGTGGATTCCGCCCGAGGTAAATCCCAATACCATGTCTTTCCCCCTTCTGTCGTCAAGAAGTTCTTTCATCGACATGCCGTCGAGCTGGCTGCTGTAGGCAATCTCTGTAGCTTCTTTACCTCCGGCGAGGCGTGAGTAGGTCTGCTCAACCTTTGGGGCGATTGTGTTGACCCATTCTTTCCTGACCTTATGTATTTCTGTGGCCGATTCTTCCATGCCCGCTTCCACCGATTCGTAAAGCAATGGGTCGCGCACTCCTGCCCTCAACATCTTGTTGCGGCTTTCCAGCGAGCGGGCGTATCTGATGAGATGGGCAAGGTAATCGGCATTTGCCTGGGAGATGACCATATCCATAAGTTTCCGCCTGTCTTCCCCCGGGCCGCTGACCAGTTGTGAGTCGGCGGGGGTGACGCTTACGATAGGGTAGCGGCCGATGTGTTCGGATATGCGCCGATATTCCTTCCCGTTGCGTTTCAAGGTTTTTCCCTTGCCTTTAGATAGGCCGCACGAGATTGTGTCGTCGCCTCCGGTCTCTGTGTGGAAAGTGCCTTTCACCAGCAGAAGCTCCTCGCCATGGCGTATCAGCGAAGAATCCGGAATTGGAGTCATCGGACGCGCCATGCTGATGAAATGGATTGCCTCTAAAAGATTGCTTTTCCCCATTCCGTTCATGCCGAGCAGACAATTCACCCCCGGAGAAAACTCCAGGGATGAGGATGCTATATTCTTGAAATTCAGAATGTCGATATTTTGTAGTGTCATGTGTGTAATGGGGAAAAAAGATGTCAGTCTTCGTCGTCTTTCACTCCATAGGCGAGATCTCCTGCATCGCCGAGACCCGGGATGATATAGCTGTGGGAATTGATGTCCGGATCGATTGCGGCTGTCCATATGGTGGTGATGCCGCTTGGGAGAGTGTTGCACAGATATTCTATGGCCTGGCGTGATGCAATGACTGACGCCACATGCAGACGTGCCGGGGTGCCTTTCTTCAGGAGGGCACGGTAGCCTAATTCCATGCTGCTGCCGGTGGCAAGCATCGGGTCGATGAGGATAAGGGTCTTGCCGTCGATTCTCGGTGAGGCCATATATTCCACAAGCACGTCAAACTGATCGCCTTTTTCCTTATATCGGCGGTAGGCACTGACAAAAGCGTTTTCCGCACGGTCAAAGAAATTGAGGAAACCATGATGGAACGGCACGCCTGCACGTAGGATTGTGGCAAGCACAATCTGATCCTCAGGCTCATGACACATGGTGAATCCTAACGGGGTCTGCACTTTTTCCTGAGTGTAGTCAAGTCTCTTGGAAATTTCATATGCCATGATCTCACCGATCCGGTCAAGATTCAGGCGAAATCGCATGGGATCGTTCTGTATGGTCACATCCCTGAGCTCCCTCATATATCTGCTCACGAGGCTCGGAGTCGTTGCGAAGTTGACAATCTCAATATCGTTCATAAGTACTGGGGTTAAAGCACGGCTTCAAGGAAGTCAAGACAACACCCGAGATGCCGATAAAGTTACACTATGCAAATATAACCATAATTTTTATAGATTGGACGAAAAAACGTAAATTTTTTTGTCACGATGGTCACAGGGCATTTAATGCGGCGGTTTTATCGGCTTCAAGCTGGTTGCGGAGGGCATCGATGGAGTCAAACTGCTGCTCGTCACGCAGGCGGGAATAGAATATGATTCCGATTTCTTTTCCATAGAGGTCTCCTTCCCAATTGATCAGGTGAGCCTCAACGGTGAGGGTGTTGCCTCGCCTGATGGTAGGGCGGATGCCGATATTGACCATCGCAGGGCGGGTGGAGCCGTCAGGCAGTAATACTTTGGCAGCATACACCCCATGTCCGGGCACTGCCATTCCGGCCATTGGCATCACATTGGCTGTCGGCACCCCTATGGTGCGTCCTAATTTGTTGCCGTCAACCACTTTCCCGGAAAGCATGAAATGACGGCCGAGCATGTCATTGGCTGCTGTGATGTTGCCGGCTGCTATGGCTTTCCTTATGGCGGAGCTGCTCACTCCGGCCGCCAACGGAGCCTCGATCACTTCTATTCCCACTTCCTTGCCGATTCTGCGGTAATCAGCTATTGACATGTTTATACCGTCGCTCCCGAAAGTGTTGTCATAACCCACCACCAGAATCTTCACCCCATATTTGTGGGCGAGCTCTTCCATCCATTCCCTTGCCGTAGTCTTTCGCAGCCCTTCGTCAAATGTCACCACAACGGGTGTCACCCCGGCCTTTTGGAGAAGGTCTTCTTTTTTTGTAATGGTGGTGATGGCTTTCGGGGTCCGTTCAGGCGCGATCAGGGCCAGGGGATGGCGATCGAAAGTGATTGCTATGGGGGTCAGATTGTGGTCGGCGGCAGCTTTTTTCAGGGTGTCAAGCACTTCGATATGTCCCAGGTGTACGCCGTCAAATGTGCCGATTGCGGCAGCGGTGTGGTTCATTGTTTTACTTTGCTGTCCAGTAATCTGCCACATATTTCTGCCATTGTGTTCTCACCTTCTTTTTCCACACGGATAGCTGTCAGGCCGATGCTTTCGGCTGCCTTGCAGTTGGCGGCCGAGTCATCAAGCATCAATGTCTCAGCGGGGTTGAGATGATAGCGCTCCACAAGATTGCGGAAAATCCGGGGGTCAGGTTTGCAGGTGCGTTCCTGGAATGATGCCACGATTCCGTCGAAATAATCATTGATTGTCTTGCCGTCGCCACGGAATGCCTGCTCTATCCAGTGGTTATACATTATGGGATTGGTGTTGGAAAGCACAAACACCTTATACCCCCTTTTGCGTAACTCTTCAATAAGGCGTAGTCTTTCCACAGGTAGTGACACGAGGAATTGTTCGAATGCATTCTGAATGTCGGTGGCGGTAGTGCCGGGACGGCATAGTGGAAGGAGGGTGTCGTAGAGGTCAGCAGTGGTGAATTCTCCCGTCTCGAGCTTGAGGAAGGGGCCTTTCTGCTCATATTCGTCAAGTAGCACCGGAGCCTCCGATATTCCGAGCTCTTGAAGTGCCCTGACGGCGCGAAGTCGGTCAAGGTCTATCACCACGCCGCCTAAGTCAAAGATTATATTCTTAATTTTTTCCATATACAGGGTTTTAAATTGCCGAAGGAGAGTGGCTATTCCGGTTTCCGGGAAAGGGGTGGGAGAGTATTTTGTGCAAAATTAAACATTTTTTTTGTGACTTCGTGATAAAATATTACCTTTGTGATGAGAAATGCTCCCTTTTGAGAGAAAAAGGTTTCGTTGACAGAATATTAACCCAAAAAGAGATAATGCTATGAGTGAAAAGAGATCGATCGGTATACTTACTTCCGGGGGCGACGCACCCGGTATGAACGCTGCCATCAGGGCGGTGACACGTGCTGCGATTTTTGCAGGGTTTAAAGTTTTTGGCATCAAGCGTGGCTATCGCGGCCTGATCACTGACGAAATTGAGGAATTCTCTACTCAGAATGTATCCAACATCATTCAGCGAGGCGGCACTATTCTGAAGACAGCCCGTTGCAAGGAATTTACCACTCCGGAAGGCAGACAGTGTGCGTATGATGTCCTTAAGAGACATGGGATAAACGCTCTTGTGGTGATCGGTGGTGATGGCTCACTCACAGGGGCACGCATTTTTGCCAATGAGTTTCAGTTTCAGATTGTAGGCCTTCCCGGCACAATTGATAATGACCTCTATGGCACCGACTCTACAATCGGATATGACACTGCCTTGAATACCATCATGGATTGCGTTGACAAGATCCGTGACACGGCCACATCCCATGAGCGCCTGTTCTTTATAGAGGTAATGGGACGTGATGCAGGCTTCCTGGCCCTTAACGGTGCGATTGCATCCGGTGCCGAAGCCGCCATTATCCCGGAGGTATCAACTCATGTTGACCAGCTTGACGAACTCATTGCAAACGGTTTCCGCAAATCAAAGAATTCTTCAATAGTGCTCGTGGCTGNGTCTCCCTCGACGGGAGGCGCGATNGGATTGGCNGAGCGTGTGAAAAAGGAATATCCGGAATATGACGTGCGTGTCACAATTCTCGGACACCTCCAGCGTGGTGGCTCACCGACTGCTTTCGACCGCATCCTTGCTTCGCGTATGGGAGCGGCGGCGGTTGACGCGCTGCTCGATGACCAGCGCAATGTGATGATCGGCATAAAGAATGATGAGATTGTTTATGTGCCTTTCACTAAGGCTATCAAAAACGACAAGCCCATCAATCAGGAATTGATGTCTACTCTTCGCCGCCTTTCCATCTGATTGCCGAAGGAGTGGCATGATCGAGTCCTATAGAGGCAGGCATTTGACATATTGAGGTTGTAGGGACATGTCTTTGGCGTATTAAAGCAAATATCTGATTATCAACGCTACATCGCAAGGTAATGTCCCTGCAAAATCCCTTTTCTCTCAATTATGATAATACTCCTTTAAATTTTTTATTCAAAAAAATGCTGTAAAATTTGTGTGATTGTAAAATTGTGTGTAACTTTGCAACCGCAAAAGGGAAGCTGAGGCTTCTTAAAGCAGCCCGGGTGGATACCAGAGTGGCCAAATGGGGCAGACTGTAAATCTGCTGGTTTATACCTTCGGTGGTTCGAATCCATCTCCNCCCACNCNACATCATTTTTCAATTATTGCACATAACAACTATCAAGAGCGTCTCCGCGATGGATCGCTCTTTTTTTATATTATTGACTTTAAAATTTCAGAGCCTTCCGGCTTCCCGGAATACCGGGTGGCCGGAAGGCTCTGAAATTTATATGGCTTTGATTTTAGGAATCATTGCAACTGTGCGGAGGCTTCGCGGATACGCCGCATTGCCTCACGGATATTTTCATCAGATGTGGCATAGCTCAGACGCATATAGCCCGGCGCGCAGAAGGCTGCCCCGTCAACACAGGCCACATGAGCCTTCTCCAACAGATACATCACATAGTCACCACTACTGTTGATTGTATAGTCACCCGCTTTCTTGC